>Ga0302314_10001561_pt1 | contig 42862 bp, 51 predicted proteins | sample III_Palsa_N2_3_FD_200533 | JGI IMG/M metagenome (GOLD analysis project Ga0302314, IMG submission 200533) | Peat permafrost microbial communities from Stordalen Mire near Abisko, Sweden - III_Palsa_N2_3 | ecosystem: Environmental > Terrestrial > Soil > Palsa > Peat permafrost | place: Sweden... | reverse complement strand
GACTTCGAGGAGTACTGGCGACACCACCTCGCCCGTGAGCATGAACGCCTCTACCCCACCCCCGACCGACACGACTATCGCCTCATGGCCTGATCAGCCGCCCTTCCCTCAGCGAGAGCTACACCCATCGGGGATTCACCGACGAGGACATCGTCCAGGCTGCCGTCGATGCCTGCTCTCGACAGTTGTGGTCGCTGGACATCAGTGGCGTCGGCGACACCATCCAAGACCACGTCATCCCGAGCACCCAAAAGAGCCCATTCCCCCTCCGATGGACCGACCTCGGGAGCGACCTCTTCAGCCTGGTCTGCCACGTTGTAGAGAATGTCGTCCTGAACGCCGGCTACCACGTTGCGCCAGCGGTGCGCCGGGCAGTTGTCGAAGGCCCCGGCGTCAGCCTGGCCAAATCTCCAGGGGTCAGTCTGGTCAAGTCCCCGCAGCATCACACGCCCGGGCTCGCAGGTGCCACCGACCCCGATATACGCCACGAGGCGATACTCCTGGCCCGGGACCTCGTCGACTGGCTGGAATACGGGGAAACCGTCGCAGAACTCATCTCGCGGACGGTCGTGCCCAGCAGCGCATCCCGGGGCCAGCCCCGGCTGTACAGCGACCTCAACGATCAGCAGTTCGCGGCTGCCTCCCGACAAGTCCTCGAGCTGGCCCTTCGCTCCAAGCCACACCTCCACCTTTCCGTCGACGCAGCCATCCGGGTGGGGGCACGTGCAGCTGCGGCCATCGGCCGCCAGCAGGGGGCCCGGACGCGCACCGTCCCGGCCGACCCAGCAGCAACCGGTCCGGCCCCCGAACACCAACCGCAGGTGTGCCCTGTGCGACGCCGCTGAGACGCCTACGGAAGTCCCGATCAGCACCGAACCCATCACCTCCATCCAGTTGGCCCGGATGCGATGGGACGAGCAGAGGGCCAACGGACGCGCCAAGCGCCTTCGCCCACGGGGTCCCGGGACAACCCCCAGAGGCCGTTGCCGGCCTGGACTTCGCGCGCCGAGCCCGGATCGCAGCCGAACTGCGCGCCGCCGTCCGCCGTGAATCCGCCCCCTGCACGGCGAGCGATCCCACTCGCCCCGGCCTCCACCAGCGGCAACACGCACCGTTCAGCAGCCGTCGGCAGCCCGCCCCGGCAGCGTGCAGGCGGCTGACACCCCCGCGCCGACGCGGACAGCAGAAACGTTCCCTCAGCCTTCCCGCCCCGCGCCGGCCAGAACCAAGGCCGACCGGCCCCCACCACCGTGCGGACGGCCTTCCACCGCTCCCAACAACACCCTTGAGGAGCACGTTGGACGTCGTCATCAAACGCAACCCCGACCGCACCGTGACCGCGGAAGGCGGGACCTCCCAGGCCCACGACCTGCTGAAGATCGCGGGATTCATCCCACACAGCGCGCCAGGCCGCCTGTGGCAGAGCCTGCCACCGGGACTGACCACCGAGCGCGAGCGGGCCTTGGCCAGTACCGCCTACGACGTGCTCACGGCGGCGGGCTTCGATGTCGATCTGGACGGCGACCTCGACACGAACGCCCCTGTGCGCGAACACGCGACGACGACCGCGCGGCTGGGCGATGAGTTGGCCGCGCTCACCGCGCAACTCTCCCGAACGACCGACGCCACGCAGATCGCGGAGCTGACCGCCCACGTCACAGACCCCGAGTCAGGGCTGCTGCCACGCCTGTTGGAGTTCTTCGAGGTCGCCACCATACGCATCGCCGACACCACCGGCTTTGCACCCCACCCCGACCCGCAGGTCGACGCCCGGCTGACCCAGGTCCTGGACGCCGCCACCGCAGTCGGCCTCCCGCTGAGCGACATCCCCGCCACGCTGCACGCCATCGCCTCCGCCGGGATGGACGCCATCGCGTCCGCCGCACGCCAGGCATGGGAGCAGACCAACCGCGCCGCAGCAGCCCAGACCCGCGGATCCGCCACGGCAGCCCCCGCGTCCGCAACGACCACAAGGCCGGCCGACAAACCAGGCCAGCAGACCCGCCACCGCCACTGACCAGCAGCAACACGAACCCAGGAGATACCGCCATGACCAGTACCAGAGCCCAGGCCGCCTCCGCCGCCCGCCGCACCCCGGCCGGCGCCTGCCCGCCTGCTCTCCCTAGGACTCCCGCTTGCCGCGCACCTCCCCCGCAACACCATCCTCGCCCTCCGCCACACCGGGCACCGACGCACTGCTCTACGTCCTGATCGGCGGCGCCACCGCACTGGCCGCCTACGGATCCCTGGCCTGGCTCGGCGGCAACCTCGCCGTCCTGACCGTCGCCACCGGACACACCGCTCCCTACGCCCCGGTCACCGCCGCCCTGCACCCGCACCAAGCCTGGCCCCAGCTGTCGAACCTCGAACTCGACATCTTCGCCAGGGCATTGCCCGGCCTGGTGTTGATCGCGCTCGCCGGGGCCGCACTCGCCTTGTGGCTGCGCCAACGCCGCCGCACATCCACCCAAGGCCTGGCCGGGGCTTCGGAACTGGCCGGGCTGCTCAACAAGCAGACCACCACCAAGGCCCAGGACCTGCGTCCGAGCCTGTCACTGGTCAAGACCAACGACATTGCGCCCGACGACGCCGGCCTGCTGCTGGGCACCCTTTCCTCCAGCCGCCAGGAGGTCCGCAGCTCCTGGGAGGACGTCCTCCTGGCGATCATGGCGCCCCGCAGCGGCAAGACCAGCGGACTGGCGATCCCCGCGATACTCCGCGCCCCCGGTCCCGTCCTGCTGACCAGCAACAAGGCAGCCAAGGACGCGTTTACGGCGGTTGTCGGCCCCCGCTCCGCCGTGGGCCGGGTCTGGACCCTGGACCCCCAGCAGATCGCCCACGCCGACCGGACCATGTGGTGGGACGTCCTGGCCGACGCCGACAACTTGGCCGGAGCGCGCCGCCTGGCCGGGCACTTCGTGTCCGCGAGCGTCGACGAGTCCAGCTCCGGTGACTTCTGGAGCACCGCTGCCGCCAACACCCTGACCAGCCTGTTCCTGGCCGCAGCGCGGTCCGGACGGCCGATCACCGAGGTGCTGGCCTGGCTCGCCTCCCCGGCCGACCGCACCCCCGTCGACCTGCTGCGTGACGCGGCCTTTCCCGCCGTCGCCGACCAGCTCCAGGGCACGGTGGCCGGCGCCGTCGAAACGAGGGACGGGATCTATGAGACCGCCCGCCAGTACGCGGCGTGCCTGCTGGACCCGGCGATCGCGGCCTGGGTCACCCCGCAGCCCGGCGTCGCCCAGTTCCGCCCCGACGAGTTCGTGACCAGCCGCGACACCCTGTTCCTGCTGAGCAAGGACGGCGGCGGCTCCGCCAGTGCGCTGATCGCGGCATCCGCCGACGCGGTCATGCGCGCGGCCGTACGCCAGGCCGAACTCGACGGCGGACGGCTGGACCCGCCGCTGCTGGCGATCCTGGATGAAGCCGCCAACGTGTGCAAAATTTCTGACCTCCCTGACCTGTACTCGCACTTGGGCAGCCGCGGGGTCATCCCGATCACCATCCTGCAGTCGTTCAGGCAGGGCGTGCGCGTGTGGGGCGAAGCCGGCATGGACGCCCTGTGGAGCGCTGCCACGGTCAAACTCATCGGGTCCGGCATCGACGACGCCGACTTCGCCGACCGGCTCTCCCGTCTGGTCGGCGACCACGACGTGGAGACCGTCTCCGTCTCCACCAGCGAGTCCGGGCGCTCCTCGTCCAGTTCGATGCGCCAGGAGCGGATCCTTCCCGCCGACGCGATCCGCGCCCTGCCGAAGGGCAAGGCCCTGCTGCTGGCCACCGGGATCCGCGCGGCGCTGCTGGACCTGCGCCCCTGGTACCTGGAACCCGACGCGGGCCCGCTGGCCAAGGCATCCGCCGATGCCACCAGCGCCATCACCGAACGCGCCCTGGCCAAGGCCTCCCGCACCCGCGACCTGCCCGGCATCGATCTCGACCTCGACCTGGAGTCGGGGTGGCTGCGGTGACCCGACGACCCTCTCCCCGCTACGCGGCGCCGCCGGTTGAGCCGACGGTCGCCCCCACGCTCCGCACGCTGTCGCTAGGCGCTGGCGTACAGTCGACGATGCTGCTTCTGCTGTCCGCGCTGGGCGAGTTGCCCCCACTGGATGCCGCGATCTTCGCTGACACAGGGTGGGAACCGCGCGCGGTGTACGACCACCTGGATCGGATCGAGCGGGAAGTGGCACGACCGGCGGGCATTCCGATCCTGCGGGTGTCGTCGGGCAACATTCGAAACGACGCGTTGGACCCCACCCACAGGTTCGCCAGTATGCCGTTGTACGTCCTCAACCAGGACGGAACACCCGGCATGACGAGGCGTCAGTGCACCGGCGAATACAAGATCAAACCCATAAAGCGGCAGGTCAGGGAGCTTCTTGGGTATCCCTACCCGGCCCGGATTCCCCGGGATGTGTTCACCGAGCAGTGGATCGGCATTTCCACCGACGAGTTCCACAGGGCCAAGAGCGCCGACGTCAAGTACACCCGCAACCGCTTCCCGCTGATCGAACTCGGCCTGTCGCGCAACGACTGCCTTGCGCTGCTGGCCGAACACGGCCTGCAGAGCACCCCCAAGAGCGCGTGCCTGGGCTGTCCTTACCACGGAAACCGGCAGTGGAGGGCGTTGCGTGACGGCTCCCCGGACGAGTGGCGGGACGTCGTGGAGTTCGACGCCGCCGTCCGCGCCGGCAATGCGCGAGCGAACGCGAGCGGCAACAGGCTCCTGGGCCAGGCTTTCCTGCACCGCTCCCGCGTCCCGCTGTCCATCGCCCCGATCGACCACGTCACCCGCGGCGAACTGCTGGAACAGCAGGTCCCGCTGCCGCTGGACGAGGAGGAGGCCGAGTACGGGCCTGCCGACGGCTGCTCGCCGTACTCCTGCCGCTCGGGCAGCGCGGCCGATCCGCTCGACAACTGACCGCCCTTGACCCGTTGAAGAGGTTTGCGTGGCGGTGTACACCCCGCTCCAGGTCCCCACGTACCAACTGCGCGGCATCGTCCCCAAGGGATGGGTCCCCGCCGACCACGAGAGCCAGGGCGCGTACACCAGGCTCCAGTCGTTCCGACTCGCCCTGGTGCACTTCAGCGCACACGCCGACCATCCCGGCGGACGACCCGAGGCGCTCGTCATCGGCCAGGTCTATGAGGAGCACTTCATCGCCGCCCGCATCGTCTTCGGCCCGTCGTCCACGTTCACCGTCTCCTACAAGCTCGGGGATTCGCTTGAGGCGGCCGAGCGTTGGCTCGACGCGCAGTGCGGCATGAACCGCTTCGGACGCCCGCAGATCCCGGAACAAGCAGGCCCGGAGCCTCCCGCCCCGGATCGGCCCGGACCCTCCGCTCGGGCGCAGGCGGCGCGATCGACCACCACCGACGGCGCGACCGCTGCCGGACCGGCGCCCCTGTCGGCCCCTGGTCTACGGACATCGACGAATGCGCGCTGCAAACGCTGAACCACCCGCCTCCCAGCCGAGCGGTTCCCGGTGCCGTCTGCTCCGTGGCCACCGCACGGCGCCGGAACCAACGGCACCCCCACCTCTTCACCCGGACTGCTCGGCTCCGGCCGCCCGCAGCCGCTAGGAGCCCCATGCCACGCAATTCCAGCCCGCCGGAATGGACCGAGTTCCACGTCACCCGCGCTGCCTGGCGGGCAGTAACGGCGTTGGCGACGCCGGCTTCGCCGTACGGCTCCCTGCCATTCCCATTTCCGTGGGGCACCGGCTGCCCCACCTCGACCGCTCAGCTGTCCCACTGTTCCCACTCAACGGAGGTACCGCCATCAACTCCTGGTACACACCCGTCGACCGAGCCCTCGCCCTGCGGCTCCTGTGCCCGCTACCGGACGCAGACGTCGTCGGCATCCAGCAGGTAGCCCGTCGTGGCGACACGGTCATCATCGCCGAACTCTCCAAGACGATCCGCATGGACACCTGGGACGGCGTCTGGATCCGCATCGCTTCCCCGACCGCCAACACCAGCAACTGGTTCGGCTTCGGGAACCACCACGTCTTCGACGAGAGCCTCTATCCCCGAGGTGTTCGCCGCCACGAACTCGACCGCAGCAGGCAGAAGGATCTGCTGCGGGTGGACCGCATTCGAGCCACACGCCTCAGGGACGCAGTCGAGGTCTTCACCGCAGCGTTCGCACCGCCGGCCGCGCCCGAGTTCATCGCCGCCGCCCGATTGGAGGGCCTGTCGGGGCTGGCACGGCGCCTGGACCACGTCGGCTCCGCCTATCCGGACACGCTCGCGGGCCGGGCCCTGGACCACGCCGTAGTCCTTCGCGCCGTCGCCACAGAGATCTACCTCGACCTCCTTCCACTCGTCGGCGAGCGAAGGGCCGCCGACAGCGCGCCCGTCGGTGTCATCACCGGCCTGGACAACCTGCGCAAGCTGCGCACCTCCCTGACCGAGCTGTCCGACAATGCCGAGCAGGCCGGACACGGCGACGCGGCAGGCCGCTTCCGCAGCCATGCAGCGGATCTGGACGCGATCGACGCCACGATCACCGCCGACCTCGCGGCACCCGCCGGCCCCGGGACCCGCGCGAGCCGCCGCGCAGCCACGCCGGCTTCCCCCTCCGTGGTCCCCGCCGCCGACCGCACGCTGACAGCCACCGCCGACTCATCCGCGCTCCCGGCCACCACCGCGCGGCCCGCCAAGGGGCGGAGGGCACGCTGACCTACACCTACCCCACCATCCCGCCACCGGAGTTCCGACCCCGGCTGTCCACTGCCGGAGACCTCCACTGGCCCGACGAGGGCATGCAGATGGGGCCGTGGACCTACAGCCACCTGGTCGCACTGGCCCACCCGTGGCCGGTGGCATGGCTTTTCCCCCCAATCCGGGGCGAACCTCAACGAATAGTCAATCTCTTTGCTGGTCCCGGTGGTTGGGAGCAGGGCCTGCGGGTTCTGGATCCAGAGGGGACCGAATTCGACGTCATCGGCGTGGAGATCGGCTGGGACGCATCGGCGACGGCGGTCGCCGCCGGGTACCGGCGCGTCGTCGCCGACATCCGCACCCTGAGCCCGATCAACCCCGCACTGCGATACGTCACGGGCCTGACGGTCAGCGCGCCGTGCCTGGTCTGGAGCCCGGCGGGCAAACGCGAGGGCCATCAGCACCGCAACCTGGAGTTGCTCCTCGACACGTTCACGATGGCCTGTGAGGCCACTTTCGGGCACTGGCACGACAACGGGGAGTGCTACGACGTCGAGGACTGCGGTATCTGCTCCGACCCCACGTGGGACGGGTACGGCGGGTTCACCGGTCCGCTGCTGACCTTCAGCCAAGCCAGGTCCCTGGTACCGCAGATGACCGACAAGAGCATCGGCTTGATCGCCGAGTCCCTGATCTGGTCGCTCGCGCTCACCGCCAAATACGACTCGCTGCGGTGGCTGGCCATGGAGCAGTCGAGCGCGCTGCCCGAGGTCGTGCTCGACGCCATCAGCGATGAGCTGCGGGAGGCTGACTGGTGCAGCGCCGAATACCAGGTCCTGGACGCCGCCGACGTGGGTGTTGCCTCCCACCGGCGCCGCGTCTACCTCGTCGCTGGACGCCACCACTACGTCAGCCTGAAGGCGATGCACCCCGCGGAGCCGATCCCGCATCGTACCGCGGCGCAGGCCCTGGGCTGGCCCGAGGGCGTGCAGGTGAACACCCGCGGGAACCGGCGGACCTCCGGCGGCAACGAGTGGTCGGCGGACAAGACAGCGCCGGGCATCACCAGCAAGATCCGCAGCTACTACTGGGCCCATGACAAGGACCGGACGTTCACCGTGCCGGAGGCAGCGCTGCTGGTCGCGATGCCCGCCGACTTTCCCTGCGTGGGATCGCGCTCCTCAGCCTTCCAGCAGCTGAGCGACATCGCCATCCCCACGGAAGTCGCTCGCGCCATCGGCGGCGGAATCCTCAAGAAGGAATGGGAGCAGCCGGTCGCCGGTTACCTGGCTTCGGTCTACAGCCCCGAGAGCCTGGTACTGGCCGCTCCGACGGCTTCCACCTCTGGCTCGCGGCGCGCCGCGGCGGCCACCTCGACCTCGCAGATGCCGATGCTCCCCGGTCTCGACGAATGGGTCGCCGCTGCGGAGCCCTCCCCACGCAGCAGTGCCGCTCGCCGCCGCTGACGGGTCCCGCCGGTGCGGTCCCCAGGCCATGCCCGCAACCAGACCACCCGCAGCCGCCCGCTGCTCGGCCTCCCCTGAAATGACCCATGCCCGAACCCGTCGTGAGGACACCTATGCAACTCACCCCCCGCCGGCTGACTGAGCTGGCCCACCTGGTCGACACCGTCGGCGCCGACCTGTCAGCACCTCCAGCGCTGGAGGTGCTGCCGGAAATGGGAGAGGCCCTCCAGCGTGTGGAGAGCCTGAGCACGCTGCTCGGCGACGTCGCCCGCAGCATCCGCGAAAGTCTTCCCCCCGAGGCAGCCGACCCCGATCAGCTCCGCTCCGCGTGGCTGGCCCAGAGCGCCCTGGTCCCCCTCGCCAGGGCCACCGAACGCACCACCTGGGTCTGCACCAACGTCGCCCACCTCGCCAGCGTCGACGGCCTCGCCCCGCAACAGCGCACCTACGCGCAACAGGAGGCAGCGGACCTCCAGCGCCAGGCAGCCGAGGCGCTGGGCAGGGCCGCCACCGAATTGCGTTCGCGCGCCAGGGAGCTCGCGGCGGCGCCCGCACCGCGCCCACCGGCTGCGGCGCCCGCTCAGGGCACGGTCCAGGCCGGCCCCCCCAGGGCCGCCTGCGACGCCGGGCGGGGGCGCTGATGGGACAGCCCCCGGGATGGGACCGGCAGGTCGACACCCGCGAAAGCGAAGACCGCTACGACTGGGAACGCGCCCGGCTGCCCATCAGCGCCTTCGGAGAGACCAAGACCCTGAATGAATGGTTCCGGGACGAACGCTGCACGATCACCCGTGAGTCCCTTCGAATCCGGCTGGCCATGGGCTGGGACGCGGAGCGGGCGATCTCGGCGGCCAAGTCGGACCAGTCCCTGCCACCGATCACCCACGCCGGCCGCACCCTGACCCTGCGCGGCTGGGCCGACCTGACAGGTATCCGGTACCGCACGCTCTACCGCCGCCTCTACCAGGAGGGCATGGACTTTGCCTCTGCCGTGGACGCCGGCCCCCAGCGGACCGCGCCTGTGGTCCCCGTGACCGCGTTCGGCGAGACGAAGGCGTTGACGCGCTGGGCCATCGACGAGCGCGCGGCTGTCAGCGCGAGCACGATCCGCACCCGGATCGCCAACGGCTGGGATCCCGAGCGGGCCATCCGCGAACCGCCCTCGACCCCCACCCCGACCCGCGGCACCGGCCCGTCGTACACCGCGTTCGGACGCTCCATGCCGGTCATGGCATGGGCCGAGATCTCCGGCCAGCCGGACGAGCTCATCCGCAAGCGCATGGACAGCCACCGCACCATGGAAACCGCCCTGCAGTCCTTGGGATGGATCCCGCCCTGGGAGGCGGACGCCCCCCAAGTCCTCCAGGTCGCTCCCGAAAGCCTGCGGCCCGGAGACCTCGTCGTCTCCGCGGCAAACCCGCGTTTGATCACCGTGCGCCGCCTGCCCGACCCCGATCCGGATGCCACCGAGGCGCAACGCAACCAGCGGACCCGTGCTGCGCGGTCACGCCGGGCCCTGCCCGGCGCCGCGAACGAGAAGCCCGTCGGCCGCGACGACTGGACCGCCGCGCCACAGCCCGCCGCCCCGCGGTCGGCCCGGCCGACCCGAGTGACCCCGCTGGCCATGTCAGGCCGCACCCGATAGCCGTCCGCCGCTGGCGGTCCCCATCGTGCCGTTCGCGAGCCGCGCTGCCCACAACTGCCTCAGGGCAGGAAGCCCCCGCCGCCCGCTGCTCCCGCCGCCGCCAAGGCGACAGGTCGGTAGCACACCTGGACGGAGATCACCAACCGCACGTCCCTGGCGGATGGTGGCCACTGCCGCACCATCAACCCGCTTCCTGGAGGTCACCATGCCCGCTCGACCACGCCGTTCCCCCGTACCTCGCCGCTCCCGGGACCTGTCCACGCCCACCGACGAACGGCCCGCCGTGCGGGCGACGGGTCGCTGGTACGCCTGGCCCGGTCGACGTCGCAGCTGGCTGGAGCGCTCAGAGCTCACCGATTGCCTCGATGCCCAGGCCGCGTCGCAACGTCAGCAGGATCGGGGCCGCGACTGGCGTGCTCTGGGCGGCCCGATGGACTGACCCTCGCAGGGATGGGGCGGATTCCGCCACAGACTGCACATCTCACCTCGTGCCCGGGATACGACCACCAGACAGCCGGTCCACCCCCTCACATTGCGTTGAACGAGCCTCGTAACAACCACCAGGGGTTGACGTCAGCGCCCGGTGCAGCACAGCCATCTGACAGTGCTTCCCGCACTTTGGTCAGGGAGCTCGCTGCGGGCCTGGTCGCGCACATTGCGGGCCCGGAGCTGAAGGCCGGCAGGCGAGCCGGCGCCGTGCTGCTGCGCGGGTCCCTCGCGAGTGGTGTCATCGCCGCATGTACAACGGGCCCGCCCCGGCTCGCCCGCCGCGTGCCTGCCGCCACCGAACCGCAGCAGTGAGGACTGACACCTGAGCAACGAACTCGACTTCCGCCTCGACGAACTCGAGCCCGCCGACGCAGACTCCGAGTACGCGGAGCAGGGGATCTGGCTCGGTGATCTGACGGTCCTGGCCGAGCACCGCACCACCCCCAACGGCTCCCACAGCTTCGTCGTCGCCCACGACGGCTCAGTGACCTGGGGCGTTCCTGGCGAACCCCAGATTGCCGCCATCAAGGTCGCACGGGACTTCACCCGGAATACGTTCACGTTCGAGTCGTCCTATCACGCCACCGTGTCGTTCGCGCAGAACTGGCTGATCGAGCGCGGCTGTCCGCCCGAGCGGATCACCCAGGTCAGCGACGGTTTCTTGAAGCCCGCCGACGATCTCACCGCGCGCATCGAGCAGCAGCTCCGCACCTCCGGCGCCCGGTACGAGGTCCTCGACAGCTACACGTCGGACTACGACCCCTGCGAGACATGGACATTGGCTCACGATTCCCACGCCGCTCAGGCACCTGTTCGGCTCTTCCTGGAAGAGTGGGCCATCGAAACCAATACGTACACGTTGCGTGAGGGCGCCTTTGGCGACCAGGACGCCGCCCACGAGTGGCTGGAGGAACGCAGCACCCCTCTGCCCCGGCCACCAGAGCACCGCGGTGAGGCTGCCTCCCTGCGGGCCCGCGCCGCACTCATCCGTTCTCCTGACACCGCCGAGAATCCGAGCACCGGCTCCGGCGCCGGCAACACACCGGCGGCGGGCACAGCCGAACGGCCCAGCCCCCGCAAGCCGAGGTGAGCCGGACACGCAGCACCGCCCCCGCCCATCTGGTGGCCATCGCGGCTCTGTCCCCTCCGGGGGGGTGATCGCTGTCCCCGCGAGCGGCGGCGCGCCAGCCAACACCGCCGACCCACGCGGGCCGGCTGCACCACCGCAAAGACTCCGCGCCCCGCGTCCACCGCGCACCTGCGCCTGTTCCACGGCGCACTCGCTGACCGGTCCACCCTGGAGGGCCCGTGCAACCCACCCCCGCAACCGACCCGGTGCCGACCGACCTTCGGCTCGCCGGCACTCCAGCTGTACGCCGCGACGGGATCTGGGCCCTGTCCGGCTCGCGCGGGCAGGTTCGCCTGCCCCAAGCGGCAGCGGCACAACTCGACGCTCTCGCGGGAGCCTTGGCGGCGGCCGACCGTGCGGTCGAGCAGCGGCTCGGCCGGCGCCCGGGGCCGCGATGAGCAGCGCGACAGCGCCCTTCGACCAGGACGAGGAGGACGGCGGCGACCGCCTGGCCGTTGCCGCGCTCGCCGAGCAGGCACTGCTCGGGGCCATCATGCTGGAGCCCTCGGAGATCGGCCACATCCGCGACTGGCTGGAGCCAGGGCACTTCTACCGGCCCGCCCACCAGGCCCTGTACCGCGCGTTGCTCGACCAGGACGGCAACGAGCACCCAGGGCGCGACGCCGTCGCCAGCTCGCCCCAGCGGCTGGCGTGGATTGTCGACGCCTGGCGCAGCGCGGCGGCCACCACCCGCGGCATCCCTGCCGCCTACCCGTACACGCTGCAGGCGGCCTGCCAGCAGAGCGGGCACGCAGTCGTGTACGGGCGGATGGTACTGGAGGCGGCGATCCACCGCACCGTGACCGAACACGCAACCCGGCTCCTGCATTCGGCCACCACGGCAGCCGACAGCGGCGACGTGGACAGCGTGCTGCACCACACCGACGTCCTCGCCGACGTCCTGGAACAGCTCCAGCGCACTTGGACTCCCGCCGAGCAGACGCCAGCGCCAGCCGCAAATGCCGGGTCAGCCGGCCTCGCGCAGACACTCACCCCCTCTGTGTCGACTGAGGCGTTGCGTGATCCTTCGACGGAGGAGCGCCTGCTGGTGGCGACGCTGATCAGCGCTCCGGGGCCGCTGGCCGACCTCGTCGGCTGGCTGTATCCCGCCGATTTCACCGACCGCCTCCCGGCCGAGGTCTACCGCTGCCTGGGCGCCCTGCACCACCGGGGGGACGCGATCGACGCGGTGACCGTGGTGTGGGAGGCCTACCGGCGCGGCCTGCTCTCCGACGGCACCGTCACCGCCGAGCAGATCCTGGAGCTGGGGACGGGCCGATTCGGAGGAGACGCTGGGTACTTCGGCCAGCAGGTCCTGGCGGGCTCGCTGATCCGGACCGCCGCCGCCGGCGCCGAGCACATCCAGCAGTTGGCCGCAGGACCGCTGCCGCCCGAGCGCCTGCTGCCGCAGGCGTTGGCCGCCCTGGCTCCACTGCAGCGGGCCCGGCAGCGGTGGGCCTCATCCGAAGAACCCCACCCCCCGCCCGGAGAGAGCCCCGCTGGTGACAACGGCCCGGTCCGGCATCCACCCATGCCACGTCCGGCAAGCGCCCACCGCACCGCCCACGCTCACGAACGACCGCGCAGGAGCCACCGCTGACCACCTTCACCCGCCAGATCCTCGACCTGGCCCACGAATTCGACTACCTGCTGCGACACCCCCTGCTCCCAGCGCCTGACCAGCCGCTGCCCTTCCTGGGCGAGGTCGCCTCCCGGATCGACCGCGTCACCGTGCTGATGGCCAGCACCTGCAATCTGACCGGCCAGGCCCCGCTCGCAGCAGACGATAGCGTCAACCTACGGGCCTTGACCCAGGCCACCGCCGCCACCGGCGAGGTCCTGCGCCACCTCGGCGCCGCGGTGGCCGACCTGGGACAGTTGGAGGACAGCACCCGACCCGCGGCACCGCCCTACCGTCCAACCGACCTCGATCGCGCCGTCCAGGAAGCCGCAGCCCACCTGGCACTGGCCGACCGTTGGCTGGGGATCGGCGCGGAACTGCTGCAGGGACCACGCGGCGAATACCTCGACGGTGCCGACGCCCGCGCCCGGGCAGCCCGAGCTCAGCAACGCCCCCTGCCACCCCCCGCCGCGCTACCGGCACCACCGTCCGGCCGGCCGACCAACCCACCGCCGGCTCCCCGGCACTTCCCCCGTTGAGCCGCGCCTTCCGGGCCGACGCGCTCGATCCAGCCGCCGCGTCCCCATGCCAGCCGCACTCCACGGAGCCCCGCTACCTGGCCGGCGACAGCGACCGCACCCCACTGGCGGACTGTGTACCGGTCACCGAATACCACTGGACCCACTGGCGCAACTCCCTGGGCGAGGAGTTCGCCTGCAGCCCCAGCGGGCAGATCCGCCTCGCCCGACTGACCACGCCCTACACCGACTACCCGTGGCAGATCGTCTCGCACTGGGACCCCTTCGCCCCCGCCAGGCCGGACTGGACCGCCTACTTCTCCTGGGGAACACCACGCGAGCTCCTCAACGACTGGCTGGGCGCGCTGGCGGCCACGCACTCCGGCGACGAACGACTCGACCCACTGCTGGCCCAGGCACTGCCGTCCCAGTTCGCGTTGGCGCCGCTGGCCGAGGCCGGTTGGCAGCACGACAGCCGTCCCGAGTGCACCTCCTACACCTCACCCGACGGCTTGGCCACCGTCCTGCTGGAGGGCAACACCGCTGATCCCGAGCAGGAAGACCCCTTCGGCTGGAGCATCTCGGTCACCCACGGTGAATCGTCCTGGGATGCCCGTCTCGGCCGCAGGACGCCGCCACTGCTCATCCGGGCGGCCGTCCAAGCCCTCGCCAGCACCGAGCCCGCCCTGCGCCACCGGCACGAGCTGCCCGGCGACCTCGGTCCGCGTCTCTGCGCGGCCCGGGCCGTACCCGGCACCGTGTCCGACCCGGGCACCTCGACACCACCGCACCTGCGCATCAACCAGCCGGACCCGACCAACGCGCCCGCCCCGAGCCGCCGCCGTTAGCCCGCGGCTTCGCCTGAGCCCGCTGACAGCGGCACATCCCCTCCAACGGAGAACCGTCATTCAGATCACCCCCTCGACATTGCACGAAGCCGCGGACCGCATCAGCCACCTCCTCGGCGACGGATGGACGCTGGCCGAACCCTCCGAAGACCAGGCCAGCCACCTCCACGGACCCGATGACCGCCAGATCTCCATGAAGGCGATCCGCGACGGCAGCACCGTGCAGCTGTGGATCACCGGCTACCAGCCCGCAGCCCTTGACCGGAACGCCAGCGAGGACGAACGGCTCGCTCGCTCCGACCACCTCACCCAGGGCCTGCCCGCCGGACGTCGCTACAACGCGCCATGGCACCTGAACCGGCTTCCCCCCGACGCCGACCTGGCGCAGGCACTGCTCAACAAACTCCGCAGCGACCTGCTGCCCGTGTGGGACCGCAAGCCGGACCTCGTCGGCCACCGCCCCTGGGACCACGCACCAGCCACCCGCGAGGACACCGCCGAACCACACCAGGCCACGGGCAACGAGGCTGCCGCGCCGACGGCACCCGCCTCCGCCCGGCCGGCCGCCGCCCGCGCAACGCGCAAGCCAGCCACCGGCACCACCACCCCCGCCGCCACCGAGGTCACCTCGGCCGCCCGGCGCGGCAATCAGCCCGCTGCGACCCCGCGATCCGCTCGCTGACATCCCACCGGAACGCACCGGTGCCTCGGCCGACCGTCATCCCGCACCAGCGGCACCCTTGGAGACACCGGAGCCGATCACCACGCCCACCGATCCGGGGGGCGAGTTCGCCATAGGACACCAGATCATGGCCCTGGGCATCGGCATCAAGGCCGCCGGCACGACCGGGTATGCCGCCCATGCCCTGCGTCCGATCCTGGCCCCCTTCGGCGGCGTCCTCGTACGCCTGACAGAGGTCCTTGAGACCACAGCGGAAGTCTGCGAGCAGGGGAGCCGCGACGCCCCGGAAGAACCGGGAGTCGAGCTGTGAGGGTTGGCGGAGCGGTTCCGCACCGCCAACGATCTGCTCAGCGCCGTGGAGGCCGAACTCATGGACACCGTCAGCCAACTGCGTCGCCTGGGTGCGGGTACCAGGGGCCGCGAACCGCAGGCGATGCGACCACAAGCCCCGCTCGCGTGCACCGCCCCCGCGCCTGCAGCCTCACGACGCCGCTAACCCTCCCCGCCAGGGCAGCGCCATCGTCCCGGCGCGGCGGCCCACTACCAGCGGCACCGACAGCGAAATCCAGTAGGAGTCCTTGTGAACGATCAGAGCCCCGGCGGCAAGGACCGCGCACCGGACTCCCGGGCCGACCGCTACGACTGGGACCTCGCCCGCGGCCCCATCACCGCGTTCAACGACAGCAAGACGCTGGCCGAGTGGGCCAAGGACCCGCGCTGCCAGGTCCGCAAGGAGACACTGCGCAACCGGCTCGCCGCAGGCTGGCAACCGCAGCGTGCCATCACCGCGGCGAAGAACGACACCGCTCGGCCCGACATCACCCACCAGGGCCGCACCCTGTCGTTGCGCGGCTGGGGCGAGCAGACCGGCATCGGCTACCGCACCTTGCACCGCCGCATGTTCACCCTGGGCCTGGCCTTCGAAGACGCTCTGGACCGGGGCCCCGAAGGCGAGGTCCCTGCCCTCCAGGTGACCGCGTTCGGCACCACCCAGGCACTGCACCACTGGGGAGCCGACGAACGCGCCGCCGTCCCGGCGACCACCATCGGCAGGCGCATCGCCGCCGGCTGGCCCCCGGAGAACGCCATCACCAGCGGACCGGGCGAACCCATCACACGCGGCCGCGGCGCTCCCCACACAGCCTTCGGCCTCACGATGACCACGGCCGACTGGTCCAAGGCCGCTGGCATCCCAACGGAACTGATCCGCCAGCAGATCGACACGAACAACCTCACCATGGAAGCCGCCCTCCAGTCACTGGGTTGGGCACCCGACCGGATCGAGCAGCACCAGGCCGTCCTCGACACCACACTCCTGGACCTGCGCCCCGGAGACCTCGTCGTGGGCGTGAACCACAACTCCGGCTCCGCGTCCGTCACCGTGCGGCGCACCGCACCGCAATCTGGGCCCCCTTCTTCCACGCACGGCCGCGGCAACGCCGCCCGCCTGCGCAACAGCACGACCGCTCCCGGCGAACCGGGCTCACCCGCCACCGGCTGCTCACCGGCCCCGCCCACCCGAGTTGCGGCCGTGACCGCTCTCCCGACAACGCCCCCGCAACTCAACCCCCCACCAGGCGCGGTCGCGCCAGGAAGCCCCGACATGCCCGACACCGGTGCAACCGCAACAGCCGACTTCACCTTCGACGGCCTCCTGTTCGGACTGGCAGATGCCCTGGACCAGTTGGAGGCGGCACTGCCGAAGCCCGGCTCCGCCCACATGCCCGGCAGGCTGGCCGAGTTGGTCGAACAGGGCACAGCCCTGTACTGCGCGGCAGGACAACTCACCGGTCAGGACATCGACTACGGCCCAGCGCTTGAAGTCATCACCACAGCACTGAACGCCTTCGGAACCGCCGGAGCCCACTTCGCCAGGGCTCTGAAACACCTCGACGACGCCGCTCGCAGCAGCGCGAACACACCCGCGCTCGCGGTGACCCCGGCCGCCGCTGCCACGGATCTGGGCCCAGCGGTCACCGACGCCGGGCTCCGCCTGCGGGAAGCCTCCCGGGTTCTGCGCGCGGACGCCGAAGCTCTCCTACGCGCGGTGCCGCCGCCGAAGACCCGCCTGTTTCAACGCTCCCCCCAGCCGCGCCCGGCACCCACCGCAGCCCAAGCAGGCCCGTCCCGCGGCGGAGTACGGCGTTGACGTATTCCTCACCGACAGCGCGAAGCTCCCAACCCCGGGTACCAAGAGCCCCTTCTCCGCCACCGCCTTGCGCGAGTTCTCCGACGACGGCATGGCGTCGCACCCGACTTCAGCGCCGCCGAACTGAACGCCCCAGCCAGCTCCTTCGAATCCCCGAGGAGAACCACTTGTCCCCTGCCTCCCAAGCTAGCGAGCTGAACACCCTCGCCCAGAAGATCGACGAGCTTCGCTCGACCCTGAGTGATCCCGACGATCTGGAGACCGTCCCTGACCTTCCCACCGTCCTGCGTCGGCTTGAGGCCGTGGGCAACCTGCTGCTGACCACAGCCCGCGACCTGGGCCTGCGCTGCGGCCACGCCACCCGCGACCTGGACACCGACGGCGCCGTGGCAGTCGCCCTGACCGGTCTCGCCGAGGCCGCGCGAGAACTGGCCTGGACCACCGACCACGTCACCACCCTTCATCCCCTGTCAGCATCAGCGCCCACCGACCCCACATCCTTGGAACGGATCGCCGACGACACCATCGGCATGCAGTACCGCACCGTGGACGCACTCGCGTCGGCCAGCAGCCACCTGCGCGCCAACGCCCGCAACCGGACCGTGGATCGCTCCTCCCGCGCCGACAGCCACGGTGAGGCGATCGGGCCCGCCGCCAGCACCTCGGCAGCTCCCGCCAGCCGCATCCGAAGCACGTTCCCCGCAAACAGCGACCGTCCGGCCCCGCGCCGTCGGCGATGACGCGAATCACAAGGGCCCCGTCGAACACCCGCCTGGCCGAGCGGCACACCGCGCAACGCGGCCCCGCGTGCCGGACCGCGACCAGCCCCGTGCCCCTGCCCGGAACCGCTGCCACCGGCTCCGACGCATGGGCCGCCGACCCGCGAAGTGCGGGGGCCGCCTCGTGACCCCGCCCTCGCCTCCCCGGCCGTTCAGGTACGCGGTGGCCCCCCGCTTCCTGGCAGGACCGGCTGGCCTGCGCACAGCGGTCCTGCGACCTCTGCACGACGCGAGCTGGAGCAGTGTGCCCTATCCCGCCTCCAGCGGGTTGTGCCTGCGGGCACCGGACTCACGGGTCTTCCTGCTCTACGAACCCGACACCTGGTCCAGCCCACTGTGGACCTTCACCGCCTACGCCCGTGCCAACGACGAGGTGCCGCGCTGGTCCATGACCTTCACCGGCCAGACCCCGCCTGAGATCGTGGCCGATGTCGCCGAGGCAACCGCCCGGCTCCATCGCCAGGACTCCGACTCAGTGGTCTTCGGCTCCTCCTCCAGCGGACCCGACCCAATGCGGCTCTTCGCCCGGCTGAACTGGCGGCCCGGAAGCTCGCCCGGAGGCGACCACCTCACCGAGCCCAACGCCCTGGCGGACTTCCACCACCGCACCGGCGTGGATCCGCACCGCGAACCCGAAGGGCTGACCGAGAGGTGGCTCGCCACCGGCGACTGTGGCGCAGAGGAGACCTGGTTCGCCTCCGCCTCTACGGCCACTCCATTGGTGCTGGTGCACGCTCTCGCACGAGCTATCACGGATCCGACACCCGTGTCGCGTGACCACCTCGACCACGTGCACCCCAATGCCACGATCCGCCCCAACCAGCTCCTCGCCACCGCGCCACGCCCGACCACAGCCCCCGCACAACAGCGTGCCGACGCCCGGCAGCAGGCGATCGGGCAACCGACGGCTCCAGCCCCCCAAGCGGACCACGCCAACGGTCGCACCGGCGCGCACCCGGATCACAACCGTGCCGCGAGCCGAACCCCGCCGCCGGGAACCCGACGAAGGCGGTGATCAACAACACACACGAGCAGCCCGGAGCACAGGCACCAGCGGGCTTCGTCCCGGCCCCGCCCAACGCCCCTCGCAGGAGAGATGTGCCCACTACTTTGGACCGAGCGTCGGCGCTGCGCGCGCTGGCCGACGACATCACCGAACTCGCCAGCCGCACCAGCCTGGCCGCGTCCTCCGCCGGCCCACCGACCACGATCTCGGTCGGCGTCGACCTGGCCACGCTGCAGCACCTGGGGATGCGCTGCGCCCAGGCAATCCGCGACGGCGCGGTGAACGCCCTGGTCTCGGGCCCCGAACCGGTGGGACTGACCGAGGCCAGCGACGCGTTCAGCGCGGCCATGGTCCACCTGACCTCAGCCTCCGTCCACCTCGCCCACGCACTCGGCCCCGCCCGGGAACAACACCTGCCCGCCGCAGCCGTCGGCAGCACCGGGCTCCAGCAGGCCCGCAGCGAACTACTGACGGCCTCCGTCCTGCTGCACCGGGCGGCAACCGACCTCGACCCGACCGCCAGCAAAGCAGCTCCACAACCGTCATCCCAGAAAAGGTCTCAGGCCGCGCTCGGCCGGTCCCCGCGCACCACCGCACCCGGCTCCAGGTCAACGGCCCCACAACCGCCAGCCGAGCCGGAACGACTCGCCACCGTGCTGCCCTTCCGCCGCCGATGAACCGCTACAAGAAAGCCACACCGTGTCCCTGCGCCTTCGCTCGCCCGGCCCATCCGGAGCCGGCCAACGTCATCCCTCAACACCGCCCGCAACAGGCGCGCCCCGCGGCGCCAGCGTGCTCGGGCCCTGACGCAGTGGCCGGCTCCCAGTGAACAGCGAGCAGAACTTCGCCGCCCGGACCAGCGGTGAACTCCACGATCTCGCCCGGAACATCGAAACCGTCACGTCCGGGATCCAACCGCGCGGTGACCTGGAGGCAGCCGCAACCATCCGCCGCCTGCGCCACAACCTCAACGGCCTGGCCAACCTGCACCGGCTCGCAACCGACCGGGCCCACGCCCACGCGCGCGCAACCTACGGGATCTACCCCTGCGATCCGGAGTCCACCCGCCACTGGACCAGTGCCGCGGCTGGCCTGGGCCGGGCGATTGCCGAACTCAGTCAAGGCCTGGCCGCGGCCGGACACCTGCACCACACCGAGTCCGAAATCGACCGCCTGGAGCCCGACGTGCGCAACCAGGCGACCAACGCCATCACCGCCGCCCTGGACGCGGCCCGCCACACCCTGGGGAACTGCGCCCAAGCAGCCCACACCGCAGCCGACCTCCTGCACCCAGGCCCCGACACCGCCCCGACCGCATCCCGAGCCCTGGCCGCCCGACCAACACCGACCACCGCACCCGGGCCCGCGCGGGTTCCCGCCACGGCGCAGCACACCGCGCCCGGCTCCATGCCCGTCGCCCGCCGCCGGTAGGCCCACGGCTCTTCCGTGTGGAGCTACCGGCCACGGGCCGTCAGGCAGACGCCCGCGCCGCCGGCCCCGCGCCGCCATCGAGCCCGTCCCCGGCCCCCTGCTCCGTACCAACGCCCGCTCGCCCGCCCGAACCGCCGAACCCCGAGAGCCGCCCATGACACAGACCGCCCGCGACATCGCCACCCTTGGGGCGCTGGCCCTTCAGACCGCCAAGCTCCGTGAGGAGTTCCGCGACACCCGCCTGGTCCCCCTACCCCAGGTGAGCGACTACGCCTGGCTCCTGACCAGCATCAACGACGCCTCAACCCTGGTGTGCGATCAGATCACCCGGACCGATGGGGCCCGAGACGCCTCACGGGAGCGCGACAGCTACCTGTACACGCTCACCCGCGTGGCCGGATATCTGACCTGCGCCGCCGCCCAACTCGGCCAGGGCTTCACGCATCTGGGCTACCTGCACCTGGCTGTCCACGAGCCGGACACCCCGGCCCGCGGCGAACGCTGCGCCACCAGCACCCGGCAACTGCACGAGGCAGTCCGCAGCAGCGTCCAGTCCCTGAATCTGGCCCACACTGCGCTCAGCTTCGAAGCCCGGCAGCTCGCACACAAGCATCAGCCCGACAAGCCTGCCCAGGGCAAGCCGCCGGCACCCGCAACCGCGCTGGGTTCCGGGCCAGCCGCGACCCGTGCCGCGCGCGGACGCGGGTGAAAGCCGACCAGCGGCCCGGTCCGCTCATCGGCAGCCTGTGCTCCGGCTACGGCGGCCTGGACCTGGGCGTGCTATCCGTCTTCGGCGGCACACCCGCCTGGCACGCCGAAATCACGCCGGCCGCCGTATCCATCCTGGAGCAGCACTGGCCCCACGTTGCGAACTTGGGTGACATCACGGCCGTCGACTGGCACAGCGTGCCCGCGGTGTGCGTGATGACCGCCGGGTTCCCCTGCCAGGACCTGTCCGTCGCCGGGCTGAGGGCCGGTCTGGTCGAGGGCACCCGCTCGGGCCTGTGGCACACGATCGCCCGGGCCGTTGAAATCATCCGTCCCTGCCTGGTGGTGATCGAAAACGTTCGAGGAATCCTCTCCGCAGGCGCCGATGGCGCGCCAGCCGATGGCGAGTTGGAACCCTGCCCGTGGTGTATGGGAGACGCCGGAGGTGTGCCTGTTCTGCGGGCGATCGGCCGTGTACTGGGAGACCTGGCCGCCATCGGGTACGACGCGCGCTGGACATGCGTACGAGCCTCGGATGTGGGAGCACCACACCAGCGTCAGCGCATCTTCCTCCTCGCCTGGCCCGCGCGGCCTGCCGACACCGAAGGCTCGCGACTGGCGGGGGCCGGATCCGGTGCGCGAGGACCTGCAGTTCATCGTCACCACCTTGCTGAAGACACCGACCAGCAACTTGGGGATCAACGGCGGCAGCCAGCACCCGGACAAGCGTCGCCTGGGCGGCCACGGCCCGAATCTCGCGGACGAGGTCGAGCACCTGCTGCCCGCACCGCCCCAGATGACGCCTCCCGAGACGGGGCCGGCCGAGTCCGCGCGGGCACCGAGCCGGCCGCCGACCGAGCCGCCGCAGGAGGAGGCCTTCGCGCTGCGGAGCCTGCTGTTGCCGACGCCACGGGCCAGCGACGGAACGAAGGGCGGCCCCAATCAGCGCGGCTCGAAGGGCGACCTGACGCTGCCCTCGGCGGCGGCACTGCTGCTGCCGACCCCGCGGGCCTCGGACAGCGGGACTCCCGGACGGCGAGCGGGCCAGGGCTTTCGTCCGCCGCTGTCGCAGGTGGTCCTTCCCCTGTGGGCGACGGAGCAGGCCGACAGCGGGGAGCAGGCCCCCTCGGGCAGAACCGTTGGGGTCCCTACGCGCCGGCGATCGCCCGCTGGGAGGCCCGTACCCGCCCAGCCCCGCCGCCCACCGACGCACGCGGCAGGCTCACGCCCGCGTTCGTCGAATGGGTCATGGGCCTGGAGGCGGGCTGGGTCACTGCTGTCCCTGGGCTGTCGCGGCCCGCGCAACTGACCGCGCTGGGCAACGGCGTCGTGCCCCAACAGGCGGCCCACGCCCTGCGGCAACTCACCGCAGGACTGCACCTGGCCTGCCCCCACCTGTCCGAGATCCGGTGACCCGGCGTCCACCGCGCCAGATCCCCGCACCCGCCCACAGCACGGAGTCCCTCATGCCCGAACCCGTTACACCCGCAACCGGCGACAGTGAACTGGCCGCCGTACGGCGCACCCTGGACCAGATACCGCCCGCCCTGGCCTCGGTGGCCACCAGCATCACCGACCACACCCGCATGCTCGCCCAGCAGGGCGCCGCGAACACACCGCCACCGGCGGGCAGCGCGGCAGGGGGCGGTGCCGGCGACCAGGAGTCGCTGTTCATCATGGCGATGGACGATCCCGCCTACGCCATGGAACTGCACGCGATGCTGCCCTGGGTCGACGAGATCTTCATCAAGATCTACGGCCCGGAGGTCTCACCGGTCCGACCCTGGTGCGTGCACTGGTACGAGCACCCCGAAGCGGTCGCGCGGATCCACGGCCTGTGGCTGGCCTGGCAGCAGATGACCCACGCCGAGTCCGGGCACACCGGGCCCGCGGTGTGGCACCGCGACTACCTCGACCCCGCCCTGGCCCGGCTCCGCGCCCCCGACGGCCCCTTCGCGGCGTGCTCCACCTCTCCCGACCGGCCCAACCACCGGCTCCTGGCCGCACCGACCACCACCGACACCGCTGGACTGGACCAGTTCACCCTGGCGCTGACCACCGGCCTCCCGGCCGCCTGAGCCGGGAGAACACCCGTTGAACCCACGACCGCGGTTCTCCTTCCGCGCCCACCCCGAGGCCCTGGAGGACCTGCTGCGGGCCCCCGCCGCGATACGCGACTCAGCCCTGCTGCACATGCAGCAACTCGTCCGGGTCCAACAGCGCGGCCCGGCTCTGGGGATCCGCGGAGCGTGGGACCTACGCGGTTGCCGAAAGCTGTACCTGGACAGCGAAGCGGCCTGGCGCGCGGTCTACATGGAACGCGACGCCGCCCCCGGCGGCACGCACCCACGGGAGATCTACCTGCTGGCCGTGGGCCCACGGCAGGACCACGCCGCCTACAACGACGCAGCCCACCGCCTGGGACGAACCCCCGGCCCACACAACGATCACGGCCACGCCCAACGGGCCCGGGCCGCCGCCGCCCAAAGCCCCACCGCGGCAGCGGCAGCCCGTGCCCAGGGCATCACGAACCCCCGCGTCGCCTATTGCCCGCCGCGGCGAACCCGCTGACCCACCGCCGCCGCCCTGGCGCCCCACCGCGGCACCCGGCTGACCGCCGCAGCAAAGCAACTCGACTTCATCCTCGACGAGCTCCAGGACACCGTCGAATTCCTGGCCGAACTCGACACTGTGAACCCCACCGCCATGGCCCACCTCACCGAGCTGGCACAGCGCCACGAGATCGCCCGCGCCCGATCGGCCTCCCCCTCCGAACCCCACACGCCCAGCGAGGACCGCCCCGCCTGGCCCGAGCCCAACGGCTCGCAACGCCGGCGGTCAGCTGATCAACCACCACGAGGCCCACCGATCAGCCCGGCACCGACACCTCCGCATGGCCAGCAGACTCACCCATCAGCCAGATTCCCCCTGTACCGGCAGGCCGCGGAGCCGAACACTGCATCGGACAGAAAGGCCCAATCACGCATCCCGAAGCCCAACCGCCCGCCGAGCTCCTCATCGCACCCCGCTACCTGGTCACCAGCCCACGCACCGAACACCAGTCGCTCTTGGACGCCTTCACGGCAACCACCGGCTGGAGCCAGCAGGACAACGCCCAGGGACAGACCATCATCAGTACCTGCGGGCGGATCCGCATCGGCCACCGCACGCAACACCGCGACGGCAGCGCCGTGCGCGTCGAGGCCAAGGCCGTCCCCGGCGGCCGGGAGCGCTGGCGTGTCACCGCAACCGGCCACCTCCCGTTGGAAGTCCTGGACCGCATCATCACCGTCACCGCACACGAGCTGGTCCGCGACCCCGACGCGCTGCTGTACCGGGTCGGTCCCGGCTCCGGATCGGTCCACCTGGAGATCGACGCCGAGCAGTGGCGCGGCCACCTCGACCCGAAGGGAACCCAAGACGGGTTCGCCTCCAAGGACGGCTGGGCCGTGATCGCGTGGGCCCCCGCCAGTCGCCTCCAGGGCCCTGACATCGCCCTGTGCACGATGTCGGCGGGCACCGACCTGGACGCCCCGCTGTGGCAGGTGACCGTCAGCACCCAGATCCCGCACCACCTCTTCGAGCGGATCCTCGACAGCGTCCTGGACAGCGCCCCGGTCCGGCGCAGCACCGCGCACGCGGTCGACCTGGCCCTCGCACCGTTCCTGCGCATCACGCCGGCCCCCGCCCGCACAGCGCCGCCCGCAGACCCCGGCAGCGGCACTGCCGGGCCGCAAGCCTCGCGGGCGCAAGCCGCCGAAGGCCGCGGCCGGACCGCCCGGAACAAGCGCGTACGCCCCTCCGCCCGCCCTGCTGGCCCGGTCGGCCCCGAGGACCCGGCCCCGGGCCGGGGCCGCTGAACCACACGAATCGGAGTGCAACCCTCCGCTATCACGAGTGCGCGGGGATCACCAACTCCGCCCGTCAGGCAGATTCTCGTGCGCATGCCACTGCCAACGTCGCACAAGCCCGCCGCTTTCCCAGCCGCTGCCCTTTCGGACCGGCCCGTGCCCGGCCCCGGACCGGCCCTGCGTCCGAAGGGCGAACCACGGTGAGGGCCGCGGCGTACGCGTTCCAGGCCCACCCGGCCGCCGTTGAAGACCTGCGGCACCTGCCGTGCCGGGTCCGCGAGGAGACACTGGAACTGCTGGAGCGCCTGGTGCACGCCCAGGTCCGCGGCCCCGAACTCGATCTGCACGGCCGAAGGGACCTGCGCGGCTGCCGCAAGCTCTACGTCGGCACCGACTCGCGCTGGCGGGCGGTCTACATAGAACGCCCCGCACCCGGCGACACCGGGTGCCGCCGGGAGATCTACCTCCTGGCGGTCGGCCTGCGCGACGGCTGCGCCGCCTACAACAAAGCCCACATCCGGATGCCCGGGCCCGCTTGCGCCGAGTTGCCCGGCCCCGGCCCTGCCGATCGGGGATCCTCGTGTCCACAGTGACCACCGCCACGTACCTCGACACCCTGTACGGGCAACTGCACCGTATCGGCGAACGCCTCGAATCCGCGCCGACGCACCAGCCAGGCCCCGCGCCGACGGCCGTCCTGGGGGCGGCGGTCACCTCCCTGGCCACGACCGTCGCCGTCGCCACGACGCAAATCCAGCGCCGCGCCACCACCGACCTTCCCGCTCTGGCAGCTCTGGACCGGGCCGCCTCGGCCCTGGCACACCTGACCCGCGCCTACCTCCACAGCGCCGGCGGCAACCCCATCGCGGACGCCCGGCACAGCCTGGAGGCCACCATGCGTGAACTCGCCCAGGCCCAAAGCATCCTGCGCCCGGCCGCCGACAGCCCCACCGCACCCCCGCCGCCCGATGCCCGGTGAGGAACCCGCACACGCCAGCAGCCAGCGCACCGGAAGCCGCAAGCATGAGCGAACGCGAACCCGAACTTCCCGGGCTACAGCTCGTCCTGGACCTCCTGGGCCAGCCACCCGAAGATCTGCTGCGCGACCAGCACGCGAACAGTCCACGCCATCACCTGGTCACGCAGATCGCCAGGGAGGCCGAGCGGCTGGACGAACTCGCCCACCGACTACGCACCCGGGCCCTGTGGGCCGCAGGCGAATTGCTCCGCATCAGCGAACGCCGCACCCCGGCGACCGAACACCGCGGCGGCATCCTCCAAGGCACCGCCCACACCATCGACATCCTGGCCTCTCAGCTGTACGACTCGCACAAACACCTCGGCGTCCTGTGCCAGCTCTACCTCGACACGCAGGTTCCCGACCTGCCCGGCCGCGCCAGGTCACCCAGCCGCATACCCGCACCAGCGGCGTCCGACGTCCGTGGACCGAAGCCGTCCAGCGGCGGGCGCCGCCGCTGAGCCGCCGTCCCTGCAACCCGCAACACCTCCTGGAGAACCATGGCCACCATCGCACCGGTGCCGGCGGCGCGCCCTGCCGGCACCTGCGCGGCAGCCCGGCAAGCCGTATCCGCCTCCAAGCGCCCCGCGTCCCCCAGCACCCGCTCGGGAAGCGGAGGTCCGGCGTGAGCGGGCCGCTGCCACCCGACCCCGGTGCCCAGCGCGTCGTGGACCTCCTCGGCACGCGACCGGCCGAGCTGCTGCCCAAGCACCCGCCCAACAGCCCCCTGGCCCGCCTGGCCGAGCTGGTCAGCCGACAAGCAGCACATCTCGACGACCTCGCCCACCAGTTGCGCACCGAAGCCGGTTGGGTGGCCAAGGACCTGCTGCGCATCAGCGAACGTCACATCCTGCCGAAGAACCGCCACAACGGCGTCCTGCAGAACTCCGCGCTCGCCATCGACTTGCTGGTGGCCCGCCTGGCCGACGCCCACACCCACCTCGACCTCCTGTGCCGGGCCTACCGCGACGCGACGGCGGCCGACGAGCCCGTGAACACGCCGCAGCCCACCCGGGTCGCGGTCCCCGCAGCCGTCGCAACCCGCGCCCCGCAACGTCCCGGCAGCGGTCGCAGCCGCTGAACCGGCGCTACCACGCCCGCCAACAGTCACCGCCCGTCCACGTACATTGGAGAGACATGGCGCCCACCGCCACCGCGCCCCTGCGACCGGCACGAACCCTCGACGACGCCCCCGCGGTTCAGCAGACGCTGGCGATGCTCGCGCCGCGCTGGACCACCTGGACCCTGCAGACCATCGCCCAACGCGGCGAGGCGACCCGCTTCAGCGACCTGAAGACAGCCATGCCCTGGATCAGCGACCCCTCCGCCGCCGCCCAGTTGCGACGCCTGACGGACAACGGCCTCATCCTGCGCGGCGGAACAACCCAACGCCCGCACTACACCCTCACCATGGCAGCCCGGGCGCTGGCCCCCTTGCACCGCCAGGCCGAACAGTGGGCCCGCACCCACCTGCCGGCCACCCGCAACACCGCCGCCGCCCAGTGCGCCGAAGACACCCTGACCCTGCTCGGCCGCAGCCACACCGCGACACTGCTCTGGCCCCTGGAGTTCGAACCGGCGACCTGGGACGAACTCCAGGACGACATACCGCCCGGCATCAGCGCCGCCAGCGCCCAGCAACGCCTGCAGCAGCTGGTCCACGGCGGCCTGGTCGAACGCTCGAAGCTCGCGGGCTACAACCGGTTCTCCCTCTACTCTCTGACCGAAGCCGGCCAGGCACTCGGTCCGATCTACGACACCCTGAACCAGTGGACCGACCAGTACGTGCTCGGCAAGGCACCGCAGACCCGCAGCGCTGCCCCCCGCACTGCTCCCGCCAACATCGCGCCGACCGCCCAGGAGGCCGTGTCCCGGCACCAGGCCGCCGCCGCCCGCAGCGCCGCCTTCGCGTTGCCGTTCTCCCACCCCGACACCCCGCAACCCACACCCGTGCTGTACTCACCGCCGCGGCGAACGCGCTGACCTACCGCGAACACAACTGAACACGCTCGCCGACGGCCGCAACCGCACGTCGCACCGGCGAATTCAAGAGGGGTGGGCCCTGTGCCCGCCCCTCTTCCGTATGCCCGCACCCACGGGATCGCTCTGGGCAGACACCCAGCCCCCGGAACGGACTTCCTCACCCCGCCACCCGCATGCCAACGTAGTGGGCATCGGAAAAACCGCAGGTCAACGAAGGGATGAACCTATGAACCTCCCCGCCACCCTCTCGCCCGTACCTGTGCCCGGAGCCGGGGACTGCCCCGCCGAGTTCTACGGCGCCAACGTCGTGCTCGACGCCCTGCACCAGGCCAACTGGACCATGGTCGCCACTCCCGAGGCGAACGTCCACGCCACCAGCCCCGCCGGTCGCCTCTACCTCGGCTGGCTCCCCGAAGACCACTCCGCGTTCAAGCGCGGCGCCCTGTGGAACATCACCGCCACGTTCGGCGAAGGCTGGCAATGGACCCAGGAGTTCGGAGCCGACACGCCGTACGAAGCGGTCCGCGGCTTCGTCGCCGGCCTGATCGCGCACGGGGCCCACAGCCGCTGAAGGCCTGCGGCTTCCCCCGACCGGCGGCAACGGGCCCGACCGTGGCTCCGGACAGACTCACCGCCCAGGGCCCCGCCGCGACCGGCGGGGCCCACCTCCTGGAGTACCCCTGTGCACGAATTCCGCATCACCTTCTTCCACCGCAACGGCTCTGTCTGCCCATCCGAGCACCGGATCGCCGACCCGCAAGAACCACAGCCGCCCGACTGCCCCGGCAGACTGTCCCGCTTCATGGCGCGCTGCACCTGCGGGGACTGGCAACTGCCCAGCAGCCGCCAGGCCCACGCCCGCCACCGGTACGACGACCACCTTGCGCGCACGGGGACGGACAGGGCGACAACCGCACTGCGCCCGGCCGCCCCACCCGGGGCAACCACGTCCAACGATATCGTGACCGTGGGCCAACTCACCTGGCTGCTGGCACAGTTCGATCCGTCCTTGCCTGTCCGCCTCGCTCTGAACCCGCTGTGGCCGATGGTCTCCGCATTGCAGTGCGCCACGCTGGCCGACGCGGACGGCCACCTCGCTGTCTACCTCACTGAAGGACAGCAGCTCGATCCGCTACCGCCCCAGGCGATCGCAGCCCTCGGCTGGAACGCGGTCCCGTGACTGCCTACCCTGCCGGCGCCCACCACCGCCGGGGCCGACGTCCCCGCTGCCGCACACCCCCGCCACGACGCCACGTCCCCGCGGCGCTGCACGCGCCGCGCCTGCTGGCCAGAGCGGGCATGTGCTGGGCCAACGCCCACTCCAGCCGCCACCGGGGCAACCCACCCCACCACCACGGCCCGCACTGAGCCGGGCGCACGCCAACGCCCTGGGCACGGCTGTATGGACCTGCCCGCACCGCCCTCGCCCATGCCGCCGTACGACGGCGGACAGCCGACGTCAGGAGCATCTCGATGGACACCCGCACAGCACCAGTCGCAACCGCACCGTTCCCGCTGGAACCAGCAACGCAACATTCCATGGCCGCCCACGCACGCGGGGCAGTTGTTCGCGTGCGCGGCGACCAGGTAGTCGCCACCTGGCTGCCGAACCTGCCGGCCCAGCGGCTGGCCCCCGGACAGATCCTCCTCGCCTGGACCCTCTCAACGCAGGGCACCACGCAGGTCACCGCCACACTGGGCCTGACCGGATGCGAGGTACTCCTGGCAACCTGGCCCTCGCTGCCGCAGCACTGGCTGCCCACCGTCCTGCCCACCGTCCGCGAAGTCGGCGGTCTCCACCAGGCGCTCCAAGGCGCCACCGCAATCCTCGAAGCCCTCCTCGACACCTAAACCCTGCACGCGCCATCCCGCCCGGCACACCGCGACAGCACTACAGGAAAATCCCCGACCGTGACCCACAACCGCTTCTTCGTCGGCGTCGACTGGGCCGAGCAGCACCATGACATCGCCGTCGTCGACCGCACGGGCACCGTTATCGCCCGAGAGCGCGTCGCCAACAGCCCCGCCGGCGTCAAGGCACTCCTGTGCCTGCTCAGCGGACTGCGCTCCAGTCACACCCACAGCCGCAGACACGTTCCCGTGGCGATCGAGACCCGCAACATCCTGCTCGTCACAGCCCTGCGCCAAGCCGGACAACCGGTCTACCCGATCAACCCGGTGATCGTCACCCGACACCGTGGACGGATCAGCCCTGCCCGCAAGAAGTCGGACCCCGCCGACGCCGAACTCCTGGCCCAGATCCTGCGCATCGACCCGGCGTTGCACCGCCCGCACCCGCGGTAAGGGGGGGCACTGGTGCCCCCCCTTAGCAATTCCCTTATCGGGTCAGGGATTTGCCGTTCGTGGTACTTTCCGGCATCGATCCGGCGATGGCCGTTCGAGCTCTCCCGGGCAGTCGAGCACCCTGGCCCGCGGCCACCCGGCGCACATGAGCTGAGCCCCGACGGCCTGGCCTGCGCGGGCCCAGCAGTACCGCACGAAGAGGGGACTCCCGTTCCACTTCATATAGAACTAGTATTCGAATCATGCAACCCGTCCCCGTTCGCGTCACCCTCCCCGACGGGCAGACGATCACCGCGAACGTCCTCTACCGGCGCCGGGAACCCGGCGGCTCGTGGTGGTACACCCTGGAGCTGCCGCTCACGGCCCGCGACGAAGACGCTGCCGGCCGCTCGGTGCCCTCCGAGAGGCGCGTGACCTTCGCCGCTCCCTACCCCCAGGTCCAGCCGATCCCCGGCACCGACTACCGGGACGTGCCCGACCACAGCCCATGCGACGAGTGGCGACTCGAACACTCCCGGTACGGCCGCCTTCTCGTCCTGCACGACGGCCTGTGCTGGTCCCCGGACCCGGCGAACACCGAGCGCATCGCCCCGCAGGCCGCGTCCGACCTGCTCATGAAGGGGAAAGCCACAGCCTGCCACCTCTGCAACCCGTACCCCTGACGGCCCGGGGCATCACCCGTTCGGGAGTTCCAGCACCCCGCTTCCACCGGCGTCGCTAGCGTCGGCCGTATGGAAGATGAGGGTTGGACGGGCCTGGACGAGTACTGGCTGCCGACTCAGCCGGGGCCGGAACGTCCGGTGTGCGAGCGGATCACCTGGACCACTCAGGCCGCCATCGCGCTCCAGCGCGACGCGCGGCGCCAGGCGATCGAGGACGCTGTCGCGGAGCTCGCGCGCGACCCGTGGACCGGCACCGTCCAGCACGGGCCGGACCACAACGTCCGGGAGACCGAGCCGATCCCCGGCGTGAAGCTCGTCGTGGTCGTCACCGGACTGCTGCTGATCGTGGCCGACCTGGTCCTCGACGGACCGGCCGAGTTCCTGCCACCGGTCAGCTGACCGGCCGGACCGAGGCGGGGTTGAAGTGATCTCGGGATCGGTGGGACAACAGGTGCACAACCCGCAGCTGACGATGGGGAGTACCTGTGCTGGTTGAAGCGAAGAAGCCGCCGCCCGGTCCGAAGACGCCGGGGGTGCCCGGTCGCCCGCCCGGGCCGGTGACCCCGGACAAGAATCCGCCCTTCCCGCCGAACCCGCCCCAGCCGAATCCGGATAGCTGACGTGGTCGAGCGCATCCGATGGTCCGAGCTGCCGGCGCCGCTCCTGGTGGCGGTCGAGCAGCGGCTGGGCGGGCCGTGGACAGTTACGGACGCGGAGTCCGCGTCCAGCTGCGGTGTCGCGACGCTCCTGACCACGGACGACGGCACGGCGGTGTTCGTGAAGGGGCAGCAGGGTCAGAACCCGGCCCGCGCCCCGGGGAGAGCCGATGACGATTCGTGGTGGGGACCGGACTGGTCGCCTGTCGACGAGCTGGGCATGGAGCAGGCCGTCAACGCCTACCTGCCGCCCAGTGCCCCGCCCGTCCTATGGTCGCTGCACGAATTCGGCTGGCACCTGCTCGCGTTCGAGGGACTGCGGGGCCGCCTGGCCGAGTACGCCCCCGACTCGCCCGATGTCGCGCTCGTCGCGGCGGCCCTCGGCGAGCTGGCGTCCTGGCCGGCGCCCGACCTGGACTTGCCCACGGCGTGGGACCGCTGGGGCTACTACTGCTCACCCGCGGACCGCGAACTCCTCAACGGCCACCGGCTCATGCACACCGACCCGGCCTCGACCAACGTCCTGATCTGCGACGACCGGGCCCGCCTCGTGGACTGGTCCTGGACGGCCCTGGGACCGGGATGGGTGGATGCGAACCTGTGGGCGAACCGCCTGCTCCAAGGCGGACACACCCCAGGCCAGGCCCATGAGTCGGCCCGCCGGGTACCCGCCTTCGCCCAGGCGAACCCGCGAAACCTGGCCGTTTTCACCCGGGCCGATGCCCGCCGGTGGCGGGACCTCGCGGACGATCGCACACCCGGGGCCGGCCACGTGGCGGAGGCGGCGCGGACCTGGGCGGACTTCGTGGAACACGGTCTCGCGGAAGCGCGCTGATCGGACCGGCTGTGCGTATCCGGCCGGGCACGGTGCGTGATGCGCGCCCCACGTATCCGCCCTATCGCGCAGTGGGACGGGGTTGAGGCACAGCGGCTTCGACTCCGCCCGGAACGGCCGTCCGAGAGTCCCGATACACGGATCGCCGGAATCCGGGGCGCGCAACTCCGCGGTCGACCTCGGGCGCACTCCGTCAGCTGCCGCCGGTCAGCTGCCGGACGGGCGCTCGTTCGGATAGAACGCCCAACGCAGCTCCTGGACAGCTGCCGTGATCACGGCCTCGTCCTTGTTCTCCAGCGCGGCGTCCGTCAGCGCCCGGGCGGCCTTGGCGACCGCCGAGTCCTCCACCATGCCCAACGCCAGGCCGGCGGCGGCAACTCTGGCCATCGGCGCCATCAGCGCACCGGCGGACTCCAGGGTGTGGCGATCCCAGTCGTGGACCACCCGGGCAGCGGGCCCGCAGGCCGCCGCGACCTTGCTCCAACCGCCCTCTCCGCTGCTGCGCTGGAACGCTGCCGCAAACTCCAGGAAGGACATGCCCACCACGCGGACTCGCGACCGTCCGCTCAGCCAGATCGCGTCGTGCGCCTTGCGCTGCGAGCCCAGGGCGCTGACCGCCGACACCAGAGCCTGCATCTGGGCCAGCATGTCCTCGCGCCGGGCCCGCGCTTCCTGCTTGTGCTGCTGGCGGCTGGACAGGAACCAGCCCACTGCCACTGCGGCGAGTGCCCCGAGAATGCCGAGCCCTCCCGCGACCAACCCGTTGACCACAGCATCGTTCACCCGCACAGCTTGTCGGACACCGAGCGGCTCAGGGGCGGCCATCGGGAAATCCCCAGCTCGCCCGGTCCAGGCGGCCTGCAGCCGACGGTCCCCGCAGAGGGCACGCACGTCGCCCTCAGTCGGCTTCGGCGAACACCGACAGCCGCCCGATGTTCCGCAACTGCTGCATCAGCTTGGGGATGACGCGCTGGTATGCGATCTGGAGCGGCAGGTCGACGGTCTGCGCGCGCTGGGCGCACAGGACCCGCGAGTGCTGGCCCGGGATCGCCTTGTGTTCGGCGGTCTTTCTCCGGCCGATCACCCCGGTCTCCGGCCGTACGGCCTTCGGGCACCGTATCCGCGGCTGCTTCCCGTCGTGATACCTCGCCATGGCCACCCCGTTCGATTGGACTCACCTGATCGACCTTTGGCATTGCCTCACCCATGATCTGACGTACCGGCAGATATGGTGATCAACTCCGGCTGGCGATGGCGGCCGGCGGCTCTGGGCTGTGCGCGTGACGGTGCGGGAGCTGGCTGGTGGATCGGTGCGCGAATCGGTGCGGACGGTCGTGGTGGTGGCGAGTACGTCGTCCGAGGGGCACGTCTGGGCGTGGCCGCAGAGCGGCCTGTGGCGGGTGTCGGTGTCCGCGCCGGTGCCCGAGGGGGTCTCCTCGCACCGGGTGGCGCTGGGCCTGGCCTGCGACATGCACGGGATCCACGCCGGTACCTGGGGGGTGCAGGTCCGGCAAGCGGCAGCGGAGGGGGATGCGGACCTGTTCGCGGCAACCGCACTGGTCAACCCGGCGCACGAGGGTGGCCGGTGGGTCGGGGCTGTCGAGCTGGAGAGCCTGGCGGTTGTGCCTGGTGAGCTGGGCGTGTTGGCGGAGTTCCTGTGTTGCTCGGCCGGGCGCCGATTCAGGTAGCCGGCCGGGTTGTACACCCTGCGGGGTGTACTAAATGCCGTTACATATCGTCTGTTTGACCGGACGTTAGATACTGCGGCAGGATACGGTCATGACCCTGGAGAAGGACGCCGCCACGACCGGCCACGAGCTCGCCGAGCAGGTCGGCGGCGTGCCGGCCGGGCACCACCTGGCCCAGGTCAAGCGCGTGACGGAGCTGATGGACCGGCTCCAGACTAGGGCGGCCTTCGTCGAGAAGCTGAGGGGCAGTTCCTACGCCGAGATCGCGAAGATGCTCGACATCAGCAAGGGCACCGCTCACACGTGGTACGCCGAATCGCTGCGCGACTGGCGACACAAGGAGGGCGTCGAGGACGACGACCTCGCGGCACTCGCCCGTGCTCAGGAGTGGCTGGAAGAGGGCTGGGCCGAGCTCGGGCAGCTCCTGCGGAACCGGCTGGTGCACGGCCAGGCCCAGGCGGTCAGCGATGAACTCGCTCGTGCCACCACCGAACGCCAGGACGCCGAGTCAGCGGACAGCACCTCACGGTTCCGGGCGAAGCTCCTCGCCACCTACTCGCGCACCCTGGACGACACGGTCGGCCCGCCCCGGCTCCCCATGAGCGCCCCGCTGTTCAACGCCTACCTGACGAAGCTGCTCTCCCAGCAACTGCCCGACGACTGGACGACCCCGCCGGGGGCATCCCCGACCGAGGGGAACGCGTTCATCCAGCGCATGTGGCCGGTGCTCTACAGCCTCGACGCCCAGACACTGTCGACGATCATGGGCAGCGACGAGATGAAGGCCGCCCTGGAGAAGACCGCCCAGTTGGTGGAGCAGCCCGCCGTCGACCGCATGACCCAGCTTGAGCAGCGCGTCGCCAAGCTGGAAAGCCGCCTGGAGGGGCACGGAGAGGCGTAGCGCCTCCCGACTTCATAGACCCCGTCGCCCCCGCGAGCGACTTTGGACGGCTGCACGCGGGGACCGACGGTCCGAGTGATCCGACGATGAAGCGAAGGAGACACCCTGTGGCGATTATGACCCAGGCCCCCGGTGATGGCGAAGGGCCCCTGATCGTGGCCCGCATCCAGCGTGCCGAGCACCCCGCCCTGTTCGTGTTCAGGCTCAGCCTCACCTTCTCGGTGCCGCTGCTGCTGATCCTGACGATGGTGGCCCTGCTCATGGGCGAGGTGAACCTGGACGACGTCCTGGTCCTGATGCCCATGGAGACGGGCTGCCTGGTGAGCGGGCTCCTGGCCTGCCGGTACGCCGGAAGCTAACGCGGGTCGATTGCTGCGCTCCCGCGGCCGGGAGCGCAGCACTGCCCTTCCCCGGCTTCCCCGGCGCGCCGGTGAGCAGGTGGGGAAGCGGCGCCGGCACCGGCGCCCGGCCGCAATGCCCGCTGCGCGGGCATCTTCCGGAGTTGACCTCCCCGCAGCGGCCCGTCCTGGCGACGCCTCAGCACCCACATCCAGCGGCCCTGCCACCAGCTCAAACTGACGGTGCGATCGTCGTGGGCATCGACAGCTGCGACTGAGCTCCCGACCTGGCCGCGCCGGGGCGGCGCTGTCTCCGAAGCTGGGCTGCTTCACTGCCTGGCAGGGTGCCGTTGGAACGACCCGCGCCGCGGCCTGCATGGCGCTACATGTGGTCCAGCGACCGACGCCTCTGAAGATGCTACGCCTGCAGCAGAAGGCGAGTGCCAGGTCTCCGGGGTCCTGCAGCAGTGAAGTTCGCGGCCAGCCGCGGCGCCGCAGTCAGCTTTCCCACTGCGGACCCGCGCCCGCTGGGACCCGAGAAAAAACACCCCGGCTACGACGCCGCGAACTTGCCGGCGGACCTAGAGGCTCCAGGTCCTAGCTGCACTGCGAAATGATCTTGCTTCCAGGTGTCGTGGCCAGGTTCCAACTAGCGTGTCCCGGCTCATCGCAACGCCCTCGACCGCCAGTACTCAACCCGCCAAGCAAAACGCTCACCCGCCCGCTGGAACGCTCGGTCACACCCCGCCGTACGTGTGTGCGGCCGGTCCCGGCGCCGTATTAGCTGAGGTAACAGCCGGCGAAGACGCCGTCGAATCCCAGGCCGCGGTAGGCGGCGTCGAGGCTGGACCAGACCTGTTCGGTGTGGGTGAACTGGGTGTCGAAGTAATCTCTGCTCAGTTCCCCCTCCGGCCATTCGTGTCCGCAGCGGCAGCGGACGTACCCGCAGGGCAGGTCGCCGACGTAGATCAGCAGCCAGTCGTGGTCGGCCTCGCATTGCGGGCAGCGCACCGGGATGCCGCGCGGCTGGAGCACCGCTGGGTGGTTGACGGCGCGGACCTCGGGCTGGCCCGGGACGGGTTCGGGGATTTCCAGCGGGACGTCCGGTATCTGGACCTGGGGGGTCCAGCTGGGCAGGGCGGTGGATCCCGGCTCGTGGCCCCCGTCAGTGTGCGGGTCGTTCATCGTGCGCTCCCAGGTGATCGGTCTGCTCGGTGGTATCACCACAAGGAAGCCGGCGTCCACACTGTTCCCTCGAATCGGGATGCGTTTGGACGCCTGGGGGCGGCTTGCGCAGCATGTCGCGGAGAGCACCCGTCCGCCACGTCTGCGTCTACCGGGACGGGTCCGCGAACGGGACGCCGGCGGCCCGCCAGGCGGCGGTGACCTGCTGGTAAGTGGTCTGCCAGGCGGTGCCCTGACCACCGGTGAGATGGGCGGACGCGATCGTCCACACGGCGGGCGTGTCGAGGTCGAGGACGGCGAGGATGCGGTCGAGGTCTTCCGCCAGGCCGGCGGGGGTGAGCCCGCGGTAGTCGAACAGCAGGTCCAGGAGTTCGAGCAACCGCTCGGCGTCGGGTTCGCGGTCGAGGGCGCGGTGTACCGCGACGCGGACGCGCTGCAGGGCACGCAGTTGGTACATGGGCAGGGCCATGATTCGGATCATGCTGTCGATCGGGGCTTCGGTGACGGCCGCGCCGATGCGTCCGAGCGTCTCGGCGGCGATCCAGGAGGCGGTGGTTTCCAGTAGGTAGGTGCCTGGGGAGTTGACCTCTGCGGCGTCGGCCACCAGGTGCAGGACGTCGGGCAGGTGCGGTGCGCTGGTGATCCACGACGGATCGGCGGGGAGGACGCGGGGCAGGTCGCCGAGGCGGGTTGTCGTCACCGCCGGTTTCTACCCCGCAGACGTGGCGTGGGCAACCAGCCCGGTGGGTGATTCGGCAGAGATGGGCGCAGGTCGAGGAGGTCGCGTCTCGCCGGTGCTCGATCGGCGGGACACCGCTGGACAGTGGTGTGGCGGGGGCCGCTATGGGATGTGTGCCGGTGAGGGGGTGGAGGTTCGGGGGGCTGGCGGTCGCGGCCGGACGCACCAGACCCCCGCATCCGTGGGTCTGGTGCGGGGGTCGGTGTGGGCGGTGGGTGGTTGAGTTGTGTGGGCGGCTTTCAGGATGCCAGGGCGGTGGCCTGGGTGATGTCGAAGTCGATGTCGAGTAGTTCTTGGGCCAGTGCGAGTCGGTCCCGGCACTGCTGGACGTCGTCGCCGGTGGCGACGAGGTGACCGAGTCGGACATGTCCCTGGGGGTTGGCGGGAGGTGGGGTGGTGTCCTCCCAGACCAGTCGTTCGATCCAGGGATTGCCCTGGGTCACGCTGGGGTGGGCGTTGCGGATGGTGGGCGTGCCGGTGGGTTCCGGGTGGAGGAAGGTGATCGCGGCGGTGCGGTGGCGGTTGCCGGTCAGGTCGGGGGTGCGTCCGCGGGCGAGGTCGGCGGCGATGCGGGGCAGGTCGGTTCCGGTGGCCAGGCGGACCAGGTGGGGGATCAGGTCGCCGGCCAGGCAGGGGGTGACCTTGACGACGCGCGGTCCCCTGCGGGTCAGGCGCATGCGCACGGAGCTGGCTCCGGTGGTGATGCCCAGGGCTTCCAGGGCGGCGCTGGCGGCGGGCGTCGCCATCGGCATGAGCGGGTCGTCGGCCTGGACGCTGTGGCCGGTGACGCGCACGTCGTCGTCGGCGAGGCGGGTTCGGGTGACGGCGAGGGGGATGTGCAGACCGTTCTCGCTGACGGATTCGACGGAGATCAGTGGTCCTTCGAGGTGGTGTTCCATCTGGATGCCGATGCCTTCGGTGCCCTGGTCCCGGGCTGCGGTGGCGGCGCGGGCGAAGGCGGCCGGAAGGACGTCGGGGCAGTCGGCAACCACGGGTACGGCTCCGGTGTCGACGACCGGGAGCAGGTCGCAGGGGTAGCCGAGGCTGTGGGCGGCGTTCTTGGCGCGGGCCAGGGTGGTGACGCGGACCGAGGGGGTGGCGGGGATGCCGGTGGCGGTGAACGCCGCGCGGGCGGTCTCCTTGCTGCGGCAGGCGGTGATGGCGGCGGGGTTGTTGCGGGGCAGGTTCAGGTCGGCGGCCAGGTAGCTGGTGTAGAGCAGGCAGGCGGGATCCCAGGTGATGACGCCGTCGATGGTGTGTTTCGAGGCGAGTTCCGCGGCGGCGGTGCGCAGGTGGCGCAGGTCGTGCACGTCGGCGGTGCGGTGGTCGAGTACGTGGGGCCGCTGCCAGCTGACGGGTCCGGGAGTGATGAGCAGCACTGGGCCCGTTGCGCGCAGGCGTGCCAGGACGGGTTCGTCGTAGGCGCGCTGTCCGGTGGTGATGACGAGCAGAGCGGTGTCGTGGTGGTGCATCGGGGTCCTCATCGCTGGGCGGAAGAAGTCGGGTTCGGTGGTTGCGGTCAGGCCGCTATGGGCGCGGCGGCGCGGAGCAGTTGGGCGCGTTCGTCGGGTCCGAGGCCGCCGTAGATGCCGTCGGTTTCGTTGTGGTCCAGGGCCAGTTGGAGGCAGGGCTCACGCACGGGGCATCGGGCGCAGACGGCCAGGGCCACGCTCTTGGTCAGGCGCGCGCCGGGCGAGGGGAAGAAGATGTCGGGGCTGGTTCCGACGCAGGCTGCTCCGGCCAGGGGGTCGGGGCGGTGGCGGGTGGGCTGCTTCTGCTCCCAGGTGAGCAGGCGTTCGCCGTCGCCCAGGTGGAGGGTGCCGAGGGGGTGTTCGGGGTGGCGCGGTGTGGGCATCAGGCTGCCGTCGCTTCCTCGCTGTGGCGGACGGTGGCCGTGGTCGTCTCAGGGGCGGTCTCGTAGTCGGCGCGGTGGCGGTACAGGCCGGAGAAGCACGCGGCCAGTGCGACCGCCTGTCCGGCCGCACAGGCGAGCAGCAGGGCGTGGAGGTGGGTGGAGGCCGCCGCGGCGAGGGCTCCGGCGATGGGGATCGGGGCCAGGACCAGTAGGACGGTGGCGGCCAGGGTGGCGCCGAAGTTGTGGGCGGGGATCAGGCGGGCGCGGGCGGTGCGGAGCATGACGGTGGCGGCGCCTTCGGCGGCGGTCAGGGTGGCTATGGCGGTGGTGAAGGAGGTGTAGTCGGGTGCGGTGGCGGCGGCGAAGGCGGCCAGGCAGGTGGTGATGGCGGCGGTCAGTCCGACGGGGTAGAGGCCGAAGCGTTCGACGGCTCGGCGGGCGGCGAGGATGGCGAGCAGGGAGGCGGTGGCGGCGATGGTCCACATGGCCCCGAGGGCGGCGCTGCTGCGGTGCAGGTGCTGGGTGACCACGACGGGTGCGGTGACTTCCAGCAGGCCGCTGACGAGGTTGCCGGCGGCCAGGGCGGCCACCAGCCAGGCCAGGGCGGGGGTTTGCCGCAGGGTGCGGATGCCGCTGGTCAGGGCGGGCAGCAGCCGTGGTGCAGGTCGTTGGGGTACCAGGCGCAGGCGGGGTCGCTGGGTGCGCAGGGCCAGGGCCTGGGTGGCCATGAGCAGGGACAGGCCGGTGATGGTCGCGAGCATGGCGGTGGGGCCGATGAGCAGCAGGAGTCCGCCCAGCAGGGGGCCGGCGAGTTGGGCGCCCTGGTCGATGCCGGCGCAGACGGCCTGGATGCGGTGGGCGTGGGGGCCGGCTGCCTTGGAGGCGTCGGCGGACAGGGCTTCTGAGGCCAGGAAGCTGCACTGGGCGAGGACGCCGGTGACGACTGCGAAGGCGAGCAGGTCGGTGATGCCGCCGCCCAGGAGCAGGCCGGCCGCGGCCAGGGCGGCGGTCGCGGCGCGGGCGGCGCCGGTCGCCAGGGCGGAGGCCTGGGGGCTGTGGCGGTCGATCCAGGGTCCGGCTCCGGCGATCGCGGCCAGGCGTGGGACCCATTCCAGGGTGAAGGCCGTGCCGGTCCAGGCGGCGGATCCGGTCAGGTGCAGGACCAGGAGCGGGACGGCGTAGGCGACGGTGGAGCTGGCCAGGGCGTCGGCCGCGCGCAGGGTGTAGCAGCGGGCCAGCCACCGTGGTGGAGGTGGTGCGGCGTGACGGCGATCGGCAGCGGTGGTGGTGCGGGCCAACGGAGGCTCTCCCTGCGCAGAAGGTGCGGGGCCCGGCCGGTGGAAATAGGGGGTCCGGCCGGGCCCCGGGATGAGCACTACGGTCCGCGAGGAGCGCGGAGATGCTGATCCTCACGCGTGTGTGGTATGGGCTTCAGCGGGTCGGGCCGGACCCGGGTCCGCGCTGGTCGGGCCTGCGGCGGACCGCCCTCGTGCCGGCTCCGGGCCGCGGGTCTTGGGAGGCGGTGGCGGGCAGGTTGGCCATGCGTCGCAACCGCCAGACCAGCACGGCGCCTTCGTCCACCGCGGATTCGAGTTCCCGGCTGCGGCGGGCCCGCTGAAGCAGGTCCTGGGCATCGCCTCCGGCCACCTCGATCTCCGCGAGGGTGGCAGCCAGCGCGTCCCAACTGCCGGAGTCCAGGTAGCGACCCGGGTCGGTGACGGTGGAGCGCACGATGCCCTCCTGGCGGCGGCGCGCGGCTGCCGGCAGGCGGCGCCCCTGGGCGCGCAGCTGGGCCATGGGCCTGGCGGCAGTGGTCCGGTAGGCAGCGCGCAGCCGCTGGGCGGCCTCGCCGGCCGCGGCGGCCTGCTGGGCGTGGCCGCGGGCGGACTGCCACCGCACGAGGGCGACCGCGACCACGGCCAGGGTGGACAGCAGCATGGCGGTGACGCCCCCGTCCTCGCCGTGGCCCAGCCCGTATCCGGCACCGATGATCTCCCGGGCCGCCAGGCGCAGCGCCCGGGTGTCGCTGCGGGCGGCACGCTGGTGGGAACGGGCGGCGCGTTCGAACTCACGGGCTGCGGCGAGCAGGTCGGCCCGTGACTGCGCCGGGGAGGTGTCCGCCACCGCCTGGACCACGTCGACGACCGCCCGCAACTGCGCGATGGCCTCGCCCTCGTCGGTGTCGGGGTCCTGCAGGAGCGCCAGTGCGTGATCGGCCGCGTCGGCGGCCCGGTACCGGGCGCGGGCGGCCGGGGAGGCGCCGCCCGCCTCCGGAGCCTCGGCGACTGACCCGGACGCGGGAGCGGGACGGAGCCCGGCGGCGATGTGTGCGCGGATCTTGGGCAGGGACAGGTCCGGGGACAGGGTGCTGCCGGCGTACCAGACCGGGTCGCCGTCGCTGGTGCGGTCGCCGACCGCGGCGACGCTGTAGCCGCCGACGTCACCGGACGGCAGGATCCTTTTGTTGATCAGGACGCCGGCGGCGTGCAGACGGGTGAAGAACTCCTCCTCGCTGTCCGCGCCGGACAGGGCTGCGCGCACCGCGTCGCGCAGCGCGACGCGCGGCACTTCGGACTGTCCGCGGCGGTCCGCCTTGGCGATCTCGGCGGTGGTGGGCCGCGGCGAGGCGGTGCCATCGCCCTCGTTCAGTTCCCGCAGCCCCCACTCCTTCTCGATCTTCCGGCACTCGGCCTGGACCCGCCGGGCGTCATTGTGATGCCGCGGGCTGCGTCCGTCCTGACGGACCAGGGTCGCCAGGATGTGGATGTGGTCATCCGCGTGACGGACCGCCACCCAGCGCACAGCCTGGTCGTCACCCTCCTCGGCGAGCCCGGAGGCGTGCATCAGGCGACGCGCGACCTGGGACCACTCCTCGTCCGACAACCGGCGGTCGCCGGGGGCGGTCCGCACCGGACAGTGCCATACGTGTTTCTCCGGCCTGCTGCCGACCGGCCGGTTCATGACCGGAAGGTCGAGGCGCTGAGCCATAAGCTTGATCAGTTCCCTCTTCTCCCGCCGGTTGCGGGCCACGCGGCCCGGGTCCGGGGTCAGGGCCAGGTTCCAGGAAGCAACCAAGTGAGGATCTGTGTGCTCCTCGTGACGTCCGGGGCCGTAAAAGTAGTCCACGAGGCCATAGGTGTCGTCGCCTTTGTCCTTACCGATGTCGGGGACCACGGATCACCGGCCCGCGAGGCACTGTGCAGCCTCTTCGAGGGCGTTGAGTACCGTCGTGATCCGAGCCTCCAGGGCGGGGAAGTCCACCGGGGCGCGTCCCCCGGAGTTGAGGATGCGGGCGATCTGGTTGACGTTGCTTCCCAAGTGGCCGAGTTGGGCCATGGTCCGCATCAACTCCCGGGCGATACCGCGCACGTCCAGGACACCGGCCCGGGCGGTCTCCGCCGACTCGGCCGCCGCGACCGCCACAGCCCCGACGAACCCGGCCGGCGTCATTCCCACCGAGGCACTGGCCGCCGAGATCCGCGCCCACTCCTCAGCGCTGAACCGAGTGCTGTGCGCGGTGCGCTGACCGCGCCCGTACAGGCGTTTGCGTTCGGCGAAGGCAGGATCGGCGTCGACGGACGGCTCGCCGGACGCCGAACACGGGACAGCGCCGACGACGAGGGTGTCGGCGCCAGAGGCGGCGGCGGGGCTGGCGGCGGCTGACGGGCTGGTCCCGCCACCTGGGGTTCGGCCGCCCTCGGTCGAACCCA
>Ga0302314_10001560_pt1 | contig 42874 bp, 40 predicted proteins | sample III_Palsa_N2_3_FD_200533 | JGI IMG/M metagenome (GOLD analysis project Ga0302314, IMG submission 200533) | Peat permafrost microbial communities from Stordalen Mire near Abisko, Sweden - III_Palsa_N2_3 | ecosystem: Environmental > Terrestrial > Soil > Palsa > Peat permafrost | place: Sweden... | reverse complement strand
CCCCCGGCACCGCCCAGGACTTGAGCCTGGCGGCGATCGACCATTACCAGCTCGTGCAGGCCGATCTCAACTGGAAGTTCTAAGCAAAAACCTTAACCACCCCCTTTTGGCCGGCGATGTTCACGCCGACTGAAGCAATGGCGGGCCGCCCAATGCGGCCCGCCAACTATCCTCCGGGAGGGGCGGGGTGCAGAGCGCCCCGTCCCTTCCTTTTTTTTAAAACTCCCTTTCCCATTCGATCCAACCCCTCCGCTCCCATGCCCCTCGAACCGACCCTCGATGAAATTCAAAAGCTCCTCATGCTGATCAAATTCCTTGGCATCCAGGGGCTCTCGCTGGCGATCGGTCCGCTGGTGGGAGCGGAGGGAAGCATCCCAAAGGCGCTTCAAAAGCAATCGCAGGTCGAGCGGCTGCGGAAGGAGCTCGACGAGCAGATTTCCCGTTACCTCGCCACCCAGTTTCCCGATGCGGCCGAGGTGCGGGTCCTGATGCTGATCTCCCGGCTGAGTAGCCGCATCGATGCGATGGGTCGGGAGGTGGTGCGGATCGGGGAGATCGCCTACGGTCCGGTGTCGTCGGGAGAGGTGGCCGGGCAGATTCTGGAACTCTTTGAGACAGGTTGCCAGATCTTGAATCATTCCGTCACCGCATTCTTTGAATTGGGGACCGCTGCGGCGGGACAATCCCTTCAGAGAGCCAAAGGCCATGATGATAAATTGGCCGGGATGCTCGAACGGTCGCGCCATGCCGGGGAAGGTGCAGCCCTGATCGCCGCCGTCTCGCGAGTCGCCCTCGAGGCCCAATCCGTCAGCCATGAAATCGCAGCTTTTGTCACCGCCTATACGCCGGAAAAGGTCAGAGTCCCCGGGGCGAACATGGCCAGCCATATCCGGGTGAGCCGTTCATGACGGAGCCCCATCTGATCGGTCGAGAGTCTGTTTAAAATGGAACGGATCCTCTTCCTCGGAATTGCCTTCATCGCGTTCTCCGCCCTGATCCGGGCGGAGGTTCCCGCTCCCGTCGCGGGGGTCGAAATTACCGGAGCCGGTGCGCGGTTTCCCTATCCGGTCTACGTGAAGTGGTTCGAGGAATATGGGAAAATCGACCCCTCGGTTCGGTTCCATTATCAGCCGGTCGGATCGGACGGGGGCCGGGATCAGATCTTGGCCCGGACGGTCGATTTCGGGGCTTCGGGCGCCGCCCTGACCGCCGCTCCGGAAGGCCTGCTCTATATCCCGGTGGTCGCCGATGCGGTGGCCATCGTCTACAATATTCCCGGCCTGCCCAAGCTGAAGCTGGACGGGGCCACCCTGGCGGCGATTTTTCTCGGCGGCATCACCCGATGGAACGATCCCCGGATCGCCGGGATGAATTCCGGCGTCGAACTTATGCCCACACCCATCATGGTGATTCATCGCTCCGATCCTGCAGCGTCCTCCTATCTCCTCACGGATTTCCTGAACGTGTCCAGCGTGTCCTGGCACGGACAGGTCGGCGAGGGCACCTCGGTCGCCTGGCCGGTCGGCATCGGTGCCGTAGGGAACGAGGGCGTCCTGTGCCAGATCAAGCTGACGCCGGGCGCGATCGGCTACGTCGAGCTGACCTATTATTTCGGCAATGCCCTGCCCTGCCTGGAAATGAGGAATGCCGCCGGGGTCTTTATCAACCCGACCTTGGAATCGGTCCAGGCGGCATTGGCTACCACCCCCACTTCGGCCGATCTTCCCCTCTCCACCGGCCGTGCTTCCAGCCTGGTGGCCTATCCCATCTCCGGCACCACCGGCCTGCTGGTCTATCGCGACCAATCCGATTTCGCCAAGGCGAAAAAACTGTCCGCGTTCCTCAAATGGGTTGAAACGCAGGGACAGGAAATCGCCCACAACCTGAACTACCCTCCGCTCCCCGATACGGTTCGGAGCCAAGGACTCTCCCGCATTGCCGAGATTGGGAATTGATTCGGGATCGCCCTGGATACATCTGAAAATTAGGTTTCAGGCCTCCGGGGACATGTCTGTATTTCAAAGGGCTAAATTTTGTTGGGAACGCAACAAGTCGTGAAGCGTTAGGACCCCGATCACCGTTCCTGCCTCCCGGTCGAGAATGACGAGAAAGCCATGATCGGAGGCCACCAGCTTATCCTGGGCGGCTCGGATTGTCGCCTCTCGTGGACAGGTGGGAACGGAATGAAGAGGAATAGACTGGCTGGCGGCGAGGGAGGCCAGTGCCTCATCGCGCATGATGAGCTGTGGAACCCCGGAGGGCGGTGCATAGATCACGCGTGGGTAAACGGTGCTTTCGAGCATCCGCAAGAGGGGGCCAGGAGAAAGGTCTGCGGCGACAAAGGGGCGGAAATTGGCGATCATCGATACTGGCCGCTCCTGCCATTCCCGGAAGTCGCGCGGCGGAATGACCATGGCTAGGACATGCCCATCGTCCGCGAGAACCTGATCATAAAAATTGTGGTCCACCAGAAGGCGGCTCACCGTTTGACTCACCAGGCCACCGATGAGCAACCCCGGAACCAACGAAAACTGCCGCGTCATCTCGAAGACGATCAGGATCGAGGTGAACGGAGCGCGCACCACTGCCCCCAGGCAGGCGCTCATTCCCACCACAGCCAGGAGAAGAGCGTCATCGGATGAAAGAGGGAATCCGATCTCGCGCGCCGCACCGGACAGGCAGCAACCAACCATCACGCCGAAGAAAAGAGTGGGGGCGAAAATGCCCCCGCACCCACCGCTGCCATAGCTCAAGACCGTGGCGACGAGCTTTCCGACTAGCAGAAGAAGGACGACCCAGATGGCAAGTTGTCCCGAGAGACCCTGCGCCAAGTCATCATAACCGAGGCTGAAAACGCCCAGATGCCCGCAGGAAAGAAAGACCGCCGATCCAATCACCCAGGTGCCGAACGCACCGCAGGCGGGACGACACCATGGAGGAATCCGGCGCAGCATCGTGTCAATTCGGAAGGCCTTGCGCAGTCCCAGAGCTGAAGATTGAAAGAGGACTCCGGCCAGGCTCGCCAGAACGGCGACGATCGGTACAAGTAGGTTCCCCCGCCAAGTGGGGGACTTGATATCGGGAATCGCGAAGGCGGGCAGACGCCCGATCAGGGCATGGACGACGAATGCTCCCAGCACCGAGGCGACGACCACGCTCCCCAAAAGACCGCTGTTCAAATCCCCAAGGATTTCCTCTAGAACAAACGCGATTGCGGCCAAGGGGGTGTCGAAGGCTGCGGCGAGCCCCGCAGCGGCGCCGGAAGCGGCGGCTCGGCGACGGCCTGTCTTCGCCTTTCCGAGAAAACCATCCGCGATGGAAGCGGCCCCTCCCGCAAGCTGTACCGTGGGCCCTTCACGTCCCAGACTCGATCCTCCCCCCACGGCAAGGACGCCCGCAAGGAATTTAACGACGATGAGGCGAATCCGAACAAATCCAAAGTCTTTCCAAAAGGCCAGTTTGAGCTGGGGAATTCCGCTGCCTGCCGCCTCGGGTTCCACCCGATTAAGGAGCAGACCCGAGAGGAGGCTGGTGCCGACAATCGTGAGAAAACTTGCCAATAGAAACGGGCCTGTGCTCCATAGGGCGAAGCGGCCCAATGTCACATGATAGAATTGATTGATCCCGGCCTGAAAGGCGACGGCCATCAGCCCCGCAACCAAGCCATAGACCGCCGATTCGACGGCGAGACGTCCGCCCGGAGGCAGCTTCGGCAAGCGGAGGAAGAGCATCTTCCTTAGAATCATCGCTCCTCTAAGATAAAGCCGTTTCAAGCAATCTCCGGGTGACTCTGCGCGCGGCAAAGGTTTCTTCCGCCAGGGCGCGGGCCAAACGACTTTCCTCTTCGTAGTGATCCTGGATGTGTCGGATTGCCGCTGCCGCCTGACTCAAGGTCTGGAAGCGCCACAGGCCGCCGTGATTGGGCAGGATCGAACTCTCTCCCGTGAATTGGACCACCGCTGGCCGTCCGCTAGCCAGGTAACAGATCGTCCGGTCGCTGATCCAGGCAGTGCCAAAATGTTGGCAGGAAGGTTTGGTCGCGCTGAATTCGCCAAAAGAACGCTGAATATAGGAACGATAGGCCGAGGGACTTCCGGCTACCTCATAGGCATGGCGGACTCGCCAGCCCTTTTTCACAAGTTGCCTTCTATCATCCTCATCCTCATTGCATAGGCAGAGAGCGAGTTCCAGGGGGCTATCGACGTATTGGGGCAATTCGAGGAACGGCATGAAGCCGCTCCGTTTGCTGTTCGAGTACCCGGAACCGTCGTTTTCCTGAACAAAGTCACTCGTTTGCCAATGGGAGACCGTGGTGAAAGGAGCCGCGAAATCATGCGGCTGCACCGGCCAAGGATCGAGAAAGACGCAGGGAAGGGTATGATGCCAGCTCCATCCCAAATCGGGCACCTTCGATCTCGCATCTCCAATCCATTCCCCCGTGGTGAAATAGAAATCATGCGGAGCGACTGTCATTTGTTTGCGGCTTACCCAGTGCTGAAACAGCCCGGGGTCGATATCGATCAAGGCGGTGCGGCGGAATCTCCGTAGTGAGGAGGCCGGAAGGCCATAGCGGAAATTCATCAGCAAATCACAGGAAGCGGATGCGTCATCCTGAACTTCCCAACGGTCCAACTCCGAATGGAGGGGCCGCTCATTGGACGAGAGAAGCGCCACCTCTCCGTGAAATCCATAGGTGGAAAGATTGCTTCGTACTCCCCCAAGTCCGAACGCCACCCGTTCGGGAGGCCATGCCGGATCGACTGTCTCCAACCAGATCACTGAGACACCGATCGCCTGCAATCCCAGCGCCCAGTTGAGATAGACCCAAAAATGTCCTCCCCCTTCCGGATAGCCGAGGGTTTGCGCGACCAAGCCGATTTTCACGCGGAAGCGTCCGATCCGCCGAGCATCGCCGCCATGTTGCCGATCGCCCGATGGAGTGCGCCCAATCCGGCGGCCGGAATGATCACCGAGTTGCGACGGCCTCCCACCACTTCGGTAATGCGAAGAAAGGTGCCCCGGTCATTCTCGCAGAGGTCCAGGCGGAGGTCCTTGCGCTCGATCGTGAAGGACTGATGCTTAATGCCGTATTCCCCGGGATTGTTCATAAGGATATTAAGTCGTAATACGATATACTTTGTCCGTGGTAAAGCTCGATTCTTCCGATTCGGCGAATGCGATGCGCTTCTTGATTGCGCCGGGCGAACCCCTTACAAAGGCACGGTGTCCAAAGCAAATTCTCTGCCGTTGGAGGCGTATCGAACGCTAGCCGATTTCCGCTATGCGATCCGTCAGTATCTCCGTTTCAGCGAAGAGGCCGCTAAAAAAGAGGGACTGACCCCTCGCCAATATCAGGCGATCCTCGCGATCAAAGCCGCAGAAGACCAAGAACCCCTCGGGGTCGGTGACTTAGCCCGCGTTCTTTTCCTCCACCCCCATAGCGCGGTCGGTCTCATCGATCGACTGGAGACTGCGGGCTTGGTCTCCCGAAAATCGATGGCCAGCGACCGGCGGCGGGTTCTTCTAGAACTGACACAAAGGGGAGCCTCGGTTCTCGAAAAGCTCGTCATCACTCATCGTCGGGAATTGCGCCGGGTCAGCCCGATCTTCCTCGGAGTGATCGAGGAAATCTCCTCCCGACCCTAAAGGTTGGAACTGCAAACCATCTCGAAGGGGTGGTCAGGAATTCTGAAGAATCCGCGATACTATCGCATTGCGATATAAATGATTTGATGGGAAGCTGTGGTGGGAGTTGATTTGGAGTCGATCGTCCGTATTATCTCGATTGAGGATAGAATGAAGACCTCCCCAGCGCAGAAAAATGACTCCGAAGGGAAGTTGTGGTTGGTCGCTTTCTGCTCCATCGCGAGCTTTGTCGCAGTGAGCGTTGGACTTTGAATGCTTCCGGTCAACTGCATGCTCGGCTTGTTTGTGCTGGCCATCCTCGTGGCCGGCCTTTGCCTCTTGATTGGAGCGTCGCTGTCAAATCGCAGCAAATAGGAATCCTCCCTCGAGACTAAAATCAGGCAACGAATCTGGAGAGGAGAGCGTCAACCAGATGGAGAGAGAGGTTGCTGTAGGAGAGTCGGGCAGTGAGACAGGGAGGGCATGTGCGGCTGGCGAGTTCGTCCATGTCCATCGGGGCCACTTTCCGGTTGATCCTGAAGACGGACTCGAGGAGTTCGTATGTGTCATGAATGCCTTCCATATCCAGAATCCAGACCTCTGGGTCCTGTGGAGAGTTTCCTCCATCGCCGATGACGCCTCCTCCTTTACCGCAATCAAAAAACGCTTCGCGGAAGTTCGCCTTTGTGAAGATCGTGTGGCCGATCGGTAGTTGCCGGATCCTCGAATTCGGGCGTCCCAATGATCATCGCATCTCGACCCTGCTTTTTGCAATTTCCCCCTACTTGAGCATGGTTGATGGAGAGCGGATCCTCTATCGATTCATTAAGAATGGCATTACCCCTTATGGTCAGTGGGATCTCGCTGCTACTGACAAAGTGAAATTGGAAGACGCGGTCTTCTGCCTCATGCCTCATAAATCGTGGCATCCCGCTACTCGATCCAGACGACTCTTTGAGCGGGCTCGATGGCTGAAGAATGTCTCTCTCTCCCTTGGTGGAGACCTTCCCATGGCTGCCTAGCTATAGGAAAGTGGCCAACTCAATTGCAATGTCTCGGGGTCGCGGTTTGCCGACGAGATCAAAGTGACCAATCTAATTGCAAAACTGGACTCGAAACATCGGCTTCCATCAAGTAGTTATGTGGAATAAGTGGCCAACCTAATTACACTTCGTCAGCCTTCGGGCACCAAACGGGTCGTCTTCTTTGGGCTGCCTCCGGTTCGTGAAATCGATCTGATCGGTGCGATCGATGTTTTCTCCACGGCCAATCAGATTTCCGGGGGGAAGCCCCTTTACGAGCTGAAGGTCATCAGCGCCGAGCCGGTGAAGGGGGGGCGGCTCTCCGGGATGTTCGGCGTCTCATTATCCTGCGACGGCGATTACCGCTCGTTCCGGGGGGAGATCGATACGCTGCTGGTCCCCGGCGGGAGGGGGGTGGAGGAAAAGACCGCCGCTCCCTCCGCCCTCGCCTGGCTCCGCAAGGCGGCCAAGGGAAGCCGCCGCGTCGGCTCGATCTGCACGGGGACGTTCCTCCTCGCCCAGGCCGGACTGCTCGATGGGCGGCGGGTCGCCACCCATTGGGCCTTCGCCGCCGATCTGGCCAGGCGCTACCCGAAGGTGACGGTCGATCCCGACCCGATCTGGATCCAGGACGGCAACTACTACACCTCGGCGGGCGTCACCTCCGGGATCGATCTCTCCCTGGCGTTGCTGGAGGAGGACCACGGGGCGGCGCTGGCGCTCGAGGTGGCGCGGATGATGGTCGTCTTCCTCAAGCGCCCGGGCAATCAGGCCCAATTCAGCGTCTCGCTCGCCGCGCAGAAGACGGAGCGCAAGCCGCTCCACGAATTGCGGGTCTGGATGGCGGAGCATCTTACCGCCGACCTCTCGGTGGAGGCGCTGGCCAAGCGGGTGGCGATGAGCCCGCGCAACTTCCAGCGCGCCTTCGCCGCCGAGGCGGGCAAGCCGCCCGCGCGTTTTGTCGAGGATCTGCGGATCGAGGCGGCACGGCGCCATCTGGAGCGGACGACGCAGGGGCTGGCCGAGATCGCCGATCGCTGCGGTTTCGGCAGCGCCGATGTCATGGGGCGCGCGTTCGCCCGCTTGCTGCACGCCACGCCCGGGGAATACCGCAGCCGTTTCCGCTCTTCCGGAATCGGAAAATAGCTCTGGCGCGAATCGTCGGAACGATGGCGTAGGGGGTTGGCGGGGTCGGGGTGTACGGTAACCCCATGAAACAAACCCTCGCAGGCATCCAGATCCCCGACAGCAAACTGGCCCGGGAAGTCACCGAACTGGTACGCGACACCGAGTCGCCGCTTCTCTTCCACCACTCCACCCGGGTCTATCTCTGGGGCGCTCTCGCTGGCACCCGTAGGAAGTTGAAGTTCGACTCCGAGCTCCTTTACGTCGGCGCGATGTTCCACGACCTGGGCCTGACCCCGGAATATCGCAGCGCGACCGAACGCTTCGAGGTCGATGGCGCCAATGCGGCCCGGGATTTCCTGCGGCGGCATGGCATCGACCAGGCCTCGATCGAGATCGTCTGGGACGCCATCGCGCTCCACACCACCCCGGGGATTCCCCAGCACAAGAAGCCCGAGGTGGCGTTGGTGACGGCGGGAGTCGAGATGGATGTGCTGGGGCTGGGGTATCTCGACGTTCCCGATGCCCAGCGCGAGGCGGTGGTCGCGGCGCATCCCCGGGGAGACCACTTCAAGGAGCAGATCATCCACGCCTTCAACGAGGGCTTTCGCCACAAGCCGGAGACGACCTTCGGAACGGTGAACGACGATGTGCTGGCGCTCCATGACCCTTCGTTCAAGCGGATGAATTTTTGCAGCATCATCCTCAACTCGGCCTGGCGCGAATAAAGCCGGGACAAGAGCTTTCAACCACGAACTAAAAGAAACCGACCTATGAACACTCCTTCGAACCTCCGTTTTGCAACAATGCCCCTGAACTCCGGGGCCGGCGCCATTCCGGCGCTGGGCTTCGGAACGCTGATTCCCGACCCCGCCGAAACCAAGCGCGCGACCGCCCAGGCTCTTCGCACCGGATTTCGGCATCTCGATGGCGCGGAGCGTTATCGCAATGAACGGGAAGTGGGGGAAGCGCTGCGGGCCGAGTTCGCGACGGGGGCGATCACCCGGGAGGAGGTCTTCATCACCACGAAGCTGTGGAACACCAATCATCGGCCGGAACGGGTCGGGCCGGCGTTCGCCGCGAGCTGCGAGCGGCTGGGAATCAGCTACGTCGATCTTTACCTGGCTCACACCCCGTTCGCCTTTCAACCGGGAGAGAACCTCGATCCGCGCGACGCAAGCGGAAACATCATCTACGATCACGGCGTCACTCTTCTCGAGACTTGGCAAGCGATGGAAAATCTCGTCGACCAGGGGAAGTGCCGGGCGATCGGATTATCCGACATCACCCTTGAAAAGCTGATCCCTCTCTATGAGGCCGCAAGGATCAAGCCGGCGGTGGTTCAGGTCGAATCGCATCCCTATCTGCCGCAGACGGAGCTTTTGGAGTTCTGCAGGCAGAAGGGGATCGTCTTCCTGGCCTTTGCGCCGTTGGGTCATGGCATCCGCCCGGGTCCGATCGAAGATCCGACGATTCTGGCCATTGCCCAGCAAACCTCCCTCACTCCCGCCCAAGTGCTGATCGCCTGGGGAATCCAACGGGGAACGGCCATTCTAACCACCGCAAAGACTCCGGAGCGGATTGCCGAGAACTACAATATCTCCGCGCTTTCCGAAACCGCCATGGAGGCAATCGATCGAATCCGGATCCGAAGCCGGCTCAACTCGGTGGTGGAGACCGGCATTCCCGGTTTTATCGCGAAGGGCCGCTGAACATCCAAGCCGTAGAAACAAAGGAGATTCGTCATGATCCGATCCGCACGCTATCGAGCTTGGAGCGGGCCTTTTTGCCAAGGATGGCAACGGGTCCGCGCCGGGTTGGGTTGCGCGGCGGCGGAGGTGGGCTCGGCGTTGCGGTTCGAGTTTCTGCCTGTTGCGCGGCGGGAAGCGTTTGCCTTCGGACTCCGCAGCTGGGTTGCCTGCATGCTCGCGCTTTACCTAGCGTTTCTGTTCCAGATCGATGAGCCATTGTGGGCCGCGTTGACGGTGTGGCAGGTCGCGCAGCCCGCGCCGGGCATGGCGATCTCGAAGGGGCTCTACCGCGTCGTCGGGGTGGTCATCGGCGCCCTCATGGGGATCGTGCTCATCGCGCTCTTTTCCCAGGCGCCGGAACTCTTCGTCCTGGCGTTGGCGCTTTGGGTCGGCGCGTGCACGGTCGCCGCCACGTTGCTGACCAACTTTCGCGGTTTTGCGGGCGTGTCGGCGGGCTTCATGACCGCCTTGGTGGGGCTCGATGCCTATCAGGTGCCGGACCAGGTTTTCGAGATCGCGATGGCCCGGGGTTCGGCGACGCTCATCGGCATCGCCTGCTCGATTCTGGTCACGATCATTTTCGCGCCGCAGCGGGCGCAGGCTTCGCTAATGAAAGCGCTGCGCCAGGCGATTGCCGATGCGGCCCGCCGGGTGGCCTTTCCGCTGGGGGGAGCCCTGGTCGATCGCTTTGCCCTCGGGCCGTCGATGGTCGGGACGCTGGTCAAGCTCGAGACCCAGATCGAGTTCGCCGCGAAGGAGTCGGCGGCTGGAAGGAGCGGCGCGAGCGTGGCCCGCCGGCTGGTGGCCGATCTCTTTGCGGTGATCACCGCGAAGCGGGCATTGGAGGAATATCTGGGCCGCGCCGGGCTGATTCAGGACGGCGGGACGGTGGCCCTTTACCAGGAGGGGATGCACCTGATCGAACAGGTGCCCGCGATGCTGGCGGCGGGCCGGGACGCGGAACTGGCCGGAATGACGCGCGCCTATCATCGCCGTCTTCAGGAGGATGAGCTGCAAGCTTCTCCCGACGAGGCGCAGGCGATCTCCTCGCAACGGGTGCGCGACCGTTTGGCCGAACTGGGGTTGCACTTCGAGGCGGTGATGGCGGCCTGGCTCGAGCTGCAGGGCAGCCCCCAGCAGGCTCAGGCTCACGGGGCTCCCGCCTTCCAGCTCAATTTTCACCGCGATCGTCAGGCGGCAGCGATCAATGCGCTGCGCTCTTTTCTCGCCGTCCTGCTGGCCAGCGCTTTCTGGATCGAGAGTCAATGGTCCTCGGGGCCGTTTCTGATCATTCCGATTGTGATGGTTTGCAGTATTTTCGTCTCGGCTCCCTACCCGGAGGCCGTGGCCTTGAATTTCACGAAGGGCGCCGCCTGCGGCATTGGGGCGGCCTACCTCTGCACCTATCATCTGCTCGCCAGCGCCAGCGGCTTTGTCCCGTTCGCGGCGTCGGAGGCGCTGTTTTTGATTCCCGCCGCGATGATCCAGCTCAATCCGCGTTATACCTCCTTCGGTTTGGCCTTCGGGATCTTTTTCTTCCTGGTCGGAGCGCCATCCAATGCGATGGATTTCAATCCGTCGGCATTTTTCAACAATGCCGCAGCCATTCTGACCGGGGCGTTCGTCGCCTCGATGGCCTTCCGGCTGTTCATGCCGCCCAATCCGCAGCGGGCCCGCCGCTATGTGATTTCCCGAATGCGTGCGGGGCTGAAAGAGATGGCGGAGCGCGATCCGATCCCGGCCTACGCGGATTGGCAGACCCGTAATTTTGACCGGGTGTACCGGCTTTGCGATCCCGCGAATCCCTCCGCACTAAAGACCTCCAAGACCTCCGAGTGGTACGAGGACAGCCTGGCGATGCTCCACGTGGGCAACGAAGTGCTGCGGCTACGCCACCTGCTCCGGGAGAGAGCCCTGCCCGAACGCGCGGCGAAGCTCGGGCGAGCGATCCTGGGGGCGTTCAGTAAAATTGCGACCGATCTCCATTCAATTCATGCCGCCGCGCAGGCGGCAAACACCGCCCTGTCGGCAATGACTCCCCCGATGGCGGAGGAGAGCCGGAAGGCGTGGCGGCGCTTTCAGGCTGGGGTGGAAGAAATCGAGGTGTTTTTCGCGGCCCATTCCGGATTTTTGAATTTGAACCAAAACCCCACCAACGGAGCGAACCATGGAACAGGAAATTAACATCGCCGGGATCTATCTCTCGCCCTTCGTATTGGCGCTGGCGCTGGCCGTGCTGGCCTTCCTGCCGCTACGCGCCTGCCTCGACCGCCTTCACTTCGAAAAATACGTCTGGCATCGGCCCTTGGCCGACGCCTGCCTGTTCATCATCACCCTGGGCCTGCTGGTCCTCTTCCTCTGAAAATTATGCAACCCCTCGATTTTAGATCCGAAGAAATGAAACGCTACCTACGCACCGGTGTGATCGGCCTGCTGGCGCTTACTTTTGGCGGGCTGATCTGGTATCACTACCAGCTCGCCCCGTGGACCCGCAACGGACGGGTGCGGGTGCAGGTGGCCAACGTCGCCTCCGAGATCAGCGGCAAGATCGTCGAGATCCAGGTCGAGGACAACCAGCAGGTGAAGAAGGGCGATCCGCTCTTTGTGATTTGCCCGGATGATTATCGCTTCGCGCTGGCGCAGGCCGACGCGCAGGTGGAGGCGGCCCAGGCCGAGATGGAGGTCCAGCAGAAGAACGCGGACCGCAACCAGACGCTGGGCCCCGCCGCCATGTCCCAGGTGGAAATCGACGCTTCCGCCAGCACCGCCGTGCGCGCCCGCGCCGCTTACGATGCCGCCGTGGCGGCGCAGGAGATGGCGAAGCTCAATCTCGACCGCACGGTGATCTATTCGCCGGTCGATGGTTATATCACCAACTTCGCGATGCGGATCGGCGACTACGCGCGTCCGGGGGAAATCAAGCTGAGCATCGTCGATGAGCATTCGTTCTGGATCTCCGCCTACTTCGAGGAGACCAAGCTGCCCCGCATTCATGAGGGCAACGCGGCGCAGATCAAGCTGATGGGCGTCGGCCCGGAACTGGCGGGCCGGGTGGAGGGCATTTCACGCGGCATTGCCGACACCAATACCGCCAATGGCTCGCAGAATCTGCCTTACGTCGATCCGGTGTTCACCTGGGTCCGGCTCGCGCAGCGCATCCCGGTCCGCATCGAGATCGATCGGGTGCCGGAGGGAGTCGTGCTCGCCGCCGGTCAAACCTGCACGGTCGTGGTCAAGGCGTCCCGCTGACGGGCGCGGCCTCGCCCTCTACCGATTCCCGATGACCAGGACGATGGCGGCGTCGAGGAAAGCGTAGTGGCCGGGCTTCATCGGCAGGCCGGGGCCGGAGATGCGGTCCATGCCGGAGGTTTCCCGGCTGGTGCCGTCGGGGAAGACGATCCGGCCGCCGGGGGCCGGGGTCAGCCGGACGGTCGAGGCGGCGGCATCGGGCACTTGCGCGGCGGGGATCAGGGAGTTGCGGATCAAGAGGGCGGGGCCTTCGGTCTCTTCCCTCCATCCGGCCAATGTCAGCCAATGGCCGCCGACCCGTTTCCATTCTCCGGGCGCGTTGCCCGGTTCGTACCAACCGATGTTGAGCCAGACGGCGCCGTCGGGATCGTTGAGTGCGGCCAAGAGCCAATCGTGCTGCGGCAGCCGCGCCCGCACCGCCGCCTGCTGGGCGTTGCCGACCGATCGCCAGCCCTCGTATTCCAACCGGCGGCATTGGTAGCCGCTTGCCTCGACGTAGCGGCGGACGCCGCGCAGGACCGCGCCCGGGCCGGTGCCCTCCCGGGGATCGGTTCCGAAATAATCGGGGGAGGCGAGCCGGTTAATCATCCCGATCTGGGCCTGGAAGAGCGGTTCAGCGGGGTTCGGCAGGAGATTCGGGTAGCCGTGTTGGGAGAAGTAGATCAGGTAATTGGAGGCGGCGACCGGGCAGCAGTAGTCGCGGCCTCCATTGGCGAAGCCGCCCCGGGGTTCGTACTGGCAGAAATCGGGGACTTCCTCCGCCTTGGTCGCGGACGAGGGGGAAGAAGAGGCCGGAGGCGGTTGCTGGGCTTTGCCGGGGAGGGCTGAGGAGAGCGCGATCCCCAGTCCGAGGAGCACTGCGGCGAACGATCGGAAGAGCGCGGTCATGGCCCCATCATGGGACGAGCGATCAGGCCGGAGCAATCCCCGGGATTACCTAGCGATCGAGCTTTCCGTAATCGAGAATCCCATCCGCAATCGCCGCCGCGAGGCTCTGGCGGTATTCGGGGGTGAGAATCTTGGCGGCATCGACCGGGCTGGTGAGGTAGCCCCCCTCGACGAGGATGGCGGGCCAGCGGTTGTGGCGCAGGACGGCGAGGGGGCGGCGCATGATGCCGCGGTTCACATCGGGATGGAGATGGGCGAGGATCTGCCGATGGACGGCCCCGGCGAGGTCACGGCCCTCGCCGGTCCAGAAGATGGTGGTCACTCCCTCGGCATGGCTGGCCTGGAAGGCGTCGAAGTGGATGCTGACGAAGATGGCGTCGGGGGTCTGGTTGGAGATCTCGGGCCGTTCCAAGAGAGGGATGAAGGTGTCGTCGTCGCGGGTCATCACCACGCCGAAGTTGTCGGCCTTCAGGAGGGTCTCCAGGCGGAGGGCGACGTCGAGCGCCATGGTCTTCTCGGCGATGCGCTGGCCGGGGATACCGCCCCGGTCGTGGCCGCCATGGCCCGCGTCGACGACGACGTTGATGAAGGCCCGCAGGGGAGTGGCCGGCGCCAGCCAGCAGAGGGCCAAGAGCATGGCCAACGGCAGGCAATATTTCGTGGCGGTCACGGGCATCGCGCATCCTATTTTCGCCCTCGTGTTTTTAGCAATGCCAAAGAAAGAAATCGCGAAGGCATGCGATGCTCGGCTTGCGCTTCGCAGCAGCTTCCATAAGGTCGCGGGAGTGCGCCGCTGCCTGCCGTTTTTCGCTCTCCTCATCCTGCTGCTTTCGGCAGCCGCATCTTTTGGCGGTGAACGGCCCGATGATCCGGCGGAGGAGATCACGCCGCCTCCCGGGGTGGTGCGGGACTTCCCTTCCTACGCGGCGGAGTGCCGGACCGATTCGGGTATGCGGATGGTCGATCTTCATCAAGCGATTCCGGGCCTGGTCTTCGACATCCGCTACGCCACCCGCCATAATTTCACCGGCGAGGCGCTCTACGATTCCCCCGGCGCCTACCTGCGGGCCAACGCGGCGGCGCGGCTCCGGGAGGTCGAGGCCGATCTGCGGGGGCGGGGCTTGGGGTTGAAGGTCTTCGACGCCTACCGGCCCTATTCGGTGACGGTGCGGATGTGGCTGAAGCGGGGGCCGAACGGCTATTTCATCGCCCCGGCGCAGCTCGGCTCCGACCATAACCGGGGGGTGGCGGTCGACGTCTCGTTGGTCCGCCTCGCCGACGGGCGGGAGCTGGCGATGCCGAGCGATTTCGATTTCTTCGGGCCGCAGGCGGAGCAGACCTTCATGGAATTGCCGGGAGAGGAGATCGCCAACCGGGCGACGCTCCGCGCGGCGATGGAGCGCCACGGCTTCCACTCGCTCGACCAGGAATGGTGGCACTACGCCCTGCACGGGGCCAAGGAATACAGCCTGCTCGATCTTCCCTTCTCGGCCTTTGCGGCGCCATAGAGTCTTTCCAAGATAGCGCTCTCATAGGGGTTACAGATCGAGTCAGAGCCGGGTCCAAGGGGGCGCAGCCCCTTTGCGTCGTACAAGCTGCCCCGTGCATCCCGGCCCTCCCATAGTCAGCACGTTCGATCTGCCCCTGATCCGCGCCACCTGAAACCCAGGAGCCCGCTTCCCGCGCTCCTCGCGTCCGCGTGGTAGAACAGACCCGGACTCGGCGTGAATTCCCAGCGGGGGCGAGGGGCGCAGCCCCAAAGGTCATCACCTATCGAGTTTGAAAAAGACAAAGGCACTGGCCGCTCAGAAGGCATAGCTGAGGCCGCCGTAGAAGCCGCGCCGCTGGCCGTATTCGCCGGTGAAGACGCCGACGCCGCTCGACCCGCGCAGGTAGTATTCCTGGTCGAAGAGGTTGACGATGTCGAAGCGGGCCTTGAGGTTCTTCAGGTTCGGGTTGATGAAGCCGAAGGTCTGCTCGAAGCCGGTGTTGATCGTGTCGTAGGCGGGGACGCTGTCGCCGTTGGGGATCGCCACCGAGCCGTCGGCGTTCAGCCGGTCGGCGCGGAGGCCGCTGCCGCAGATCAATTCGATGTAGGGCTTGGTTTCATTGATCTTATACGAGGCGCCGAGCGAGCCGGTGAAGGTCTGGCTGTGGTCGAGGTAGATCTTGTTCGCGGCGATGTAGCTATAGTCGGCGGCATCGAAGAGGAGCGCTTGGTTCGAGTTGACGCCAGTGCCGCGGGCCTGCTCGACCGCGAGGTTGCCGTAGGCGGAGAAGCCTCCCTTGTCGTAATTTTGGCTCAGCTCGAGGCCCTCGATCTCGGCGCGGCGGTAGTTGAACTCGGTGAGGATGGGGGCGGCGCCGAACTGGCCGTCGTCGATCTGGTTCTGGGCCAGCTTGTAATAGCCGTCGAGGCCGACCTGGTATTCCTTGGTAAAATGGTGGACGACGCCGAGGTCGAAGTATTGGTCCCGCTCCGCCTTGGTTGGATCGTTGGGCAGGCCGGGGGTGGCGGCGTTGGTGGTGCCGGCGAAGGCGCCGACGCTCCCCGCCGGGGCGTTCTCCAGCGAGGGCGGGACGAAGTAGCTGGCGTAGCCCGCGTGGAAGGCGGTGTTCTTGTCGAGCTCGTAGGTGGTGTTGACCCGGGGGCTGAGCTGGTTCTGGCTGATCTCGTTGTTCTGGTAGAGGTCGAGCCGTCCGCCGAAGTTGACCGTCCACTGTTTCGTCAGCTTCCACTCGTCCTGGAGGTAGAAGCCGTACATGTAGGCGACATCATAGGAGCTGAGCGGGATGCCGATGGCGCCCGCTCCCGTGGTGGTGCCGTCCGGGTTGACGGGGAAGGCGTAGATCAGGCTGTTCTGCTCCGCGTCTTGGTTGTCGAGCATCAGGCCGCCGCGCACGGTGTTGCTCCCGGTCAGTTTATAGCTGGCGTCGAGTTCGACACCTTGGGAGAGGAGGCTCCGGTCGAGATCGCCGGCGCTGCCGTTAGCGTAGAGGTCGCCGCCGAGGTCGGCGTGGTAGTCGACGTTGCTGTAGCTGTTGAAGAAGGCGAGCTGGAGATCGAGGTCGTCGATCGTCTTTTGGTAGGCGACGACCTCGTAGTTGTTCTGCTCATCCTGGGTATTCTGCTGCCCGGAGGCGTCGAGCGCGGCGGGCAGGCCGGGGAAGGGGGTTCCGGCGCTGTCGGCGAAGGGGCCGCTGTCGCCGGGGGCGTTGGGGATCTCGTAATGGTTGTACGATTCCCCGGCGATCAGGCTGAGGCGGCTGGTGTCGTCGATGAGGTAGGAGGCGTAGAGGAAGCCCTGGTATTGGTCGGTGTTGTCGTGGAGGGCGTGGGCGGTGTTGACCGTGTTCTCCAGGCCGAGGTCGCTCTGGAGCTCGCTGCCGGAGAGATAGAAATTCCATTTCCCCTGGCTGCCGCCGTAGTCGAAGCCGTTCTTGAGGGTGTCGTTGCTCCCGGCATAGGTCTCGACCTCGCCGCCCGGCTGGAAGGCGCCGTCCTTGGTGTGGATGTCGAGGACGCCGCTGGTGCGGAAGCCGTATTGGGAGGGGAGCGCGCCGGTGAGGAGATCGATGTGGTCGGCGAAGCGGGGATCGAATTCATTGCCGAAGCCGGTGATCCCCTCCGGGATGAGGACGTCGTTGATCCGGTATTGGACGTTGGCGTGCTCGTCGCGGACGTGGAAGCTGCCGTCGGGCGCGTCGTCCTGGCTGACGCCGGGGAAGCGGAGCACCAGCTTGCTGAGGGGGATGTTGTCCCCCTGGGTGAGGGAATCGATCTCGTCCTGGTCGATGCTATAGGCGGTCGCGCCGGTGGCGGGGACGATCCGCTGGCGGTCCTCGTCGAGTTGGCCGACCACGGTGACGGTGTCGAGCTCGACCGGCGGGGAGGAGAGCCCTTGGTTCAGGAGCGAGGTCTTGAGGGGATTGTTGGTCTCCTGGGCGCGCAGCGGGAGGGCGGACAGGATTAAGAGCACGAAGAACAGAAGGCCCCGACGATAAACGCAAGTGGTTTGCACATGGACGAGCTAGCTTTAATGCAAATGGCTTGCAAGTACTATTTTGCAAGTTGCTTGCGTTTGACTTCCGCTCCGGGGAGGGCGGAGAAAACCGAATCGGAAGCGGCCTAGGAAGAGCCGATGAGAATGCCGACGATGAAGACCAGCACCCCGCCGACCACCACCTGAAAGGCGGCGGAGAGCAGAGGCGTGTCCATGTAGCGGTGGCGGATCCAGGCGATCACGCCCAGCTCGACCGCGACCACCGCGATGGCGACGGCCATGGCGTAGTGGAAATTGGCGATCAGGAACGGCAGGGTGTGGCCGATGCCCCCGGCGGTGGTCATCAGGCCGCAGATCGCGCCGCGCATCCAGGGACGGCCCCGCCCACTGAGGACGCCGTCGTCCGAGAGGGCCTCGGCGAAGCCCATGCTGATGCCGGCTCCAATCGAAGCGGCCATGCCGACCAGGAAGGCATCATGGCTGCTGCGGGTGGCGAAGGCGGCGGCGAAGACCGGGGCGAGGGTCGAGACCGAGCCGTCCATCAACCCCGCCAGGCCGGGCTGGATATACTGGAGGACGAAGCGGCGGCGCTCCGATTCGATCTCCTTGTCGCGGACTCCGCTCTGGCGCTGCTTCTGTTCCATCGCCTCGGCGAGGTCGTAGTGCCTGCCTTCCTCGACGACGAGATCGGCGAGAAGCTTGCGCACCTCGAGATCGGAGGTCTTCTCGATCGCCGCCTGATAAAAATTGCCCGCCGCCTCCTCCATCGATTCGACTTCGGCGCGGATCTGGGAAACGGTGAGGACCTTGGCCAGCCAGAGCGGCTTGCGGGTGAGGAAATTGCGGACGTCCTGGCGGCGGATCAGGGGGATGAACTCGCCGTACCGCTGGCGGAAGATGGCGATCAGGCGGCCGTGATGGTCATTCTCCTCCGCCTGCATCCGCAGCAGCGCCTCGGCGGTCGCCGGATAATCGGCGCGGACCCGCTCGGCGAAGGCGCCGTAGATTCGCCCGTCCTCCTCCTCCTGGGTGATCGCCAGGGCCAGCATCTCGGGAGCGGTGAGATCTTTGAGGGCTTTGGACATGCCCTACCGATTTAGCACAATCGCAAGCGGACGCCACTTCCAAGTCACGGTTGGGGTGCGGATGCGGTCGCGGGAGCCGGAGGGGAGGGGGGTTCGGGGGCGTCCACCATCGTTGTCTTCAGCATCGCCGAGGCGAGGAAATATTCGCGGCGGCCTTTCATTTCCGTTGCCGCGCATTTGCGAAACCAATCCCCGGCCCCGGCCTCGTCGCCCGCGAGCAAATGTTTCATCCCGGCGTAATACCAGGCTTCGCAATGGCGGGCGGTGTCGATCTTCGGATCGGGGGCGGCTGCCGCCGTCAGGAAATCGGCCTCGGCGACCTGGCCGAGGAGGAAGCCGCCGATCTCCGCGTGCCAATCCTGTTGGGAGGCGGCGGGCCGGGCGGCGAGGTATTTGGAAAGCGCGGCATCGGCCTCGGTATCGGCGGAATTCTGATGTTTTTGAGCGATCCAGAGATAGAAGGAGGCGCTATCCGCATTGGCGGGCACCCCGGCGACGACCTGAGTGTAATCGGCGAGGGCCTTATCCCAATCCCCCATCGCCTGCTGGACGGTGCCACGATTGAGATAAGCCAGATAGGCCTTGGGATCGATGCCGATGGCCTCCGTGTAATCGGCCAGCGCGCCCGGAAGGTCGCCGTCGGCCTGCCGGGAAGTGCCCCGTTGGAAATAGGCCTCCCCATCGCGGACGCCGAGCTCGATCGCCGTGTTGAAATCCCGGGCCGCAGTCACTGGATCTTTCTACTTCTCCTCGATCCGGGCGCGGATCGAATAGGCCGAGCTTAATTTCGGATCAATCTGTAGCGCTTGGTTGAGGTCGGCAGCGGCCCCGGCCAGATCTTGCTGCGCTTCCTTTGCGAGGGCCCGGCCCAAGTAGGCGATGGCGTTATTGGGGTTGAATTGCAGGGCTTGGCCGTAATCGGCGAGGGCTGCGGCCAGATTTGCGTCTGATCTTTCCAGGTCTCCCCGCTCCACATAGGCCATGGAGTCCTTTGGGTTGATCGCCAAAGCCTTGTCGAGATCGGCGGTGGCGCCGTCCCGGTCGCCAAGTTGGAGGCGCACCCGGGAGCGGTTGATATAGGCGTCCTCCTGTTTGTCGTCGGAGCGGACGGCTTGATTGCAATCCGCCAGCGCGCCCTGGAGATCCCCCAAGCGGCGGCGGACGTCGCCGCGATGGGCGTAAAATGAGGCGGGATAAAAAGGCTTGAGCGCGATCGCCTGATTGAGGTCGATGAGGGCGCTGTTCAGGTCTCCGCGCATGATTTCACAGCTGGCGCGGTCGCCGAAGCCTTCGGGAACCGAGGCGTCGAGCTTGATCGCCTGATTGCAATCGGCCAGGGCCCCGTCGATGTCGCCCAGGACGAGCTTGGAAACGGCCCGATTGCAGTAGGCTTGCACGAAGGTGACCCGGAGTTCGATCGCTTGATCATATTCCGCGATCGCGCCGAGGTTGTCGCCCGCCCTGGACTTGGCCGAGCCGAGTTCGTAAAGAGTCTTCGCCTGATGCCAGACTTCGGCATCATGCTCGGCGGCGAGATTCTGCGCGGAGAGCGGCAAGGCAGCCATTCCCCATAGCAGGAGCCCTCCCAGCAATACCGCACCCTTGGTCACGTCGGTTGTTATAACCCCTCCTCTCCCCTGCCGCAATCCCGGCTTCCGAGGGCGGACTCTACGGCCCCTGCCGCTCGTTCCAGGCGGCGAGCAGGGCCTCCTGCAGGAACTGGAACTGGAGGGGCTTGCTCAGGTAGCCGTGGAAGCCGAGCTGGAGGAACTTTTCCCGTTCTCCCTTGAGGGCATTGGCGGTGAGGGCGACCAGATGTGGGGTGTGTGGGCCGCCGGCGTCGAGGATGGCGCGGGCGGCGGTGGCGCCGTCCATCTCCGGCATCTGGATGTCCATCAGGATCAGGTCGTAGCGAGTGCGGGCGTGGGCCGCCACCGCCGCCGCGCCGTCGCCCACCAGATCGGCATGGTAGCCGAAGCTGGCCAGCATCATCAGGCCGACTTTCTGGTTCACCAGGTTGTCCTCGGCCAGGAGGATGCGGAGCGGATGGTGGGCGGCAAAATCGGCGTTGATGTTGCGGGCCGGGGCGGTGGCGGCGGAGCCGGTCCGATGCGAGCCCGCGACCTGCTGGAGGGCGTCGAAGAGGGCCGATTGCTTGATGGGCTTCGGCACCTGGGCGGCGAAGAGGGAGCCGTCGGCCCCCACTTCGGTCTTGCCGAGGGAGGAGAGGAGGATCAGCGGGATCGAGGACCGTTCCCGGATCTTCCGCGCCAGCGCGATGCCGTCCATCTCGGGCATCTGCAGGTCGATCAGGCCGACGTCGAAGTCGTGCTTGTCGAGGGCTTCGAGGGCTTCCCGGGCGGAGGAGAAGGGGACCGGGGTCATGCCCCAGGCCTCCAGCTGGATATCGAGGATGCGGCGGTTGGTGGCGTTGTCGTCGACGACCAGAACCTTGCAGGGGCCGAAGCGGTTGGAGACGGCGGGAGTCCCGATCGCTCCCTGGCTGGGCGCGGCGGCGAGCGAGAGGGTGAAAAAGAAGGTCGATCCCTCTCCCGGGAGGCTTTCCACCCAGATCGCGCCGCCCATCAATTCGACGAGCCTCCGGCTGATCGCCAGCCCCAGGCCGGTACCGCCGAAGCGGCGGGTGGTCGAGCTGTCGACCTGGCGGAACGATTGGAAGAGGTGCGGCATCGCCTCCGGGGGAATGCCGATGCCGGTGTCGGTGAGGGTGAAGAGGAGCTGGCTGGAATCGGGCTGGCGGCGGATATCGAGGACGATCTCGCCGCGCGAGGTGAACTTGACGGCGTTGCCGATCAGGTTGACTAGGATCTGCCGCAGGCGGGTGACGTCGCCGACCAGGGTGGAGGGAACGTCGGAGGCGATCAGGTAGGCGGCCTCCAGTTTCTTCTCATGGATGCTGGAGGTGAAGAGGTCGAAGGCTTCCTCGATGCATTGGCGGAGGTGGAACGGCTTCTCTTCGAGCTCCATCTTGCCCGATTCGATCTTGGAGAAGTCGAGGATGTCGTTGATGACGGTGAGGAGGGCCTCGCCGCTGACCCGGACGATCTCGACGCAATCCTTTTGCAGGGGGGTGAGATCGGTGTTGGCGAGGATGCCGGTCATGCCGATGACCCCGTTCATCGGGGTGCGGATCTCGTGGCTCATCACGGCGAGGAACTGGCTCTTGGCCCGCTCGGCGGCCTGGGCGTCGCGCACCAGGTCCTTTTCCTTGGCCAGGGCGAGGCGGAGGTCCCGCACCGCCTCCCGGCGGCGGCGGACGGCGGAGACGGCGATCCAGACCACCGGCACGGCGAGGAGGGCGGCGATCGCGGTGACGATCCAGATCGTCCGGTCGATGGAGCGGACCGTTTGACAGATGACGGCCTGCGGCACCTTCGCCAGGAGGGTCCAGCGGAGGCGGTCTCCGCCGACGGTGGGGATCCGCAGCGGCGGATAATCGACGTTCCCCTCCAGGGGGTCGATGTTCATGAAGCAGTAGAGGAACCCTTTCTCGAAGACCCAGCCGGAGGGGGCGGCGGTGAGGCGGGCCCAGAGCGCGGGATCGTCGTTCTTGAGGTTGGGGCGGTGTTCCTGTGGGAACATGAAGCCCCACTCGGAGGCGGCGTCGGGCCCGACCAGCCAGTATCCGTCGCCATTGAGCGCCATCAGTTGGCGCGGCTGGCTGGGATCGTTGCGGATCTCGCGGAGGAGATTGTCCCCCAGGTAATTGAGGACGATCAGGCCGCGCGACTTGCCGTCCGGCCCGACGATCTGGCCGCTGATCCGGATCATCGGCTTGAAGGGGACCTCGATCTGCTCGTGCTCGACGTTGAGGTCGAGGATCGAAAAGACCGCCGCATCGGGCGCGGCCTGTACGGTCTCGGTAAAATAGGCCCGCTTCGACTTGTCCTGGAGCTGCGCCGCGGGGACTTCCACCAGGGGGGACGGTTTCGCGGCGGCGTTCCAATCGTAGCGGAGGATCTCATGGCCGCCGAGGTTGAGGAGCCGGATCTGGTCGTATTGGGTCCGCGCCAGCATCAGGGTGGTGGCGACGCTGCGGACGTTGTCGCTGTCGACCCGGGCCTGGGGATTGCGCGCCAATTCGTCCTCGGCGACTTTTTTGAGGAAGAACATGTCGTTGGCCCGCCCGCGCAGCCGCGCCTCGATGAGGTAGGCGTTACGGGTCATGACAGCGAGGTGGTCGGACGCCGCCTCCCGCACCGCATAACGGAAGAGGATCTCGTGGGAGAGGAACGCCCCTCCCAGCAGGATTGCCAGGGTCAGGCCGACCGCGAGGAACTGATGGGCCCAATAAGTACGCAAGGTGCTCGGTCCGGGCTCGGTTCGGCTCGTCATGGGGGGACCGCACTATGAAGCTCTTTTCAATTAAAGGAAGATTATCTGCATCGGGTACCGACCGGAGAGCTATTTTGTCTCTCCGGCTCGTGAAATAGCCGCAAGGCCGCAGGTTACCCCCCTCGAAAGTGGGCAAAGATACTCAACGGAAAGCTGTTGAAAACTGGCGGAGGGACCCTAACGTTCCTTTCATCCCGCAACTATCGATATGAGCGCTCCTCTCAGCTCCCCGTCCGGCCCGGCGCCTGGATCCCAATCGGGCACGCCTCCCTATTCCGGGAAGATTTTGGCGTACACCCGGTGGGATCTGATCCCGACCACTCTCGGCTTTCTCCATTTGGCCGGGGTGATCGCCTTTTGCCTGGCGTTCCCCTCGATGCCGTGGTGGGCGCGGATCGCCATCGGCCTGGCGTACGCCGTGAGCATCTCGTGGAACATCAACGGGATCTCCCATAATTTCATCCACAATCCCTATTTCCGTAGCGGGGCGCTCAACCGGCTCTTCAGCATCGTCGAGTCGCTGGCGCTCGGCTTTTCCCAGACCTTCTACGAGTGCGTCCACCAGCGCCATCACATGGGGAACAGCGACCTCCAGGACGAGGAGGGCAAGACGATCGATTGGCTCTCGATCTACCGCCACGGGCACGACGACAAGCCGGAGAACGTCTGGCGCTACACCTTCCTGAGCTACTTCCGCGACGATCCGAAGGAGATCTATCAGGCGATCGCCCGCAAGGACGTGGCCGAGGCGCGCTGGGGCCTCTTCGAGATCGCCGCCTTCCTCGCCTTTTTCGTGACGATGGGAGTCCTCAACTGGCACTTCATCGTCTTCTTCCTCCCCTTCTATTACCTGGGGCATTGCCTCTCCTACCTCAACGGCTATTTCGAGCATTACGCCGGCAATCCCGAGGTGCCGATCGCCTGGGGGGTGAGCACCTACCACAAGCTCTACAACTGGACCTGGTTCAACAACGGCTACCATGCCGAGCACCACTTCCGCCCCAAGCTCCATTGGACCAAGATGCACGAGTTCCATGAGAAGATTCTCGCCCAGCAGCAGGAAGCGCGGACCCGGGTGATCCGGCCTCCCCACGCCCTCGGTTTCTTCGACAAGGACCTGCCCAAGGACGACGAAGCTCTGAAGTTTTTCTAGAGTTTTCGCAGGGTTTTCAAGACTTCCTTCCCCATGGCCAATATCTCGACCCCCATCGCCTATGGCGACGAGGCCCCCTTCACGGAGGCGGGCCCGCATGAGCTGGCGGAGATCGCGCACGCGGTCTTCCGCAGCCGCTTTGGCCGGGTGCGGCTGCTGGCCCGGACCGATCACATCCCGGAGAAATTCTGGACCGAGAGCTTTTCCCATCTCTGCCTCGATCACCGCTACTATCCGATCGTCGAGGAGGGATTGACCCAGAACTTCACCTACCGCTACCTCCTGATGGAGGACCGGGAGGGGCGGGTCCGCGGCATCCAGCCGATCTTCATCGTCCACCAGGATCTCCTGGCGGGGGTTCCCGAATCGGTCCGGCGGGTCATCGATCAGGTGCGCCGCTTCGTGCCGAGTTTTCTCAAGCTGAATACCCTGATGGTCGGCTGCAGCGCCGGAGAGGGCGATCTGGGCGGGGCGGCCAGCCATGACCAGCGGTGGATCGCGGAGGCGCTCCATGAGGTCCTCCCCCTCGTCTCGAAGGCCTGCAACGCCTCGATCATCGTGCTGAAGGATTTCCCCTCCCGTTACCGGACCCATCTTTCGGTCTTTTCCACCAACGGCTATCGCCGGATGCCGAGCCTCCCGGCGATCCGGCTGGAGCTCGATTTCGCCGACTTCGAGGACTACATGGCGACGCGCCTCAGCAAGAAGACGCGCAAGAACCTGCGGCAGAAGTTCAAGAAGACCGCCGATCTCCCGATCCGGATGGAGGTCCTTAACGACGCCTCCGAAATCATCGACGAGCTCTACCCGCTCTACCTCGCGGTCCACGAGCGCTCCCAGTTCCGCTTCGAGAAGCTGACCCGCGCCTATTTCTGCGAGATCGGGCGGCGGATGGGGGACCGGGCCCGCTTCTTCGTCTGGCGGCTGGAGGGGAAGGTGATCGCCTTCAGCCTCTGCTTTGTCCACGCCGGGGTGATCCACGATTGCTGCCTCGGCCTCGACTACGGCGTGGCGCTCGATTACCACCTCTACTTCACCTCGTGGCGGGACATCGTCGTCTGGTCGCTCCGCCAGGACCTGAAACACTATTACAGCGGCCCGCTCAACTACGAGCCGAAGCTCCATTTCCGCTGCGAGCTGGCCCCCCTCGATCTTTACGTGACCCATACCAACCGGTGGTTCAATCCGCTCTTCCGCCGGATCCTCTCCTTCCTGGAGCCGGTCCGCCACCAGCCGATCATCCGCCGCTTCCGCAACGCCCACGAATTATAATCCCCATGTCCGCCAGTCCCAGCCCCCAATCCGAAACCTCCGCCGCCTCCGTCCCCGCCTCTTCCCGCCCCGCCTCGCTGGGCAACTCCCGGCCGACCGGCGGCTTCTTCGCCTACACCAATTGGGACGCCTTCCCGGCGCTCTGCGGGGTCCTGAACTTCGCCCTGGTCGTCGTCATCTATCTCTCCTTCGCCCGCTGGCACGCGCCGTGGTGGGTGCTGGTCTGCCTCGGTTTCACCTACTCGGTCAGCATCGGGTGGAACATCAACAGCGTCTGCCATAACTTCGTCCACAACCCCTTCTTCACCTCGCCGCTGCTCAACCGGCTCTTCAGCCTGATGCAGTCGTTCGCCCTCGGCTTCTCCCAGGTCTGCTACGATGCCGTCCACAGCCGCCACCACCGGGGCAACAGCGACCGGATCGGCGAGAACGGGGACACCCTCGACTGGGCCTCGATCTACCGGCACGGCCATGATGACGAGGCGGAGAGCCCCTGGAGCTACACCTTCCTCAGCTACCTCCGCGACGATCCCGTCGCCATCGTCAAGGAGCTGAAGCTGAAGGATGCCGCTGAGGCCCGCTGGGGGGTCTTCGAGATCGTCGGCTTCATGGCGCTCTACATCGGGATGTTCTTCGTGAACTGGAAGTTCATGCTCTATTTCATCCCCTTCTACTACCTCGGCCACTGCCTCTCCTACCTGAACGGCTATTACCTCCACTACGGCGGCGATACCGAGCAGCCGATCGCTTGGGGCGTCAGCAGCTACCACAAGCTCTACAATTGGCTCTGGTTCAACAACGGCTATCACGCCGAGCACCACTTCCGGCCCAAGATGCATTGGACGAAGATGCAGGAATTCCAGCGCCAGATCGCCGCCGACCAGGAGGCCGCCGGGGTCCGGGTCATCACCCTGCCGCACGCCCTCGGCTTCCTCGATTCCTCCCTGCCCGAGAAGAGCCGCTCGGTGATGGCGGAACGGGCGATCAAGATCGCGCAGGGGCTGGAAGGCCGGGGTCAGGATCAAGGCCAAGGCCAACCGGCCTGACGCTCGGAAGGCCTGGACGCCGTCCGGCTTTCCTAGCATCTTCTCCGGATGCATCGTCCGGTCCCTCCTGTCCCGAAACCGGGCTTCTTCCGCAATCCCTATCTCCAGATCCTGCTGACGGTGCTGCTCACCGCGGCGGCGCAGATCCTCCTCAAGCTCGGCGCCGACGCCAGCGCGGGCGACGACTCGGCGGCGAGCTGGCTGGGCGTGGCCGAGCTCCGCTCCGGCTGGACCTGGCTGGGAATCTTCGCCTGCGTCGCCAGCTTCGGCGGCTGGCTCTACGCGCTCCGTTTCATCCCGCTCGGCATCGCCTTCAGCCTGACCAACGCGGTCCATATCTTCGTCCCGCTCGGCGCCTGGCTCATCCTGGGGGAGCGGATCAATCTCCTGCGCGGCACCGGGATCGCGGTGATCATCGTCGGGGTCGTCTTCCTGGCCCAATCGGTCGCCGTGGCCGAGGAGAAACTTTAGCCATGACTCCCTCCCTTTGGCTCCTGGTGATCATCTCGCAGGCCGCCTTGGTCGGCGGCCAGATCTTCCTGAAACGGGCGATGACCCGGCGGGAGCAGGCCGATCCGGGCGGCTGGCTGGGAACGCTCGCCCTCGGCATCGCCACGATGACTATCTGGTTCCTTCTCTGGCTCGGCGCGATGCACCGGCTCGACCTCAGCCAGCAGATGCCGCTGGAGGGCCTCAGCCCGCTCTTCATCGTCTTCGGCTCGATCCTCTTCCTAGGCGAGCGGTTGCACTGGAAGGGCTGGCTCGGCATCGCCCTGACCAGTATCGGCGTCGTGCTTGTCTCGATGAGCTGAGCGGCCGTCTTACCCCTGCGTCCCGATCAACGCCGGCTGCAGCCGCCGCCGGGTCCGGAGGTTGATCGCCTCGCGCTCGGCCTCCGGCAGGACGGTGATCTTCGGATGATCGATGCCGCCCGCGAAGGCCTGGGTCCAGCGGGCATAGGCGGGCTGGGACCAGGCGCCGCAGAGATCGCCGCCGATGATCGCCCCGGCGGAACGGAGTTCACCCAGCGCCCAGACGATGTCGTCGGCGGTGAAGAGGCCGTTTTCCCAATTGGTGGCGGCCTCCTCGGCCCGGAGCCCGTCGAGGTCGATGGTCACGTAGAAGTCCCGGCTCTTGCGCTCGGCGGCGAAGCGGGAGAAGGCGGCCCGCCAGTTCTGGCGGGAAATGTAGCTCCAGGGGCCGGGCGGACGGCGGGGATAGCGCTCCTCCCAGGCATAAACGAAGAGGCGGCGGTCCTTCTGGGCGCGGCGATTGGCGAAGAGGCGGTTCGGCCAATTCAGCTCGAAGTTCCCGCAGCCCCAAACGGCGGCCTCGTCGACATGTTCCAGCTCGAGGGCGCGGTTGATCCAGCCGCCGCAGGCCCAGCGGGGGGGGCGGATGTCCCAATCGGGATGGTTGTCGAAGGAGACGAGGCTGAAGGGGCCGCGCGCGGCGAGGCGGCGCACCCAGAGGCCGCTCAGGTAATGAAAATCACCCGAGCCGTAGAGGAGGAAGGGATCGTTTTCCAGCCGGGGCGTCACTTCGGCGTAGAAGGTTTCGAGCAGCCGGGAAGGGGCGCAGTAGCGGAGCGGCGGGCCCCACTGGCGGAAATCGAGATGGCGGGCGGCGGGGATTTCCGGAGACCAGGCGCCGTCGAGGTCGAGGTGGATCATCGACCCGAATGATTGCCGGTTTTTTCCAAACCGTCTATCGCCGGATACTGTCGGACTACCAGTGGTAGGTGGTCGACATGCCGAAGAAGGTGCCGCCGGTGTGGTCCTGGCCGGTGTAGGTCGGCTTATAGCGGTCTTCATCGTAACCGAAGAGGAAGGCGAGGTTGACGTGTTCGCTCACCGCCTGGCTGAGGGTGACGTCGGTGGTCATGAAGATGGGGTTGTTGTTCGATTGGCCGAAGCGCTCGTACATCATCTGCGGCCCCGCCTTGATCTCGACGCTGCCGCCGGGCCACATGTTCTGGTTGGCGAGGAGGTGGGGATAGAGATTGCCGCGGCTGCGGCTCCCCTCGGTGTCGCTCAGGTAGATGATATCGGTATTGGCGGTGATTTCGCCGTCGACCACGATGCCGATGTTGCCGGAGAGCCAGGGCTGCCAGAGCTGTTCGATCCGGCCGCCGCCGCCGTCGGTGCCGTGGGAGCGCTGGGAGGCGGCGAAGGCGGAGCCGGTCGGGTTGTCGTAAATGTTCGCGGGCATCTGGCGGCTGAAGCCGTAGGCGGCGGCGTAGAAGCCGGAATCGAGGACCTCGGGCCGGGGATCCATGTGGCGCCGGTCGTAATCGACCAGGAGGCGGGTCTCGGTCTGGAAGTAATCCTTGGGCGTATAGGAGGACTCGCCGCCGGAGAAGTCGTAGTAGTCGAGCCGCTCGGAGAGCTCGAGGCCGAGCTGCTTGGTCGCCTGATAGCGGGTGAAGGCGTAGGGTCCGGCGGTGTCGAGGTTGGAGCCGGGGACGTAGCTGGTGGCGGAGGAACGCTCGCGGACCGAGGTCTCGTTGTAATTGAGGCCGGCGCCGACCGACCAGGGGGTGCCGTCGATGTTGCGGAGCGAAAGCTGGGCGGAGCGGCCCAGGTCGAACTCGACCGGGGTATTGAAGAGGGTCCAGTTGGAGACCTGCTTGGTGCCGTAGTAGAAGAGCGGCAGGGCGTAGGAATCGTTATGGTGGGGCGACTCGTACATCCCGCCCTGGAAACCGACCATCCCCTGGGTCGGATAATCCTTCTCGATGACGAGGCTGAGGGGATCGGGATTCTCGGCGCGGGCCGAGGCGGCCAGGAGGAGGGGGAAAGCGAGGAGGCTGAGGACCGGCCGGGAGAAAAGAATTCGTTGCATGGCGGTCCTTTTCACGATCCCTGATGGTCGGCGGCGGGAACGGGGCTTCCGGGCCGGGCCGGCACCTGCGAGGCGACGGCGGTGGCGAGGGGAACCAGGGTGTCGGCGGTATAGGGCTTGTCGATCATCGCGCCGGCCGACCACTTGGTCAGGTCGAAGGTGCCGGTGCCGCAGCGGAGCTTCACGAAGACGCCGACCGTGGGGTGGGAGGAATCGATCGCCGGGAAGAATCCGTAGGAGACGAGGAGATCGCCATGAGGCGCCTTTTCAAGCGCGTCCTTGGTGTTCGGCGTCTCCACGTAATGATAGCCCTGGGAGGAGAGCGCCGCGATCACGGCCTGGCGGATGGAGGCGAGGGTGGCGTCGTCGAGATCGTTGCGATCGCTCTTCGAGACCAGCGGCTCGAGGGAGAAGGTCTTGTAGCTGGCGGGGTTGAATCCATGGGAGCAGAAAACCGGCCGGAAGGCGGGGGCGTCGCTTCCCTCGCCCTGGGCCAGGAGAGCCGTCGGGAGGAGGCCCAGGGAAACCAGCGCGGCCAGGGCGCAGAGAGCCCGGCAGGCCTTCATGGTATTCCCGGCTTTTTTCACAGCGAAACAGTCTCAGATTAGTTTCGAATGACAAGCAGATAAGCCCTCCCTGGAAAGAAACCCGATTGCTCTCATTATCAGGGTGGAGATCGGGCAAAAAGAGGGGTAGGAATACTCAGATGGCGGAAAGGCTTTACGCCGCTCCCCCGTTTTCTAAGCTGAAGCTCCCCGATGAATCTGACCGAGCAGGAATACGAGTACATCCGCAAGCTCGTCTATCAGGAGAGCCGGATCGATCTGGGTGAGAACAAACGGGAGCTGGTCACGGCCCGCCTGGGCAAGCGCTTGCGCGCCACCGGGATCACCGATTTCCCCACCTATCGGAAGTTGCTCGAATCGAAGGGGAGCGACGGGGAGATGACCCATCTCATCGATGCCATCTCGACCAACCACACCTTTTTCTTCCGGGAGATCAAACATTTTGAGTTCCTGCGCCAGGTGGTCCTCCCCGCCTTGGTCAAAGGCGTTCCCGAGACCTTCCGCGTCTGGAGCGCCGCCTCCTCCTCCGGGGAGGAGCCCTATTCGATCGCGATCGATCTCGACGATTTTTTCCGGCGGCATCCGGGTTGGAAATGGCAGATCGAGGCGACCGACATCTCCACCCGGATCCTCGACCGGGCCCGGGCGGCGATCTACGCCGCGGAACGGCTCCGCGATGTCCGGCCCGATTGGATGCCGCTCTATTTCCAGAAGGGGGTGGGCGAGTACGAGGGGCAATTCCGGGTCAAGGCGGAGGTGCGGCGCCGGGTCGAGTTCACCCACCTAAACCTGCTCCAGCCGAAGTATCCCTTCAAGGAGCGCTTCCACATGATCTGGTGCCGGAACGTCATGATCTACTTCGACCGTCCCACCCAGGAGCAGCTGGTCGCGCAGCTCTCGGAGCGCCTGCTGCCGGGCGGCTATCTCTTCATCGGCCATTCCGAAAGCCTGACCGGCATCAACCACCCGCTCAAGGCGCTCAAGCCGGCGATCTACCAGAAGGCCGCCTAAGCCCGCTCACGGCCCTCTTTTCCCTTTTCTTCCTTCAACCCCATGGTCTCTCCCAAAATCAAGGTGCTGGTGGTCGACGATTCGGCGATCGTCCGCAAGCTGCTGACCGATCACCTGAGCCGGGACGGCGATATCGAGGTGGTGGGGACCGCGACCGATCCCTACGTCGCCCGGGACCAGATCCTCAAGCTGCAGCCGGACGTGGTCACCCTCGACATCGAGATGCCGCGCATGGACGGGCTCACGTTTTTGAAAATCTTGATGAAGCACCACCCGATCCCGGTGATCATCTTCAGTTCGCTGACCCAGGCGGGCTCGAACTACGCCATGCAGGCGCTGCAGATGGGGGCCGTCGACGTGCTGGGCAAGCCGAGCGGCTCCTATTCGGTCGGCGAGATGGGCGTCCAGGTGGTGCAGAAGGTCAAAGCGGCGGCGCGGGCCAGCATGGGGAATCTCCGCTCGGTCGCCCGGCAGGCCGCCGGGGCGGCGGCCACCACCACCCGCCTGCAGGCGGCTCCGGGCGCCTCCTACCATCCCCGGCAGCTGATCCTGCTCGGCGCCTCGACCGGCGGGACCGAGGCGCTCAAGGAGGTGCTCACCCGGCTGCCCCAGGATCTCCCCGGCATCTGCGTCGTCCAGCACATCCCGCCCCATTTCAGCCGCGCCTTCGCCGACCGGCTCAACGCGCTCTGCGATCTCGAGGTCCGCGAGGCGGTCGACGGCGACCTGCTGAAGCCGGGGCTGGTGCTGGTCGCCCCCGGCGATTTTCACATGACGCTCAAGTGGATCGGCCAGGGCTACCGAATCCATCTGAACAAGGAAGCCCAGGTCTGGCATCAGCGGCCCGCCGTCGATATCCTCTTCGATTCGGCGGTCGAGGCGGGGGCGGGGCCCTATTCGGTCGGCTGCCTCTTCACCGGGATGGGGAAGGACGGCGCCTCCGGCCTCCTCCACCTGCGGGAACACCGGGCCGCCACCTACGCCCAGAACGAGGAGACCTGCGTCGTCTTCGGCATGCCCCGCGCCGCGATGGAATTGAACGCCGCCGACCAGATGCTCCCCCTGCTCGACTTTCCCCAGACCATCATTTCCTCCGCCTACCGGCTGGCGCGGCGGAGCCAATCGGCGGCGTCTGGTTCTGGGGACGGTGCCGGGACCGACAAGACCCCGGCATGAACCGGGCCATCGTCATCGGCTCCGGCTTCGGCGGCCTGGCGGCGGCAATCCGTCTGCAGGCCCGGGGCTACGCCACCACCCTCCTGGAAATGCGGGACCAGCCGGGCGGCCGCGCCTACGTCTACCGGGATGCCGGATTCACCTTCGATGCCGGGCCCACTATCCTGACCGCGCCGTTCCTGGTCGACGAGCTCTTCGCCCTGGTCGGGAAGCGGAGCTCCGATTACGTCAAGATCGTTCCCTGCTCCCCCTTCTACCGGATCGTCTTCCACGACGGGCGGCACTTCGACTACAGCGGCGACCCGGAGCAGATCGAGGCCGAGATCGCCCGCTTCAACCCCGCCGACCTCCCTGGCTACCGCGAATTCGTCCGGCAATCGGAGGCGATCTTCAACCGCGCCTTCATCGATCTGGCCGACCAGCCCTTCGGCAGCTTCTGGGACATGGTGAAGGTGGCGCCCGATCTGATCCGGCTCCGCTCCCACGAGACCGTCTACCAGCTGATCTCCCGTCATATCAAAGATCCCTATCTGCGGCAGGTCTTCAGCTTCCATCCGCTCCTGGTCGGCGGCAATCCCTTCACCTCCTCGTCGATCTATTCGATGATCCATTACCTGGAGCGGAAGTGGGGCGTCCATTTCGTCATGGGCGGGACCGGCGCGCTGGTGACGGCGCTGGCCGATCTCTTCCGGGAGCTGGGCGGCACCCTCCGGCTCAACGCCCGGGTCGAGGAGATCCTCATCGAGGAGGGCCGCGCCGAGGGCGTGCTCTTGGAGGGGGGCGAGACCCTGCGGGCCAAGGTGGTGGTCTCGAACGGCGACGTCTCCAACACCTACCGCAAGCTGGTCCCGGCCCGGTGGCGGAAAAAATGGACCGATCGCAAGCTCGACCGGATGCGCTATTCGATGGGGCTCTTCGTCCTCTACTTCGGCACCGACCGGACCTGGCCCCACCTGGCCCACCACACCATCGTCCTCACCGAGCGATACAAGGAATTGCTGGCCGACATCTTCGACCGGAAGATCCTGGCCGACGATTTCTCCCTCTATCTCCACGCGCCGACCCGGACCGATCCCTCGCTCGCCCCGGCGGGCGGCGAGACCTTCTACGTCCTCTCGCCGGTCCCCCATCTGGGCGGGAAAATCGATTGGAAATCCAAGGCCGAGCCCTATGCCGAGGCGATCCTCGCCTCGCTGGAAACACTCTGCCCCGGTCTCCGCCGCCACGTGGTGACGAAGCGGATCGTCACCCCGGTCGACTTCGAGCGCGATCTCGACGCCCACCTCGGCTCCGCCTTCCAGTTCGAGCCGATCCTCACCCAGAGCGCCTGGTTCCGCCCCCACAACGTCTCCGAGGACGTGAAGGGGCTTTACTTCGCGGGCGCGGGCACCCATCCCGGCGCGGGCGTTCCCGGCGTCCTCTCCAGCGCCAAGCTGCTCGACCGGGTGATTCCCGATCCAAGCCCCGGCCCTGGCCTTAGGCCGCGGGGGCCAAAGTCGGTTCCAGCTTGAGCCGGGCGTCCTCGGCGATCAGCTCGTCGAGCGCTTCCCAATGGACGCCGTCGATTTCGTTGAAGGTCCGGAGATAGATCGAGACCAGCTTGGGGTCGAACTTCCCCAGCACCGTATCGAGGGCCTTCTTCAGCGCCGCCTTCGAGGGGACCTCGGGGAAGGTATCGACCACGCCTCGGCCATCGTGCGGGATGCCGAGGGCGTCGAGCCACGCCGCCAGCAGCGGCGCCTGGGTCTCGATCAGCCAGTGGCAGAGGAAGTTGAAGCTGAGCGGTTCGAGCTGCGGATAGGTCAGCAGCCGCTGCCAGGCGGCGTGGCGCTCGACCTTGGGCATCTCCAGCACCCGGTTCGGGCGCGAGCCCATGTGTTTGGCGAGCGATTCGACCGCGCTCTTGTAGAGCTTTTTCTGGGTCGCCTGCGCGGTGAGGAAAATCTGGTGGGCCGAGTCGGCATCGAGAGCGGCCCAGATCGGATAAGTTGGCATCCGATGACTCTCTAACGAATCGGCGCGGGGTAAATACTTTTTTATGGTCTCCCCGCGCCACCGTCTTTAGGGGTGGGGCTTGATGACATATCCTGCGGCCCGCCAATTCCCGTCGGCTTCCTTGACGAAGCTGACGGTTTCGAGGGCATATTTCAGGTTTGCGAAGGAACTATCATATTGAGCGACGACCGAGGGCTGGATGGGAGGTGCGCCCACTTCAACCGTTCCAGCTTCATAATCGGCAGAATCGAGATCCCGTGAAACGAAGGCGCCCAGGCCGCCGTTGACATTCTTCGACACTGCGACCCATTGATCACGCGTCACCGATTTCTTGAAGTCGGCGGAAGCTTGCTGCCAGCTTTCGGCGTAGTTGCCGCTGTCCTCGAGTTTGAGCCAGGCATCGACGGCGGCGAGGGCCGCTTTTTTATCCGTTGAGGAATCGACTTGGGCGCGGCCTGAGGCGACGGCGATCAGGGCGAGCAGCAGGGCGGCGAGACTGGCACCGAGCCATGAGGTGGAACGGCGGTGCGAATAGGTGCGGATCATTTCGATTCTCCTTTTGAGGTGTTGGATCGTTTCGCCGATCGCCAGGGCGCCGAAGGGAACGGATACCGCCGTTCCTTCGGTTTTCAACGCCAATAAAAGGACTTCGCCATAGGCCTCGCCGGTGGGCTGGCGCAGCCATTCGATGGCTTGGGCATCAGCGGCTTCCTCGCGCACTTCGGCCCAGAACGAGACGGAGGCATGAGCAAGTGGGTTGAACCAATGGACCGCCCGCAGCAGGAGGAAGGCCCAGTTGAACGGGATGTCGAGGGTCTTGAAGTGGGCCAGTTCGTGGAAAAAAATGCTGCGCAATTGGTTGGCATCAAACCCGGCGGCCATGACGGCGGGCAGGAGGAGGCGGGGCCGGAGCCAGCCGAAGAGAGCCGGAGTATCTATCTCCTCGGAAACCACGATTCCGATGGGAGCGGTGACGCCGCTTTCCTGTTTGCAGGTTTCCAAGAGATCGAGGAGCGCTGGATCGGTGGAGAGGCGCTTGCGGGACCAGCGGCGGGAGATGGCGGTCGTCCGCCAGAGGATCAGAAGGAGATAGAGGGACATGCCCCCAATCCAAAGGGCGAACCAGGGGAATGCGCGGGGAAACACCTCAGGCGTCATCGTCGCTCCGATCGAATCGCTACGATGGGTAAAGGAGGAAGCGGTCTGGGCGATGACGGCGATCGACGGCGGAATGGAGGGGACGAGGGAAGCGAGCGGCGGGAGGGGAAGCAGAAAGGCGATGGGAAGCAGCAGCCACCAGACCCGGCGCCAGCGCGGCGCAATCTTCCATCCCGCGAGACGGTCGATGATATAAATGAGGCTCGTAAAGAACGCGCCATTTATCGAGAGGGCGGCGACGGTGGCCTGCAGGGAAGCCGGATTCATGATTTTCCCTCCTTCTTCCGCAGGAGTTTTCCCAACTCGGCCAGTTCCTCGGGCCGGAGCTTCCGCGATTGGACGAAGTGGGCCAGCATGGGGGAGAGAGCCCCGTCGAAGACCCGCTGGAGAAAAGTCTCCGCCTCGGCGGCGCGGCACGCCTTTTCGGAGACGGCGGCGGAATAGAAGTAGGCCTTGCCCTCCTTCTCGAAGCGGAGCAGCCCCTTGGTGAGGAGCCGGTTCAAAAAGGTCTTCACCGTGGCCGGGGTCCACGATTCGGCGGGGGCGAGATCATCGATCACCTGGCGGGCATCGCAGCGGCGCCGCTTCCAGACGACTTTCATCACCTCCCATTCGGCATCGCTGATGCGGGGAACAGATTCCATTTACAATCGTAATCGCAGAATCGATTACAATTGTAAATGAAAAAGATGGGGGAACGCTTTCAGGTCAAGCAAGCTCGAGATTCGGCTCCCATAGAGGTTGCAGATCGACTCTGAGTCGGGGTCCAAGGGGGCGCAGCCCCTTTGCGTCGTACAAGGGTACCCCGTGCATCCCGGCCCGCCCATAATCAGCGCGTTCGATCTGCCGACGCTACGCACCACCCGAATGCCTGCGCGATAGCGCACGTAGTTCCCAGGAGAAACTAATTCGCATGGCCGGGAGGCAAACCCAAGAGCCCGCTCTCCCGCGCTCCTCGCGTCCGCGTGATAGAATAGACTCAGACCCGGCGACAATCCCCGCTCCCATCCGGGGCAAGAATGCCTGCGCGTTAGCGCACGTAGTTCCCGGGGGAAACTAACTCGCATGGCCGGGAGGCAATCGCAGCCTCAAATGCGGGACCGATGAGTCTGCTTAAACTAAAACCGCCCTACCGTTCCTGCCGCCGTCCCTTTTGCACGATCACCCCATACCATCCCAGACCCTGATAGGTCTCATAACCGGGGGTGAGCGAGTAGCCGATGAGGGTGCCATCGGAATGGGAGTAGAACCCAGCTTTTTCGCCGGTGTCATCGAGGGAGAACGACTCGCTGAGGATGCCCTGGTCGTCCGAGGCGGCGATGATCCGGCCTTTGGAATCGATCAGGAGGCAGCGGGTGGTCTCCTTTTCCTCGGCGCTGAGGCGGACGCCGTGGGTGACGGCGGCGGCCTGGGGACCCCAATCGAAGTAGATGCCGAGGGCGCCGAGGATCTTGCCGTCGGCCCGCCCGCCCTCGCGGACGGCGGTGGCGTAGGTGGCGACCTGTTTGCCCTTCAGGAGCGGAATGGTGGTGACGTCGAGGGCCACGTAATCCTCGCCCGATTTGGTCTTCATGGCGCCCTGGAACCAGGCTTCCTGGGAGACGTTGGAGCCGCGGGCGCCGGGATAATCGACCGGGCGGCCGTTGGCGACGACGTTGCCCATGGCATCGGCGACCCAGAGGTCGATGTAGACCGTATAGCTGCCGAGGATGACGCCGAGCCGCTGGCAGGCGTGGCGGATGACATCGGGGGTGGGGTCCTGGAGGACGTCGACGACGGCGGTATCGGTGGCCCACCAGCGGACGTCGCACGACCGCTCGTAAAGATTGCGATCGATGATTTCGATCATGTTGAGCGCCAGGTCGGTGAGGCGCTGGCCGCGGGCGCGGGCCAGTTCCTGGATCATTCCCTTGCCGTAGGCGTTCAGCTCGACGATCGAGCCGGCCAGCTCGGTGGAGAGCTTGGCGGCGATGTCGGTGATCCGTTCGGAGACCGATTTGACTTCCCCGGCGACGACGGCGAATCCCCGTCCCGCATCCCCGGCGCGGGAGGCCTCGATCAGCGCGTTCAGCGCCAGAATCTTGGTTTCACGGGTGACGGAATTGATCGAGGAGATTTTTTGTTCCGCGATCTGCCCGACGCGCCGCGACAGCTCGACGATTTGTTCGTGTTGGGACATGGATGGGGTTTTGGGATTGGAGGCTGCTTTCTAGAGGGGAGAAAGCATGGTTTGTTCCGACTCCCGGGTAAGAACCCCTTTTTTTAAAAAGGAGAGTAATTAAACCTAAATGAATTGATGCACTGGACGGGTGTCCGAAGCGCTTTCAGTTTGGATAGACTCAATCGATCCCGTCTTTTGGGGCTGCGATTGCCTCCCGGCCATGCGAGTTAGTTTCCCCTGGGAACTATGTGCGCTATCGCGCAGGCATTTCCGATGGTCCGCCTACCGGCGGACGAGCAATAGACCCGCGCACGCTTTGCGGAGGCGATCTCTTGAGCCTATTTAAATCAAAACCGCTCTGGGTCGCTAACCGATCTAATTCGCGGCGACATTGCCGAGGCGGTCGAGTACCTCGACGATCTGCTCGATCTTCGGCTTGCTGATATGGGCGTTGCTGCCGACGGAGCGGCATTTGGCGGCCATCTGCTCGTTGATGAGGGAGGAGTAGATCACCACCGGAACGGCCCTGACCTGCAGTTCCTCCCGGAGGGTGCGGCAGAGGGTGAGGCCGTCGAGCTGGGGCATCTCGATATCGGTGAGGAGGAGGTCGAAGGCGGTTTCGGCCGGTTTTCCCTGGGTTTCCGCCTTGCCGATCAGTTCGCGGATGGCGTTGAGGGCGAGCTGCCCGTTTTCATAGACCTGGAGATTGGTGAAGCCGGCCTTGCGGAGCTGCTCCGAGGTCAGGCGGCGGATCATCGCGGAATCCTCGGCATAGATGACGCGGAGGGAGGAGCGGAGCGGGTTGACCGCGACGTTTTTCGCGGCGGCGACGGTCGCCTTGATGCTGGTCTCCGGGGCGACTTCCGACATGAGATGCTCGAGGTCGAGGACCATGAGGACGCGGTTCTCGATGGTGATGGTGCCGGTGACGCAGGGGGAGTTGCCGACGAGGCTGATCTCCTCCAGCGGGGAGAGCGCCTTCCAGGAGACGCGGTGGATGCGGTTGACGGCGTCGACCAGGAAGGCGGCGGTGACGTCGTTGAACTGGGTGACGATGGCGAGCTGGCGGTGCTCCGGGATGGGCGCGCCCTCCAGCCGGAGGAACTCGCGGAGGTTGATGAGCAGGATCGGTTTGTTCTGGAAATAGATCACCCCCTCGACGCCGCGCGGCGTGCCGTGGATGCGGGTGAGCATGTCGGGGGTGTAGTGGAGGACCTTTTTGACCTTGGCGACATTGACGCCGTAGGCCTTGCCGGCAGCGCCGAACTCGATGATTTCCAGTTCGTTGGTTCCGGCTTTGAGCAGGATCTCCGTTTTCACTCCAGACATAATAAAGGAGGGACCCTACGGACTTCGGAAAGGAAAGGAACTTCTTTAGGATTTCCGAGAGGGAGAAAATATACCCAAGGAAAAGGGCGGAAACACTGGCTTAAAAATGGGTGGCGCTTGGAAGGCGTTTAGAGCGTTTCGGTTTAAGTGGACTCAATCGATCCCGCATTTGGGGCTGCCGCCCCTGCAGGGAGGGGATGCTCGCCGAGTCTGGGTCGATGCTACCATGCGGACGCGAGAAGCGCGGGAGAGCGGGCTCTTGGGTTTGCCTCCCGGCCATGCGAATTAGTTTCCCCTGGGAACTACGTGCGCTATCGCGCAGGCATTCGGGTGGCGCGTGTCATCGATGGATCGAACGAGTTGGCTATTGGCGGGCCGGGATTCACGGGGGTAGCTTGTACGACGCAAAGGGGCTGCGCCCCCTTGGACCCCCCTTGCACGTAGCCCCCCAGTCTATGGAAGCGGTATCTTGAGTTGATTGAATCAAACGAGTTCCGCTCCCTGCTGGAATAACGCGATTGATTCTGGTAGACCGGGGCGATGCATTCCGACGATTTGCAGCGCTGGCGCCACAGCCATGTGTTCGGCGGCGATTCCTCCCAGGGCGAAAAAGCCGAAAGGGCGACTCGCGGGGTGGCGCTCCTCACCGCCGGCATGATGATCATCGAGATCGTCATGGGCTGGCGGCTCCACTCGATGGCCCTGCTGGCCGACGGCTGGCACATGGGCACCCATGTCCTGGCGCTGGGCGTCGCTCTGGGAGCCTATATTCTTTCCCGGCGTTACCGGGGGGACGCCCGCTTCACCTTCGGCACCGGCAAGATCCCGACGCTCGCCGCCTACACCAGCGCCCTTGGCCTCGGCGCGGTGGGGGTGCTGATGGCGGTGCAATCGGCGGAGCGCTTTTTCGTCCCGCTGACGATCCATTACAACGAGGCGATCGCCATCGCGGCGGTCGGCCTGGGAGTCAATGTCCTCAGTGCCTTTCTCCTCCAGGGAGATTCCTCCCACGCCCATGCCCATCATCACGGCGGCCAAGCGCATGCCCATGCCCATGCCCACGGCGGCGATCTCAACCTCCGCGCCGCCTATCTCCATGTCATCGCCGACGCCTTCACCTCGGTGTTGGCGATCGTGGCGCTATTGGGCGGGAAGCTTTGGGGTTGGGTCTGGCTCGATCCGGCGATGGGGCTCGTCGGGTCGGCGGTGGTGGCGCAATGGTCATGGTCGCTCCTGCGCCAGGCCGGGACCACCCTGCTCGACCGGACGATCGACGAGGCGGGCCTGGCCGAGATCCGCGAGGCGATGGAGGCGGACGGCGACGCGCTGGTCTCCGATCTCCATGCCTGGCGGATCGGCCCCGACCAGGTCGCGGTGATCGTCTCCCTGGTGGCGCATCAGCCGCAATCGCCGGAGCACTATCGCGCGCGGATCGCGCAGCACGAGGAATTGGTCCACGTCACCATTGAGGTGAATCGCTGCGATCACGCTCCGGCGTCACTGGTTGCGGAAGAGCGCAAAAGCGTTTAAAAACCATTCATGAGATCAGGAGCCGTTTCCAGTTTTCCGCGATGAAACGCTCTTCCCTGGCCTCTCTGGCGCTCTGGGTCGGATGGGCGATCGCTCCCGCTTCCTCCCCGGGCGCGCCCCTTTTGCCCGGGCACTGGTCGGTGACCGGGAGCATCCCGGTGCCCGGAGACGGCGGGTGGGACTATGCCGCCATCGATCGGGTGAACCACCGGCTCTTCGTGGCGCACGGGGACCAGGAGGCGGTGATCGATCTGCGGAAGCGGACGGTGATTGGCTTCCTGCCGGGGAACGGCCTGCACGGCGTGGCCATGGCGCCGGAGTTGGAGCGGGGCTTTCTCAGCAATGGCCGGAGCGGCGCCATCACCCTCTTCAATCTCACCACCCTCATGACCATCGGCACCGTTCCCGCCGAGCCCGATGCCGACGCCATCTGCTACGATCCGGTCACGAAGCGGGTCTTCTCCCTCAACGGCGACAGCCAAAGCGCGACCGTGATCGACGCAATCAAGGGAACCCAAGTGGGGTGGATCGCCCTGGGGGGCAAGCCGGAATTCGCGCGGGTCGACCGGCGGGGCTCGCTCTTCGTGAATCTGGAAAACAAGGACCAGGTGCTCAGGATCGATACCGCCTCCCTCAAGATCACGGCGCAATTCCCCCTGCCGCCGGGCAGCTCCCCTTCGAGCATGGGCATCGACCGGACTAACAAAAAGCTCTTCATCGGCTGCCGCAACCAGACCCTCCTGGTGGTCGATGCGGACTCGGGCAAGATCGACGCCAGCCTGCCGCTGGGCCAGGGAGTCGATGCCACGCTCTATGACGCGGTCCACCATCGCGTCTATGCTTCCTGCCGCGACGGCACCCTCACGGTGGTGGCTCAAAATTCGCCCGGCGATTACGTCGTCGAGCAGGTCATCGCCACCGAGCCGGGAGCCCGCACCCTGGCCTACGATTCATCGACCGATACGCTCTACCTGCCCGTCGCCAAATTGGGGCCGCCGCCGGCAGTGACGCCGCAGATTCCGCAGCCCCGCCCCGCGATTCTCCCCGGCACCTTCCACATCCTGGTGTTGAACGAAAAGCCCGCGTCGGGCGGATAGGGATGGCGGGAGAGCCGGTTTCCAGGCTCGCCTCTACGACTCGAACGAATTTCTGCGCCGCCCGGCCCTCGGGAAGAGATTCTTCAGGAAGTCGGCGGGCTCGACTTCGTAGACCCGCAGCAACAACAGCAGCTCGGCGACATCGATCCGCCGTCCTCCGCATTCCATTTTGGAAATAAAGGTCTGGCGGCAGCCGAGGCGCTTCGCCACCTCGATCTGGCTGAGGCCCGCGTCCTTGCGGACTTGGCGGAGGCGGCGGACGAGCTCCTCATTCGCTTCGCTGAAAAGGCTCTTCTCAAAGCGATAGGGTTCCTGGCTCATATTCCTAAGTAATTATACAACCTATTTAAGACTAGTCAAAATTAGTGTACCCTATTATAGGGTACCGCGTATTGGCTGTTAGTCGGGTTTTTAATTGAGTTATCAGAGTCGGATTTGGGCTCGGTTTGGGACTTGGCTGCGAAAACAAAAATTAAATCAACCGCATCAATGCGGTCCAACTGGAGTAAGAGATGAAAGATTGGACGATCAAAAAACGGATCACCTTTGGCTTTGCGATCCTGGTTCTCATCAGCACGGGCCTGGGCGTCTACGGATTCGTGGGAGCGATGAAATTCAGCGGCTACAGCAACGACATCGTGAGCAATTGGCTGCCGGGGGTGGTGGCCATCAGCAAAATCGAATCGGAGGTCAAAAACGCCAAGGGCGATATCCTCGAAAACATGATCACCGAAGATCCCGCGCTCGATAAGGCGCTCGACGATGACTATCTCAAGCAGATCAGCACGGCGGAAGCCGATCTGAAAGACTATCAGAAAAGCCTCTCGCTCCCTCCCTCCCCCGATGAGCGGCCGCTTTACGCCAAGACCACCGATGCCTTCGCCGCCTTCAAGGGGACCCTCACCGACGTCAGCGCGCTGGCGGCGCAGAACAAGAACAAGGACGCCTATCAGCTCTACACGGACAAGGGCAAGCCGGAGCTCGACGCCTTCATCGCCGCGATCGACGAGGAGCTGGAGTTCAACAGCGCGAACGCTTCCGAAGTCGCCAAAACCAGCGATGGCTTCGCCTCCTTCACGAAGGTGGCCACGGGAGCCGGCGCCGCTCTTGCCGCCCTGCTCGGGACGATCCTGGGCTATACCATCATCCGGAGCATCGGCAGCGTGTTAACGAGCGTGGCGAACAGCCTGGACATGGGCTCGAACGAGATCGCAGCGGCCTCGGGCCAAGTCTCCTCGGCCAGCCAGGCGTTGGCCGAAGGCTCCAGCGAACAAGCGGCGTCCCTCGAAGAAACCAGCGCCTCGCTGGAAGAGATCGGGAGCATGACCAAGCGCAACGCCGACGGGGCGCAAAACGCCCAGACCTTATCGGGCGAAACCCGCGCGGCGGCCGAAACCGGCGCCCAGCGCACCGAAGAAATGCAACTGGCCA
>Ga0302314_10001558_pt1 | contig 42896 bp, 38 predicted proteins | sample III_Palsa_N2_3_FD_200533 | JGI IMG/M metagenome (GOLD analysis project Ga0302314, IMG submission 200533) | Peat permafrost microbial communities from Stordalen Mire near Abisko, Sweden - III_Palsa_N2_3 | ecosystem: Environmental > Terrestrial > Soil > Palsa > Peat permafrost | place: Sweden... | reverse complement strand
GGCCGGCCGCGACCCTGGTCGACGGCTTGGCCCCGCTCACGATCAGCGCAAACGCGCCGATTGACAGCACCGCGCTGCTCGCCTGCCACGGGATCGTGATGCTCAGGTAGTGCTTCAGGATCGTCTCCAGCAGGCCGCCGGAGATCACCACCACCGCGGCGACCGCGATGATGTATCCGACGCACAGCACCACCGCCGTTACGACCGCGCTGTAGCCACCGAACGCTCTGCCGATGAAGGTCACGAACGAGCCGGTCGACGGCCGCGAGCGCGAGAACTGGCTGATCGTGTTGCCCAGCAGCCCGATCGCGATCATCCCAGCGATCACCGTCAACGGCGCGGCGATCCCGGCGGTGGCCACGATCGTCGCGAACGAGAAGTAGAAACTCATCGCCGGCGCCATGTCGGCCAACGTGAGGGCCGCGATATCCCAGTCGTTGAGGACCCCTCGCGCCAACCGGCCGTCGTCTGACGGGGGCGGGCCTACCGCCTCCTTAGCACCAGCGCCGATGATCGCCATGAGCTATCCCTTCTCCGAACAGACCGCCCTGAAGCGCGGAGCATATATCCCTTCGTCACGAGCTGGCCAGATCTGAGTTGGCCGTGCTCGCTAGCGAAACTTCGCGTCTGTCGGCAACTGGGTCATCTCGGTGTCGCTGCTGCTGTAGGAGCCGGCGACCCCGAACCGGCAGACAGCGCGCCAATGACGATCGGGAGACGGCAGCCGGGTGGCGCGCTAACGCTCACCGTCATCGCTGGAGGCAGCCGAGTACCTGTTCGACGATTTGCTCTGGGCGCTCCTCGGGGACGAAGTGCCCGCAATCGGGCACGACGAGGCCGTGCACGTCCTCGGCGACGGACTCGAGCATCTCACGCACGTGGTCTCCGCGCGAGAGCTCGCCGCCGATGCCGAGGATCGGGACGGTCACCTTGCGGGAGGCGAGCGGCTCGGTCTGCTCGATGGTCGTGAACGCGGCCCGGTAGACGCCGAGGGCGCCGAGGACCCCGTCGATGCCCGCGAAGGTCCGGGCGTATTCGTCGATCGCGGCGCCGACGCCCTCGTGGCTTGAGGACACCCGGTCATAGAACCAGCTGAGGTAGGAGCGCTCATGGCCGACGATCACCCGCTCGGGGGCGTTGGGCGCCAACGGCAGCAGCCACCACCACATCGAGCCCGTCGCCGCGGCCTTCGGCGTGTAGACGATCAGCGCCGACAGAAACTCTTGCCGCAGGACGGGTTCCTCGATGTACACGAGGCTCGACACCTCGTCGGGATGGTCGGCGGCCCAGAGCAGCGCGGCGGGTGCGCCCATGTCGTGGGCCACCAGGGTCAGGCGACGGCCGCGGCCGAACCCGATCGTCCGGACGAGGGCTCGGAACTCTTCGGCGAGCGCGCGGCCGTCGTAGCCGTGATCGCCGCGCGGCTTATCGGAGTCTCCGTACCCGCGCATGTCGGGGACGAGGACCGCGCAACCGGCCCGCGCCAGCGGCGTCATCACCTTGCGCCAGGAGAACCCGGTGCCTAAGAACCCGTGCCACAGCAGGACTGGTGGTCCGGCTCGGTCGCCGCCGATCCAGTAGTGCAGCTCGATGCCGTTGACGGTCGCGGTTCGCGACTGGAACAACTCGATGTTCGGAACGCTCATCACTGTTCCTCGCTTCTGGAACCGGTTATACCGGTTCATGGGGAACTGGTCAAACCGGTTCATGGGCTAGGATCGAAGCCGATGACAGCTGTCGGCCGCACGCCGTTTCGCAGTGGTGCCGGGCGCCTGTGCCTCGACTTCGTGCGGACGCTGCGCTACCGCGGTCGACCATGGGACCAGGAGGAGTTGTCCGGGGACGATCTTCTCGGTGACTGGGTCCGTCAGTTCGGCCCGTGGGACGCAGCCACGCATCTCGACCAGCCCGGGCGAGTCGAGCAGGCCCGGGAGCTGCGTGAGGCGATCGCCATCCTCATCACCTGTGCCCTCGGCGGAGGCGGTGCGCGGTCGTGCCCGGCTGAGGCCCGCGACGCGGTCAACGCGGCCGCGGCGGCAGCTGTCCCGACCCCGGAACTGGACGCCGTCGGCCGCGTCGTCCACCGGGCCGACTCGGTGGTCGAGGCGACGCTGGCGCTCGTCGCCCGCGATGCCCTCGATCTCGTGTCCTCCTCTGATCTGCGGCGAGTCCGCCCATGTTCGAACCCGGAGTGCCAGGTCCTGTTTTTGGACAGCTCGCGGCCGGGTAGGCGACGCTGGTGCTCGATGGGCACCTGCGGCAACCGGGCCAAGAAGGCCGCTCAGCGCGGTCACGTCGACTGAGAAGAGCCCGCCCTTGTTCGGCTCTTTCACGATCACGACCGACGATCCCCTGACGACGACCCGAGCCAGCGCGCGTCTGCCTACGCACTCGCGCCCGCGAACGGGTAAGGCCGTAAGCGCTCCTCCGACCGGGGCCCGGCCGCCTGCGGCGATCGCGCAGCCACGCCCGCCTGCCTGGCTGCCGGTGTGGCAGTCTCGTCGCTGCCGGGGCCCAGCAGGTCGTGGCGAAGGGCGGCGGCTGTGGGATCGCACTGGGGATGCGTTGTCGGGATTGCGACTGTTGCATTGACTGGCGCCAGAAGTGTGGGGTAGGGTGGCGGCCCGAAATCCAGCGGCCGAAATGGAGCCAGCAGATTGTCCTTGACCCTCCGGAGGGTTGCTTCGTTGCTCGGCGTGGCCGCGCTCGGCGTCACAAGCGCGGCCGGTGCCAGCTCGGCCGCGGGTTCGACGACCCGAGCCAGCGTCGACCGGCCCAGCTTTTCCAGGTTGAGTCCGAGTGAGGTCAAGGCCCGCGTGTCCGGCAAGCAAGAGGCTGTGGTGGTCGTGTTCAAGGACCAGCTCACCAACCTGCCGGCGACCTCGGCCGACCGGCAGGCCCGCGCAGCAGCGGCCGCGTCGATGCAGGCTCCGCTTGTGGCCCAGATGAACCAGGTCGGGGCCACGAATATCACACCGCTTTCGCTCCTCAACGCGGTCGCGGCGACGATGCCGACGGCCGAGGCACAGGCGCTCAGCAACAACCCAGGGGTGAAGGCGGTCGTCCCCGACGGAACCATCGTGATCGGGGGCGGCGCGCTGAACACGCCGACGGTTTCCGCCTCCCGGGTGCAGAAGTCGACCATCCCGCCAGCGGCGGCCGACGGGCAGCAATTGTGCAATACATCTCCCGACAAACCGCTCCTGGAGCCCGAAGCCCTGACCAGCATCCACGACGCATCCAGCAACCCGTTCGACCCATTCGAAGCATCCGCGATCGCGACGGGCCAAGGCGTCATTGTCGGGAACGTCGACGCCGACTCGTTGGCCGGGAACCCCAACCTGATCCGGCCCAACGGGCAGCACGTGATCATCGATGCCCCGGACCCGACCGAGAACGTCTACAGCGACGAGTTCAACGGAGACGTCTCCACCATCGCGTCCCAGGGCACGGTCACGTACACCTACGCGTCTCAGCTGCCCTACTCGAACATTCCCGCGAAGTGCAGCTTCCGGGTCAAGGGGGACGCCACCGGCGCCTCTCTGGTCAGCACCGGTTACTTCACCGACACCAACTCGTTGGGTCAGATCGTGGCGCCCGAGTCGCAGGTCATCGCCGGACTCCAGCAGGCGGTGAACGAGGGGGTCAACGTCGTCTCGGAGTCCTACGGCTACGGCGCCCTCCCGGGCGCCAACGACGACCTGCTGGCCCCGACGAACGACGCCATGGTGCAAGCGGGCGTTGTCGTCGTCGAGAGCGCGGGCGACAGCGGCTCGTCGGGCACCGTCGAGGCTCCCGCCGATGACCCCAACGTGATCGACGTCGGTGGCACGAACGACCTCAGGCTCCTCGCCCAGGCCGACGGCTACACGAAGGGCTGGGAAGACAACAACATGACGACCTTGTCGTCGGGCGGCACCGCTCCCAACGGCGCCGTGGTCGATCTGGTCGCCCCCGGCTACCTGGCCCTCGCTCCCGTCGGCGCCGGTCAGGACCCGCCACTTCCGACTGAGGCCTTTGGCGGCACCAGCCAGGCGGCTCCGTTCGTCTCCGGCGCCGCCGCGGACGTGATTCAGGCCTACCGTGACAGCCACGGCGGTGCCACCCCGACGCCGGCCCAGGTGAAGGAGATCTTGACCAGCACGGCCACCGACATCGGGGCTGAGGCAGACCAGCAGGGCGCCGGCCTCCTGAACGTCTACGCGGCCGTTCAGGCGGCCCGCCAGATGCCGGGCACGTCGCAGACGCAGTTCAGCTTCAGCGCGCCCGAATTGGTGGACAGCCCCACCCAGCTCGATGTGCAGGGCACGGGCGGCTCAACCGTCCAGAAATCGGTCAGCCTCTACAACGCCTCCTCCTTGCCGGAAAGGGTCTTCGGTACCTACCGGGTGCTGGGCAACGAGACCGGCCTCGGCACGCCCGTCACCGAGAACGTCAGCGCGCCATCGCCGAGCGCACCGATTCCCGCCCAGGGGGCAACCGCCGCGGCCCCGATCACGTTCACCGTGCCGACGGGCACCAGCGTGCTCGATGCCGACATGCGCTGGCCGGACGCGACCAACAGCGATGACAACATCCTGACGTTCCTCCTGACCGACCCGGCCGGGAAGTTGGCCCAGATGTCCTACGACTACGGCGCCAGCAACGGCAACAACGCCAGCCCCGACATCCAGCACAGCACGGTCCAGCATCCGATGGCCGGAACCTGGACGGCCCAGATCCTCTGGTCAAACGGCCGCGGCCACGTGCAGGACCCGCCGGACACCCCAGGGCCCTACACCGGAACCGTGACCTTCCAGGCCAGCGGCCAGAACTTCACGACCAGCCCGGCGTCGGCGCCCGTGATCATCCCGCCCCGCAGCTCGGTCAACGTGCCGCTCAACATCACCCTCCCCCAGGCTCCCGGAGATTCCCCCGAGTCGGTGCAGTTCACCTCGCTGGGCGGGCTCGTGAGCTCGGTGCCGATCGCCCGGCGGACCCTGATCCCCTCGGCCGGTGGTTCGTTCAGCGCGCCGCTGACCAGCTCGGTATCTCGTGGTCCAGGGCAGATCAAGACGTTCTACGTGAACGTGCCCGCGGGCAAGAACGACCTCGACGTGTCGCTCTACGCGCCGGACCACACCGCCGACGATCCGGTGTACTACTACCTATTCTCGCCGGATGACCTCGCGCCTGCGGTCACCGAGTCGGGGAACATCGATGTCACCGCCATCGATACCACGCCGACGCCCGACAACCCGAGCGGCAACGCCTCGCTGATCGCCCCGGATCCCCAACCGGGTCTGTGGGAGATCGACGTGATGCAGGGGGCGACGACCGACGGGACGGAGTTCTCCCAGACGGTCACCGGCGTCCTCGCCTACAACCAGCTCGCACCCTTCAGCGAGACTGGTCTGCCGACGTCGACGGCGACGACCATTGGCCCGGCCGCCAGCGTCCCGATCACGGTGACGGTCAAGAACACGACGAACCACGTCGGGTACTTCGAACTGCAACCGTCGGGTACCGACATCACCGGCGGCAACACCGTCACGCCGGAGGAGCTGGCGCCCGGAGCCAGCGGGACACTGAGGGCAACGCTGTCGCCCACGGCAGCTGCTGGCACAGCGGTGAACGGCACCCTCAGCGTCATCGACTCGACGGACTGGGGAGCCGCCGAGCCCGCCGTCGGGTTCCCGACCTCGTACTCTGACTTCCACGACTTCACCTACGCCTACACGGTCGAGAGCTAGCTGCAACGGCTAGCACCGGCGACAACGGCACGCCTGGGCCTCGGAGGATGGCCCGTTGCAGTGGAGACAGCAACCGATCAGGTGGGCGAGGTTGGATTTCTGTGGATGGTGAACTCGCGCGGCCGTAGCAGCGCAGGAATGCGATCCGTGATTCGTGGCTGTGATCGCAGCGGTCCTTCGCGCGAGTTCGCGCCGCGTCACGCGTCAAGTGCTGCGTGGGCTTATTTTAAGGCGAGGCGCAGTTCGGCTCTGGAGGTGATGCCGAGCTTGGGGAAGGTTCTGTAGAGATGCGAGCTGATCGTGCGGTGGGACAGGTACAGCATCTGTCCGATCTCCCGGTTGGTTAATCCCTTCGCGGCCATCTGGGCGATCTGGAGCTCTTGTGGCGTGAGCTCGTCTTTGGCGTCCGGGGATCGGCGCCGGCTCGTCTCGCCGGCTGCTCGCAACTGCTGGCGGGCGCGGTCACTCCAGGGGATCGTGCCGAGTGCATCGAACGTCTCGCGAGCGACGCGGAGTGGAGGGCGGGCGGCTGCTTCGCGTCTGTGCTGGCGCAGCCACTCGCCGTGCGCGAGATGGATGCGCGCTCGTAGAAATGGTGACAGCCCGTCAGAACTCGCTGCGGTTTCGAACATGGCTTCAGCGTTGGCATCGCTCGCGAGCAGCGGTCGCACGTAGCGAAGTTCAGCGTGAAGGACCGGCGCCGGGGTCTTGGCGGCGATGGCCTCCATGTCGGCCATGATGACGCGGGCCGCTTCGGTCTGACCGCTGCGAGCCGCCGCATCCATCAGGTCCGCGATGCTGAAGCACCGCATGAAGGAGTGGTAGACCGGGTCGCTGGGGTTGTGGATGCGCTGCAGGTGCTCGAAGGCGTCGGCGTAGTGACCATCGGCGAGAGCGGCAAGTCCGCGGACGTGCTGAATCAACGCCAGCAGGGCGCGAGCACCCCTGGTGATGCCGAACTGCTCGGCCTCGGCAGCGCGCGCCTCGGCGACCGCCAGATCGCCACGGAACGCTGCGAGCATCGCCTGGATCGTTCGTGCCGTGAACTGGATCGTCGGCTGTGCGGTCTCGCCGGCCAGTTGCTCGGCCTCCTGCGCGACCGGAATTCCGACGCGAAGGTCGACTCTTTGTGCGCTGCTCCACGCCTGCTGGGTCAGGGCCCTAGCCAGGAGCCCCAGCCGTCCCCGAGTCCGAAGGCCCGAGACCGCTGTCGCAAGCAGCGGCGCTGCGGTGTCAAAGGCCCCGATCGCGTTCGCCGCCGTCCCAGCAACGCGCGCATCATCCGCGTCTGAAGCGTCGGGCCCGATCAGCACCGATAGGCCCGCCATCACGACAGCGCCACGGTCGACCGGGGCGGCGAACGCGAGGACCGCTAGGAGCCTGGGATCGTGCTCGTCCACCCGCACCCGATCCGCAGCGTCGACGATATTTTGGCGGACTCGATGGCCCGGGTCCGTCCACCACGATTGGATCGCCGCGCTCCACAGAATCTTCAGCGCAAGGTCGCTCTCGCCGTGCTGAGTCAGCCCATTGGCTGCATCGACCATCGCCTCGAACCGGTCGGCTCCACCTGCCTGCTGGCCGTCGAACACTCCTCGCAACCAGCGCAGGTGGGATCGCTCGGGCGAACCTAGCTCAAGCGGCTCGGCTTCGGTCACGATCCGGCTCACCAGATCCCGGTGGCCGAGCTCGAACCCCAGCTCCGCAGCGCGGAGCAGCCGCCGGCCACGGTGGGTCGCACCGTCGCTCAGCTCAGCTGCACGCTCAAGCGCAGCCATCGCGACGGCGCTCGCGCCACGGTGCTGCGCTCGCCGCGCAGCCGCCTCAAGTTCGGAGGCGATCGATTCGTCAGGTCCGATGACCGACGCGGCGCGGTGCCACACGCGCCGGTCTGATCGGTCGACGAGAACGTCGGCCAGGGCCGCATGCGCTGCGTGACGCTGGGAGATGCTCGCTCCCTGGGCGATCGCCGCTCGCATCAACGGGTGGCGGAAAGCGATCTCCGTCTCATCCAGTTCCGCCAGCCGGGCCGCGACAGCCGGCACCACGGCCTCGATCGTCAACCTATGGCCGGTCAGGAGCGAGGTCGCGGCCAGCGCCTCACTCACGGACGGCCCGTCGTTGAGTGCGGCAACGAGCAGCGCCGTACGTGTGGTGGCGGGCATATCCAACGCGCGCGACGCGAATGCTCGCTGGAGCCGTGTTGTCAGCGGCAGCCAAGCTGGCAGGCGAGCTTGCGCGCGGAGATCAGCGAAGCCGGCTGGCAATTCCACCAGCGCGAGCGGGTTTCCGCTCGCCTCATCTAGCACCCGCTGACGCACGGCCGGCGACAGGTCCGGGTTGTCACGATCAAGCAGCGCCGCCGCCGCGGCCGGATCCAGCGCGTCGAGGTGCAGCCCAGGGAGCGCGGGCTCGTCAAGGGGGCTGTTGAAGCCGTCACGGATAGCGGCGACGAGGAGGATCGGCTCGTGTTCCAGACGCCGCGCGATGAAGGCCAGAACGTCGGCGCTTGAGCGATCGAGCCAGTGGGCATCGTCGGCGATTACCAGCACCGGCGTGCGCGCCGCCGCATTTGAGAGCAGGTCGAGCGCGGCGAGCGCCGTCAGGAAGAGATCCGGAGCAGGCGGCTCAGCCCGTCCGAACGCCGCGAGCATGGCGGTGCGCTGCGGGCCGGCCAGCTCGTCGATGCTGGTCAGGATGGGCTGCAGCAGCTGGTGCAGCCCGGCGAACGGAAGCTTCGCCTCGGATTGCACACCGGTGGCCCTGAGCACCTGCAGTCCGTGATCGTCTGCGCGTGCCGCCGCGGCCACGAGCAACGCTGACTTGCCGACTCCCGGCTCGCCGCTGAGGATCAACGCGTCGCCGCGTTCGAGCAGGCCGTCGATCAGTGCATCTACCCGCTGTAACTCGAATTCGCGCCCGACCAACGAAGTCCGCATCACCGTCGCGTGCTCCACCATTCTCAGCTCAGGTTCACCGCATCGTCGCACGGGAGGCCCGGAACGCCCAACGCACCGGGGCGGCAACTGCAGTCACGTGACTCAAGACGACGCCTCCCCGCTCGCCGTAGCGTTGCCGCCGTGCCCATCACTGGACCAGAAAGGCGTGATGAGGCCCCTGCACGTCCGAGGAACGGGAGCACACCGACGGTCCTCCTGGTGCACGGTGCCTTCACTGACGCGTCGAGTTGGTCCGGTGTGATCGGTGAGCTGCTCGTCGCGGGCCTCGACGCAGTCGCGCCGGCAAACCCGCTACGCGGGCTGGTGTCTGATGCCGGCTATATCGCGAGCGTCGCCGACGAAATCGATGGTCCGGTCCTGTTGGTCGGCCACTCCTACGGCGGCGCGGTCATCACCGTCGCGGGCGCCCTGGCCGCCAACATCCTCGGGCTTGCGTACATCGCCGGGTTCGCCATCGATGAAGGAGAGAGCGCTCTCAATGTCAGCAGCGGATTCCCCGAGACACTTCTGAGCGCGGCGCTGCGTCCGGCAAGCTACCCGGACGCGGACGGCGAACCGACCACCGAGCTCTACATCGACCGAGAGGCGTTCCCCAAGGTATTCGCCGCCGATCTGCCGCTGCTCACCGCTACCGCGGCTGCTGCCAGCCAGCGCCCGATCGCCGCGGCGGCGCTCGAGGAGAAGTCTCCGTCGGCGGCCTGGAAGTCGCTGCCCAGTTGGTACGTCGTCGCCACCGCCGACCGGATCGTCCACCCTGATGCGCAGCGGTTCATGGCCAAACGCGCTGGTGCGCACACGGTCGAACTGGAAGGGTCGCACGCAATCGCCAGGTCGCAGCCCGCTCTGATCGCGGGGCAGATCCGTACGGCCGCCGGCGCCGTCCGCCGACCCACCGTGACATCAAACCGGTGAGACCAAACGAGCTGCCCGCTTACCGGGCCAACCGAGAGTGAGTGTCATGACGCCAGACACACCCGCACCGAATACTCCGAAGACGATCGTGCTGATCCACGGACTGTGGATGACCGCTCTGAGCTGGGAGTACTGGGTTGCGCGCTACGAGGACCGCGGATTCGAGGTGATCGCGCGGAGCTGGCCTGGGATGGACGGCGACATCGATGAGTTGCGCCACGATCCGTCTGGGATCGAGCACCTGGGCATCGAGGAGATCGTTGACTACTACGCCGCGATCATCGCCGAGCTGGATCGGCCGCCGATCATCATGGGCCATTCGTTTGGCGGCGCGTTCACGCAGATCCTGCTGGACCGCGGCCTGGGCGCGGCCGGCGTCGCGATCGACTCCGGGCCTGTCAAGGGCCTGCTGGCGCTCCCCGCATCGACTCTGAAGACCGGTTTTCCGGTCCTGAAGAACCCGGCGAACGACCACCGGGCCGTGCCGTTGACCCCGGAGGAATTTCACTACGCATTCACCAACACCCTAAGCGACGAGGAGTCACTGGCCGTCTATGAGCGCTACGCCGTGCCGGGGCCGGGCCGCGTCCTGTTCCAGGGAGCGTTCGCCAACTTCAACCCTCACTCGCCCGCGGCCGTTGACTTCAAGAACAGCCGCCGCGCGCCGTTGCTATTCATCGCTGGAGGCGATGACCACGTCGCGCCTGCGTCGCTGAACGAATCGAACCTCAAGCACTACCGCAAGTCGGACGCGATCACCGAGCTGAAGGAGTTCCCCGGCCGCTCGCACTACACCCTTGGCCAGGAGGGCTGGGAGGACGTCGCCGATTACGCCCTCGACTGGGCCGTCAGCCACGCCACCCAGCCCGCAGCGGCCTGAATCGCAAGTCCAAGCGGCAAACCAACAGGAGTGATCATGGATCTCGAACTCACCGACAAGGTCGCGGTCGTGACCGGAGCGAACAAGGGCATCGGCTTTGCCGTCACCCAGGCGCTGCTGGCCGAGGGCACATACGTGGTTGCCGGCTCGCTCAGCACCGAGAACCTCGACGGCATCGACCGCGTGATCGCCGTTCCGGTGGACCTGATGGCACCGGACGGGCCAGCGTTGCTGGTGCGGCGCGCGGTCGACAAGCACGGACGGCTCGACGTACTGGTCAACAACGTCGGGGCGGTCCGCATCCGCGTGGACGGGTTTCTGGGCACCAGCGACGAGGAGTTCGAATGGGCGCTGCAGATGGACTTCTTCACCGGCCTGCGCGCTACGCGGGCCGCTCTGGGTCCGATGCTCGAGCAGCGCTCGGGATCGATCGTCAACGTCGCCTCGGTCAACTCCTTCTTTCAGCCCGACGCCGCCACGATCGACTATGGCGTAGCCAAGGCCGCGGTGGTGAACCTGAGCAAGTCGCTCGCGCAGGAATTCGGTCCACAGGGCATCCGGGTCAACTGTGTTTCGCCGGGCCAGGTCAGTACCGACCTCTGGCTCGGCGAACACGGTGTCGCGGAGACGATCGGAAAGGCCACCGGCGTCGCTGCCAACACGGTCCGTGAGACGGCCGTCGCCAGCATCGCCACCGGACGGTTCACCACGCCCGGAGAGGTGGCAACGCTCGTCACGATGCTGGCCTCTGAGCGCACAGCCAACATCACTGGCGTGAACTACGTCATAGATGGCGGTCTGATCAAGACGATCTGAGGAGGCGTATGCCTGACCGCCGCAAGCGGGCTCGCTCTTCTTCCAGCGATCATGGGCTCGTCCACAACTCAGTCCCGGTTGTGCTTGACGACCTCGATGTTGTGCCCGTCCGGGTCGAGCACGAACGCGCCGTAGTAGCCAGGGTGGTAGACGGCGCGCTCGCCTGGCGCGCCGTGGTCCTCGTAGCCCGCCGCGAGCGCGGCGGCGTGGAACGCGCATACAGTGGCCTTCTCGCGCGCAGGGAACGCAAGGTGGACGTGCTCAGTGAGCGGCCGCTCATCGCGGACGAGCGAGAAGCTGTAGTCCGCGCCGGAGAACTGGACGCGGCCGGGCTCGTCGTGCGTCAGGCGCAGCCCGGCATGCGGGGCGGCGCCGCGGGTCAGGACTTCAGGAAAGCCAACAGGTCTGCGTTGATGGTGTCGGCGTGAGTGGTCGGCATGCCATGCGGGAACCCTGGGTAGGTCTTCAGTGTGCCGTGCTGAACCAGCTTCACCGCGCGTGGGCCCGAGGTGGCGCAGGGAACGATCTGGTCCGCCTCGCCGTTCATCACGAGGACCGGCACGCTGACCTTCCTGAGGTCCTCGGTGTAGTCCTCTCGGATGAACGTGGAGATGCACTCGTACTGGCCCTTGGCGCCGCCCATCATGCCCTGGCGCCACCAGTTCGCGATGACCGCCTCAGACGACTCGACCCCCGCCTGGTCGAAGTTATAGAACGGGCCCGACGGTACGGCCCGATAGAACTCCGAACGGTTTGCCGCCAGCTGCGCCTGCAGAGCCTCGAAGGCCGCCTGCGGCACGCCGGCCGGATTGGCGTCTGTCTGCAACACCGACGGTGTGACCGCGCTGATCAGCACCGCCTTGGCCACACGACTCTCGCCGTGGCGGCCGAGGTAACGCGCGACCTCACCGCCGCCGGCCGAGTGCCCAACGTGGATGGCATCGTGCAGGTCGAGGTGCTCGACCAGCTCGGCCAGATCGTCGGCGTAACGGTCCATGTCGTTGCCCTCGCTGACCTGCGCAGAGCGACCATGCCCGCGTCGGTCGTGGGCGATCACCCGGTAGCCATGAGCCAGGAAGAACAGCATCTGGGCGTCCCAGTCGTCAGACGACAACGGCCAGCCGTGACTGAAGACGATCGGCTGCCCGTCCCCCCAGTCCTTGTAGTAGATCTCAGTTCCATCGCTGGTCGTGAACAAGGGCATGGTCTCCTCACCGTTCCGCAGATTCTGGATCGCGCCAATCCTAAACTCAACACGGCGCCGCCAGCAACATGGGCGAGGCAGGCGCCGGGCCGCACGAGTGATCGCCCAGCGGCCAGCCTGACCCCCTCGCCACACTCCTGCATCGTCGCGTCTGTTGGGACGGCCGCAGATTTCAGTGAGAGCCTGATTTCCGTGCCGCCGCGGTGGCGGGGGACCGGATCGCCAGCGCCGTTTAGTCGAGGAGTGCGGTGAGCTTCTTGGGCGCGAGGAGCCGGTAGCTCTCGGTCACGAACTCGCGGATCTCTTCCCAGTCTGTGTCGTCGGTGAGCAGCACCGCAACGCGATCACGATGACGATGGCCGGCTCGCGGGGCGAAGTACGGATGTCCCAGGGCGACCAACGCCTCACGATCCCGTGGGTCGACGCGCAACACGAGCCGCGGGATGGGCTTGCCGTTCCGGCCCTTCGCCGCCACGAGCAGACAGAACGACCTGCGGCGGATGTCGAAGGACCACGCCGTCGACCTCGCGCTGCTTCGTGACTCGTCGACCCGCACCGTCACCTCGGGCAGCGCCAGGCAGATCGCGCGGACCCGTTCGCCGACGTCTTGCGGAATCTCGAGAGGCGTGCTCATCCAAACGCTCCTCAGAGAGGCCGCAGGACGATTGAATGCTCGCCCACGACGGCCTACCGGCCCAGCGCGGCTCGAGCTGCGGCCGCGGTCTCGCTGAAGTACTCGCGCGGGCGGATGAAGCCCCACTCGCGGAACCTCTCGCCGTTGATGACGGCGCGGCGGTAGCCGAAGCATGTGAGGTAGAGCGTCCGGATGTACATGAGCGCCTCAAGCCGGTCGAGTTCGTCGTCGGTCGGCTCGACGTGTCGGCGGTAGGCGTTGACGGCGGCGTCGATGCGCTCCTGGTCGGGCTCGCGCGGGTTCCACGACCCCGTGCCCCAGATCAGGTACGCGAAGTCGGCCAGCCGCGGTCCCTGCCCGGACGCCTTCCAGTTGATCGCGACCGGCCCGTGTTCGCTGAGCACGGCGTGATCGGGTGCGTGCAGGAGGTTTCCGTGGAGCAATGCCTCAGGAAGGCCGTGACCGTCGTCGGCCGAGCGCACCTTGTGGCGCAGCCGCTCGAATCGCTCGCGCTCGGCGGCCGCGACCTTCGTGTCGACGGCGTCCAGGAACGACAGGGCCGCCAGCAGGTCCTGACGCGGCGTGCCCTCGCGGCTGGGGTCCTCGCCGCTCGCTCCACCCGGGCGGCTAACCGAATCGTGGTAGGGCAGCGCGTGCAGCCGTCCGAGCAGCCCACCCATGATGGCGAACTTCTCCGCGCCGTCAGGCAGCTGGACGCCCTCGACGAACCTCGTCACCAGGACGGCGCTGCCCTCGAAGTCGGACACCGCGTCCTGGACCGCCAGACGCTCCGCCGGATAGCCGTGTCGCTCCAGGAAACTCAGGATCGCGGCGTCGCCCTCGACGCCCTCCCGCGGGCGACCGGGCGGAAACGCTCGCGCAACCCAGGGCTCACCGTCATTGCGGTCAATGCGAAAGACGTACGTCTTGTGCACACTCAGCCTCGTCGCCGCGACCGCGTCGATGCCGTAGCGACGCCGCAGATGAACGAGCAGCCGCTCGCCGGCCGGCTCGTGATTCATCCGGACACCGAGACCCTCGAGATCGGTCAGCGCTTCGGTGTAGCGCTGCCCCGTCTGCTCGGCATGGCGCCGAACGACTTTCTTAAAGCTGGCGTCCCTAGTCATGGACAAGCCTCCTCGTGAACGCCTCCGTCCCCCAGTGACGCGGCGTCAGGAGATGGCCTGTGACATCCACGACCGAGAGGGCAGATCCCCTTCGCCGATGGAACCCCGACCGGGGCGGACGTTCCACAGCTTGGCGACCGGTCGTCGCCGCACGCACACTATCCCCGAGACGCTCGGACCTTGTCAAGCTGTGCCATCACGACATCACGGCGGAAATCCCTCGTGCATCGCCTTTCACTTCGTCGCCGCACCAGCCACTCGCGGTCGCAGACGTCCCGCAGCTCTTGAAGGTTCCGGCGGACCTCAGCAGACGGGATCAGCTCTATCGCGAGCGGGTCAGCACCCGTGTGGCTGAGCTGGGGTCGACGCTGCCTGTCATTTGTGCCCGGGCCGGACAAGCCCGGTTTCGTAGGCGAGCACGACTGCCTGTACGCGGTCGCGGAGGTCGAGCTTTCGCAGGAGGTGGTTGACGTGGGTCTTGACCGTCGCATCGCTGACGAACAGCTCGCGCGCGATCTCCGCGTTCGACAGGCCACGGGCAATCAGTTTGAGGACGCCTTGCTCTCGCTCGGTCAGTTCGTCGATCGCGCCGGGTGTCGTGTGGCCCTCGGCGACGTCGGCCGCCAGGCTGCGGCAAGATCGTTCGAACCAGGAGACGGACCAACGGTCGGGGGGCCGCGCTCCCATCCGAGCGCGGGGGACGGGCTCACCAAGACGGTGGGTATCGCGGTAGAGGCCATCGAAGATTGCTTGGTGGGTCGCGGACTGCGACGGTATGTTGTGCCTGGTGTTGACGACGGCGAAAGGGATACCTGATGGCGCGAACCAAGGCTGATCGCTCGGCTGCCGCGAAGAAAGGGGCGGCCACTCGTGAGCGCAACCGCAAGAAAGCGGAGTCTGAAGCAGCAGGAAAGAAGGCAGCTGGGACGCGACAAAGCCGTGAAGCGGGGGAGTCGGTCAGCCGGGCAAAGCGCGCTGCGGGTGGTGCGTTGAGCGGCGCAGCTTCGGCCGTCCGGCTGGCCGGACAAGCCATCAGGCAGGGCGGAAAGGCTATCGCGAGCAAGGCGGGCGACGCCCAGCGCGGACGCGGCAAGAAATAGCTCTCAGACAACGCCCGAGTCTTGGCCGCGCCTGGCGCAGGTTGGCGGGCTACTGCTGTTGTTCATCTGTTGTCTGTGGTCATTTCGACGTGGATGGCGCGGGCGAGGTTGATTCCAAGGGAGTGGGTTCTTCCTGCAATTTGGACGTCGCAGGGTCCGTCGAAAGGTTGGCGGGCGGTGACGTGGAGTTGGTCGCCGATGCTGATGCCCAGCTCGGTGAGGTAGCGCAGCATCGCGGGGTCTGAGTCAGAGACGCGGACGATGCTGGCGTGCGCGCCAGGCTTCAGGTCGGCGAGGCGTTGAGTGGCTGGCTCGTGGATCTGCAGGTCGCGGTCGGGGATCGGGTCGCCGTGCGGGTCAGAGTCGGGGTCGCCGAGCTTTTGGGCGATCAGTTCGATCAGCTCGTCAGAGGCGGCGTGCTCAAGCGCGTCGGCGTGAGGGTGCACGTCTTCCCAGGGGATCTCGAGGCTTGTCGTCAAGAACAGCTCGAGCAGGCGGTGGCGGCGGATGACGCCGAGAGCGAGCTGCTGCCCGTCGGCTGTGAGTCGGGCGCCATGGTAGGGGACGTGCTCGACCAGCCCAGCGCTGCCCATGCGCTTGATCATCGTCGAGACCGATCCGGCGGTGATCCCGAGGCGGTACGCGAGATCGCTGGTCGACGCCGTATCGCTGTGGCGCGTGAGCGAGTAAATCGCCTTGAGATAGTCCTCCATCGAAGCCGAAAAGCCGGCTGTGACCGCTGCCTGCATCCGCGCCGATGCTACCCGAATCACGTGACGCCCCTTGACGTTGGCACGCCGGATGCCAGCACCGCCTAACACCGTTCTCAGCCGCAATTGCGATTGAATTTTGTGATTGATGACTTTAATGCTAGCTTCTGCGAAGTTCCGCTCGAGTGCGACGCCGAGCACCAACGGCCGACGGCGAAAGGAGACGTGTCGCGGTGACCCCTCCCGACGGACGCGATCTCCCCCTGACCCCAGCCGCGGCCGGCGCCGGCGCAGGACTGGTGATCCCGGATAGTCCGGCGCTGGGTGAGCAGAGTGCGCTGAGCCGGATCCTGTCGCGCGGTCGGGTGCGCGCCGCGCTGGCGCTGCTGGGTCCGGCGTTCGTGGCGTCGGTCGCCTACGTCGACCCGGGGAACTTCGCGACCAACTTCCAGTCAGGCTCAGAGCACGGCTATCTGCTGGTGTGGGTGATCGTGATGGCCAACCTGATGGCCGTCCTGGTCCAGTACCTGACCTCCAAGCTGGGGCTGTTCACCGCCAAGAGCCTGCCCGAGGTCTGCCGCGAGGTGTTTCCCAAGCGCGCCAACGCGATGCTGTGGGTCCAGGCCGAGGTGATCGCGATGGCCACCGACCTGGCCGAGTTCACCGGCGCTGCGGTCGGCCTGAATCTGGTGTTCGGTATCCCCCTGTTTGCCGCTGGGCTGGTGACGGCGGTGATCGCGTTCGCGATTCTCGCCCTGGAGCAGCGCGGCTACCGCAAGTTTGAGCTGGCGATCATCGCGCTGTTGTCGTTCGTGGCGCTGGGGTTTCTGGTGGACTTCTTCGCCGTCGGCCGGGAGTCCTATACGGGGATCGCCAACGGGCTGATCCCCCGGCTCGGCGGCGGGGACACGCTCAGCCTGGCGGTCGGGATCATCGGCGCGACCGTCATGCCCCACGTGGTCTACCTGCACTCGGCGCTGCAAAAGAACCGCATCCGACCCGCCAACAACCGCGAGGGTCAGACGCTCTTGAACTACAACCGCTGGGACTGCTACATCGGCCTCGGGCTCGCGGGGGTCGTGAACCTCTCGATGCTGTGCATCGCCGCCGCGTTGTTTCATCACCCCGGCCTGACCGGCGTCTCTGACCTCGGGCCGATCCATTCGCACCTGACCACGCTCATCGGCGGCGGCGCAGCGCTCGCATTCGGGGTCGCGCTGATCGCCTCCGGGCTGTCGTCCTCCAGTGTCGGGACCTATTCCGGGCAGATTGTGATGGCCGGGTTCATGAACTGGAAGATCCCGCTGTTTCTCCGCCGGGCGTTGACGATGATCCCGTCGCTGTTGATCCTCGCGCTGGCCGTGAACACCACCAACGCCCTGGTCTACTCCCAGATCGTCCTGTCGTTCGGGATCCCGTTCGCGCTGGTCCCGCTGATCCTGATCACCCGCAAAAAGACGGCGATGGGCGAGATGGTCAACCAGGCGCGCACCACCTGGATCATGTGGCTGGTCACCGCCGTCATCACCGGACTGAACGTCGACCTGCTCTACAGCACCATCAAGGGGCTGATCTAGACATCACCAGCCGGCGCCCTCCCCCGCGCAGGACCACAAGCTCGGGTCCCAGCCACCTGATCGAGTTCAAAGTCCGCACGCCGCCCTGGCCCGAGACCAAACCGAGAACCGCCAACAAACCGGCCGCTCCGCTCCCCACGTCCTGCTCCCGTCTTGCACAGCGGCTCAATGTCCCTTCGGGGCGGGCCATCCCACGCACCCCACGCGCTCCGGTCGACGCGATCGGTCGTAAGAACGAGGCACCAAACTCGCCCCAACAGTCTAATAGATGTTAGGCTATGAGCAATGAGCGACGATCGGTGTGACCTACTATGCCTCGATCTCCTGCGGGCAGAGCAGCTGCGCCAGACCCGGATCGAACTCCCGGTCGCCGAGCAGGCGGCGATGGCCGCCAAGGCGCTCGGAGACCCCACCCGCCTCACGGTCGCCGCTGCGCTGCGCGACGGTGAGGAGCTCTGCGTGTGTGATCTCAGCTGGGTCGTCGAGCGCGCCGAGAACCTCGTCTCTCACCACGTCCGCGTGCTACGGACCGCGGGTCTGGTGCATTCACGACGCGACGGGAAGATGGTCATGTACTCACTGACCGCCTCCGGACGCGCGCTGCTGCAATCGCTGCTCGCCGACCGGATCCGTGCATGACCACCCCGGCGCTGGAACTCCCGATCGCGCACGTCGCCCCGGACCCTGGTCCGGTGTCAGGCGCACACCGCGCGCAGCTGGTCAGACGCGCCAAGACACTGTCACTGCTGACGCTGGCGTGGATGACCCTCGAAGCCGGGATCGCGCTGCTCGCCGCGGTGATCGCCGGATCGGTGTCCCTGCTGGGCTTCGGGCTTGACTCGCTGATCGAGCTGGGCTCCGCCGCCACGATGCTGTGGCTCTACACACACGCTCGCAGCTCCTCCGCCAGCGCCGAGCGACGCGCCCAACAACTCGTGACGGCGGGCTTGGTCGCGCTCGCCGCTTACGTCACCTTCGACGCGATCCACGCCCTCGCCGTCGGTGCTCGACCCCACACCAGCTGGCTTGGCGTCGCCGTCTGCATCGGCGCGATCATCTTCATGCCGCTGCTGGCCCACGCCAAATCACGCGTGGCAGCCCAGCTCGATTCGGCCGCCACCGCCGGTGACGCCGCGCAATCGCGCCTGTGCGCGATCAGCGCCGCCGCCGTCCTGATCACCCTCCTGGCCAACCACCTCGCCGGCTGGTGGTGGCTTGACCCGATCACCGGCCTCGCAATCGCCGCGCTGGCCACCCACGAAGCTCGCCAAGCCTGGGCTGGCGAAGTCTGCGCTGACTGCGCACCTATCCAACTCGACGGCCCACGCAACTGCGAGTGCAACGACCCTGACTGCTGCTGATTGCCGATTACCCGCAACCCTCGCAGCCGATCCCTGCACCCCCAAAGTCCCACCGACGACCCGCTTGATCGCGTCGTCGGCCAGCACGGGCAGCGCCGCGCCGGGGTCGCGGCTCGATCTTCTCAATCCGTCAGCACCCAGACCCCTGCCCACCGGGACCGGTGTCCAAGCGCGGCTCAGGCCGCGAGGCGCCGGCGAGCCTTCTGCACCGACGGCAGCGCCGCCTTGGCCTTGGCCAACGGACGCGCACGAAGATCGACCGCCGCCGGCTTCTTGGCGATCGTGATCTCCTCACCGGTCGCGGGGTTACGACCCTTACGCGCGTTCTGCGCCGGCTTGACCCGCACCGTCAACTGCACCAGACCGCCGATCCGGACCTTCTGAGCGTTGCCCAACTCCTCGAGCACCACCTCCTCAAACGCGGCGAGCACTCGCTTGGCCTCGGCGCGGGTGATGTCAGCACGGTCTGCGACTGCGTTGGCGAGCTGTATCTGAGTCAGCGGCAACGAAACCCTCGATTCAACGACGCGGATGAAGGACGGCGGATTTAACTCCTGGCAGCGGACAACCCCACCGAAGGGATCGGCCATCGCATGCCGTTCGCTGCGGCTCCGCGAACCTGCGGCCAGATTGGCCGATGTCCGCTTGCTTGCTTTTCGCTGGATGCGATTGTTTCACGTCATCGAGGGATATTGCGACACACGTGCGGCCCTGAGATTCGCCAGCCGGCGCGTGGCTGCAACGGAATGCAGAACCGGCTGGCAGCCGGCGCCAGACGCCTGCCTCGGGGACAATCGAGAAGTAAGCCGAGCGGTCTGGCGCTCGGCTGCACTGCATCGCGCGCACGCGGGTCGCCCACGCTCGCCGAGGGGCGCGCGTACCGATGCGCGGCCCGATGTCAGGCCAACCGCGCGGCGTTTCTGCGTCTCGATCAGCAGCACTTCGCCCTACGCTGCCTCCGGGATCGGAACGGTATGGATCAGGGCGATCTTCCAATCAGCCTGCTCGCGCCGGAAGAGGATCGACGTCGGCGCTGAGATGGTCTGCTGCAGCCCATCGATGGTGTACGTCTGAGCGAGAACGAAGGTGACTAACCCGACGTCGCCCCACACTGCTTCGTGCGCGTCGCTCATCCGCGAGTGGACGTCGGAAACGCTGCCCTCTAGCTGCGAGAGGTAGGACTCAACTGCTGCACGCCCGCGCGACCAGCCGCGACTTATCTCGTCGACGCTCTGAACGTCGTCGGTGACCATCGTGATCAGGCTGTCGACATCCATTGCGTCCAAGAGCGCCAGCAACCGCCCGACCCTCTGCTCCAGAGAGGCTGTCTGTTCCGGCATGATCTCTCCCTTCGGTGGGTTGGGCGACGCTATCCCTGCTGAGAAGCAGATGCAAGCCCGCCGGACCGGGGCAGGTCGGACGAGCGCCGGATCCCGAGGCTGACGCTCGCGCCTGGCGATGTAACTGGTCGCGCTCCGTGACGAAGGAGGTGCGTCGTGAAAGGCGTTCCTCGCGTCTGGAGTCTTGACCGAGGCAAACCTCCGGATGCCGATTTCGAGACACTTTTGCTATGTGGGCGGTGACGGGCTCGAACCGCCGACTTCCTCCTTGTAAGGGAGGCGCTCTACCAGCTGAGCTAACCGCCCGCGGCGCCGATGGTAGCCACGGCGGGATCACCGGGGGGCCGAGCCCGACCAGCGGTCGGTCCGAGTGGGCCTCCCGCAAACGTCGCCGGAAGACCTACGAGTCGTGCGCTACCTCGCGCGGTGAACCCGCGGATGGCGACGGCGGCGTCCCCGGGGTGTCGTGCCAGACGAACCGCAGCTCGATCTCGGCGAGCTCCGCATAGCGCTTGCGCAGGAAGTAATGGGGAACGATGTCGCCCGCCACCCGCTGGGCCGGATCCCACAGCGCGACCCAGCCGATCACCACGATCGCCTGCGAGATGCCAACGACGAGCACGCCGGTGAAGGATTGATCGAGCAGCGTCGAGACGACGATCGTGGCCAGGAAGATCACAACCCCGGCCCACACGGCGATCCGCTCGCGGCGGTTCAGCGGGTTGGCGTAATGCAGCCTCCGTGTGTGGGCGCGCAGATCGGCACGCACCGCGACACCGACCGCATGCTCATCGGTGGCGACGCGCTCGGTCGCCGGGGCGTGGACCTGCAACGTCGACGGTCGCGTTTCACGAACGTGCTCCCACCCGTCCAGCAGCCAGAGTCGCACCGCGTCGCGCAGCGGCCGCTCGGCGATCGGCCGTGCGTCGAACTCGACGAACAGATCGTCGATCGCGGCGACGCGGATCGCGAACGGTCGCGGCTCCGGCGTGGGCGAGCTCATCCAGCGCCCATGTCGACCGGCTCTTCCCACACGAGGCGCTCTCGCACCGGACTAGGCATCGCTGCCGTCCCCGTGGCCGACTCCCGACCCAGCGCTCGGTGGACCGCCCTGGGCGAGCACGCTCGGCGCCCCAGCGATGCGGTCCTGCCAGCGGCGATAGCGACGGGCGCGACGTTCAAAGCGCACTGTCGCCCGCTGCATCCGTCGGCCGTCGAGGGGATAGCGCCAGCGCGCCCAGGGCGACGTCGGCTTGCCCAGGCGCACGACGCCGACCAGCGCCAGCGGGGGAAACACCAGCCCGACGATGCCCAGCATGATCCGACCCTTGAGCAGCGCGCCGAGCGACAGCGCGAGGACCACGACGATCGCGAAGATGATTCCGACCACCGAGCTCGTGTCGCTCGCCGCCAGCGGTCGAGCTCCGACCAGGATCAGTGCGGCCACGACCGCGGCGACGATCACGGCGTCGACCGAACGCCGGCCCTCTTCGGCCCAATAGACGTCCTCCAGGTGCAGCCACAGGGCGTATTCGTCCAGCGTCAGCCCGGCGCCGATGCCGAATCCGGCCGCGATCAGCTCCAGCCAGGGGCTGCTCCGCGGCACCGCGATCGCGAGGAAGCCGAACAGCAGCATCAGCACGATCCCGAACACCAGGTGGTGCACGTGCAAGCCCCCGTCGGTCTTGATGCTGCCCGGCCACCACGGCACCTTCGGGCTGCGCATCAGGCGGGTGCTGATCCTGATCAGGACGAATGTCAGCAGGAACGACCCGAGCAGGATCAGTCCCGCCCGGGTCGACTCGTGGTCGAGCCCGTTGGAACCGAACGAGAACGACACCTCGGCCAGCGCCGCGCTCATCGCCCCGCCTGCTCGACGGCGCCCTTCGATGCGATCCCACGCACGCCAGCGGACGCTAGCGTCCGGCCCCAGCTCCGGCAAGGGTCCTGCGCCCTCGGACAGACGAGCCGACAGCCCTTCGGTGCGACGAGCCGTTGATAGCGTCGGCACGATGCTCGGCGAACTGCCCGACTTCGCGCTCGAGGTGTACCTCGGGGAGTGGGAGTTCGCGGCGCGACACCACCTGACCGCGTCCGACGCGCAGACGCTGACGGTCGCCGAGCTGCTGGCGCTGGCGGGACTGGAGCGGCGGACGGCGTTCGAGCAGCTGGCGCTGTCGTACACGCCGACCTGGGGTACGCCGGAGTTGCTCGAGGCAGTGGCGGGCACCTACCAGCGGCTCGGCCCCGAGCACGTGCTGACGTTCTCGGGCGCCGAGGAGGCGATCTTCTGGGCGATGCAGGAACTGGTCGGCGCCGGCGAGCACGCGATCGTGACCGTTCCCAACTACCAGTCGATGGAGTCGGTGACGATCGCCACCGGCGCCGACGTCGACGGGCTGGTGCTGTCGCCGGTCGACGGCTGGGCGCTGGACCTCGACGCGCTGACGAAGCTGCTTCGGCCGACGACCAGGCTCGTCTGCGTCAACCTCCCCAACAACCCGACCGGCGCGCTGCCGAGCCGCGAGACGTTCACCCGCCTGGCGCAGCTGTGCGACGAGCGCGGGATCCGGCTGTTCTCCGACGAGGTGTACCGCGGCCTGGAGCTCGATCGCGCAACGATGCTGCCGCAAGCGGCCGACCTGTCGGACAGCGCGGTCTCGCTGAACGTGATGTCGAAGTCCTACGGATTGCCCGGGCTCCGGATCGGCTGGCTGGCGACTCGGGACCGGCCGCTGTTGGAGCGTCTGGAGCGCCGCAAGCACTACACGACGATCGCCAACTCGGCGCCGAGCGAGTTCCTCGCGACGATCGCGCTGCAGGCCGGCGACCGCATCCAGGCCCGTAACCGCGCGATCATCGCCGCCAACGTGCCGCTACTGGACGGGTTCTTCGAGCGTCACGCCGACCGCTTTGACTGGTCGCCGCCGCAGGGCGGTTGCGTGTGCTTCCCGCGGCTCCGAGGCGGCGAGGACGCCGGGCCCTTCTGCCGGCGGCTGGTGCAGCGCGCCGGCGTGATCCTGCTGCCCGCCGAGATCTACGCATCGGCGCTGGGCGACGTCCCGCGTGAGCACTTCCGGATCGGCGTCGGTCGGCACGGAACCGCGGAGGCGCTGGCCGCCTTCGAGGAATTCCTCTCGGCGTGAGAGCTGACGGTCTCGCTCAGCGCGTCAGCAGGCCGGCGGGATCGTGGACGACCTCGCCACCGATCACCGTCGCCTGCGCCGCATAGCGAGCGTCCAGCACGACGAGATCGGCGCGCGCACCCGGCGCCAGCACCCCCCGTGACAGCTCGTCGCCGAGCACGCGCGCCGGCGTCGCGGTGGCGGCGCGGATCGCGTCGATCGGCTCCACACCGGCCGCGACGAGCGTGGCCACCGCGCGGTCCATCGTCAGCACGCTGCCGGCGAGCGTCGCCGGCTGGTCGGCGAGCACGGCGCGCCCGTCACGGACCCGCACCGCGAGTTCGCCGAGGCGATGCTCGCCGTCCGGCAGCCCGGTCGCCGAGATCGCGTCGGTGATCGCGACGAGCCGACCCGGAGCCGCGATCGCGACCATGCGCAGCAGCGCGGGATGGACGTGGCGCCCGTCGGCGATCACCTCCACGGTCACCCGCTCGTCGGCCAGGGCGGCGGCGATCGGGCCGGGCTCCCGTCGGTCGATCCCCCGCATCGCGTTGCCCAGGTGCGTCAGATGGCGGGCGCCGGCATCGAACGCGGCGCGGGCCTGCGCGTAGGTGGCGTCGGTGTGACCGACCGAGACCACGACGCCGCGCGCACCGGCCGCGGCGATCACCGCCGGGGCGCCGTCGAGCTCCGGCGCCAGTGTCAGCAGGCGCACCGCGCCGCCGGCGGCGTCGATCAGCTGCATCAGCTCGGCGGGATCGGGCCGGCGCAGCATCGCCGGGTCATGGGCGCCGCGGCGGTTGCAGGCCAGCCACGGACCCTCCAGGTGCAGGCCCGCGACAACCGCTCCGTCGCCCGCGGCCGCGCCCATCGCGATCCGCACTCCCGCGGCCGTGGCCCGCAGCCGCTGCGCAGTGTCCGAGACCGTCGTCGCCACCATGCAGGTCGTCCCGTGGGAGGCGTGAAACCGCGCGGCGCGCAGCACCTGATCGGCGACTTCAGCGGGGTCGTCGCCGGCCGCTTGAGCGCCGCCGCCACCATGGACATGCACGTCCACGAACCCGGGGGCGATCACCTGATCCCCCAACTCGAGCGGCGCGCCGAACCCGGCCGGCGGCGAGCCCTGCCCGACGCCCGCGATCAGCCCGTCGCGCAGCGCGACCCACGCGCCCGGCGCAAGCGCGTCGCCGATGGCGACGGTGCCCCGGAGCAACAGCGACGGCATACCGAGCGCCAGTCTAAGCGGCCTCTGATCGGCCAGCTAGTACCGTGCTAAGGGTGAGCAGTTTTGGAGGATTCGATCCCGACCGGGCGCTGGAAAAGCTGCGCAAGTTCGCGGCCGACGCACCAGCGTATGTGGCCGACGGCTTCGGACGCGTCGTGCACAACGCGTCGCCCGAGCGACTGGAGCAGCTGATGCGCTCGCCCGCGCGCAAGCCGGCGCTCGACGGGATCTTCTGGCAGATGCCCAAGCAGGTCAACGCAGACATCGCCAAGGACATGACGACAACGATCCGATGGCGGATCACCGGCCGTCCCGACGACGGCGTCGACGTGTACCAGCTGGAGGTCGACAAGGGCCAGGTCAAGACCGTCAAGGGTGAGAGCGGCGAGCCGAAGCTGACCGTGACGATGGACGCGGTCGAGTTCCTGAAGCTGGCGAGCGGCAATCTCGACCCGATGCAGGCGTACTTCAAGGGCAGGATCGAGCTGACCGGCGACATCATGGTCGCGGCCAAGCTCGCGCAGCTGTTCAAGGTCCCGGGCGGCGGCGGCGGTGCCGAAGGCGATGGCGACTCGGCATACGAGGACCCGCCCGAGGACGGCCCGACGCCGTTCTCGCCCCCGCCCGCGAACTAAAACGCCCGCGCCTATCCTCGACCAGATGGAGGAGTCCGCCCCCGCGGCGGCGATCGAACTGCGCTCCGTCGTCAAGCGGTTCGGTGAGCTGACCGCCGTCGACCACCTCGACCTGATCGTGCCGAACGGCATCTGCCTCGGGCTGCTCGGACCTAACGGCGCCGGCAAGTCGACGACGATGCGGATGCTGACCGCGCAGGCGATCGCGACCGATGGGTCGATCACGGTGCTCGGGTTCCGGCTGCCGGAGCAGTCAAAGGCGGCACGGATGGCGATGGGCGTCGTCCCGCAGCTGGACAACCTCGACGTTGAGCTCACCTGCCGCCAGATCCTGACCGTGTTCGCACGGCTGTATCGCGTGCCCGGCCCCGAGCGCGCCGCGGCCGTGCAGCGGGCGTTGCAGATTGCGAACCTGACCGGGCGCGCCGACACGATCGTGCGCGAGCTCTCCGGCGGCATGCGACGGCGGCTGCTGGTCGCCCGCGGACTGATCCACCGGCCGCAGCTGCTGCTGCTCGACGAGCCGACCGTCGGCCTGGACCCCCAGGTCCGCCAGGAGCTGTGGACGCTGATCGACGGGTTGCGCGCCGACGGGGTCACGGTCCTGATGTCGACGCACTACATCGAGGAGGCCGAGCGCCTCGCCGATACGGTCGCGGTGATGTCCGCCGGCCGGATCATCGCTCAGGGCACGCCGGCCGAGCTGGTTCTCGACCACGCCGGTCGCGAGGTGGTCGAGGTCTACGGTCCGCCGGCGCAGCTGGCCGAGCTCGAGGCCGATGCCGAGCGCCGCGGCTGGCGCCACCGGCGCAGCGGTCCCGCGGTCGCGGTGCTGCGCGCCGAGCAGCTCGACGGCGACGCGCCCGAGGGCGTGCGCCGGCCGGCGAACCTCGAGGACGCGTTCGTAGCACTGACCGGGCAGCAGATCGAGTGACGGCCGACGCGCTTGGAACGCCGCGGTCGCCGCGGTTGGGCCGGCTGGAGCCGGCGGCCCTGGCGGCGGTGATGAGCCGCGATGTGGTGCTGTTCAAGCGCTACTGGAAGGCGACCACGTTCTCCTCGATCGTGCAGCCGGTGATCTACCTGCTGGCGTTCGGTCTCGGGTTCGGGAATCTGATCCACTCGGTCGGTCACCTCAAGTACGTGCAGTACGTCGCGACCGGCGTGGTCGCGACCGCGGTCCTGTTCTCCTCGGCGTTCCCGGGGATGTTCAACACGTTCATCCGCTGGCAGTTCCAGCGCACCTACGACGCGCTGCTGGCCGCGCCGATCGACGTTGAGGAGCTGATCACGGCCGAGATCCTGTGGGTCTCGATCCGCGCGGGCGTCTACGGCTGTGCACCCCTGATCGTCGGCTTCTTCTGGGGGCTTGAGCCCGAACCGGGGATGCTGCTGGTTCCGTTGATCGGGTTCGTGACCGGGTTCGGCTTCTGCTCGTTCGGCGTGTTGGTGGCGGCGGTCGCCAAGACGATCGACAACTTCAACTACGTCACGAGCGCGGTGCTGACGCCGATGTTCCTCGTCGCGGGCACGTTCTTCCCGATCTCGGCGCTGCCCGCCGGTCTGCGCACGATCGCGCTGTTCAACCCGCTGTATCACTGCGTCGCGCTCGTCCGCGACGCGTCGCTGCAGCAGTTCTCAAGCGGCGACATCGTCCACGTCGCCGTGCTGCTGGCGTGGGCGCTGCTGCTGTGGCGGCTGGCCGTCTGGCGCCTCGAACAGCGGCTGATCGACTGAACCGGAGCCGAACTTTGGCGTCCGCGTCACACCCCCCGTGACGCGAACGCCAATCCTCAGTTCCAAGGAAGCGCGCTCCGGCGTTCCCAGTACGCGTCCGGCGATTCGACCACACCGGCCAGGCGCGCCTCGATCTCCTCATCGAATGGAACGTCGAGCGCGGCCAGGTTGCTGAGCAACATCGGCGCCGTCGTGGCGCCGCTGAGCGCGACATCAACCCACGGCTGGGCCAGCACGAACGCGAGCGCCAGCGCGTCGGGGGTCACGTGCTGACGAGCGGCTGTCTCGATCAGCAGCGGCACATCGCCGCGCCCGGTCAGCCGGCCGTTGGCGACCGCTTCCTTGACGATCACCGCGAGCCCGGCGCCGCGTGCGGCCGCCAATGCCGGCCCGGCGGAGCGGTCGAGCAGATTGAACGTCGCCTGGACCGCATCGAAGTGCCCGGTCGCAACCGCCCGCTCGATCGTCTCGGACTGGCGCGGGCCGGTCGAGGTGAAGCCGATCCGCAGGCCCGTGGCCCGCAACCGCGCCAGCTCGTCGAGCACCGCCGTGTCGTCGAGCACGCCGCTCTCGATCGTCGCCGAGTGGATCTGGTAGAGCGCCAGTGTGTCGCCGAGCAGCACCCGGGACTCGCGCTCCTGACGCCGGAGGGTCTCGATCGACAGGTCCTTGATCTCGTTGACCTCGGCACCGACGCGCCAGCCGGCCGTGTAGGTGTACCCCCACTTCGAACCGACCGTCACGTCGCCGCGTCGCAAGCCGCGGGCGGTCAGCCACGAGCCGAGGAAGTCCTCCGCCAGACCGTAGGAGCGGGCCGCGTCGAAGTACCGCACGTCGGCGTCGAACGCCGCGTCCAGGACCGCGTGGGCGTGCGCCCGCAGCGCCTCGACGTCGGTCTCGCCCGCCAGGTCGGCGGCATGCCCAAGGTTGATGTAGCCGGGCCGCCCGAGCGCGGCGAGGCCGAGCCCGATCCGGCTGACGGCGAGGCTCGTCTCTCCCAAGCGCACGGTCACGGCGACCTGACAGTACCCTGGCGGCGGTGCGATTGTCATCCCTGCGCAAGTTCAGCGCTGATCCGCTGCTGGCCGCACAGGCGACGCCGATGACCGGCGACCAGCGCTCGCACCCGGTGATCCGTGCCCTGTGCCGACGCCGTGAACAAGGATCGACGCCAGGTGGCCGCAGCGACGGCCGGCGCATCGTGCTCGTGATCGAAGGTGGAGGGATGCGCGGCGTCGTGTCGGCGGGAATGGCCGCCGCGATCGAGCAGTTGAGATTCACCGACTGCTTCGACGAGGTGCACGGAGCTTCGGCTGGGGCGTTCGCGGGCGCGTTCCTGCTCGCCGGGCAGGCCGCATACCTGACAGGGCTGTATCCATACGGGTTCGGCAATCCGGTGTTCGCGTCAGCGAGACGTGTGATGCGCGGGCGACCCGTGTTTGATCTGGATTACGTCGTCGGTGAGGTCTGGCGCCGGCAGCGGCCGCTGCGCACGGACCGGATCCTCGCGCGCGGAATCGGGCTGCACTGCACCGCCACCGACGTCGACCGTGCCGCGATCGTCGAACTCGCTGACCTCACCGACGACCAGCAGATCCGGACCGCGATGCTGGCATCCAGCCGGCTGCCGTGGCTGGCGGGCGGACCGGTGACGTTCCGCGGCCACCAGCTGCTGGACGCGACGCTCGCCGAGCCGATCCCGGTCCATGCCGCGCGCACGTCGGCGACCGACATGCTCGTACTCCAGACACGGCCGCATGGGATTGCGCACTCGCCGCTGTCGGGACCGGTTGCGCGACTGACCGACAGCTATCTACGGACGCTCAACCCGGCGCTCGTGACGCTGCGCGAGACACGCTCGGAGCGCTATGACCGGCTGAGCGCCGAGCTTGCCGGGGCGGCGGCCGACACCAGCGCGGAGCCGGCCGTCTGCATCATCCGCCCACCGGCGGGCGCGCGGCTCGTCGGCCAGATGGAAAACCGGGCCGGCGCGTTGGCGGTCGCGGGCAGCCATGGAATGCGGGCGGCGTGGATGGCGCTGACCGGCGCGGATCCGGACCTGGTCAGCGCCCCGCGGGGCTACTTGCCGGCGGCCGGTCCGGCGCCGGACTCAGCCTCGCCCTCGGAGCAGCCCGCCTCGGGATCGGTGTCCTCGGGCTCGCTCTGCTGACCCTCGGCGGCCGATCGGCTCGGACTCGTACCGTCGGGCGTAGACCCGCTGGAGATTCTGTAACGGTTGTCACGCGTGGGGGTATCTCGGGCGTGTCGCCGTTTCGCCGCAAGCGGTCGTTCAAGCGCCGCCTTACAGACGCGCTCCGCAAGGCCCCGAAGCGCGGGCGGCGGCTGCGCGCGGCGGCCGCAGAACTGGACGTCCCATGGGCCCGGTCGGCACCCGCCCGGTTCGTGCGCGAGCGGTGCATGCAGTTCGTGCTCAATCCGGTGATGGACTACTACGCCGCCCGGCAGGCGACCGGCAAGGAGAAGCTGTCGTCGCTGAAGGGGCCGGTGATCCTCGTCGCCAACCACGCCAGCCACATGGACACCCCGGTGATTCTGTCGGCGCTGCCGCGCAAGCTGCGCAAGCGCACGGCGGTCGCCGCCGCGGCCGATTACTTCTACCGCAACAAGCTGACCGCGTCGCTTGTGTCGCTGATCTTCAACACCGTGCCGATCGAACGGCGTAAGGGTTCCGAAGGCAGCGTGACGAAGAGCACGAGCCATCTGGACACGCTGCTCGACGACGGCTGGAACCTGCTGCTGTTCCCCGAGGGGACGCGCTCACGCGGCGGCGTGCCCGGCCGGATCCGCCGCGGTGCCGCGGTCCTGGCGGCCGCGCACAACCTCGCGATCATCCCGATCAAGGTCACCGGCACCGCCGACGCGATGCCTCCCGGCCGGATCTGGCCCAAGCGCGTGCGCGGCCGGCTGTTCTCCCGCCGTCACCGGATCACCGTCTCGTTCGGCGAGCCGATCCAGCCGGGCGGCGATACGAACGCGCTGATCGACCGCGTCCAGTCGTTCTTCGATGCATCGACCGGCGGCGGCCCGTCGATCAACCCCTACCGCCGCCGGGACACCAAGAACGACTCCGCCGCCAAGCCGCATGGCAATGGGCCAAAGCCCAACGGCAACGTCACCAACCTCACCGCGAACGCCACCGAGGCGCTCGGCAACGGCATTGCGGTCAACGGCCGCCGCGCAGACGGCGTCGCCCTCGGCGACTACTCGTCGTCCTCGTCAAGCCAGTCGATCGTGCGCGCCACCGCCTTGCGCCACTTGCGGTAGCCGCGCTCGATCTCGGGCGAATGCTCGGGCTTCCACTGCGCGGCCATATGCCAGTTGGCGCGCAGCTCGTCGCGTCCCGTCCAGAATCCGACCGCCAGCCCCGCGGCGTACGCGGCGCCGAGCGACACCGTCTCGGCCACGATCGGGCGCACGACCGTGACATCGAGCACGTCGGCGAGGAACTGCATCAGCAGGTTGTTGGCGGTCATCCCACCGTCGACGCGCAGCGTCGCCAAGCCGATGCCCGAGTCGGCGATCATCGCCTCGACGACCTCGCGGGTCTGCCACGCGGTCGCCTCCAGCACGGCGCGCGCGAGGTGTCCTTTCGTGATGTAGCCGGTCAGCCCGGCGATCACGCCCCGCGCGTCGGCCCGCCAATGCGGCGCGAATAGACCGGAGAACGCGGGCACGAAATAGCAGCCGCCGTTGTCGTCGACGGTCCGCGCCAGCGTCTCGATCTCGGGCGCTGAGCCGATCAGGCCGAGGTTGTCGCGAAACCAGCGCACGAGCGCGCCGGTGATCGCGATCGACCCTTCGAACGCGTACGTCGGCGGCTCATCGCCGACCCGGCAGGCCAGCGTCGTCAACAGGCCGCTGGCGGAGACGACCGGGCGCTCGCCCATGTTCATCAGCAGGAAGCTGCCGGTCCCATACGTGCACTTGGCCTCCCCGGGCGAGAAGCACGCCTGCCCGAACAACGCCGCCTGCTGATCGCCGAGCGCCGACGCGACCGGGACCCCGGCGAGCATCCCGCGGGCCTCGCCGTAGACCTCCGCGGAGGCGCGGATCTCGGGCAGCATCGCCCGCGGTACGGCGAGCGCCGTGAGCAGATCGTCATCCCACTCGAGCGACTCGAGGTTCATCATCAACGTCCGGCTGGCGTTCGTGACATCGGTCAGGTGCCGGCCGGTCAGCCGCCAGATCAGCCACGAGTCGATCGTTCCGAACAGGACCTCACCCGCCTCCGCGCGGTCACGCAGGCCCGGCACGTTATCCAGCAGCCAGCGCAGCTTCGGACCTGAGAAGTAGGTCGTGGCCGGCAGCCCCGAGCGAGAGCGGAAATATTCGGGCCCGAACTCGGCGTTGAGCTCACGCACGAGGTGGTCGGTGCGCATGTCCTGCCAATTGATCGCGTTATGCAGCGGTTGGCCGGTCTCACGGCTCCAGACCACTGTCGTCTCACGCTGATTGGCGATCCCGAGCGCGACCAGATCGGAGGGCATCAGACGCGCGTCCGCGATTGCCCTCGCCGCGACCTCCTCGACGTTGACCCAGAGCTCGAGCGGATCGTGCTCCACCCAGCCGGGCTTGGGATAGACGTGCCGGTGCTCCTTCTGGGCGACCGACACGATGTTGCCGGAGCGGTCGAAGATCAGACAGCGCGACGACGCGGTGCCCTGGTCGATCGCCGCCACATATCGCTCTTTCATCTGCTCCCTCGATTCACCACGGGATCGCGCCAAGCTCACGGGACACGGCCCGGGCACCGTCTCGGACCTGGGCGACAAGCTCGCCGCGCGGCTGGCGTGCGGCCAGCAGTCGTTCCGGCGGCCCGAAGATACCCATCGCACCGACGTTACGGCCCGCGCGGTCGGTGATCGGCGCAGCGATCGACACCTGCCCGTAGTACAGCTCACCGATCTCGGCCGCCCAACCGCGCTCGACGATCCGGCCGAGTTCGCGCTCGAGGCGCTGCGGATCGCAGATCGTCGCGTCGGTGAACGACTGCAAGCCCTGCCGGGTCACCTCGGCCACGGCAAACGGATGATAAGCGAGCATCACCTTGCCCAACGCGGTCGCGTGGGCGGGCAGCAACGAGCCGACGTCGAGCGTCTGCAGGCTGTCGTCGGGGCGGAACACGTGATGGACGATCAGCACCTGGAGGTCGTGCAGCGTGCCGAGCCGCACCGCCTCGCCGGTGCGCGCCGCCAATGAGTCAGACCAGTTGAGCGCCCGGGTCCGCAGCTCGTTGCCGTCCAGGTAGATCGAGCCCATGTGCAGGAGCGCAGCCCCCAGTTGGTACTTGCCGGTTTCCTGATCCTGCTCGACGAACCCGACGTGTTGCAACGTGCGCAGCAGCCCATGCACCGTGCCCTTGGAGAGTCCCAGCTCCCCCGCGAGGTCGACGACACCGAGGCGCTTCGAGCGTCCTGACAGCAGCCGCAGGATCGCCGCCGCTCGCTCGATCGACTGGATCCTGCCCGGCATCGTCGTTACCGGACGCCGGGACGACCCCGGCGCGTGCCCAGCCCGTGTCCGGTCCGCGCCCGGCGGGCGTTGATCCGGCCGCCGGCCGGGACTCTGGGTGTGGTTTCAGCGTCGCTCACTGTCAGTCCAGACATTGCGGCCGTCAGAATAGACCGGATTGAGGCACGACGGACGCCGTACCGGCTCGGGCGGCGCCTCGAGTTGCGGGCGTGCGCATGGCTTGATCGCGGCGAGCCGCTGCACCTGAGCCCTACATGCGTGACCCAGAGCGCCTGCGGGGGCGGCCGGGGCGTCGCCGGTGAGTCCACGAGTACCGGCCCACGATCACGAGCCCGATCGCGACCAGCGCGGCGAACACCCCGATGGCGGCCCACCAGACGATGCCGTCGGCGGATGTGTTGCTGTGATTGTTGAAGGCGGTCGCGACGAGGAACAGCACCACGTCGACAGAGGCGACCGCGATTACGAGCTGCCGGGTCGTGAGCATGGCTGCCACCTTACTCGAGTCACGTCAATCTCCGTACCGAGTTTGACAATGTCGTACGGCGGTTGGTAGTCTCGCCGCGCTTAAGGCGCTGGTAAGTGAGTCGCTTGCCCGCGCAGGAGAGGACGAGGCCGGTGTCGATGCGCGTTGGCGACCGTTTGGTTTGCGCCATCACGGATGTTGAGCGAGGCCGCAGATGCGGTCCCGCGTCGGTGCGCGCGCACCCCCTTGACGATCCTGCACGGCGAATCCTCGGCGGCTGACGGACAGTTATCCGAATTCCACATCTTCAGAGGGAGGCTGTGTGGCAACCGTAACTGAAAGACCTGTCCGGACCCACCTGCCGCTGGCATGGCGGAGAGGCATCGTCGGGGAGCTCTGGGCCGAGTTCTTCGGCTGCTTCATCCTGATCTCGTTCGGCGACGGGGTCGTCGCGATGCTGTGGGCGTTGGTCGGATCCGGCCGCAGCAGCCAGGGTCCGCTCAATTCCTCAGGCGACTGGCTACTGATCACCTGGGGATGGGCGCTGGCGGTCGCGTTCGCCGTATATGTCACCGGCGGCATCTCCGGTGCGCACATCAACCCGGCAATCTCGCTCGGCGTCGCGATCCGTAAGCAGATGCCGTGGAACAAGGTGCCCGCCTATTGGGTTGCGCAGGTGCTCGGCTGCTTCATCGGCGCCGCGCTCGTGTTCCTGGTCTACAACAACGCGATCAACCACTTTGACCAGGTCGGCCACTGCGGCACGGTGCTCAAGGGCTGCACGGCGATCAAGAAGGGGACAGCCGCGTCGCTGGGCACGTACAGCACGTTCGCCACGTTCCCGGCGCCCTACTTCCACACCTTCGTCGGGCCGCTCATCGACCAGATCGTCGGCACCTTCTTCCTTGCCCTGTTCGTCTGGGCGATCACCGATGAGTACAACTCGCCGGTCGGCTCGAACATGGGACCGTTCATGGTCGGCATGGTCGTGATGGCGATCGGCATCTCGTTCGGCGCGAACGCCGGCTATGCGATCAACCCCGCTCGTGACCTCGGTCCGCGACTGTTCGCGTGGATCGCGGGATGGGGCAAGGAGGCGATCCCGGGCAACTACGGCAACGTCAACGACTACATGTGGATCCCGATCGTCGGACCGTTGATCGGGGCGGCCATCGCGTCGTTCCTCTACGACTTCGCGATCCGCGACATCCTCAGGGCCCGGCGAGCGCCCGAGCCCGGGATCGAGGCAGAGGGCGAGACGGTGCAGGACATCGGCCGGAACGATCCCGGCCGCTAGGCAAAGCATCGATCGGCGGCGGCGCACTGCCCTGCAGTCGCGCCGCCGCCCTGAGGCTCGAGAGCGATGAGGAAAAAGACATGAAGAAGCTGATCAACGCGCCGGACGACGTCGTCGCGGACGCGCTGCATGGTGTCGAGGCAGCACACGGTGATCGGTTCCGTGTGACGTTTGACCCATATTGCGTGATCCGCGCGGACGCGCCGGTCACAGGGAAGGTCGGATTGATCTCCGGCGGAGGCGCGGGACACGAGCCGATGCACGGAGGCTTCGTCGGACCCGGGATGCTGGACGCGGCGTGCCCGGGCGAGGTGTTCACCTCACCTACGCCGGACCAGATGGCCTACGCGACCAAGGCAGTCGACGGCGGCGCCGGAGTGATTCACATCGTCAAGAACTACACGGGCGACGTGATGAACTTCGACATGGCCGCCGAGCTCGGCAAGTCCGAGGACATCGCGGTCGAGACGGTCCTGACCAACGACGACGTCGCGGTCGAGGACTCGCTCTACACGGCCGGTCGCCGTGGCGTCGGCGTCACGGTGCTGGTCGAGAAGATCTGCGGCGGCGCGGCCGACGACGGCCGTGATCTGCAGCAGGTCGCCGAGCTCGGGCGGCGCGTCAACGCCGCGGGACGGTCGATGGGCATGGCGCTGACGCCCTGCATCACGCCCGCCTCCGGCGAGCCCAGCTTCGAACTGGGCGACGACGAGGTCGAGATCGGGATCGGAATCCACGGAGAGCCGGGCCGCTTCCGTGAGAAGATCGGTCCGGCATCCCAGATCGCCGAACGGCTGATGACCCCGATCCTCGAGGACCTGCCGTTTGCCTCCGGCGATCGCGTGCTCGCGTTCGTCAACGGGATGGGCGGAACGCCGCTGTTGGAGCTGTACATCATGTACGCGGAGGTGGCGAAGATCGCAGCCGAGCACGGGCTGACGATCGAACGCAACCTGATCGGCAACTACATCACCTCACTGGAGATGCAGGGCTGCTCGATCACGCTGCTCCGGCTCGACGACGAGATGGTCCGCTACTGGGACGCGCCGGTCAACACCCCCGCCCTGCGCTGGGGGGCCTAACCACGATGGCGATCGATCGCGACCACACGGTCGCGTGGATGCAGCGGTTCGCGGAGGAGATGGCCGAGCACCGTCAGGAGCTCGTCCGACTCGACACCGCGATCGGCGACGGCGACCACGGGACGAACATGAACCGTGGCATGCAGAAGGCGCTCGAGAAGCTCGACGCGTCGCCGCCGGCCGACCCGGGAGCCGTGCTCAAGACGGTGGCAATGGCGCTCGTCTCGAGCGTCGGCGGCGCCGCCGGGCCGCTGTACGGGACGCTGCTGCTGCAGATGGGCACGGCGCTCGCCGGTGCGCCGGACGTCGATCTCGCACAGTTCACCGCCGCTTGGCGCGCGGGCCTGGCCGGTGTGAAGGCCCGCGGCAAGGCGGAGCTCGGCGACAAGACGATGATCGACGCGCTGACCCCCGCGATCGACGCCCTCGAGCAGGCGGCGGACCTCACGACCGGCCTGGCCGCGGCCGTGGACGCCGCCGAGCAGGGCATGAACGCGACGACGCCGCTCGTCGCACGCAAGGGACGCGCCAGCTACCTGGGCGACCGCTCCGCCGGCCACCAGGACCCTGGCGCGACCTCTACCTACTACCTCTTCAAGAGCGCCGCCGAGACACTGGCGGACTGAAAGGAAACCCATGGCGAAGTACTCAGCAGCGCTGGATCAAGGCACCACGAGCTCCCGGGCAATGGTGTTCAACCACGAGGGCAGAGTCGTCTCGGTGGCCCAGAAGGAGCATGAGCAGATCTATCCCAAGCCGGGCTGGGTCGAGCACGATGCCAAGGAGATCTGGGCCCGCTCCCAGGAAGTACTCGACGAGGCGCTGTCCGCGGCGGATGCATCGGCCGACGACATCGCCGGACTGGGAATCACGAATCAGCGCGAGACGACGCTGGTGTGGGATCGCACCACCGGTGAGCCAGTTCACAACGCGCTCGTCTGGCAGGACACGCGCACCGACGCGCTCGTCGACGAGCTGTCCGCCGACGGCGGACAGGATCGCTTCCGCGCTAAGTCCGGCCTGCCGCTCGCGACCTATTTCTCGGGACCGAAAGTCCGCTGGATTCTCGACAACGTCGACGGCGCCCGCGAGCGGGCCGAGGCCGGCGACCTGGTCTTCGGGAACATGGACACCTGGCTGATCTGGAATCTCACCGGAGGCGTCGATGGTGGCCTGCACATCACCGACGTGACCAACGCGAGCCGCACGATGCTGATGGATCTCAACACCCTGTCATGGGATGAGGAGACCGCGTCGATCATCGGAGTGCCGCTGTCGATGCTGCCGGAGATCCACGCGTCGAGCGAGGTCTACGGCGATGTCAAGACCGGCGCCTTCAGCGGTGTGGCGCTCGCCGGCGACCTCGGCGATCAGCAGGCGGCGACATTCGGCCAGACCTGCTTCGACGTCGGACAGGCCAAGAACACCTACGGCACCGGCAACTTCATGCTGATCAACACCGGTACCGAGTTGGTGCACTCCAAGTCGGGGCTGCTGACAACCGTCGGCTACAAGATCGGCGACGACGATGCGATCTACTGCCTGGAGGGATCGATCGCGATCACCGGGGCGCTCGTGCAATGGCTGCGCGACAACCTCAAGTTGATCAAGGCGGCGCCCGAGGTCGAAGAGCTGGCCCAGTCGGTCGAGGACAACGGCGGGCTGTACATCGTGCCGGCGTTCTCGGGACTGTTCGCGCCTTACTGGAAGTCCAACGCCCGCGGTGTGTTCGCCGGCCTGACGCGGTACGTGAACGCCGGCCACATCGCGCGGGCGACGCTCGAGGCGACCGCCTATCAGAGCCGCGAGATCGTCGAGGCGATGGCCACCGACTCAGGCGTCACCCTGGACTCGTTGAAGGTCGACGGCGGCATGGTCCACAACGACCTGCTGATGCAGTTCCAGGCCGACCTGCTGGGGGTCCCGGTGATCCGTCCCGAGGTCGCGGAGACGACGGCGCTCGGGGCCGCCTACGCGGCTGGCCTGGCCACCGGCTTCTGGAACAGCCAGGAGGACCTGCGGGAGAACTGGGCCGAGGACAAGCGCTGGGAGCCGAAGATGGATTCCGCCCAGCGCGACGAGTACTACAAGTACTGGAAGAAGGCCGTCACCCGGACATTCGACTGGTTCTAGGCCGCCCACGTGGCGGGGCGGCGTCGCCGCCGTCCCGCCGCGTCAGCGACGCCGCGGCGGTAGGCTCGATTCATGACGACCCTGAGCACCGAGGTCCTGGTCATCGGAGGCGGCGCGACCGGCGTCGGCGTCGCCTGGGACGCGACGCTGCGCGGGTTCGACGTCGTGCTCGTCGACCGCGCCGATCTTGCCGAAGGAACCAGCGGCCGCTTCCATGGACTGCTGCACTCAGGCGGCCGCTATGCGGTCAAGGACCCCCGCGCCGCCGAGGAGTGCATCGCCGAGAACCGCATCCTGCGCCGGGTCGCGGCCGACTGCATCGAGGACACCGGCGGCCTGTTCGTGACGACACCGTTCGACGATCCGGCCTACGCCGACACGTTCGTCACCGGCTGCAAGGCGACCGGCGTCGACTGCGAGGAGATCTCCGTGTCCGCGGCGCTGGCATCAGAGCCGCGCCTGCACCCGGGGATTTCTCGCGCGTTCCGCGTCCCGGACGCCAACATCGAGGTCTGGAAGACGCTGTGGGCGATGAGCCACGGCGCCCAGCAACGCGGCACCCGGATCCTCACCTATCACGAGGTGACCGGCGTCCACCGGTCCTCGGACCGAGTCGCGGGCGCGCGCGTACGCAGCGCGCGCACGGGCGAGGAGATCGACATCGAGGCGCAGGTCACGGTCAACGCCACCGGCGCCTGGGCCGGCCAAATCGCGGACATGGCCGGGATCGAGGGCGTCCGGGTGCTGCCCGGCCGCGGGATCATGATCGCGATGAACCACCGGCTGGTGAACACCGTCATCAATCGCTGCCAGATGCCGACCGACGGCGACATCCTCGTGCCGATCCGGACCGTCTCGGTGATCGGCACGACCGACCAGCACACCGACGACCCCGACGACCACACGGTCCCCGAGGACGAAGTTGATCGGATGTTCGACGAGGGCGAGAAGCTCGTCCCGGGGTTCCGCCAGGCGCGCGCGCTGCGCGTCTGGAGCGGCGTGCGGCCGCTGTTCGAGGACGCCAAGGCGTCGGATACCGACACCCGCGATGTCACCCGCGCTCACGCGCTGCTCGACCACCAGCAGCGCGATGGCGTCAGCGGCTTCGTGACGATCACCGGCGGCAAGCTGACGACCTACCGGATGATGGCCGAGGAGACCGTCGATGCGGTCTGCCGCCATCTCGGCGTGACGCGCGCGTGCAGCACCGCGTCCGAGTCGCTGCCCGGCTCCGAGGATGGCGCCAACTACCGGCTCGGCGAGCGCCTCCAGCGCAAGGAGGCGTCGCTCCAGGACGAGCAGGTGATCTGCGAGTGCGAACTGGTCACGCGCTCCAGCCTGGAGGAGGCGATTCGACGCACCGGCTCGACCAAGCTCGACGACATGCGGCGCCAACTGCGGCTCGGGATGGGACCGTGCCAAGGCGGCTTCTGCAACTACCGCGCGACCGGCCTGCTGCACGGGATCGACGAACTATCGGCGCAAGACGCCAACCAGGCGCTGCTGGACTTCCTGCAGGAGCGCTGGAAGGGCACGTGGCCGATCCTCTATGGCGACCAGCTGCGCCAGGTCCGATTCGACGACTGGGTGTTCCAGGGCGTGCTCGACGTCGCCCATGCGCCCGGGGCCGGAGCCGGAGCCGCCGGAGCCGACGGAGCCGCCGGAGCCGCCGGAGCCGCCGGAGCCGCCGGAGCCGCCGGAGCCGCCGGAGCCGCCGGAGCCGAGACGGTCGCGTCCGGTCGCGCGTCATGAGATCGCAGTTGCACTTCGACGCCGTCGTGATCGGCGGCGGCATGGCCGGGCTGACCGCCGGCACGCGGCTGGCGCAGTCCGGCGCGAAGGTCGCGGTGCTCGCCAAGGGCCACGGCTCGACGCACCTCTCGCCGGGGACGATCGACGTGCTCGGCTACACGCCGGGGCGAGTCACCTCGCCGGAGGATTCGCTGGCGCGGCTGATCTCGGAGCGACCGGATCATCCGTACGCGCTGGTCGGCGCGGACGCGGTCTCGGAGTCGCTGCAGTGGTTCGCCGACTGCGCCGCGAACGGGCCGTTGCCCTCGTACGGCTACGTCGGCGGCCTCGAGCGCAACCTGCTGCTACCGACCGCGATGGGCGTGCTGCGGCCGTCGGCGATGGTCCCCTCGACGATGGCGGGCGGTAACGCCTCGGGGCTCGGCACGGTCGCGATCGTCAGCGTCCCGGCGCTGCGCGAGTTCCACCCAACGCTGTGCGCCGCAAACTTGACCGCCGCAGGCATCGAGTCCCGCGGGATCACCCTGCACATCGAGGTGGAGCGCGCGGACATGAACCCGGTGGGGATGGCGCGGCGGTTCGAGGACCCCAAGTGGCGCGGTCACTTCTGCGCGCAGCTGCTGCCGCAGCTGCGGACCGAGGAGCACATCGGGATGCCTGCGATGCTCGGTATGCGCGATCCCGCCGCGGTCGTCGGCGACCTCGAGCGCCGGCTCGGGCGCAAGGTGTTCGAGATCGCGACGCTGCCGCCGTCGGTCCCGGGCATGCGCCGCTACGAGATCCTGCGCAGCGCCCTGCGTGCCGCCGGCGGCAGGCTCGCGCTCGGCGCCGACGTGATCTCGCACGAGCGTTCGAACGGACGCGTGACCTCGGTGGCGACGCACGCCGCCGGCCGCGACCTCACCTATCTCGCGGACTGGTTTGTGCTCGCCAGCGGCGGGTTCGCCTCCGGCGCGATCGAGCTCGACTCCCACTGGGTCACGCACGAGCGGGTACTGGGGCTGCCTCTGCGCGGAGTCCCGGAGACCGGATCGCCGCGGTTTGAGCGCGAGTACCTGTCCGACCAGCCGCTCGCCGCGGCCGGAGTCGCCGTCGACGGCGAGCTGCGCGCCGGGGGGACCGACAACGTGTTCGTCGCCGGCGCCTCGTTGCCCGGCGCGACGCCGTGGCGCGAGGGCTCGGGCGAGGGCATCGCGCTCGCGTCCGGCTACCGCGCGGCGGCGGTCATAGCCGGTGGGCTGAGAACTGAGGAGAGTGTCACGTCATGACCGATCTGCTCGAGCTGGCGCTCCTGCGCGGGTCGCTGGACCACTGCGTGAAGTGCACGATCTGCGAGACCCAGTGCCCGGTCTCGAACGTGACGCCGTTGTTTCCCGGACCCAAGTACGCCGGACCGCAGTCCGAGCGCTATCGGGTCACCGACGAGCCGTCGGTCGATCTCTCGGTCGACTACTGCTCCGGCTGCGGGATCTGCTCCCAGGTCTGTCCGCAGGGAGTCAAGATCGCCGAGATCAATGCGCAGGCGCGTGACAAGCTCAAGCGCCAGAAGGGCGTGCCGCTGCGCGACCGGATCATCACCCGCCCCACCTGGCTGGGGCGCGCCGGGACCCCGGTGGCGCCGCTGGCGAACTTCTCGCTGAAGCTCAAGCCGGCGCGGATCCTGATCGAGAAGACGATCGGGATCCACCGCGACGCGGCGATGCCGGCGTTCGCCGGACGGCGCTTCTCGTCGTGGGCGCACAAGCGCTCCGACGCGCTGCAGTCGGCGCGCAAGATCGTCTACTTCCACGGCTGCGGCACCGAGTACTACGAGCCGTGGGAGGGCGAGAAGCTGGTCGCGATCCTCGAGCACAACGGCTTCGAGGTCGTCGTCCCCAAGCAGGACTGCTGCGGCCTGCCGCTGCAATCAAGCGGGCTGTTCGACGACGCCCGCAAGGTCCTGAGCACGCTCGCGAGGGCGCTGGACCCGTATCTGACCGATGACGACACGATCATCGTCGGCAACGCGACAAGTTGCACTTTGATGCTCAAGCGTGAGGGACGCGAGGTGCTCGGGCTCGAGGACGACCCCGTGCTCAAGCGCGTCTCCGAGCGCGTCTACGACATCTGCGAGCTGCTGCTGGAGTTGCATGACCGCGGCGAGCTGAAGACCGACTTCAAACCGGTCGAGGAGCTGGTCGCCTATCACGCGCCGTGCCAGCAGCAGGGGCACTGGGTCGGCAAGCCGGCGCTCGACCTGCTGGCGCTGATCCCCGGCCTGCAGGTGCGCGAGATGAACGCGCGCTGCTGCGGCACCGCCGGGACCTATGGCCTCAAGGTCGAGAAGTACGACATCGCCCAGGCGGTCGGCCGTGACCTGTTCGACCAGGTCGCCGCGTCGGGCGCGTCGACCGTCGTCTGCGACTCCGAGACCTGCCGCTGGCAGATTGCGGATGCGACGCAACGGCCGTCGGTGCACCCGATCGAGTATCTGTACAGGGCGTACGGACTGGATTCGTAGGGCGGTTGCGCGGGGGCCGCGGCGGGTTCGATGGTCGGGATCGTCGTCGTCTCACATAGCGCCGGGCTGGCCGACGGGGTCGTCGCGCTGGCGCGGGAGATGGCCGGGCCTTCGCTCCGGCTGGAGGCGGCGGGCGGGTTTGAAGAGGAAGGCGCTCTCGGCACCGACGCGGGACGAGTGCTCGAGGCGGTGCAGCGGGCGATGTCCGCCGACGGGGTGCTGGTGCTGATGGACCTCGGCTCGGCGCTGATGAGCGCCGAATTCGCCGTCGAGATGCTGGGCGACGACGCCGGCGGACCGGTGCGGCTGAGCGGCGCGCCGCTGGTGGAGGGCGCGGTCGCGGCGGCGGTGGCGGCCGCCGGCGGGGCGTCGCTGGACGAGGTCGCGGCCGAGGCGGGCGGGGCGCTGGCGATGAAGGCCGCGCAGGTGGGCGATCCGGTACCTGGCGCGGGCGATGCACCCGCTCCGGCCGCTTCGGCCGCTTCGGCCGCTTCGGCCGCCTCGTCCGCTTCGGCCGCTTCGGCCGCCTCGTCCGCTTCGACCGCTTCGTCCGCTTCGGCCGCTTCGGCCGCCTCGGCCGCCTCGGCCGCTTCGACCGCCGACCCGTCGGCTCCCGCCTCCGACCCGTCCACGCCGGATGCCCGCGCCGAGCTGCCGGTTCGCAACAAGATCGGGCTGCACGCGCGGCCGGCGGCGCGGTTCGTCGCCGCGGCGCGCGGGTTCGACGCCGATGTGCGCGTTGGCAAGCAGAGCGGCGGCGACCCGGTCAGCGCCCGCAGCCTGACCGGGCTGGTGTCGCTCGGGGCGCGGCTCGGCGACACCCTCGTGGTGACGGCTCGTGGGCCGGACGCCGCCGAGGCGGTGGCGGCTTTAGAGGCGCTGGCGGCCGACGGCTTCGGTGACGGCGTCACGACGGCGGCGGACGGCCCAACCGCACCCGAGCCCGAGGTGAGCGATATTTCGCTCACCTCTCGATACAAATATGACGCACCGCCGAAGAGTGGCGATGTGCTGGCCGGGGTCGCGGCGTCGGCCGGGGTCGCGATCGGGCCGGCGCGGCGACTCGGTGGCGGCCCGGACCGTTGCGCCAGCGGCGAC
>Ga0302314_10001555_pt1 | contig 42944 bp, 46 predicted proteins | sample III_Palsa_N2_3_FD_200533 | JGI IMG/M metagenome (GOLD analysis project Ga0302314, IMG submission 200533) | Peat permafrost microbial communities from Stordalen Mire near Abisko, Sweden - III_Palsa_N2_3 | ecosystem: Environmental > Terrestrial > Soil > Palsa > Peat permafrost | place: Sweden... | reverse complement strand
CGATCCTACAACCGTGCCGGCTTACGGCATCAGCACGGTATCGACGACGTGGATCACGCCGTTCGATTGCATCACGTCCTTGATCGTCACCGTGGACATGCCGCCCTTGGCGTCGGTGAGGACGAGCTTGCCCATCTTCATCGTCGCGGTGAGCGGCTCGCCCTGGACGGTGGTGAGCGTCGCGCTGCCGTGGCCGGCCTTGATCGCGGCGGCGATCTGCTTGGACGTCATCTTGCCGGCGACGACATGATAGGTGAGCACGCTGGTCAGCGTCGCCTTGTTCTCGGGCTTGAGCAGCGTGTCGACGGTGCCCGCGGGCAGCTTGGCGAAGGCCTCGTTGGTCGGCGCGAACACCGTGAAGGGGCCGGGGCCCGACAGCGTGTCGACGAGGCCCGCGGCCTTGACCGCGGCGACCAGCGTGGTGTGGTCCTTCGAGTTGACGGCATTGTCGACGATCGTCTTGGTCGGGTACATCGCGGCGCCGCCGACCATCGGGTTGGCGAAGGCGAGCGAGGGCGTCAGCGCGCTGAGCGCGAGCGCGGCGAGCGCGGTGGTGAAGCGGGTCTTCGTCATCGGGGCATCCTTCTCAGACCCCTCTTCTTGGAAGGGCGTCGAAGATACGGGACGATACGGTCTGCGGATGCGTCGCGCGCTCGAATTAACGCAGCGTGCTCCTGCGCAAGCAGGAGCCTAGGGTTGCAGGCACCATGGCTCATCACCTGGACTCCTGCCTACGCAGGAGCACGGACAGCGATCAGGCGGAGACCAGCTCCGCGCCGCTGACGCTGTTCGGCCCCGCCGCGACGATGTCGACGTCGAGCATGTCGCCGATCCCCGCGTCGGTCTGCAGATGGACCGATTGCAGCCAGGGCGACTTGCCGAGCATTTGGCCGGGCAGCTTGGCCGATCGCTCGATCAGCACGCGCGTCCGCCGACCGAGCGTCGCGATGTTGAAGGCGTGCTGCTGGTCGTTGAGCAGCGCCTGCAGCCGCTGCAGCCGCTCGTCCATCTCTTCCGGTGCGACCTGATCGGGCATCGCCGCGGCGGGCGTGCCGGGGCGCGGGCTGTATTTGAAGCTGAACGCCAGCGCGTAGCCGACCTGCTCGATCAGCGTCAGCGTGTCGCGGAAATCGGCTTCGGTCTCGCCGGGGAAGCCGACGATGAAGTCGCCCGACACCGCGATATCGGGGCGCACCGCGCGCACGCGCTCGATCACGCGCAGGTAGCTCTCGGTCGTGTGGCTGCGGTTCATCGCCTTCAATATGCGGTCCGATCCCGCCTGCACGGGCAGGTGGAGGAACGGCATCAGCTTGCCGACATCGCCATGCGCGTCGATCAGCGCCTGCGTCATGTCGTTGGGATGGCTCGTCGTATAGCGGATGCGCTCGAGCCCATCGATACGATCGAGCGCGCGGATGAGAGCGTCCAGCCCGCCGGGGCGGCCGGCCTCGTCCTCGCCGGTCCAGGCGTTGACGTTCTGGCCGAGCAGCGTGATCTCCTTGGCACCCGCCGCGACGAGCGCGTGCGCCTCCGCGACCAGATCGCCCCATGGCCGCGAGACTTCGGCGCCGCGCGTATAGGGGACGACGCAATAGGTGCAGAATTTGTCGCAGCCCTCCTGCACGGTGAGGAAGGCGCTGGGGCCGACCTTGCGACGCGCGGGCAGCGCGCCGAACTTGGAGGCGGCGGGCATGTCGGTGTCGAGCGCCGTGCGGCCGGCCGCTGCGTCCGCGACCAGTCCCGGCAGCCGGTGATAGGCCTGCGGACCGACGACGATGTCGACCGCTTTCGCGCGCGCGACGATCTCGGCGCCTTCGGCCTGCGCGACGCAGCCGGCGACCGCGATCAGCGGCTTCTCCGCGCCCGCCGCGCGTGCCGTCTTGAGGATGCGGCCGATGTCCGAATAGACCTTCTCGGCGGCCTTTTCGCGGATGTGGCAGGTGTTGAGCACGATCAGCTCGGCGGCCTCGCCCTCGGCAGCGGCGGTCATCCCCTGGCTGGCGAGCAGCTCGGCCATGCGCTCGCCGTCATAGACGTTCATCTGGCAGCCGGAGGATTTGACCGCATAGGTTTTGGGAAGCGCGCGGGGAAGGGACATGTGCCGCGCCTTACAGGGTGCGGGGCGGGGGCTCAATGGGAACCCACCTTAGCCGTCACCCCTGCGCAGGCAGGGGCCCATGTCTGTATGAAGTGCCGCGAGGCCGATAGCGAAAGAGATGGGCCCCTGCTTTCGCAGGGGTGACGGGGAGAAGCTTACGCCTTCGCGTCGCGGCTCAGCGGAACGCCATAAAGCTCCATCCGGTGATCGACCAGACGGAAGCCCAGCTTCTCGGCGATGCGCTGTTGCAGCGCCTCGACCTCCTCGTCGACGAATTCGATGACGCGGCCGGTCTCGACGTCGATCAGATGATCGTGATGCGTGTCGGGCGCGGCCTCGTAGCGCGAGCGGCCGTCGCCGAAATCATGCCGCTCGAGGATGCCGGCCTCCTCGAACAGGCGGACGGTGCGGTACACCGTCGCGATCGAGATGCCCGGATCGATCGCGGAGGAGCGGACATGCACCTCCTCGACGTCGGGATGATCCTCGGCCTCGGAGAGCACGCGCGCGATGACGCGGCGCTGCTCGGTGATCCGGAGCCCTTTTTCGGCGCATAACGCCTCGAGATCGATCTTGCGCATGCCCGTCATGTAAGGGCTTGCGGGCCGAACGGGAAGCGCGAACCGCTCGCACTTCCCGTGGCCGTGCCGTTACTTGCGGGGGCGCGTGCCGAGGCCGATCTTCTTGGCGAGCATGCGGCGCTGCTCGGCATAGGCGGGCGCGACCATCGGATAATCGGCCGGCAGGTTCCACTTGGCGCGATACTGGTCGGGGGTCATCGCATAATGCGTCATCAGATGCCGCTTGAGCATCTTGAGCTTCTTGCCGTCCTCGAGGCAGACGATGTAATCCTGCTTGATCGACGAGCGCACCGAGACCGCGGGCTCCTGCTTCTCGGCGGGCGCCGGCTCGGCGGCCTGGCCGAGCTGCGACAGCGCGGCGTGGATATGCTGGATCAGGCCGGACACTTCGCCGACCGCGACATTGTTGTTGCTGACATGGGCCGAGACGATGTCGGCGGTAAGCGTGATGAGCGTTTCGGAAAGATCGACGACATCGGACATGACAAGATACCTCATACACTACTGGCGCTACTGGAAGTCGGCCTAAGATGGCTCGATGCGGCTTTGTCGCAAGGGCGGCGGTCGTGCAAGGCTACCGCGATCAGCTCGTCGTAATCGCGGCCTTCGCTTCGTCGATTGTCAGCGGGCAGGCGAGCGTGATCGCATCGAAGCTGCGACCGTCTCTTCCGCGATAATAGCGCGGCCGTCGCCCGACTTCGCGAAATCCGGCCTCTTCATAAAGCATTAGCGCAGGATTGCCGTCGCGCATCTCGAGATGGAGATGCGAGGCGCCCCGCGCGCGCGCCTCGTCCGCGACCGCATCGAGCATCGCGCGGCCGACGCCACAGCGGCGCTGCGCGGGGCCGACCGCGAGCAGCAGCAGCTCGGCCTCGTCGATCACCGATCGCGCCAGCGCGAAGCCCGCCGGTCGCCCGTCCGCGCGTGCGAGCAGCAGCCAGACGCCGGGAAGCGCGAGGATTCCGGCGCATTGGCTGCGCGTCCACGCTTCGCCGAACGCGGGCTCGAACGCGGCGCTCATCGTCTCCATCACCTCGTCGAGATCGGAGGCGTCGCCGCGAAACAGCCCGAGCGACGAGGCGGGCAGCGTGCTCATGCCGCCTTGGGCTTCGCATCGGGTGCGCGGCCGTAGATCGGACGCGGATCGAGCTGGCGAAAGGCGGGCGCGAGCAGCGCCGCGTCGGCGGCGTCGGGAAAGACATCGATCGCCTCGCCCGATCCGCGCGCGGCGACCAGCGCGGGCGCGCCCGATCCCGCAACGATCCGTTCGGACGCGAATGCGGCGGCGGCAGCGGGCGCGAGCGAGACCAGATCGTCAAGTGCTGCGAACGGCCGGGCGGAGAAGCGCTGAACGAACAATTCGCCGTGGCCGCCCGTCAGCGCGACCGCGCAGGATTCCAGCGCGGGATCGGCCGCGAAACGCGCGGCGGCGATCAGCGCCATCGACGAGCAGCCGCGGACCGACGCGCCCCAGCCCATGCCCATGCCGATCGCCGCGGCGAGCCCGACGCGGACGCCCGTGAAGCTGCCCGGGCCGCAGTCGACGAGGATGGCGTCGGGGACGATGCCACCGACATCGGCGAGCAGCGCCTCGATCATCGGCACCAACCGCTCGGCATGGCCGCGACCGACGACGTCGCGCGCGGACAGGCGAATCGCCCCGTCCTCGATCAATGCGACCGAGCAGGCCGCCGTCGCCGTGTCGATCGCCAGCAGCATCGCGTCAGATGATCGTGTTCGCCTCGTCGAAGTCAAGCCGCGGGCTGCGGCCGAAGATCGTCGCGGGGTCGCCGTGGCCGAGCGTGGTGATGAAGTTCGACCTGACCGGCGTGCCCGCGAAGAAGGCCTCGTCGACCGCGGCGTTGTCGAAACCCGACATCGGCCCGGTATCGAGCCCGAGCGCGCGCGCCGCGATGATCAGATACGCGCCCTGCAGCGTCGTGTTGCGGAACGCCGAGGTCTCGATCAGCGGCTGGTTGCCCGCAAACCACGGGCGCGCGTCGACATGCGGGAAGAGCTTGGGCAGCTTTTCGACAAACGCATAGTCCATGCCGATGATCGCGGTGACGGGCGCGGCGCGGATTTTCGCGGCGTTGGTCTCGGAGACGAGCGCGGCGAGCTTTTCCTTGGCCGCGGGCGTCGTCACCCAGATGACCCGCGCGGGCGACATGTTGGCCGAGGTCGGCCCCATCTTGGCCAGATCCCAGATCGCGTGCAGCTCGGACACCGTGACGGGCTCGTCGGTATAGCCATTGTAGCTGCGGGCGTTGCGGAAGATCAGGTCGAGGCCGGCATCGTCGAGGCGCGTCGTCATGGGAACTCCGTGGCGGTCGTGGTCGAGAGGAGATCAGATCGCGCGGACGTCGGTGACTTCCGGCACATAGTGCTTGAGCAGCTGCTCGATGCCCTGCTTGAGCGTCGCGGTCGACGACGGGCAGCCCGAGCAGGCGCCGTGCATCGCGAGGAACACCGTGCCGCGCTGGAAGCCGCGATAGACGATGTCGCCGCCGTCCTTGGCGACCGCGGGGCGGACGCGCGTATCGATCAGGTCCTTGATCTGGTCGACGATGTCGGCGTCGGCGGGGTCCTCGCCATAATCCTCGTCGGCAATCTCGATCTCGCTCGCCGAACCGGCGCGGAACAGCGGCGCGCCGCCGGCATAATGGTCGAGCAGCACGCCGAGCACCTGCGGCTTGAGATCGCGCCAGTCGCCGCCGGGGGCGACCGTGACGGAGATGAACTCGCGCCCGAAGAACACGCCCTCGACATCGCCCAGATCGAACAGCGCTTCCGCGAGCGGCGAGGCCTCGGCCTCCTCGGGGCTGGCGAAGTCGCGCGTGCCCGCGTCCATCACCGGCTGGCCGGGGAGGAACTTCAGCGTCGACGGATTGGGCGTCGTTTCGGTCTCGATCAACATGCGGTTCAAGTGGGACGGATCGCGCGACGACGCAAGGGGAGAGGGGGTGTGAAAGAGTCGATCGGGGTGATCGAGGGCAGGGCGGCGGCTACATCGGGCCGTTGCCCGTCGCGCCGCCGCCCTTCTGGCCGCTGACGGTCGTGCTGTTCGCGGCGTCGACCTGGGCGACATTGCTGTCCATGTCATTGTCCCCGAGATCGGCGCTGTTGGCGCCGCTGTCGCTGCCGCCGGCTCCGCTGTTGCCCCCGCTGGAGCCGCCCCCGCTGGAGCCGCTCGAATTATTGGATGAATCGCCATGGTGGCCGCAGGCCGAGACCATCAGCGCGGCGCTGGCGACCATCATCATCCGGATCGCTCGCTCGGAGACGGTGTCACGCATTCGAAATCTCCCAGGACGGCGGGTCGCCTTTGCCCAACGAGGACGACAGGCGGATGGTTGCGGCGGATGGCCCGCGCACGCTGCAAGCCGCCTCCTGCGGCTCGCCTGGCGAGATCGGCGCCGGTCGGGACGGGGGATTTGGCTGGTCGGTGACGGCGAGAAATGGTTGGGAAGCGGGCGATTGCGTCTTCCGTCATCCCGAACTTGGTTCGGGATCCAGACGCGCGGCGTTACCATCTCGGGCGCTGCGTATCTGGATCCTGACCTTCTTCAGGATGACGAAAAGGAATGGCCGGGATTGGTGGATTGCATAAGGGCAGCTTTGCGGCGGCAGCTCCGACTTTGCATCATGCTTAGCGGCCGTTGCATAGCTCGGGCGGCTGTGTCACGGAATCCTGGGGCTGGCGACAATTGGCCTAAGCGGCGGCATGTCCTGCTCAGGTTCGTAGATGCCGCGCGTGGCGTCGCTGTAGGCTTGGATGGCGAGCCTGCAGAGGTAGTCCGCCCACGGCAGGAGTTGCGGGAGGTCTCGCATCCAGACGTGATGATCGTTCCGTAGGTTGATTGCCGATGGATGTAATCCGGCCTCGCTAGTGAAGCCGTGCACAAGAGTGTGACGAGCCTCGCTGACGCGCGAGAAGCCCTCCTCAAGGCCATTCAATTGTTGATCCAGACGGGACCCATCACGAGCTACTAAATCTCGTAGTTTCGTAAGCTTTTCGGCCATTGGCGTGCGCTGCACCTTCTCCGTGGTGAGCGTGACGCCCGCCGAAAATGATTGATGCCACCATAGCTTGGCGGTCACGCTTTCTGCTGACGCGATCGTAGTTATGAAACGCCCGATGTCTGCGTAGTCGGCGTCACACAGCATGCGCATCTTCCCTGAGCAAAGCGTGGTCGCGAGATACTTTTAGTGTCGCTGACGACCACGACCGCTATCGCGCGATGATGGCCGAGCCGCAACGTCTGCAACTGGGCGCTAGCCGCCAGAAAAGCCGCTCCCTGAAAGGGAGGGGTTTGGGGTGGGTCGCTTTCCGTATCACGGCCATGCCCGCCTCAGGCGAACCCACCCCCGACCCCTCCCTTTCAGGGAGGGGAGATGATGACGGCAGCTGGTGGCCGCCTCTCCAAACCGCCGACCGCAGCAAAATTTAACGACGTTCCGTAGCCCCGGATTAAGCGCCGCCTGCGATCCTGCCCTCATGACGCTGATCGCAGATGCCCTGGCCTACAGCGCGCGCGCCCGCTTCGGCAGTCTGGCCTGGCGGGAAGCGGCGCGGCGTGCGGCGGAGGCGCGGCGGTGCGGGCACCGCGCGGAGGCCGATCTCTGGACGCGCGTGGCCTGCGTCGTCGCCGACGTCAGCGAGACCTGATCGCGCCGCTCAGTTCGCCCGCGCTTCCATTCGGCGCATAGTCTCTCCCCATCTGGCGATGTTCGCGGTCGCCTCCCTGACGAAAGGCGAGCGGCGGATGCCGCCCAGGAAGGCGCGCGCCACCGCGCGTCCGGGCTGCGCCAGCGGGCGCTCGAACTGGACGAGCAGCACGATCCGCGTGCGCGGCGTGTCGTTCCACACCTCGTGCTGCCAGGTATCGTCGAACAGCAGCGTCTTGCCCTCCGCCCAGCCGACGGTCTCGCCGCCGACGGTCATGCGCAGCGCTGCGTCGGCGGGGACCTGCAGCCCGAGATGGCAGGTCAGCAGCCCCTTGGTGACGCCGCGGTGCGCGGGGATGTGCGTGCCCGGCTCGAGGATCGAGAAAAAGCCGCTGTTGAGCCCCGGCACCTGGCGCAGGATCGCCGCGGTCCGCGGGCAGCGCGCGATATTGTCCGCGATCGGCGTGCCGTAGCCGACGAGGAAGAAGGAGCGCCATCTGTCGTCCGCCGCGATCCGCTTGTGGTCGGGCGAGATCGCGGCGAGCGCGGGCACCGCATCGGGATTGCGTGTGACGGCCAGCGCCTCGTCGCGGATCGCCTGCCAATTGTCGCGGAGCAGCGCCGTCCAGGCAAACAGCCGGGCGTCGAGCACCGGATCGTTGGGGACGAGCGACGAGCGCGCGATGATGCGATCGACGGTGCGGCGCAGCCTCTTGCCGATGCGTACCGCCCAAGGGCGGCGCGGCACGGGGGATACGGCGGCAGCCCTGTCGGCGGCGACCATCCTATGCATATTGCCATGCATGATCGGTCTCCTCCGGTCGGTGCCGATGGAAAATAAAGCCGGAATCCAATTTTGGTTTCCACGCGCAACCTTAAATCCCCGTCATCTTGCTTTCGCGGACGATTCCGGCCATATGCTGCACTGCGTCAGTGGCCTTCGAGGTCACAGGGCCGGCGTTGCGTGATTCGAGTGTCCCTCACGGACGCTCCGAGCGCCCGGTTCCCTCGATGATGCTTTGCCAGAAGACTGCCCTTTTCACGCGGGTCGTCATCGAACCCGCACCGCGTCTCCGCGAGGAGGCGCGCCGTGCCATTTGCATGGAAGATACCGCTTTGACTCAATTCTCCGACCTGGGCCTCGCCGCCCCGATCCTCGAGGCGCTGACCGCGTCGGGCTACACCAAGCCGACGCCGATCCAGGCGCAGGCGATCCCCGCGCTGATGGAAGGCCGCGATCTGCTCGGCATCGCGCAGACCGGCACCGGCAAGACCGCCGCCTTCGGCCTGCCAGCACTCCATTACCTCCAGAAGAACCCCAAGCCGCGCCCCGCGCGTGGTTGCCGGATGCTGGTACTCGCGCCGACGCGTGAGCTCGCCAGCCAGATCGCCGAAAGCATGAACACATACGGCAAGGGGCTTCGGCTCTCCGCCATCACCGTGTTCGGCGGCGTGCCGATCAACCGCCAGATCCGGCAGCTGCAGGCGGGCGTCGACATCCTCGTCGCGACGCCCGGCCGTCTGCTCGACCTGATCGACCAGCGCGCGCTGACGCTGCGCGACGTCGAGATCTTCGTGCTCGACGAGGCCGACCAGATGCTCGATCTCGGCTTCATCCATGCTTTGAAGCGCATCGTGCCGCTGCTGCCTAAGCAGCGCCAGTCGCTGTTCTTCTCGGCGACGATGCCCAAGACGATCGGCGACCTCGCCGACAAATTCCTGTCCAATCCGGTCAAGGTCGCGGTGGCCCCGGTCGCCAGCACCGCCGAGCGTGTCGAGCAGTTCGTCACCTATGTGAACCAGGGCGAGAAGCAGGCGCTGCTCACGATCAAGCTGCGCGAAGGCATGGCCGACGGCACGATCACGCGCGCGCTGGTGTTCAGCCGCACCAAGCATGGCGCCGACCGGATCGTGCGCCATCTCACCGCCGCCAACATCTCGTCGGGCGCGATCCACGGCAACAAGAGCCAGCCGCAGCGCGAGCGCACGCTGCTCGATTTCCGCGCGGGCAAGGTTCCCGTGCTGATCGCGACCGACATTGCCGCACGCGGCATCGACGTCGATGGCGTCAGCCACGTGTTCAACTTCGACATTCCCGACGTGGCCGAGCAGTATGTCCACCGCATCGGCCGGACCGCGCGCGCGGGTGCCACCGGCATCGCGCTGGCGTTCGTCTCGGGCGAGGAGCGCGGATCGATGCGCGACGTCGAGAAGCTGACTCGCGTCAAGCCGACCGAGCTGCCGCTGCCGTCCGACTTCATGGTCGAGGCCAAGCGCCTGCCGGCGCCGGCCGCGGGCTCGCGCGACGACCGTGAGCGCGATGCGCTGGGCTCGCGTGGCCGTAACGACGGTCGCGGCGGTGCGCGTGGCGGTCGTGGTCCGCAGGGTGGCCAGGTCCACCGTGGCGGCGTCAACCGCGAGACCTCGCGCGATGCCTCGTCGCGTGGTCCGGTCGCCAATCCGCTGCAGCGTCCCGAGGGTGGCCGTGGTCACTCGGGCAATGCGCGTCCGGGCGGCTGGAGCCCGGTCGAGGGCGGTGGCGAGCGCGCCGCAGCCCCGCAGGGCGAGCGTCCCGCACGTCCGCAGGGTGATCGTCCGACGGGTGGTCGTCCGGCGGGTCGGCCCGGCGGCGGCAACTTCCGTGGCGGCGGCCGCCCCGGCGGCCAGCGCCGCGAGGGCTGAGCTCACTCATCCTCCCCGTCTTTCGACGGGGAGGGGGACCGCTCGCGAAGCGAGTGGTGGAGGGGTGGTGCCACAGGCGCTGCGCTTGGAGCGCTTCCCCTCCACCACCGGCTGCGCCGGCGGTCCCCCTCCCCGCGAAAACGCGGGGAGGATTTAGTTCTTCCGCATCGCCCGCACGCGGTGCCAGACGAACAGCGCCACCGCCGCTGCGCCGGCGATCACCACCACCGCGTCGAGCTTGTGCATCACCGCCTGCAGCTGCGGGTCATGATCCCAGGCGGCGCCCAGATGCTTGCCGATCAGCGCGAGCACGAAGCACCACGGCCATGAGCCCACGAACGTATAGAGGTGGAATTTCGCCTGGTTCATCCGCGCCATCCCCGCGGGGAAGGCGATGAACGAGCGGATCAGCGGCAGCAGCCGCCCGATCAGCACCGCGATGCTGCCGAAGCGCTGGAAGAAGGCCTCCGCCTTGTCGAGCTCATCCGCGCCGATCAGCACGAACTTGCCCCAGCGCAGGATGAACGCGCGGCCGCCATATTGCCCGGCGTAATAGGCCGGGATCGAACCGATGTTGCACCCGATCGCGCCCGCGGTCGCGACGCCGATCAGGCTCAGCTGCCCGGTCGAGACGAGATAGCCCGCGAACGGCATGATCACCTCGGAGGGGAGCGGCACGCACGCGCTCTCGATCCCCATCAGCAGCGCGACGCCGCCATAGCCCATGGTCGCGATGACCGAGACGATCCAGCCGGCGATGTGACCTACGATATCGTGCATGTCGCGGCTTTGCTTGAGGGGCGGGGGTTTGTCCAGCGGGCGGGGATGGCCCCGAACCGATGACCCTCACCCGTTCGTCCTGAGCGAAGTCGAAGGACATGCTCCGGGCACAGCGCCTGCAACACGTCCTTCGACAGGCTCAGGACGAACGGGTGGCGGTGGCCGGATTTGCAGCCGGCGCCCTACGCCGGCTCGACGATCGGCACCTTGGTCTTCATCCGCGCGAGCACCACGCCGCCCAGCGCCAGCGCGAAGCCGACAAGCTGGATCGGCACCAGCCGCTCGCCGAACAGCACCCACGCCTCGATCGCCGCCAGCGGCGGCACGAGCAGCAGCAGCGCGCTGACCCGGGTGGCGCCCTGATGCCGCGTCATCCACACCAGCAGCGACAGCGCGGCGGCCGACAGCCCGACCACCGACCAGCCGAGCGCCAGCCACAGCGTCAGCGAGCCGTCCCAGCGATAGTCGCCGAGCGCCACCGTCGCGACGATCGCGACGATCCCGCCGCCAAAGTTCTGCACCGCGCCCGAGACGCGGATCGGGTCGCCGCCGATCGATCCGCGCTGGATCATCGTGCCTGCCGCCATCGCGAGGATCGACGCCACCGCGGTCATCGCGACGAACAGCGGCACCGAGGCATGGCCGCCGCGCAGCAGCAGCGGCGCCAGCACCAGCGCGACGCCGACCAGTCCCACGCCCAGTCCCGTCCACGCGCGCGCCGCCAGCCGCTCGCCGAGCAGCCCGAACGACGCGACCGCGACCACCAGCGGCTGCAGCGCGCCGAGCAGCGACATGATGCCGGCAGGCATGCCGCGCTGGACGGCCCACCAGCTCGTACACAGATAGATGCCGTTGAGGAGCGCGCCGGCGAGCAGATGTAGTCCGAGCTGCCGCGCCTTGGGCAGTTTTTCGCGCGCGATCGCCGCGAGGCCGCCGAGCAAGGCGGCGGTGAGCAGCATCCGCGCGACGAGGATCAGCTCGGGCGCGGCATGCGGCACGGCGGCGCGCGCGACGACGAAGCCCGTCGACCAGATCAGCACGAACAGGATGGGGGCAAGGGTGGCGAACATCGCGGGGCTTTGAAGGGGGCGGGGGGCGATGTCGAGTGTACAGAAAAATCCTCCCCGAGTTTGCTCGGGGAGGGGGACCGCTCGCGCAGCGAGTGGTGGAGGGGGAGAGGCGGACTCAGCGCTTGGAGCACCGCCCCTCCACCACCGGCTTCGCCGGCGGTCCCCCTCCCCGGCGAAAGCCGGGGAGGATGCAGCGTCTACAGGATATACCGGCTCAGATCGGTGTTTTTCGCCACGCCCGCCAGCTGCGCCTCGACATAGGCCGCGTCGACCAGGACCGTGGAGCCGCCGCGGTCCTCCGCCTCGAAGCTGACCTCCTCGAGCAGCTTCTCCATCACCGTCTGCAGCCGCCGCGCGCCGATATTCTCGACGCTGTCGTTGACCTGCGCGGCGATCTTGGCGATCGCGCGGATGCCGTCGTCGGTGAAGCCGACCGTCACGCCCTCGGTGCCGATCAGCGCGGTATATTGCTGCGTCAGGCTCGCGCGCGTGTCGGTGAGGATCGACACGAAGTCCGCCTCGGTCAGCGCCTTAAGTTCGACGCGGATCGGCAGGCGGCCCTGCAGCTCGGGCAGCAGGTCGCTGGGTTTCGCGACATGGAACGCGCCCGATGCGATGAAGAGCACGTGATCGGTCTTCATCGGCCCGTATTTGGTCGCGACCGTCGTGCCCTCGATCAGCGGCAGCAGGTCGCGCTGCACGCCTTCGCGCGACACCGATCCACCGCGCACGTCGCTCACCGCGATCTTGTCGATCTCGTCGAGGAAGACGATGCCGTTCTCCTCCGCGTCGGACAATGCGGCGCGGTTGAGGTCGTCGCTGTCGAGCCGCTTGTCGCTCTCCTCCTCGATCAGCTTCGCCCAGGCCGCGGACACCGCCAGCTTGCGGCGCTTGACCGGCTTGTTGCCGCCGAACGCCTTGCCCATCATGTCGCTGAGGTTGATCATGCCGACCTGCCCCGCCATGCCGGGCACCTCGAACGGGGTTTGCGGCGCGTCCTCCACCTCGATCTCGATCTCCTTGTCGTCGAGATGACCGTCCCTGAAGCGCTGCGTGAACGACGAGCGCGTGGCTTCGCTGGCATCCTTGCCGACCAGCGCGTCGAGCAGGCGCGCGAGTGCGGCCTCCTCGGCCTTGTCCTTCACCGCCACCCGGCGCCGTTCGCGCTCGAGGCGGATCGCCTCCTCGACGAGGTCCCGCGCGATCTGCTCGACGTCGCGGCCGACATAGCCGACCTCGGTGAACTTGGTCGCCTCCACCTTGACGAAGGGCGCGTCCGCCAGCTTGGCGAGGCGGCGAGAAATCTCGGTCTTGCCGCAACCGGTGGGCCCGATCATCAGGATGTTCTTGGGGGACACCTCGTCACGCAGGTCGGCGTCCAGCTGCTGGCGCCGCCAGCGGTTACGCAGCGCCACCGCGACCGCGCGCTTGGCGTCGCGCTGGCCGATGATGTGCTCGTCGAGCGCCGCGACGATGGCTTTGGGGGTGAGGGAATTGAGCATGGTCTTCTTCTTTCGTCACCCCTGCGAAGGCAGGGGCCTATGTCTGTGCGAGGTGCCGCGACGCCGATAGCGAGAGCGATGGGCCCCTGCCTTCGCAGGGGTGACGGTCACTGTGTCGAGTCCATCGTCTCGATCGTCAGCCGGTCGTTGGTGAACACGCAGACCTCGGCGGCGATCGCCATCGCCTTGCGCGCGACCGTCTCGGCGTCGGGCTCGTAGTCGACCAGCGCGCGGGCGGCGGCGAGCGCGTAATTGCCGCCCGATCCGATCGCCGCGATCCCGGCTTCGGGTTCGAGCACGTCGCCATTACCGGTGAGGATCAGCGTCACCTCCTTGTCGGCGACGATCATCAGCGCCTCGAGGTTGCGGAGATATTTGTCGGTCCGCCAGTCCTTGGCCAATTCCACCGCGGCGCGCATCAACTGCCCCTGATGGCGCTCGAGCTTGGCGTCGAGCCGCTCGAACAAGGTGAACGCATCGGCGGTCGCGCCGGCGAAGCCCGCGATCACTTGGCCGTCGCCGATCCGGCGCACCTTCTTGGCGTTGGGCTTCATCACGGTATTGCCCATGCTGACCTGCCCGTCGCCCGCGATCACCACCTTGCCGCCGCGCCGCACCGAAAGGATCGTCGTGCCGTGCCAGCCAATCTTGTCTTCGCTCATCGTCGTCCCGCTCTCTAGATGGCAGGAATATGGGGAGGGGCCACGGCAACGCAACTCCACCCGTTCGTCCTGAGTAGCCATTGAGCTTGTCGAAATGGCGTATCGAAGGATGGTGGCCTGACGGGTCAGTCCTTCGATACGCGCCTTCGACTGCGCTCAGTCGCTACTCAGGACGAACGGACTTTTCGTCGCTTGCCTCCGTCCGCCCCTTGAACCCCTGCGCCACGACATACCATTCGCTCGACTCCTTGCGGCTGGCGGGAGGCTTGGCGTGCTTGATCGTGGTGAAGTCGCGCTTGAGCGCCGCGACCAGCGATGAATCCGCGCCGCCCGCGAGCACCTTGGCGACGAAGCAGCCACCCGGGCGCAGCACCTCGGCGGCGAACAGCGCGCCCGCCTCGACCAGCCCCATCGTGCGCAGATGGTCGGTCTGCTGGTGCCCCACCGTGTTCGCCGCCATGTCCGACAGCACGAGGTCCGCCGGCCCGCCCAGCGTCTCGGCGAGCAGCCCAGGTGCTGCGTCGCTCATGAAATCCATCTCGAAGATCGTCACCCCGTCGATCGGGTCGACGGGCAGCAGGTCGATCCCGACGACGACCGCCTTGGGGCAGACCTTGCGCACCACCTGCGCCCAGCCGCCCGGCGCGATGCCGAGATCGATCACGCGCTTCGAGCCCTTCAAAAACTTGAACCGCTCGTCGAGCTCGGTGAGCTTGTAGGCGGCGCGGCTGCGATAGCCCTCCGCCTTGGCGAGGCGCACATAAGGGTCGTTCAACTGCCGCTCGAGCCAGCGCACCGAGGCGGTGGTGCGCCCCTTGGCGGTTTTTACGCGCTGGCGACCACCTGGGCCGGTGCTGCGTCCGGTGGTCGTGCTCATGATCCTGCTCCGTCGCGTGCGATGAGCGAGCGCAAAATGCCCTCGCGGATGCCGCGGTCGGCGACGCCGAGCCGGTCGGCGGGCCAGATGTCCATGATCGCCTCCAATATCGCGCAACCCGCGACGACGAGATCGGCGCGCTCGTTGCCGATGCACGGCACCTGCGAACGCTCGGAGATCGTCATGCCGGCGAGCCGCGCACTGATCGCACGCATGTCGTGCGCCGGCACCACCAGCCCGTCGACCGCGCGGCGATCGTAGGAGGAGAGGCCGAGATGCAGGCTGGCGAGCGTCGTCACCGTGCCGCTGGTGCCGAGCAGTCGCGGCGGCGATGCCGGTTTGGGCAAGGTCGCGGCGAAGTCGGCGAAGGCGCCCGCGACGCGCGCCTTCATCCGCGCATAGCCCGCGACCGCCGCCTCGCGATCGTTCGAGGCGAGGCCCGCGCCTTCCGCCTCGGTGAGCGATACGACGCCCCACGGCGCGGAGAACCAGTCGAGGATGCGCGCGCTGCCGTCGGCGATGGTTTCCACCAGCACCAGCTCGGTCGAGCCGCCGCCGATGTCGAAGATCAGCCCGGGGCCTTCGCCCTGCGGCAGAAGCGCCTGGCAGCCCAGTACGGCCAGGCGCGCCTCCTCGCCTGCGCCGATCACGTCGAGGCGGATGCCCGTCTCGGCATGGACGCGCGCGACGAAATCGGGGCCGTTCTCGGCGCGGCGACAGGCCTCGGTGGCGACCGAACGCACCAGCGTGACGTGGCGGCGCCGGAGCTTGTCCGCGCAGATCGACAGCGCGGCGATCGCGCGCTCGATCGCCGCGTCGGATAGTCGGTTGCTCGCGGCCAGTCCCTCGCCGAGCCGTACGATGCGCGAGAAGGCGTCGATGATGACGAAGCCGTCGTCGGAGGGCCGCGCGATCAGCAGCCGGCAATTGTTGGTGCCGAGATCGAGCGCGGCATAGGTCCGCCGTTCGCCGTCCCGCCGCGGCGGGGGCTTTTGACCCTGCGCGCCGGGCGGACGCCCGGCTCGCGGCCTCACGCTGGCCGCATCATGCGCCATCGGCCGCACATCCTCTAAATCTTTGTCCCGACGGAAAATCCCGTCGCTGCTTGGCACCAAGGTATAGGCGCGGAGCCCCGGGGGCAAGACTGCGGCGTTGACAGCCGGCGAGCGGAAAACTAGAGCGCCGATCTGCCTTCGGTGCCCCGTCGTCTAAAGGTAAGACAACGGATTCTGATTCCGTTTATCGAGGTTCGAATCCTCGCGGGGCATCCAGGCAAGACCAATCTCTCATCGTATCGCGGTCGATACAGTCGCGACGCTGCGCCGTCCTGGAACCGCCCCCTCGCGTCCGTCACCGCTTCCCGATCGCCGGCGTCGGCGTTTCATCAGTCGTTTGCGTTTCGCTAACGCCTCTTTGGCAAAAGGAGCCGAATTGGATGTAAGCAGATGCGATCACTGAGACGTCGAGCCGGTACGATCTTGCGCGCTCCGCCCATGCGGACGCTGGCGCTCGCGGGCGTGATCGGTCTTATCGTCGGGTCGCTCACGCTTCTCAGTCCCCTCGAAAACGTCTTGAAGGTCGTCGGCAACCGGCTGAGGATGCACCCCGCCAGCGGCCAGATCATCCTGGTGGCGGTGGACGATCGCAGCCTGGCCGAACTCAAGGCCCAGCCCTGGCCGCGCGCCTATTATGCGGACATCATCCGGCGTCTCCACGCGGCCGGCGCCAGCAGGATCATCGTGGACGCCGACACCTCGCGATCCGAATCGCCCCGTCGCGACCGCGCGTTCCAGACCGCGTTGCGGCTCGGTCGGCCGAACGTCTGGCTCACCGCGCACTCCTCGATCGACGAGATCGGCAAGCGGTACGACAGCCTGCCGCTCGCGGCGTTCAGCCGCTATTCGAAGACGGCCAACGCCAACACCTGGGTGGAACGCGGTACGGTATGGACGCAGCTCTATGCGGTTTCGTCGCGCGGCTATCTCCTGCCGTCGGTCGCGAGCGTGCTGGGTGGACGGTCGGGGCCGGCGGATTCGACGTTCCCGATCGACTATTCGATCGATTTCCGAACGATACCCGTGATCAGCGCGGTCGATATCGTACGCGGCGAATGGCAGCCGCACGCGGTCGCCGGCCGCGATGTGGTCATCGGAGACACGTCCAGCAGCGCCAGGCGTTTCGCCGCGCCCGGCTACGGCCTGCTTCCGGCAATACTCTTCCAGATCGTCGGCGCCGAAAGCCTCAGGGAGGGCGTGCCGGGCGACATCGGCTGGCTCGCGCCGCTGCTCGCCGCTCTTGCCGCGGCAGCCGCCTTTCTCTTCATCCGCAATCGGACGATCGCCAGAGCGACGCTCGTCCTCGCGACATCCTGCCTGTCCGCTGGTCAGCTGCTGCTCGACGGCGTCCATATGTCGGGAACCTACACCCCGTCGCTGGCCGCGATCCTCGTCGTCGTCGTCGCGCACGCGCTTCGCAAGACGAAGCTCGCGCTCCGCACGCGGGCCACCGTCAATCCGATTTCGGGGATGAAGAATTTCAACGCGCTGCGACAGGAAGCGCCTGCCAATCCGCGATCGGTGCTCGCCGCCCGGGTGTCCAACTATCTCGCGATCAGCGCCGCGTTGACCCCGCTGGCCGAACGGGAACTGCTCGATCAGATCCGGAAGCGGCTGCTGTTCGCGGCGCCGTCGTCGGAGATATTCCAGGGCGACGAAGGCATTTTCGCGTGGACCACCGAATCCGACGATCAGGAGATGCTCGGCGAGCAACTCGAGGCGCTGCACGCGCTGTTTCGCAACCCGGTGGTCGTCGCGACGCGATTGATCGACCTCACCGTGTCCTTCGGTATCGACGTGGATACCAGCAGGCCGGTGTTGCAGAGGGCGTCGAGCGCGCTGACCGCAGCCGATGAAGCCGCCCGGCTGGGCCGGCGGTGGCTGACCTATGATTCCTCCGTTCTGGAGGATGCCGACTGGCGGCTTTCGGTTCTGGCGCGGCTCGATCAGGCGATCGACTCGGGCGAGATCTGGGTCGCCTATCAGCCCAAGCTCGATCTGTTCGAGGATCGGATCGTCGGAGCGGAGGCCCTGGCACGCTGGACGCACCCCGAGCGGGGGGAGATCAGCCCGGGGCAGTTCATCCCGGCGGCCGAAAAGGGCGATCGGATCGAGAAACTGACGCGATATGTCCTCGAGGATGCCATTCGGGCGACGGCCGTGATCAACCGGGATGTTTGCCCCTTCGAGATATCGGTCAATCTGTCGGCAAGGCTGCTGGCGGACGAGAAGATCGTCGATGTGGTCTCCGGATTGCTGAGCAAATACGGGCTCGCCCCCGGGCTGCTGGTGCTCGAAGTTACCGAGACGGCGGCGATGGACGACGAGGATCGATCGCTGCACACGCTGCAGAGCCTGTCCGCGCTCGGCGTCGGACTGTCGATCGACGACTATGGCACGGGCTTTTCGACGCTCGAATATCTTCGCAAGATACCGGCCAAGGAGCTGAAGATCGACCGTAGTTTCGTCGGGATGCTCGATAAATCGCAGAGCGACAGGATCATGGTCAATTCGACGATCCAGCTCGCCCATTCGCTGGGCCGCAAGGTCGTCGCCGAAGGCGTGGAAAGCGCCGAGGTGCTCAAGGAATTGCGGCGCATGGGCTGCGATCTGGCGCAGGGATATCATATCGGGCGTCCCGTTCCCGTGAACGCGCTGTTCGCGCCGCCATTACTCGAGCCAGCCTGGCGTGCCGCTTAGCATTAACACGTTGTTAACTACGTTCCCGAATGATAGCCTGCCGTCAGATGGGTCTGCTAGCCCATCGTAGACGCGAGGATTATATCATGATGCATGGGGAATTTGGTTCGCGCCGGGCACAGGGTCAGCAGGCTCGCTTCGATTTCTGGGGTTGGCTCCTGGGCGGCGGCCAGCTTCAGTAGTTCATAGTCTCGCCCGGATCGTCGTCGCGCAGCGCGACGGCGATCCGGAGTGAACCACCACTCTATCCGACCACGGTTGCCGACGCAGACTTGCGCAATAGTTGCAGCGTCAGGTCAACGGCGTGGGCATCCAGCATCTGTACTGCAAACGTAACGGCATTCCGCAGATGCCTCGCATCGATGCCGTCCATCTGTCGGGTGCCATCGATGGCCCGAAACAAGCGTCACACTGCCGGCTGGATCGACGGCTGTACGCGCGCGGTCTATCGCGACCGGGGTTTCAGGATCGGCTCGCCAGGAAAGATCTGGACCGATATCTCCAGCCGGGTGCCGTCGAATACGTCGATCCATCGCACCGTAGCGTCCTCGGGTTCGGTCGAGCCAGCGAACGTCTCGGCGAGCGTGAAGGCGGATCGGCATGCGTCGGCGAGGCTGCCGATACGATCGTGTCGATCGCGGCGGCTGCCATCTTCGAGACGGACGTCGATATGGAAAGAGCCCATGCAACCTCCGATGCGCCATAGAGCGAATGGAGCATCCGTCTCGTGATTGAGCCTGTTTGGATGGACTGCTTGATGTCGATCAAGACCCTCATTCATGCGGCAAGTCAAGGCGCGACATAGCTATCGCCTTCGACGACGCCGGACATGCGACGATCGGTCATGCCGGCAGACGCTCGCCGCGCGCGATGCGCGCCGGGCCCCTGCCGGCCGTGCTTCAGCCCGCCATCGCGTCGGGCGCGCGCCTGCCGCGCTTGACCATCAGCTTGTTGAGCGCGTTCACATAGGCGCGCACGCTCGCCACCATCGTGTCATGATGCGCGCCCGTGCCTCGCGTCGTGCGGCCCTCTTCCGCGAGCACCACCGAGACCTCGGCCTGCGCATCGGTGCCGCCGGTGACCGCATGGACTTCGTAGCGCTCCATCGCCGACGCGTCGTGCGGCACGAGTTCGCGGATCGCGTTGAACAGCGCGTCTACGGGACCATTGCCGCGCGTCGCGGTCGTACGCTCGACGCCGTCGATGTCGAGCGTCAGGATCGCGCGCGCGGGGCCCGTGCCGCAGTGGATCTCGACGTCCTTGACCTGGATGCGATCATTGCCGCGCACGACCTCGTCGTCGACAAGTGCTACGATATCCTCGTCGAACACCGCCTTCTTGGCGTCGGCGAGCGCCTTGAAGCGGACGAACGCGTCCTGGAAGGCGTTGTCGCCCAATTCATAGCCCAATGTTTCGAGCTTGGCGCGGAACGCGGCGCGGCCCGAATGCTTGCCCATCACGAGATTGGAGGTCGAGACGCCGACGCTCTCGGGCGTCATGATCTCGTAGGTCGAGCTATCCTTGAGCATCCCGTCCTGGTGGATGCCGCTCTCGTGCGCGAAGGCGTTGGCGCCGACGATCGCCTTGTTGGGCTGGACCTGGAAGCCGGTGACCGCGGAGACCAGCCGCGATGAGCGCGTGATCTCGGTCGAGACGATGTTGGTGCGATAGGGCATCACGTCGCCGCGCACCTTGATCGCCATCGCAATCTCCTCGACCGCGGCGTTGCCGGCGCGTTCGCCGATGCCGTTGATCGTCGATTCGACCTGCCGCGCGCCCGCCATCACCGCCGCCAGCGTATTGGCGACGCCCAGCCCCAGGTCGTTATGACAATGCGTCGAGAAGATCGCCTTGTCGGCATTGGGCACGCGCGCGATCATGTCGCGGAAGAGTGCGCCGTAGGTCTCGGGCGTGGCGTAGCCAACGGTATCGGGCAGGTTGATTGTCGTCGCGCCGGCCTCGATCGCGGTCTCGATCGCGCGCGCGAGGAAATCGGGCTCGGAGCGCGTGGCGTCCTCGGCGGACCATTCGACATCGTCGCACAGATTGCGCGCGCGGCCGACGGTGCGCTCGATCGCGGCGATAACCTCCTCGGGCGTCTTGTTGAGCTTGACGCGCATGTGGAGCGGCGAGGTGGCGATGAAGGTATGGATGCGCGGGCGGCGGGCGTGCCTGACGGCGTCCCACGCGCGATCGATGTCGCCGTCGGCGGCGCGCGCGAGGCTGGCGATGATTGCGCGGTCGGCATGGCGCGCGACCTCGCGCACCGCCTCGAAATCGCCTTCGGAGGCGATCGCGAAGCCCGCCTCGATCACATCGACGCCCATCGCTTCCAGCTGGGCTGCGATCTTGAGCTTCTCCTCGAGGTTCATCGAGCAGCCGGGCGATTGCTCGCCGTCGCGCAAGGTGGTGTCGAAGATCAGGATGGTGTTGTCGGAATCGATGGTCATGCTGGCGTCACTCCGCGCCCGATATGATCGGCTGATCGGGCGAAATCCGGTTCGTCTTGAAGCCCGTCTGGCGGGCGGCGATCTTCCCTTAGGCGGCGGCGCGGACCCAAGCGCACGCGCAAGCGACACGCCTAAGGGCGCGTAAGTCGAAGCAGGGGAAGGCGAAGCGCCAGCGTCATCGCGCAACGATGCGATACTTGGGTGGCGAAGTCCAGCAATTTTCGGTGTCGGGACGGCGTTAACAGGGTGGAAACGCTTTGCTGCGAAATCCAGCATGTTGTTTTGCTTGGAGATTATCGGCGATGATCCGCCTGACCTATATCAGCTCCGCGCGCAGCGGGCTCGACGAGGCGGCGACCGCCGCGGTGCTCGCGAGCTCGCGACGCAATAATCGGCGGGCGGGGCTGACCGGTCTGCTGCTGTTCGACGGCGTGCGTTTCCTGCAGGCGCTCGAGGGCGAGGCCGAGCCGCTGCTCGCCACCTTCGCCCGGATCAAGGCCGATCCGCGCCACCGCGCCTGCGTCGAACTCGGGCGTGCCGAAATCGACGCCCGGGGGTTCGGCGAATGGGACATGGCGTGGCGGCGTGTCGATACGGCGGAGAGCCGCGCGACGCTGGTCGAGACGATCGACCGGCTGGTCGCGCAGGTGCCCGATCCGAGCACCCGCGCGTTGTTCACCGGCTTCGCGCGGCTCGATCGCTACGCGGCCTGACGCCTATACGGCCTGGGGCTTACGGGCCTGACGCTTAGGACTGCTTCTCGAACGCCGCCGCGATCGTCAGCTCGACATGGTCGGAGACGAGCGGCACATATTTGGTGACGCCGAACTGGCTGCGCTCGACCGACATCCGCCCGTCGAAGCCGATCGTCGCACCCTTGCTCAGCGGGTTGATCCCGGCGCCGCGGAAATGCGCCTGCATCCGTGCGGGCTTGGTGATCCCGTGCAGCGTCAGATTGCCGTCGACGATCGCGAGGCCATTGGGGCCGGGCGTCACCTTGGTCGACACGAAGGTCGCGGTCGGGAAGCGCTGCGCGTCGAGCCAGTCGGCCGAGTTGAGTTCCTCGTCGAGCTTGGCACTCGTCGTGTGGATCGAGGCGATCGGGATCGTCACCGACAGCTGCGTCGCCGCAGGCTTCGCGGGATCGAGCGCCAACGTGCCCGATGCCTGCGACAGGAAGCCGCGGAAGATCGAGAAGCCCATGTGGTCGACCGCGAACACGATCTGCGTGTGATACGGCTCGACCACATAATTGCCGGCTGCGACCTTGGCGGGATTGGCCGTGCCGGGGATCGGCATCGGCGCCTGCGCGACCGCGCTGGTGGCGAGCAGGGCGGCGGCGAGAAAGGGCAAGGGACGCATCTGTAGAACTCCATGATCGTGTCGCCGCGATCCTAGCGGGGGAGCGGGTATTCGGGATAGCGCGAATATGCCGATGCGATCGTTCGAGGAAGTTGGAATGATGACATCGATTGCGCCGCTCTGGACCGAGTAGTGGGGTCGTCGAGTCCACTCTCGACCGATCCGATTGACGCGACGACGGCGCGGTGATGCGTTCGGAATCTCAAAACCGGGGGGTGTCATGATCCGAAATCATACCGTCGTTACTGCCGCGCTGTTCGGCGTCCTCGCCGCTATTCCTTGCGCCGGCGAGGCTCAGCCCTGGGGCTCGATGTCGGCCAGAAACCTGAGCGGAGTCGTACTGTCGTTCGACCGGAATACGTGCCCGAAGGGGTGGGAGGAATATACTGCGTTGCGTGGTCGCAGCATCATCGGCGCAAATCCGCCGGTCGCTGCGGGCGCGCCCGACAATCAACTGCCGAGATATGATCTCGAAAAGGATTATGGCGCACCGACCGTTACGCTATCGGTGGCGCAGCTACCGCCACATACGCACCCTTACAATGATATCTACTATTCCGAGCATTCCGCGAATCCGGAACAGGATGGGGTCGTGTCTGTCCCCAATATGTTCGGGTCAAAATCTACCGACTACGACAATTCGGGATGGCAGATCGCGAGGACTACAAGCTCGACCGGCGGCGGCCAACCGGTTCCGATCCAGCCCCCCGCTCGCGCGTTGTTGTTCTGTCGACTGCTGTAGCAGGCGGCGGCGTCGAGGGACGCCGCCGCCCGTCGGCTCAGTTCTTGTCCTTGTCGACGAGCTTGCCCGCGCCGATCCACGGCATCATCGCGCGCAGCTCGGCGCCGACCTGCTCGATCGGGTGCGCCGCGGCCTGCTTGCGCGCGGCCTTGAGTTCGGGCTGGCCGGCGCGGTTGTCGAGCACGAAGTTCTTGACGAAGCGGCCGCCCTGGATGTCGGCGAGCACGCGCTTCATCTCGGCCTTGGTCTCGGGCGTGATGATGCGCGGGCCGGTGGTGATGTCGCCATATTCGGCGGTGTTCGAGATCGAATAGCGCATGTTGGCGATGCCGCCCTCATACATCAGATCGACGATCAGCTTCACCTCGTGCAGGCACTCGAAATAGGCCATTTCGGGGGCGTAGCCCGCTTCGGTCAGCGTCTCGAAGCCCGCCTGGATCAAATGGGTGAGGCCACCGCACAGCACCGCCTGCTCGCCGAACAGATCGGTTTCGCACTCCTCGCGGAAGCTGGTCTCGATCACGCCCGAGCGGCCGCCGCCGATCGCGCTCGCATAGGAGAGCGCGACGTCATGCGCGTTGCCGCTGGCGTCCTGGTGGATCGCTATCAGGCAGGGGACGCCGCCGCCGCGGACATATTCGGAGCGCACGGTGTGGCCGGGGCCCTTGGGCGCGATCATGAACACGTCGATGTCCGCCTTGGGCTCGATCAGACCGAAATGGACGTTGAGGCCGTGGGCGAAGGCGATCGCGGCGCCGGGGCGGATGTTGCCCGCGATGTCGTCGGCGTAGATCCCCGCCTGCAGCTCGTCGGGGGCGAGGATCATGATGATGTCGGCCCAGGCGGCGGCCTCGGCGACGGTCTTGACGGTGAAGCCCGCGCCCTCGGCCTTCTTCGCGGTTGCCGAGCCGGCGCGCAACGCGATGACGACCTCGCCGACGCCGCTGTCGCGCAGATTCTGGGCATGGGCGTGGCCCTGGCTGCCATAGCCGACGATCGCGACCTTCTTTGACTTGATCAGGCCGGCATCGGCATCGGAATCATAATAAACGCGCATTCTTGTTTCCCTTTGTGAAAATCACGCTTGTCGCGAGAAGAGGCTGAACCGACCCGATCGGGTGGCGAAATGGCGGTCGCGGCCGATCTTGCGGAGACCGAGTTCGCGGAACAGTCGCTCGAGCGCGCCGTCCGCATTGGGCTGCGTGTCGGCCACGCCGTCGCCGGCCTGCACCGTCCGCCGGAAGCGCAGCCGCTCGGTGCCGCGCTGGCGGCCGTAATCGGCGACGTGGATCGTTCCACGACCCGCGGTCCAGGCGCGCATCGTCGTCAGGATCGCGCGTTTCTCGGCGACCGGCACCTGGTGGAGGACGAGGCTGCACGTCGCATGATCGATAGATCCGGCTGGATGATCGGCGATGTCCGCGAAACCCTGATGCCACTCGATCTCGACCTGCGCCGCCTCGGCCTTGGCACGCGCGATCGCGAGCGCTTCGGGGTCGGGATCGATCGCGACGATCCGCGCCTCGGGACAGCGGACCTTGAGCGCGACTGCGAGCGTGCCCGTGCCGGCACCGATATCGACGATCGTCTGCCCGGGCTGCGGGTCGATCCGCGCGACCATCAACGGGCGCCAGTCCGCCTCGCGCGTATATTCGCGAACGCCGGCATCGTAGCGCGCCAGCGCCCCGGTCGCCCCGGCGGCGGGCGTGAAGGCGCGATCGGATGCGGCGGTCATGCCGCCTCGCGTCCGCGCGACATCGCCGCGACGCCGGTGCGCGCGACCTCGACGAGGCCGACCTCGCGCATCAGCTCGCAGAATTTGTCGATCTTCTCGGGGTTTCCCGTGACTTCGAAGACGAAGCTCGCGATCGTGCTGTCGACGACGCGCGCGCGGTACACCTCGGCGAGACGCAGCGCCTCGATGCGGTGATCGCCCGTGCCTGCGACCTTGACCAGCGCCAGCTCGCGCTCGACGTGCGGGCCGAGATCGGTGAGGTCGGTGACGCGGTGGACCGGGATCAGCCGATCGAGCTGCGCCATGATCTGGTCGATCACCGCAGGCGGCCCGAAGGTGACGATCGTGATCCGGCTGACCGCATGATCCTCGGTGATGTCGGCGACGGTCAGCGACGAGATGTTGTAGCCGCGCGCGGTGAACATGCCCGCGATCCGCGCGAGAATGCCCGCTTCATTGTCGACGACGATCGACAGCGTGTGCCGCTCGGCGGCCTGTTCGGTGATCTGCATGATCGCTTATTCCTTGTCGGGGGCGAGCAGGACGTTGCCGACCATGCCGAAATGCCAATAGGCGCGGCCATCCTCGTCATGGCGGGGGTAGCCGATGTTGACCGCCGTGAAACCGAAGCCTTCGAGCACCTTGGACACCGTTTCTCCCGCGTAGCGCGAGGATATCTTGATCTTGTCGAACGCTTCGTCGCCGATCGTGGCGGGAAGGTCGAGATGGACGACCCAGTCGGACGAGGCGGGCGATCCCTGCGCGGTCCAGCCCGTGAGATCGGCGACGCCGCCATTGCCCCGCTCGAAATCGAACGGCTCGGCGACATGGACGATCAGATGCGTGCGCGGCACCTCAAGCGCCCCGTACGTCATTCCCGCGCAGGCGGGAATCCATACGCCGCGCGCTCGCTCCAGGAGCCGTGACGTCCGCGTTTATGGATCCCCGCCTTCGCGGGGATGACGGGGTGGGTTGGGACACGATGCTCATCAGACCAGCGCCTTCGCCTCGTCGCTCGCTTCGCCGATCACCTCCTCGGCATGGAGGATCATCTCGGTGTGCGCCGCGCCGCTGGGGATCATCGGGAAGCAATTGGCGAGCTGCGCGACGCGACAATCGACCATCACCGGGCCGTCCGCCGCGAGCATCGCGGCGATGCCGTCGTCGAGATCGCCGGGGTTCTCGATCCGCATCCCCGTCCAGCCGTAAGCCTCGGCCAGTTTCACGAAATCCGGCAAAGCCTCGCTGTAACTCTCTGAATAGCGGGACGCATAGGTCAGCTCCTGCCATTGGCGGACCATCCCCATATATTGATTGTTGAGGATGAAGACCTTGATCGGCAGCCGGTATTGCGTCGCGGTCGACATCTCCTGGATGTTCATCATCACCGAGGCATCGCCCGAGATGCCGATCACCAGACGGCCCGGATAGGCGACCTGCGCGCCGATCGAGGCGGGCAGGCCGTAGCCCATCGTGCCGAGCCCGCCCGAGGTCAGCCAGCGATTGGGCGCCTCGAAGCCGAAATGCTGCGCGGCCCACATCTGGTGCTGGCCGACTTCGGTGGTGATCACCGGATCAAGGTGGCGCGTTAGCTCGTACAGACGCTTGACCGCCTGCTGCGGCATGATCTCGTGATCCGACGCCGGGAAGGACAGCGACTTGCGCGCGCGCCAGCCTTCGATGCGGCGCTGCCATTCGCCGGTGTCGGCGGCGTCGTGGCCCTTGGCCTTCCAGGCTGCGATGATGTCGTTGATCGCCGAGCCCACGTCGGCAACGATGCCGAGATCGACGCGGACGTTCTTGTTGATCGACGAGCGATCGATATCGACATGGATCTTCTTCGAGTGCGGCGAGAAGGCGTCGAGCCGCCCCGTCACACGGTCGTCGAAGCGCGCGCCCAGGCACAGGATCAGGTCAGCCTGGTTCATCGCCATGTTTGCTTCGTAGGTGCCGTGCATGCCGAGCATACCGAGCCAGTCATCATGGCTCGCCGGAAAGGCGCCGAGCCCCATCAGCGTCGAGGTGACGGGCGCGCCGGTCAGCGCCTGCAGTTCGCGCAGCGCGTCGGAAGCCGCCGGTCCGGCGTTGATGATGCCGCCGCCGGTGTAGAGGATCGGGCGCTCGGCGGCGGCGAGCATCGCCACCGCCTGCTCGATCAGCGCAGCATCCGCCTTGGTCTGCGGGCGATAGGTCTTGTGGCGCAGCGGCACCGCCGGCTTCTCGTAGGTCGCGCTGGCGATCTGCACGTCCTTGGGCAGATCGATCACGACCGGGCCGGGGCGCCCCGAGGTCGCGATGTCGAACGCCTCGTGGACGATCGCACCCAGCCGCGCCGGGTCCTGCACCAGATAATTATGCTTGGTGCAGTGGCGCGTGATGCCGACGGTGTCCGCCTCTTGGAAGGCGTCGGTGCCGATCAGCTGCGTCGGGACCTGGCCGGTGATGACGACGATCGGGATCGAATCCATCAGCGCGTCGGCGAGGCCGGTGACGACGTTGGTGGCACCGGGGCCCGAGGTGACGAGCACGACGCCGGGCTTGCCCGTCGAGCGCGCATAGCCCTCCGCGGCGTGCGCGGCGCCGCCTTCCTGGCGGACGAGGATGTGGCGGATTTTCGACTGGCGGAAGATCGCGTCGTAGATCGGGAGCACCGCGCCACCGGGATAGCCGAACACAACCTCGACACCGAGATCAGTCAGGGCTTCCACCAATATGTCCGCGCCGCTCTTTTCGCTGCTCATCACGCTCGCCTTCGTTCCGATTCCGCGCGCCTAGCAGACAATGCGGAGCGGCGCAGCTAGTCGTAACAAACTAGCGTGTCAACCTTCATAACTGAAATAAACTAACAATATTATCATCCAAAACGGCATAAGGTTGCGAGGTGCGATGCCACTCGGCAGGCGGCTGGTGTCGGAACCAGGTTCGCTGGCGCTTGGCGTAGCGGCGGCTGGAGGCCTGTGCCTGCGCCACCATGACGTCGCGCGCCAGCGTACCGGCGCGCCACGCGGCGATCTCGGCGACGCTGATCGCGCGCATCGCGGGCAGGTTCGGATCGAGATCGCGCGCGACCAGCGCGTCGACCTCCTCGATCGCGCCCTGCGCCAGCATCGCGACGAACCGCGCTTCGATCCGCTCGGCAAGCCAGCGCGCCTCTGGGATGAGCAGCAGCGGGGCGAGGCGCACCGTGTCGCCGATCCCGCCGACGCGTTCGGTCTGCCAGTCGGCGAGCGTGCGGCCCGTCGAGCGGGCCACCTCGAGCGCGCGCATGATGCGCGTGGTGTCGCTCGGGCGGAGGCGGCGTGCGGCCTCCGGGTCCTCGCCGGCAAGCGCCTCGTAGGCTGCGGCGGTGGCGAGCCCGCGGACCCCCGTGCGCACCTCTGGTTCGATCTCGGGCACGGGCGCGATCCCGTCGAGCAGCGTGCGGATGTAAAGTCCCGTCCCTCCGACGAGGATCGGCGTGCGGCCCTCGGCATGAACCGCGTCGATCGCCGCCTTCGCCTCCGCCGCCCACGCCGCCGCATTGTGCGCGACCGCGGCATCGACATGCCCGAACAGCCGATGCGGTGCGCGCGCAGCCTCCTCGGGCGAGGGCCGCGCGGTGAGCACGCGCAGGTCGGCATAGACCTGGCTGGCGTCGGCATTGACGATCGTCCCGCCGATCCGCTCTGCGAGCATCAGCGCCAGCGCGCTCTTGCCGCTCGCGGTCGGCCCTGCGATGAGCGCGAGCGGCGGAAGATCGGGGGAAAGCATGTTCACGGCGACGCTGATAGCAGCGGGAAAGCTCTCGCGCGGCGATATTTCGAGCGGGATCGACAGGCTGTCGGACGCCGGCTGCCGTCCCGCGCAGGGCGCCTGGCTCGACGAGGGCGACGCCGCCGACCTGATCTTCGCGACCGGACCCGAAGCGGCGCGGGCCGCGCTGGAGGGGCTGGCCGGGATCGACGTGGTGGTGCAGCCGTCATTGGGGCGCGCAAAAAAGCTGCTCGTCGCCGACATGGATTCGACGATGATCACCGTCGAATGCATCGACGAACTCGCGGACTATGCCGGGATCAAGGCCGAGATCGCCGCGGTGACCGAGGCGGCGATGCGCGGCGAGCTCGATTTCGCCGAAGCGCTCGACGCGCGCGTGGCGCTGTTGCGCGGCCTCGACGCGGGCGCGATCGACCGGTGCCGGGCGGAGCGCGTGCGGCTGATGCCGGGCGCGGTGACGCTGGTGCGGACGATGAAGGCGCACGGCGCGCGCGCGGTGCTGGTGTCGGGCGGCTTCACCGTGTTCGCCGGGCCCGTCGCCGCCGAGATCGGCTTCGACGTCGCGATCGCCAACCGGCTGGGGATAGTGGACGGCGCGCTCGACGGCACGGTCGGCCGCCCGATCGTCGATGCCGCGACCAAGCTCGCGACGATCGAGGCGGAGCGTCTCGCGCTGGGGCTCGAGGTGGCGGACACGCTGGCAGTGGGCGACGGCGCCAACGACATTCCGATGATCCAGGCGGCGGGGCTGGGCGTCGCCTATCACGCCAAGCCCAGGACCGCGGCGGCGGCCGGCGCGCGGATCGATCATGGCGACCTGACCGCGCTTCTGTGGGCGCAGGGTTTTTCGCGCGGTGCGTGGGTCGGGGAGCGCGACGCCCTGTCAAAGGGTTAGAGCGGACTCAGGCTCGCGCCGTTCCCCGGCGAAAGCCGGGGCCCAGGCCCCACGTCTTCATCGCACGTCGCGCCCGCTACGAGCCGAGGGCCTGGGCCGCGGCGTGCGCCAGGCAACAGGTTGGTCGTGGATCGGGTGGGGCTACCCCGCCCGGCTCATATCCGCGGTGATCGCGGCCAGTGCGAACGCCACCGCCGATTCGCTGCGATCGAAGGCGAGGCGCAGCCCTTCCTTGTCGTGTCCGACGACATCGCCCGCGATCGTGCCGGCCTGCGGGTGCCGCAACTGGACGCGCGCGCCGATCGCAGGGCGCATCGAGGTCTCGATCCACGCGCCCGCGCCCGAAATCTCGCGGATCGCGACGGGCATCGGCCGGTCGGCGAGCAGCAGGCACAGCGGCCGGCGACCCTCCGGGCGCAATCCTTCCGTCCCGGCAAGCCACAGGCGCGATGCCATTTCGACCCCTCTACATGACGCAGGGGCGACCATGACGGAGAAGCGCGAAGGAAGCGTTAAGGCGCGACGGGGAAGCAGGCGGCGCCGCCCGACTTGGCAGCCGCGCATGCCTTCTCCGCCGCACCCTTGTCGGCAAGCGGCCCGGCGCGCAGGCGGACGACCGCACCGGCCTTCTGATAGCTTGGGCTCAACCCGCCGAGCTTTCCCGACAGCTTGTGCCACGCGGTCGCGGCCCCGTCCTGCGAGCCATAGGCGCCGAGCTGGACCTGCCAGCGCCCGCCCGCCGCGGCGACGATCGCGGGCGCGGGCCTCTGCGCCACGGGCTTGGGTGCCACAGGCCTTGGCGCGGCCTGCGCGACCGACGTTGGGGCCGGCCTCGCCCCCAGCGGCTTGAGCGGCGGAGGCGGCGAGGACAGGTCGCTCGCACCCGTCGGCGAGGTCGGTCCGACGGCGATGTCGGTCCCCCCCGTCACCAGCTTGCGCCCCGTCGGCGGCACCGGCTGGCTCGCCATCTGCGTCGCCAGCTGGAGACCCTTGCGGCGATCGTCCGCGCTCATGAAATGGTCCATCTGCGCGAGGCTCGTCGTCGCTTGCGGCAGGCCGGCGGCGGCGGCGCGCGTCATCAGTGCATAGGCGCGCGGCCAGTCGCGCGCGGCGAGATCGCCGTTGAACAGCGCGGTGCCGAAGACATATTGCGCGCGGGGATCGCCCGCCGTGCTCGCCTTTTCGATCCACGGCATCGCCGAGCGGCGATCGCCGTCCTGGAACAGCAGCAGGCCGTAATTGGCGGCGCCCTGGATATGCCCCGCCTGCGCCGCCTTGCCGTACCAGCTCTTGGCCTGGCCGAGATCGGTGGGCACGCCGCGCCCGAGCTTGTAGGCCTGCGCGAGGTTGAACGCCGCATCGCCGTCGCCGGCCTCGGCGAGCGGGCGCCATAATGCGACCGCGCTGCTGTAATCGCCGCGTTGCCATGCATCGACGCCGTCCTTCACCGACGCCATTGCGGGCGCCGCCATCACGATCGCCGCCATCGCCCCGACAAACGCGTTCCGCATAACTTCTCTCCGCGCAGCCCCAATCGTGCGCAGAGCCGCGATAGCACGCCAATATCGCCGCCGTTAACCCGATCTTAGCGCTGTTCGTGGGATTCATCGGACCTATCCAGGGGGAAGAAGGGTCAGGCATGCGCGTACTCGCATTGGCATCGCAGAAGGGCGGATCGGGCAAGACGACGCTGTCGGGCCATCTCGCCGTGCAGGCCCAGCGCGCCGGCGCGGGGCCGGTGGTGCTGATCGATATCGATCCGCAGGGCTCGCTCGCCGACTGGTGGAACGAGCGCGAGGCCGAGATGCCCGCCTTCGCGCAGACCACCGTGGCGCGGCTCGCTTCCGATATCGAGGTGCTTCGCCAGCAGGGCTTCAAGCTCGCGATCATCGATACGCCGCCCGCGATCACGATGGCGATCCAGAGCGTCATCCAGGTCGCCGAGCTGATCGTCATCCCGACGCGCCCGTCGCCGCACGATCTGCGCGCGGTCGGCGCGACCGTCGATCTGTGCGAGCGCTCGGGCAAGCCGCTGCTGTTCGTCGTCAACGGCGCGACGCCCAAGGCGCGGATCACGCACGAGGCCGCGATCGCTCTGTCGCAGCACGGCACCGTCGCGCCGGTCACCGTCCACCATCGTACCGACTTCGCCGCCTCGATGATCGATGGCCGCACCGTGATGGAAGTCGATGCCAAGAGCCGGTCTGCCAACGAGATCGTCGAGTTGTGGAGCTATCTCTGCGACCGGCTGGAGAAGAATTTCCGCCGCACCATCTTCACCGCGCCCGCCACGGGTCCTGCGATGATGACGCCCCGACCCGCCGGCGGCTTCGGCCGTCGCGTCGTCCAGTGAGGAGCGGCGAGATGCGCGACAACAAGGCATTCGCGTCGCTGACCTCGGGGCTGCTCGCCCGCAAGGGCCAGGCGCGCCCCGCGATGCGCCCGCAGGGATTTTCACAGGCGACGAGCCAGGCCGACGATCTCGGCTGGAACGACATGGGGGTCGATGCGCCGCGCGTCGCGGGTATCCGCCTGCCGGTCCAGCTCGCCGGACCGCGTGCAGCGGCCGACACGCTGCCCGAAGTTCTCCGTCAGCAGGACGAGATCGTCCGCGAGTTCGCCGAGCCGGAGGCGGCCGAGCCCGCCGTGGCAGATGCCCCCGCGACCGAACCCATCGTCATCGATCTGGTCGAGCCCGTTGACGAGCCGATGGTGGCGGTTGCCGCACCGGCCCAGTCTGACCCCATCGCCGAAATGCCGCCGGTCCGCGCTGCTCGTGTGCGCCGGGCCGCTACGCTGCGGCAGCCGGTCGTCGTGCCGCGTGATGCGGGTCGCAAGGCCGCCTTCACGCTGCGGCTCGACACCGAACGCCACCTGCTGCTCCGCCTCGCCTGCGCCGTGCAGAATCGGTCGGCGCAGCAGATCGTGACCGGGGCGCTGGATCTGTTGCTCGCCGACATGCCCGAGGTCGCACGACTCGCGGCCAGCCTGCCGATCAAAGACTGAATCCCAGAGGATATGGACATGGACCGCAAGACGCTTGGCCGGATCGCGACGATGTCGCTGATGCTCGGCGTTTCCACGATCGGTTGCACGCCGGGCGGTCCGGGCGGTCACCCCGCAGCGCTCGCCAGCCAGGCGCCGCGGCCCGATAAGCCGGCGCAGCGCGCCGCGGCGCAGGCGCGGCTCGCGCTCGCCGCGCACAAGGGCGACGGTGCGGTCGCCGCGGCGGAACAGGCCGTCGCCTTCCAGCCCAATGATGCGGGCTACCGGATGCTGCTCGGCCAATCCTATCTCGCCGCAGGCCGCTTCGCCTCGGCCGAGGCAAGCTTCCACGACTCGCTGACATTGTCCCCCGAACAGCCCAAGGCCCAATTCGATCTCGCGCTCGCGCAGATCGCGCAGGGGCGTGGCCATGACGCGCAGGCTGCGCTTCATGCGCTCGACGGCACGATCCCGGCGGGCGACGTCGGCCTCGCGCTGGCGCTGGCGGGCGATCATCGCGGCGCGATCGCGATGCTCACCGATCTGGTGCGCAGCGGCAAGTCCGATGTCCGCTCGCGCCAGAATCTCGCGCTCGCCTTCGCGCTCGACGGTCGCTGGCGCGAGGCGCAGGCGGTGGCGATGCAGGACACGACGCCCGACAAGCTCGAGGCACAGCTCGCGCATTGGGCCGAACTCGCCAAGCCGAGCGCGACGGGCTCGACGCAGGTTGCTGCGATGCTGGGCGTGACGCCGGCCGCCGATCCGGGCCTGCCAACCGCGCTGGCGCTGGCGACGCCGGGTCCGCAGGCAGCGGCACCCACCGCGCTGGCCGTTGCCGATGTCGTGCCAGCCGCGCCGTCCACGCCCGTCGCCGAGACCGCGGCCAGTGCGATCACGGTGCCGCTCGATGCGCCACTGCCCGTAGCGACGTCCGCCGATGCGCCGGCCACCGCCGTCGTACTCGCCGCGCAGACGCGTCAGGCACGCGCCGATCTCGCGCCACCGCCGCTGTTGCGGGCGCCGTCCGCGCCGTTCCGCGCGGCGGTGCTGGTCCAGCCGGCGCATGCAGCGATGTTCCGATCGAGCGGTTACGTCGTCCAGCTCGGCGCCTATTCGCGCGCCGGCGCTATCCAGACGGCCTGGTCGCAGGCATCGAAGCTGATGCCGCGGCTCGGCGGCTTCGCGCCGGCGCGTGCCGAATTCAGCTTCTCGGGCACCTCGCTGGTCCGCCTCTCGGTGTCGGGCTTCGCCGATCGCGCAGCTGCGGTCAGCCTGTGCGAGCAGATCCGCGGCAAGGGCGGCCAGTGTTTCGTGCGGCAGGCCGCCGGCGACTCCGCGGTCCAATGGGCCAAGCGCGACACCGGCGTGCAGGTCGCGTCGCGCGGATAAGCTCGGTTCGGGGGAACGGGCGCCCGGGGGCGCTCAACCGAGCGGTTGGCCGCCCTTGATCGTCTTGAGCACGCGGCCCTGCACGGGCAGCCCGTCGAACGGCGTGTTGCCCGCCTGGCCCACGAGCGCCTCCGCGACGATCTTCCACGGCTTGCCGTCGTCGACGAGGATGAGGTCGGCGCGCGCGCCCACCGCGATCCGCCCCGCATCGATTCCGAACAGCTTTGCAGGCGCCGCCGACAGCAGCTCGAACAGCCGCGGCAGCTTGACCACCTCGTCCTTGACCAGCGTCAGCGCGAGCGTGAGCAGCGTCTCGGCGCCCGCCATACCCGGTTCGGCGGACACATAGGGCAGCCGCTTGGCTTCCGGCCCACGCGGATCGTGGCCCGAGCAGATCAGGTCGATCGTGCCGTCGCGCACCGCCTCGATCGTCGCCTTGCGATCGTCCTCCGAGCGCAAGGGCGGCGAGAGACGCGCAAAAGTCTTGAACGGCCCGATCGCCTGATCGGAAAGCAACAGATGCGCGGGGCTGACCCCGCACGTCACCTTGACGCCGCGCCGCTTGGCCGCGCGCACCAGATCGAAGGCGCGGGCGGTCGTCAGTTGGCGGAAGTGCAGCCGCGCGCCGGTCTCCTCGGCGAGCATCAGGTCGCGCGCCACCGCCATCGCCTCGGCAATCGCGGGCGCCGACGGTAGCCCCAGCCGCGACGGCATTTCGCCGTCGGTGGCGACCGCGCCGTGAGTCAGCGTGCCGTCCTCGGCATGCGTCACGACGATCAGGTCGAAGGCGGAGGCATAGGTCAGCAGCCGAAGCATCAGCCCCGAATCGGCGATCCAGCCGCGCCCGGTCGAGACCGCGACCGCGCCGGCGCGCTTCATCAGCCCGATCTCGGCCATCTCCTTGCCCGCCAGCCCCAGCGTCGCGGCGGCGAAGGGCACGACGGTCATCGCCTGCGCGGGAAAGGACGCTGCTTGTCGAATGAGCGCGGGGGCGTCGAGCGGGGGCGCCTGGTCGGGCATCAGCAGGCTGGTCGTGATCCCGCCCGCCGACGCCGCGGCCGGATCGATCGCGAACACGCCGACGTCGACCAGCCCCGGCGCGATCAGCGCGCCGCGCGCGTCCGCCACGACGTCGGACTTGCGGAACAGGCCATGCTCGATGTCGCCGATCGCCTCGATCACGCCGTCGCGGATCAGCACGCCGCCCTCGGTGACGGTGCCCGCCACCGGATCGACGATCCGCCCGTTGCGGATCGCGAGCGTGGCGATGTCGCCCTTGATCGTCGCGGTCATGCCCAGCCCTCGATGCCGCGGCGGCGGCGCGTGAGCACGTCGAGGCACGCCATCCGCACCGCGACGCCCATCTCGACCTGCTCGGTGATCGCCGAGACGCGCGGATCGTCGGCGACGTCGCTGGTGATTTCGATCCCGCGGTTCATCGGGCCGGGGTGCATCACCAGCGCGTCGGGCGCGGCGCGGCCGAGCCGTTCGCGCGTCAGCCCGTAGAAATGATGATATTCGCGCGCGGAGGGGACGAACGCGCCCGCCATCCGCTCCAGCTGAAGACGCAGCATCATCACGACCTGTGAGCCCTCCAGCGCCTCGTCGAAATCGGTGAAGGCGGTGACGCCCATCCGCTCGACCGCGGGCGGCAGCAGCGTCGGTGGGGCGACGACGCGCACCTCGGCGCCCAGCGTGGCGAGCAGCAGCATGTTCGAGCGCGCGACGCGGCTGTGGAGCACGTCGCCGCAGATCGTCACGATCGTACCGTTGATCCGCCCGATCCGCCGACGGATGGTGAGCGCGTCAAGCAGCGCCTGGGTCGGGTGCTCGTGGCGCCCGTCGCCCGCGTTGAGCACGGGGCAATCGACCTTGTCGGCGATCAGCTGAACCGCGCCCGATGCGTCGTGGCGGATGACGATAACGTCGGGGCGCATCGCGTTGAGCGTCGCGGTGGTGTCGAGCAGCGTCTCGCCCTTCTTCACGCTCGATTGCGCGGCGTGCATGTTGACGACGTCCATCCCGAGCCGCTTGCCCGCAATCTCGAAGCTCAGCAGCGTGCGCGTGCTGTTCTCGAAGAAGGCGTTGATCTGCGTGAGCCCGGCGAGGCGATCGTCATGCTTGGCGGTGGCGCGGTTGAGCGCGATCCACTGCTCCGCCTCGTCGAGGAGGAAGCCGATCTCCCACGGCTGCAGCCCGGCGATGCCGACGAGATGGCGATGCGGAAAAGGGTGGACGCCTTCGGGGACGGTCGTTTCGGAGGGCGTCTCGAGCATGAGGGGTGCTCCTAGTCTCGCAACGTCTTGGGCTCAAGCACCCACCGCCGTTCGTCCCGAGCGAAGTCGAGGGACGCGGCTTTGAGCGCTGCGCCCGCAACGCGTACCTCGACTTCGCTCGGCACGAACGGTGGTTAGTCAGCCGATCCCCGCCAGCGAATCGATCGCGCCCTGCAGGATGTACGCCGCCGCCATCTTGTCGACGAGCTCGGCGCGGCGCGCGCGGCCGGTGTCGGCGGCGATCAGCGTGCGCGTCACCGCGGCGGTCGACCAGCGTTCGTCCCACAGCAGGATCGGCAGCTTCAGCGGTGCCAAATTGCGGGCGAAGGCGCGCACCGCCTGCGTGCGCGGCGAATCGCTGCCGTCCATGTTGAGCGGCAGCCCGAGCACCAGTCCGCGAATCGCCTGCTGCTGGACGAGCGCGGCCAGCGCAGCGAGATCGGCGCCGAATTTCGTGCGGCGGATCGTTTCGGCGGGGGTCGCGATCGTCCAGTCCGAATCGCAATAGGCGATCCCGATCGTCTTGGTGCCGACGTCGAGCCCGGCGAGCCGGCCTCCGTCCGGCAGCGCATCGCGATAGTCAAGCGGGGCGGCGGTGATCATCGGCGGTGCTTTGCGAAGGCGGCGAGGCGGCGCGCGGCGTCGGCGCGGATGTTCGCCCAGAACAGCGCATAGTCGAAGACGTGAAAATCGTTGCCGGGCAGCACCGCGACGCCGAACCCGCCCGGCGGCGCGCCGATCGACAGCAGCCCCTGTGCGTCGCACCGCGCGGGCACCAGATACGGCACCAGCGTCGCCGACTTGTAGCCCGCATCGGGAAGCAGCGCGCCTAGATTGGCCGTGGCGGGCGCGGCGCCGTCGCGCGTGCCGGTCAGCGGGTTGACGCACAGCGCGGGTGTGCCCTTGCGCGGCAGGCCCGCAAATCCGCGGCTGGCGTCGTAGAGTATGCGCAGCTGCGCCGGGTCGGCGGGTTCGCCAAAGCTTTCCCAGCTCAGCAGGCATCCCGATTGATCGGCGGCGGCGCAGGCGGGCATCCCCAGCGCGGGCAGGTCGGCGGTGGTCGAGACCGGCCAGCCGACGACGTAAGCGGCGACGATCCGTTTCGCGATCGGTTGCCCCGCCACCCTGGCGCGCAGCAGGCGGAGCAGATGAAAACTGCCCTGGCTGTGCCCCGCTAAAATGATCGGCGCGTCGGGCGGCACCTGCGCGACGAACGCGTCGAAGGCGCGCGCGACGTCCGAATAAGCGAGATCAAGCGCGCGCGCCGCATCGGGCTTGGCCGACAGGAACGCGCCGGCGGTCGCCTGCCGGTAGCGCGGCGCCCAGACGCGCGCGACGCCCGAGAAGGCGCTCGCCTGGCTCGCGACCAGAATGTGCGCGCGCGCGTCCGCCGCCTTGTCGTCATAGGGGGCATTCCAGTGGCGCTTGTCGAGATAAGTGGTCGGCGGCACGAAGAAGACGACCGCGTCGGTGCGCGCGGTGCCGGGGACGCCGGGGGGTAGCCAGTTCGCGGGATCGTCGGCGGTGCCGGGGCGCGACAGCCAGGCGTCGGGCTCGCTGTAGTCGGGCGCGCCGGCCTGCGGAGGCGGCGCGAAGGCGACCGAGGGGACGAAGGTCATCCGCATCAGCGCCTGCGGGAACAGCGTCCACACTAGCCCCGCGCCGAGCAGCAGCACGATGATCGCGGCGATCACATAGAGGAAGCGGCGGGCGGCCATCGCGGTTGGGCTTAGGGCGCGGTCCCGTGCCTCGCAAGCGTGCTCCGATGTTCGGGCGCTGTGCTCCGGCGAAGGCCGGAGCGTTGGTGGTCTCGTGCTCTCTTCGCGACGCTCCGGCCTTCGCCGGAGCACGGTTCGCTTGAAGCGTGGCCGAGCCGATGCTAGCCGACCCCCATGTCCGTCGACCTCGCCACCGTCCGCAAGATCGCCAGCCTCGCGCGCATCGCCACCAGCGATGCCGAGGCGCAGGCGCTGCTTCCCGAACTCAACAACATCCTCGGCTGGATCGAGCAACTTGACGAAGTTGACACCAACGGGGTCGAACCGCTCGCCGCGGTGATCCCCAACCATCTGCGCCTGCGCGAGGACAAGGTGACCGACGGCGGCATCCGCGATGCCGTCCTCGCCAACGCCCCGCAGGCCGAACACGGCTTCTTCGCCGTGCCCAAGGTGATCGAATGATGCGCTTCCCGACCCGTCATCCCCGCGAAGGCGGGGATCCATATGCGCGGCGTTTGACCAACGAGCGCCGCGTCTATGGATCCCGGATCAAGTCCGGGATGACGGAAGAAGAAGGAGCAGCGGCATGACCAACCTCACCGATCTTGGCATCGCCGCGATCCGCGACGGCGTCGCGGCGGGCTCCTTTTCCGCGCGCGAGGTCGCCACAGCGTTCAACGAAGCGGTCGTCGCCGGCCGCCCGCTCAACGCCTTCCTCGTCGAGACGCCCGAGCTCGCGCTCGCCGCGGCCGACGCCGCCGATGCCGCCAAGGCGTCGGGCGATCTCAAGCCGCTGTCGGGCGTGCCGCTGGGCATAAAGGACCTGTTCTGCACCAAGAGTGTCGAGACGACGGCGGCGAGCGGCATCCTCAAGGGCTTCGTGCCGCAGTATGAATCGACCGTCTCAGGCAAGCTGTTCGACGCCGGTGCCGGGATGCTCGGCAAGCTCAACATGGACCAGTTCGCGATGGGCTCGTCCAACGAGACCTCGGCGTTCGGCAACGTGATCTCACCGTGGAAGCGCAACGACGGCGGAAACGCCGCGCTGGCGCCGGGCGGCTCGTCGGGCGGTTCGTCGTCGGCGGTGTCGGCGCGGATGGCGCCGGGCGCGACGGGCACCGACACCGGCGGCTCGATCCGCCAGCCCGCCGCCTTCACCGGCATCTCGGGGATCAAGCCGACCTATGGCCGCTGCTCGCGCTGGGGCACGGTCGCCTTCGCCTCGTCGCTCGATCAGGCCGGGCCGATGGCGCGCGACGTGCGCGACTGCGCGATCATGCTCGAGGCGATGTCGGGCTTCGACGCCAAGGACGCGACCTCACTCGACGTCGCCGTGCCCGCCTGGGAAAAGAGTTTGTCGGGCGATCTCAGGGGCAAGAAGGTCGGTGTTCCCAAGGAATATCGCGTCGACGGGATGCCGCCCGAGATCGAGGCGCTGTGGCAGCAGGGCATCGCGTTCGTGAAGGATGCCGGCGCCGAGATCGTCGAGGTCTCGCTGCCGCACACGAAATACGCGCTGCCGACCTACTATATCATCGCGCCGGCGGAGGCCTCTTCCAACCTCGCGCGCTATGATGGCGTGCGCTACGGCCTGCGCGACCTACCCGATGGCGCGAACCTGCAGGAGATGTACGCGGCGACGCGCGCCGACGGCTTCGGGGCCGAGGTCAAGCGGCGGATCATGATCGGCACCTACGTGCTGTCGGCAGGCTTCTACGACGCCTATTTCACCAAGGCGCAGAAGGTCCGCGCGCTGATCGTGCGAGATTTCGAGCAGGCGTTCGCGCAATGCGACGTGCTGCTGACGCCGACCGCGCCCTCCGCGGCGTTCGGGCTCGGCGAGAAGTCGGACGATCCGATCGCGATGTACCTCAACGACGTGTTCACCGTGCCCTCGTCGCTGGCCGGACTGCCGGCGATGTCGGTGCCGGGCGGGCTCGACGCGCAGGGGTTGCCGCTGGGATTGCAGATCATTGGTCGCGCTCTCGACGAGCAGGCTGTGCTCAATGCGGGGCTGGCGATCGAGGAGCGCGCCGGGTTCACGGCGCGGCCGGGGGCGTGGTGGTAAACATAAATCCGTTCGTCCCGAGCGAAGTCGAGGGACCTGCGGCAGGCGAAGCGTGTCTCGACTTCGCTCGACACGAACGGAAGTTGATATGACCGACACCGACTATCGCATCCAGGGCGCCACGGGCGAGTGGGAGGTCGTGATCGGCCTCGAGGTCCATGCGCAGGTGACCTCCGAATCGAAGCTTTTTTCCGGCGCGTCGACCGCGTTCGGGGCGGAGCCCAACAGCCAGGTCAGCCTCGTCGATGCGGCGATGCCGGGCATGCTGCCCGTGCTCAACGGCGAGTGCATCCGCCAGGCGGTGCGCACCGGCATGGCGCTCGATGCGCAGATCAACAAATGGTCGCGCTTCGATCGCAAGAACTACTTCTACGCCGACCTGCCGCAGGGTTATCAGATTTCGCAGTTGTATCATCCGCTTGTCGGCGAAGGCTCGATTGCGATCGAGCCCGAGGGCGGCGAGCCCAAGACGATCGGGATCGAACGGCTGCATGTCGAGCAGGACGCTGGCAAGCTGATGCACGACCAGCATCCGACGCGCTCCTATGTCGACCTCAACCGCTCGGGCGTCGCGCTGATGGAGATCGTCTCCAAGCCCGAGATGCATTCTCCCGCCGAAGCAGGGGCTTATGTCCGGAAGCTTAGGGCGATCCTGCGCTATGTCGGCTCGTGCGACGGCAATATGGAGCAGGGTTCGATGCGCGCCGACGTCAACGTCTCGGTGCGCAAGCCCGGCGACGCGCTCGGCACGCGGACCGAGACCAAGAACGTCAATTCGGTGCGCTTCGTGATGGCGGCGATCGAGATCGAGGCGCGGCGCCAGGTCGATGTGATCGAGGAGGGCGGCAAGATCGTCCAGGAGACCCGGCTGTTCGATCCCGACGGCAATGGCGGCAAGGGCGCGACGCGCTCGATGCGCTCGAAGGAGGATGCGCACGACTATCGCTACTTCCCCGATCCCGACCTGCTGCCGCTCGAACTCGACGATGCGTATCTGGCGGAGGCGCGCGCCTCGCTGCCCGAATTGCCCGATGCCAAGCGCGCGCGCTACGAGGGCGCGCTGGGGCTGTCGGCCTACAATGCCGACGTGCTGACCGCCGACGTCACGACCGCGCGCTGGTTCGAGGCGATGCTGGCGGAGGGTGCAGAGCCCAAGCCCGCGGCGAACTGGCTGATCTCCGAGCTGTTCGGGGCGCTCAACCGGCTCGGCAAGGATATCGCCGACAGCCCGGTCGGCCCCAGGCAGGCCGCGGAGCTGATCGCACTGGTGAGCGACGGCACGCTGTCGGGGAGTCTGGCGAAACAGGTGTTCGAGATCATGCTCGAGACCGGGCAGGATGCGGGCGCGATCGTCGAGGAGCGCGGGCTCAAGCAGACCTCGGACACCGGCGCGATCGAGGCCGAGATCGCCAAGGTGATCGCCGCCAATCCCGACAAGGTCGCCGATTACAAGGGCGGCAAGGACAAGCTGTTCGGCTTCTTCGTCGGCCAGACGATGCGCGCGATGGGCGGCAAGGCCAATCCGGGCGTGGTCAACGATCTGCTGAAGAAGGCGCTGGATTAGGTGCTCGTGCTCCGGCGGAGGCCGGAGCGGTTTGGGGCGGGTGCTATGCTCGTTAGCCAACGCTCCGGCCTTCGCCGGAGCACGAAGGCGGCCTTACACTCATTCTTCGTCATCCCGGACTTGATCCGGGATCCATAGACGCGGCGCGTGGAGCGCAAGCGCCCCGCTGACTATCGCGGCTCCGCCGGCATTCGAGGCTGCGCCTATGGGTCCTGACTTCCGTCAGGATGACGAAGAAGAAGGGGCGCCCCCCTCAGATCATCGGCACGCCGAAGGTCAGCGCCATCGCGTAGCGATGCGCCTCGCCCGGTTGCAGCGTGATCACGCCCGGCTTGTCGGCGAACTCGCCCGCAAAGCCTTCGTCGTCGGCGCGGCTGTGCCAGGGCTCGATGCAGAGATAGCCGGCGCCGGGCTTGGTCCAGATGCCCAGCATCGGCATGTCGGGGAAATCGACGCGGACCGACGGCCCGTCGGGCACGCCGAAACTGAGCCCGCGGCTGTTGGGCGCCTCCCACACCAGCGCGTCATGCTCGAACAGCGAATCGTGGAGCTGGATTTCGTTGTCGTGGACGGGGGTCGCGCGCGTGCCCGGCGCGAACAGGCCATCGGGCGCGATCTCGCGCAGCGGCCCGGGCTCGTCGGCGTCGAAGCGGACGATGTGGTGGAAGCGCGAGGCGCCGCCGGTGCGCGGCAGCGGCCAGCGCAGCGCCGGGTGGAAGCCGAAACCCGCGGGCATCGGCACCGCGTCGAGATTGGTCACCTGGGCTTCGAGCGTCAGCGTCGCGCCGTCGAGCCGGTGCGTGACGTCGAGGCGGAAGGCGAAGGGATATTCCTTCCGGCTATGCGCGTCGGCCTCCAGCCGGAGCGTGACGTGCGTCTCCGACGCCTCGACCACCGAGAAGCGGCTCCCGCGCGCAAAACCGTGCTTGCCGATCGGAAAGCTCTTGCCGCCGAAGCGCGCGCCGCCCGAACTGACGCCGACGGTGGGGAACAGGATCGGCGCACGCCCCGTCCACCAGCGCGGATCGCCGTCCCACAGCCAGTCGTCACCCTTGGCGTCGACGACGGACTGCAGTTCTGCGCCGAGCGGTGAGACGGTGACGGTGAGGTCGGGCGAGGCGAGGGTGATGAGGTCGGTCATGCGAACCAGATGCCCGCAAGCGGCGCGCGGTTCCATCTTATTCAGCGCGGCCTTGCCCTTGTGCGCCCGACTGCTATAGACGCGCGCCGACCGGGGGTTGAGCTCGCGGGCGTGGCGGAACTGGTAGACGCAGCAGGTTTAGGTCCTGCCATCGCAAGATGTGGGGGTTCGAGTCCCTTCGCCCGCACCAG
>Ga0302314_10001554_pt1 | contig 42953 bp, 34 predicted proteins | sample III_Palsa_N2_3_FD_200533 | JGI IMG/M metagenome (GOLD analysis project Ga0302314, IMG submission 200533) | Peat permafrost microbial communities from Stordalen Mire near Abisko, Sweden - III_Palsa_N2_3 | ecosystem: Environmental > Terrestrial > Soil > Palsa > Peat permafrost | place: Sweden... | reverse complement strand
TATTGCCAGCGGGTCGTGTCGTTGCGGGGCGGGATCGTCGCCTTCGACGGCCCGGTCGCGGCACTGACTGACGAGCGGCTGCGCCAGATTTATGGCAGCGAGGCCGACCAGCTGCACGGGCCCGATTGTGCCCCAGCGGAGTCCTGGCCGCCACGGCTGGCGGTCACCGCCTGAATTTTAATCGAGGAGAGCATTTGATGCGGAACCATATCCTGGCTGGCTGCGTGTTGGCCGCGAGTGCGGTCCTGACCGGCGCTGCGCGCGCCGAGGCGCCGGCCGAGCTTGATTTCGGCATCATCTCGACCGAGGCCTCCTCGGCGCTCAAGTCGATCTGGGAACCGCTGCTGGCCGATATGTCGAAATCGATCGGGCAGCCGATCAAGGGCTTCTATGCCACGGATTATGCCGGCGTGATCGAGGCGATGCGCTTCAACAAGGTGCAGGTCGCCTGGTTCGGCAATGCCGGCGCCATCGAGGCGGTCGATCGCTCCGAGGGCGAGGTCTTCGCCCATGTCGTCCAGAGCAATGGCTCGCTGGGCTATTACTCGCTGCTCATCGTCAACAAGGACAGCCCGCTCAACAGCCTCGACGATCTGCTGAAGAACCCGGGGAAGCTGACTTTCGGCAATGGCGATCCGAACTCGACCTCGGGCTTCCTGATCCCGAGCTATTATGTGGGCCAAACACGACATCGATATCCGGAAGTTCTTTACCCGGGTCGTCGATTCGAACCACGAGGCCAACCTGCTCGCGGTGGCCAATCATCAGGTCGATGTCGCGACCAACAATACCGAGAATGTCGATCGGCTGCGCCTGACCACGCCGGCCGCGGTCGACAAGATCAAGATCATCTGGCAATCGACGCTGATCCCGAGCGATCCCATCGTCTGGCGTAAGGATCTAGCGCCCGCGGTCAAGGATAAGATCAAGGGCTTCCTGGTCGATTACGGCACCAAGGGTACGCCCGACGAAATCGCCCATGCCAAGGCGATCCTGGCGCCGATGCAATATTCGGGATTCGTCGCCTCGACGGACGCGCAGCTGCTGCCGATCCGCCAGACCAAGCTGTTCTCGGCCAAGATGAAAATCCAGAACGACGACAAGCTGTCGCCCGAAGAAAAGAAGGCCCAGATCGAACCGATCGAGCAGCAGCTGGCCGCCTTGGCCAAGCAGGCGTCGTAACAGGAAAAGAGTCTGGTGAATTTCTCCGACGGGCGTCGCGCGAGAAAAAGGGGTCAGAGTGAATTTCCTCTACCGATGTTGCCCATATGAGAGGGGGCCGAGCGGGAAATTCACTCTGACCCCTTTTTCTCGAGGGCTCGGGCAGTGCGGGAAATTCCCTCTGCCCGCTCCTTCTGGGTTGATGGATCGTTAAGCATGCCGTGATCTGCTGCCAGCCAGTGGTGCAACGGCAGGGACGAGACCTATGAGCGACAGCCCGGGGGGGGGCGAACCGATCCGTCTCGGCGATCCGGTGCCCTGGTTCGGTGCGCGCACGCTGGCCGGCGGCTCGGTCGACCTGCATGTCCAGGGTGGCCGCTGGATCGTGCTGGCCTTTCTCGGCGACCTCAGCCAGTCCCGCGCCGCCCAGGAGCTGAGCGAGCTCATGAGCGAAGCGGCGCTGTTCGACGAGGACAAGCTCGTCGTCTATGCCGTGCTGACCGTGCCGCCGCCGGCGCCGGTGGCGACGGCCCTGGCCGGGGCGAGTAATGCCGCTCTGGGCTTCCTGGCCGACTACGATGGCGTGCTCAGCCGCACCTATGGCGCCCTCGACGCGCCCAGAAGCGTCGTGATCGATCCGATGCTGCGAGCCGTCGCCAATATCGTCTGGGACGAGGGCATGAACCACGCCCAGACGCTGCGCGGCTTCCTGCGCCAGCTGCCCGATGTCGATGCCTCGGCCGGGGTAGAGCTCACGGCCCCGGTGCTGATCGTGCCGCGCGTCTTCGAATTCGATTTCTGCGACTTCCTGGTCGGGCTGCATGAGGAGATAGGCGGCAGCGATTCGGGCTTCCTGTTCGACCAGGGCGGCAAGACCGCGACCGTGATCGATCATGCCCTGAAGCGCCGCCAGGATCTGGTGATCGGGGATCCGCAGCTGCGCGAGATCATCCGCGACCGCGTCGTGCGGCGCCTGCTGCCGCCGATCGAGCGTTTCTTCCAGTATCAGGCGACGCGGATGGACCGCTATATGGTGTGCTGCTACGACAGTGCGCTGGGCGGGCATTTCTATCGGCATCGCGACAATGTCAATCTCGGCGCCCGGCATCGGCGCTTCGCCGTGACCATCAATCTGAACACCGACTACGAAGGCTGCGACCTGGTTTTTCCGGAGTTCGGGCACCGGCGCTACCGGGCGCCCTGTGGTGGTGCGGTGGTGTTCTCCTGCGGCGCGCTCCACCAGGTGACGCCGATTACGCGCGGCCGGCGCTATGCCTTCGTGCCGTTCCTCTATGGCGAGGCCGATTCGGCGCTGCGCGAGGCCAACAACGCCCATCTGCAGGAGGGCGAGGCGCATTATACCGGCGGTCTCGACCGGCTGTTCCCGGAAGCCTGAGCATGGAGCTGTCGGCGCTGGCACAGTGGACGCCGGTCCGGCTGAGCCTCCAGCCGCCGGATGCCGTGGTCGATTGGTGCGATCTCCGCGGCATCCGCTTCGAGGAGCCGTTCTTCGACCAGACCGTGGCGCGCTGGGCCGAGCGCCCGCTGGTGCGCACGTCGCTCCAGGAGATGGCGCTGCTCGATGCCGAGCCGTCGCTCGACCCGGCGGGCTTCGTCTTCCACATGTCGCGCTGCGGCTCGACCCTGGTCTCGCGGCTGCTCGCTACGCTGCCGGGCATGGTGGTGGCGTCGGAGCCGGGGCCGGTCAACGCGCTGCTAGAGATCGATCCGGAGCTGGTCGATCCGGCCGCGCAGGTCACGGTGCTGCGCCTGCTGATTCGGGCGCTCGGCCGGATCCGCTTCGGTGACGAGACGCGTTTCGTGGTCAAGCTGTCGAGCTGGAATGTCCGGCTGCTGCCGCTGTTCCGCGCCGCCTTCCCGGACGTGCCCTGGATCTTCGTCCATCGGGATCCGGCCGAGGTGATGGCCTCGATCCTGTCCGGGCCGCCCGGCTGGATGCAGCTGCGCCGTTTTCCTGGGCGCGCGAAATATCTCTTCGGCCTCGACCCGGCCGCGGTCGAGGCCATGACGCCGGAGGAATTCTGCGCCAGCACCCTGGCATCCATGATCGAGGCCTGGCTGGCCGAGGCGCCGCCGGATGCGGTCGCGGTCGATTATCGCGCCCTGCCTGTTGCGATCTGGGAGCGCATCGCCCCGGCTCTGGGCCTCGGGCTGCGTGACGAGGATATAGCCCGCATGGCGGAGGAGGCGCGTTACTCGGCCAAGGAGCCTGGCCGGCGGGTTTTCGCTGTCGCCCCGCCGCCACTGCGGGACGAGCAGCCGGCCGCATCGCACCTGATCCAACCGGTCTATCGGCGCCTGACGGCATTGCCTGGGGCGCGGCGATGACGCCGCCGCCGTTCTATCTCATTGCCCTGTTCCCGGTCCTCTGGCTGGCCGTGGCAACGCTCCTCGGTCTGCTGTCAGGCTGGTACTTCCTGATGAAGCGGTATCCCGACCGCCTGCAGACGCCTTATCTGACGTTGCGCTGGCAGTCCGGTTCGATGGGGGCGGCGGTCGGCATGCGGAACGTGCTGGTCTTGAGCGCTTGCCCGTCTGGCCTTCGCGTCGGCATGTTCCGGATTTTTGGTCCGTTCTGCCGATCCTTCTTCGTGCCCTGGAATGAGATCCGCATCCGGCGCTCTACCGTCCTGTTCACGAAGATGGCCACTCTGCGCTTCGGCGATGTGCCGCTCGGTTCGCTCCGCATTTGGGCAAGCGTCGCCGACCAGTTGGCGCGCGCGTCACAGGGCAAATGGCCTGAATTGCCCGGCTGACATCAAACCGTCACCGCCGGGGGCTAGTACGGGCGCTGTCGATCCCTTTCCCGAGGCTTCCGATGGCCGATAGTAGCACCGTGCCGCTCGCCCCCCTCGACCGACGGGGTACAAGGCGGGCGCTGACCGGCGGCGCCTGGCTGATCGTGCTCCTTATCCTCTCCTGGTCCTGGCGCGGGGCCGAGATGAACCCGATGGCGCTGTTCCGCGATTCCGGCAATTCGCTGGAGATCGGGCGGGAGTTCCTGCATCCGAATTTCCACGATTGGCGGTATTATCTGGAGGAGCTGATCACGACGCTGCAGATGGCGATCTGGGGCACGGTGCTGGCGATCGTCTTCGCCATTCCATTCGGCCTGCTCTCGGCCGACAATCTCATGCCCTGGTGGATCTACCAGCCGGTGCGGCGGCTGATGGATACGCTGCGCTCGATCAACGAGATGGTCTTCGCCATGCTGTTCGTGGTCGCGGTCGGGCTCGGGCCCTTCGCCGGCGTGCTGGCACTGTTCGTCCACACCACCGGCGTGCTGGCCAAGCTGTTCTCCGAAGCGGTCGAAGCGATCGATCCGCAGCCGGTCGAGGGCATCCGGGCGACCGGCGCCAACAAGCTCGAGGAGATCTTCTACGGCGTCATCCCGCAGGTGATCCCGCTCTGGATCTCCTATTCGCTCTATCGCTTCGAGGCCAATGTCCGCTCGGCCACGGTGGTCGGGCTGACCGGCGCCGGCGGGGTCGGCGTCATCCTCTATGAGAGCATCCGCGGCTTTCGCTTTGCCGATGCCTCGGCGGTGATGCTGATGATCATCGTCACGGTCGTCGCCATCGACCTCGGCTCGGCCCGCCTGCGCAAGCTGTTCATCTGACGGATTCCGGGTAGGATCGCCGGCAGGGCTCCGACACGAGAGCCTGGACCGGAGGAAAACCATGACGGCTCAGCGCTTCCACAGCAAGGCAGTTCTCGTTACCGGCGGCGCCTCGGGCATCGGCAAGGCCACGGCCGAGCGCTTCGCCGCCGAAGGCGCCGATCTGGTCGTGGCCGATATCGAGATCGCCAAAGCGCGCGACATCGCCGACAGCCTGGCGGCAACCTATGGCGTAAAGGCCTTTGCCGTCGGTTTCGATGCGGCCGAAGGAGAATCCTGTCGACGCATGATCGATGACAGCGTGGCTGCCCTCGGCCGTCTCGATGTCTTGTGCAATATCGCCGGCATCATGGATTGGGACCATTTCGCCGGGTTCTCCGCGTCGCGCTGGGATCGCATGCTCGCGATCAATCTCAGCAGCCTGTTCCACGTCACGCAACAGGCCCTGCCGCATCTCATTGAGACGCGCGGCAACATCGTCAACATGGCCTCGGCCGGCGGGCTGATAGGTATTGCCTATACCGCTGCCTATTGCGCCGCCAAGGCCGGCGTGGTGTCGCTGACCAAGTCGCTGGCGATCGAGTATGCCGCGGCCGGGATCCGCATCAACGCGGTTGCACCGGGCGGGATCAAGACGCCGATGCTGACGGCCAACCCGACGCCGCAGAATATCGACATGGCGCTGATCTCCCGCCTCTTTCCCAAGCTGCACGGCGGTGCGCTGGGCGAGCCGGAAGATATTGCCTCGGCGGTAGCCTATCTGGCCTCGGAGGAGGCACGCTTCATCACCGGGATCGTGTTTTCGGTCGATGGCGGGCAGACGGCCGGCTGAAGGGGCGCACTCATGAACGCCGAGGACTATTTCGCGATCCAGAACCTGGTCTATCGCTATTGCGACCGGATCGATCGCGGTGATTTCGACGGGGTGGGCCAGCTCTTCGCCAAGGCCGATGTCTATTTGCCGGCCACCGACCGCTGGTTCCGTCGCGACCCGGCCGGGCTCGCCGAGATGTATCGCGAATGGACGCGGCTCTATCCAGACGGCACGCCGCGCACCCGGCACGTCACGACCAATCTGATCATCGAGGCCGACGGCCCGGATCAGGCCCGGACCCAATCCTATATTCTGGTCTTCCAGGACGCGCCGGGCTGTGCATTGCAGCCGATCGTCGGCGGCCGCTATCTCGACCGCTTCAGCAAATCCGATGGCGTCTGGTGCTTCGCCGAACGGCGCATGGACATCGACATGTTCGGCAATCTGTCGGCGCACATGCTCCAGGCCTTGGGGCCAGACCGCGCCGGTTAAATCACCCGGGTGCCGGCGGTCCAGACGCCGCGGACCAGCGGCACGTGGCGATCCTCCTGAACCCGGATCAGATCGGCCCGCAAGCCGGGTGCGATCCGGCCGCGATCCTGGAGCCCGACGCGGCGGGCCGGCTCGGTGGCGATGGCTTTGACCGCGCGCGGCAGGTCCCAACCGATCCCGGCTTCCGCGAGAAGGAAGGCGCCATGCAGCAGGCTCTGCGGCACATAGTCTGAACTCAGCACGTCGAGCAGCCCCTGTTCGGCCAGCGCGATTGCCGAGACATTGCCCGAATGCGAGCCGCCACGTACGACATTGGGCGCACCCATCAGGATCGCCATACCGGCGTCGCGCGAAGCGCGGGCGGCGTCGATGGTGGTTGGGAATTCGGCGATTTCCATGCCGGCGGCGACCGCCTCCTCGACATGCGCTGCCGTGGCGTCGTCATGGCTGGCGAGCGCCAGGCCGTTTTCCCGGGCGAGGCAGATGACCAGCGCCCGGTTGTCGGCGCCGTGCAGCCGCGAGGATTCGGTCTGGCGATCGACGAAGGCCAGGAACTCGGCCTCGGTCATGCCGTGTTTCTTGACGTAATAGCCGCGATAGCTGTCGAGCGTGGTGAATTGGCGCTGGCCCGGCGTGTGGTCCATGACCGAGACCAGCTTCAGCAGCTTGTCGCCGATGAAGGGGCGGAACAGCCGCGCCATGTCGGCATGGCTGATTTCGCAGCGCAGATGCAGGAAATGCTCGGCGCGCAGCATGTCGCGGGCGCTCGCCTCGCGAATGGCGTCGGTCATGCCCTGGAGATTCTCCAGCCGGTCGCCGCCGCTCGAGACTTCGCCGACCGAGAGCGCATCGAAAACGGTGGTGATGCCGGCGGCCGCGACCTGGGCGTCATGGCCGACGATTGCCGCCAGGGCCGGCCATTTCGTGCCCGGGCGCGGGACGAAATGCTTTTCCAGATTGTCGGTATGGAGTTCGACCAAACCGGGCAGCAGATAATCCCCGGCCAGATCGATGGTACCGGCGGCCCGGCTCGGCCCCTCGTCGATGGCCGCGATCAGCCCATCCTCGACCACGACGCTGCCGGTGACGATCCGATCGTCGAGGACCAGGCGGCCATTGGTGAAGACGCAGTCTCGGGATCCGTTCGTCATGCTGCCGCCTTCGCCTCACTCATTTCATAGAGCCGGGTCGCGACCCGCTCGCGCACCTCGGCATCATGGAAGATGCCGATGATCGCCGTACCCTGCGTCAGAGCATCGTCGATCAGGCCGAGCACGGCCTGGCGGTTGTCGCCATCGAGCGAGGCCGTCGGCTCATCCAGCAGCAGGATCGGATACGCGACGGCGAAGCCGCGGGCAATGTTGATTCGCTGCTGCTCGCCCCCCGAAAATGTCGCAGGGGCGAGCGACCACAGCCGTTCCGGCAGATTGAGCCGGTCCAGCAGGGCCGCGGCCTGTGCGCGCGCCGCCTCGGGCGAGAGCCCGCGCCCGCGCATCGGCTCGGCCACGATATCGAGCGCCGAGATGCGCGGAATGACATGCAGGAACTGGCTGACATAGCCGATGGTCTGGCGCCGGATCTCGATCACGCGGCGCGGCGAGGCCGCGGCGATATCGACCCAGCCGCCGCCATGGGCGACCAGGATGCGGCCCGACGCGGCCTTGTAATTGCCGTGGATGGTGCGCAGCAGCGTCGATTTTCCGGTACCGGACCGGCCATGCAGCGCCACGCATTCGCCCGGCCTGAGCGCGAGATCGACACGGCCGAGCACGTCGAGCGTGACGCCGCCCTGATTATGCAGGGTGAAGGATTTGGCCAGGCCTTCAATGCGCAAGACGGGTTCCATGGTGGTTATCTCTCGATCATCACGCCGCTTCCACGAGCGGCCGTACGATACCCTCGCCCGCTTGGCGGGAGAGGGTGGCGAGCGGGAGCGAGCCGGGTGAGGGTGAGTGCTCCGGCCGGGCAGAATTCGTGCCGTACGCTCGGAGCACCCACCCTCTCACCCTCATAGGCGCTAACTTAAGGAATCTCCGCCCCTTTTTCTCGAGGGCTCGGACGGAGCAGGAAATTCCTTAAGTTAGCGCGTATGACCCTCACCCTCCCGTCGCAAGAGCGACGGGCCCCTCCCTCTCCCGCCGAGCGGGCGAGGGGCTGTTTGGAGCTCCCTTTCGGCATCGACCTCACACCTGCAAAATCGACGCGACGAGCAGTTGCGTATAGGGGTGCTGCGGATCGTCCAACACCTGGTCGGTCAACCCAGTCTCGACCACCACCCCGCCGCGCATCACCATCAGCCGATGGGCCAGGAGCCGCGCCACCGCCAGATCATGGGTGACGATGACCGCGGCCAGGCCCAGATCGGCGACCAGCCCGCGGATCAGATCGAGCAGCCGGGCCTGGACCGAGACGTCGAGGCCGCCGGTCGGCTCGTCCATGAACACCAGCCGGGGCTTGGTCACCAGATTGCGGGCGATCTGCAGCCGCTGCTGCATGCCGCCGGAAAAGCTCGATGGCGGGTCGTCGATGCGGTCGGTCGGGATCTCGACCTTGTCGAGCCACTCCGTCGCCTGGCACCTGATCGCCGCATAATTGCGGGCGCCGATTGCCATCAGCTTCTCGCCGACATTGGCACCGGCGCTCACGCCCAGGCGCAGCCCATCGCGCGGGTTCTGGTGCACCACGCCCCAATCCGTGCGCAGCAGCAAGCGGCGCATCGGCTCGGACAGCGCATAGACATCCTCGGTCGTGCCGTCGCGGAGGCGATACAGCACCTGGCCGGACGCTGGCGCCAGGCGCGCCGAGAGGGCGCCCAGCAGGCTGGTCTTGCCCGATCCGCTTTCGCCGACGATGCCCAGCACCTCGCCGGGCCAGAGATCGAACGACACGTCGCGGCAGCCGACCCGGTTGCCATAGGTGACAGTAACGTCGCGCGCCGACAGTAGCGGCGGCAGCTCATCCTCGGCGAGTAGCGGCAGCGCGCTCATTCCGCCGCCTTGGCCGCGACGCGGTCCCGGCAATATTCGGTATCGGAACAGACGAACATGCGCGTGCCCTGATCGTCGGTGATGACCTCGTCGAGAAAGGAATCACCGGCGTCGCAAATGGCGCAGGCCTCGTTCCAGCTCTCGACGGTGAAGGGATGGTCCTCGAAATCCAGGCTCTTGACCTTGGTATAGGGCGGCACGGCATAGATCCGTTTCTCGCGCCCGGCGCCGAACAGCTGTAGGGCCGGGTTCATGTCCATCTTGGGATTGTCGAATTTCGGGATCGGCGAGGGCCGCATCATGTAGCGGTCATTGACCAGCACCGGATAATCATAGGTCGTCGCGATCCGGCCATGGATGGCGATGTCCTCGTAGAAATTCACATACATGCCGCCATACTCGGACAGTGCATGCATGACCCGGGTCTCGGTCTCGCGCGGCTCCAGCCAGCGCAGCGGCTCGGGGATCGGCACCTGGTAGACGATGATCTGGCCGGCGGCCAACGGCGTCTCCGGGATGCGATGGCGGGTCTGGACGATGGTGGCGTCGCGCGTGCGCTCGGTCGTGGCGACCCCGGCGGTGCGGGCGAAGAAGCGGCGGATCGAGATGGCGTTGGTGGTGTCGTCGGCGCCCTGGTCGATCACTTTGAGCACATCGGGCCGGCCGATGATGCTGGCCGTGACCTGGATGCCGCCGGTGCCCCAGCCATAGGGCAGCGGCATTTCGCGGCTGCCGAACGGCACCTGATAGCCCGGAATGGCGACCGCCTTGAGCAGCGCGCGGCGGATCATCCGCTTGGTCTGCTCGTCCAGATAGGCGAAATTATAGCCGGCGAGGGGCTCGGTCATTCGGCGGCCTCCTTCAGTGCCGCGGCCCGCAAGCGGCGCACCAGATCCAGCTCCGACTGAAAATCGACGTAATGCGGCAGCTTCAGATGCTGGGTGAAGCCCGAGGCCTCGACGCTGTCGGAATGATAGAGCACGAATTCCGCATCCTGGGCCGGGGCGGTGATTTCTTCACCCAGTTCGGCGGCGCGCAGCGAGCGGTCGACCAGCGCCATGGCCATGGCCTTGCGCTCGCAATGGCCGAAGGCGAGGCCATAGCCGCGGGTGAATTGCGCCGGCTGGGTAGCCGAGCCTTTGAACTGATTGACCATGTCGCATTCGGTCAGGCGGATCTCGCCGATCTCGACGGCGAAACCGAGCTCCTCCGGGATGATCTCGACTGCGACGTCCACGACCCGGATCTCGCCGGCGAAGGGGTGGTTCTTGCCATAGCCGCGCTGGGTCGAATAGCCCATTGCGAGCAGGAAACCCTCGTCGCCGCGTGCCAGATTCTGCAGGCGGACGGCCCGGTCGGCCGGGAATTCCAACGGCTCGCGGGTCAGGTCGCGCGGTGGCGCGCCGGTCTCTGCCGGCGGTGGCTCGATCAACCCGTCACGGCCGAGCAGATCGGCGACCCGCGGCATTGCCGCCGGTGCGGTTTCGACCTGCTGCGGCGCGGGCAGCGGCGCGCCGCCGGCGGCGAGGGCGAAATCGAGCAGGCGATGGGTATAGTCGAAGGTGGCGCCCAGCACCTGGCCACCCGGCACATCCTTGAAGGTGGCGGAGATGCGCCGGCGGATCAGCCCCTCGGCGGTCTCGACCGGCTCAGAGGCAGCCAGGCGCGGCAGGGTGGTGCGATAGGCACGCAGCAGGAACACCGCCTCGACCAGATCGCCGGCGGCCTGTTTGATCGCCAGTGCCGCCAGCTCGCGGTCATAGATCGAGCCTTCGGTCATGACGCGGTCGACCGCGCCGGCCAGCTGCTGTTGGATTTGAGCAAGGCTGAGTTCGGGCACGGCAGGATCGCCCCGCCGTTCGGCGGCGAGCAGCGCATGGGCGGCGTCGATGGCCTTCTCCCCGCCCTTGACGGCGACATACATGGTCCTACTCCTCGACGCGGGTGGTGCGCGGCAATGCTGCGAGCCGGTCGCCGCAGGTCAAGATCAGGTCGATACCGCAGGGAAACAGCGGCGCCAGCGCCGCCCGCTTGGCCCAGAACCCCGCTGGCAGCCCTTCGATACCGAGCCTGGTTCGATCCTCGATGCCGGGGCCGGACAGAGTAAGGTCACCGTCATCGGCGAGCGCCCGAACCTCGATGACCAGCGTGGTCGAGCGATCGGGATAGGCGTCGGTGCCCAGCGCGAAGCTGTCGAGGGTCGGCAGTACCGCGGGATCGCCGAGAAAGGCAAAGCTGGCGCCGCCCGGCGTCTCGGCCTTCGGGCAATTACAATGGAAGCGCAGATGCGCGCGTGCGGCACTGGCCGCTTCGTCGAGCCAGAGCGGCGTCTCGAAATCGAGCAGCGCCAGGGCGGTGCCGAGGGCGGCGCGACCGAGCGGACCAGGCGGCAGATCCGCCGGGGCGTCGATGGCGACGATCCGGCCGGGATGGGCGAGCGCGTCGAGCACCTTACGGAAAATGCGCTGGGCGTCATCGACCGGGTCGGCGAAACCGGGCAGCGGCCCGTCGGCGGTGAGCGCGCTCATTCGCCCCTCACGAGGGTGAAGAAATCGACCCGAGTCGCGGCGATCTCGGCCTGTTCGGCCTGGCGTCGATCGGCACGGCTCTTCGCCAGCCTGTCGATGAGGTCGCTATTGAGGGCCTGCCAGCGCGGGTGCTGCAGCATGGCGTCGAAGATTGCGGCCAGCTCGGCATGGCGACGGTCGCGGCCGGCGACATGGCCGAAGCCGACCGGACCGTCGGCCAGGCGGATGGCGCAGCGGGTCATGGTTATTTCGCCCATGTTGAAGGGTGCGCCAGTGCCCGAGATGCGGCCGCGCACCATGACCAGTCCGGTCTCGGCCGGGCGCAGCAGCGCATAATCGGGCCGCTCGTCGAGGCCCTGCCAATGCGCTTCCAGCGTTGCCGTCTCGGCCTTGGCGAGCTGGGCCATCGAGCCCTGCCGTCGTGCCGTCTCGGTGTGTGCGGATGAGTGCAACATTTGTCTAGACATCCATATCTTTCGCCGCCATGATTCCCCGAACGCCGCAAAAAGTAAAGCGCGCTAAGCGAGATATTTTCGTGACAGCGCATGGAAAGGATTCCGTGGACCGGCATTTCGACGAGGATGATGGGGTGGTCGAGCGTGGCCATGGCGTGGCGCTGTGGCGGCAGATCGATCAAAGCCTGAGCCGCGATATCGCCGCCGGGACCTGGCAACCGGGCGAGCAATTGCCGACGGAGCAGGCGCTGGCTGCGCGCTTCCAGGTCAATCGCCACACCATCCGGCGCGCCATCCAGGCCATGGTCCTGCGCGGTCTGCTGCGCGTGGAGCAGGGGCGCGGCACCTTCATCCAGGAAGGCATCATCGATTACATCGTCGGCAAGCGGACGCGATTCACCGAGAATATCCTGCGAAACCGGCGCTATCCCTCGACCTTGCAGCTGCAATGCGGCGAGGTCATGCCGCCGCCGCCAGTGGCGCGGCAATTGAAATTGCCGGCCGAGGCGCGGGCCGTGCTGCTCGAAAGGGTGAGTTCCGCCGGTGGCCTGCCGGTGTCGATCTCGACCGTGTATTTCCCGGCCGCGCGTTTCGCCGGCTTCGACAAAATCTATGCCGAGACGCAATCCATCACCCTGACGCTGCGGCATTACGGCATCGAGGATTACGTCCGGGCCACGACGCGGGTGACGGCACGGCTGCCGACCGCCGAGGAGGCCCGGCATCTGAAGCAACCGGTGACGCGCCCGGTGCTGTTGTCCGAAGCGCTCGACGTCGATGCGGCTGGACAACCGGTTTCGGTCAACATTACCCGCTTCGCGAGTGACCGGGTGCAAATCGTGCTCGACACCACGGGCTCGGAAGAATAGCTGCGACAAATCGACTTTTCGTTATCGCGCAATCAGATCTGGCAATCAGTTCGAGTCGGATCTATATTTCTATCCAGAAGAGTGCGCGGACACGCATGCTTTTCCTTGGGGGTAGCGACAGTGCCAGGGGATACGCAAGACAAGCCCAGGGGGCAAGGGATCGGCCGGCGCGAGTTGCTGCGCTGCGCCGGGCTTATGGGGCTGGGCGCGTTCAGCCTGGCTTTGACCCCGCAGGCGCTGGCCGTGGAACGCGCCAAGGCCGTGGCACCGCGGCGCCCGCAGATCATCGTCATCGATCCCGGCCATGGCGGCATCGACCCCGGCTGCATCGGCTATAGCGGTGTTTATGAAAAGGAAATCTCCTTTTCGACGGCGAATGAAATCGCCCGGATGCTGGAATCGACCAAGCGCTACAAGGTGGTTCTGACCCGCGACGAGGACGAATTCGTGGCCTTGCAGGATCGCGTCGCCCGGGCGCGCGCGGCCGAGGGCGATCTGTTCCTGTCGATCCATGCCGACGCCATCCCCGATGAGCAGGTGCGCGGCGCCTCGGTCTTCACCCTGTCCGAGAAGGCCTCGGATGCCGCCTCGGCAGCCCTGGCGGCGCGCGAGAATCAGGCGGATGTCGTGGCCGGCATCAATCTCGCGACCCAGACACGTGAGGTCTCGGACATCCTGCTCGACCTGGCACGGCGCCAGACCAACAATCTTTCGATCGGGCTGGCCCAGGAGTTGGTAAGCAAGCTCGGCTCGGAAGTGCGCATGCTCGACCACAGCCATCGCTCGGCCGGCTTCGCGGTGTTGAAGGCGCCGGATATCCCGTCGGCGCTGGTCGAACTCGGCTGCCTGTCGAATCGCGATGAAGACCGGATGCTGCGGACCCCGGCCTATCGCAAGAAGCTGGCCACCGGCATCGTCCAATCGGTCGAAGCCTATTATGCGCAGGTCGTGCGGGCCTGAGACACCGGCTGCCGCCTCATAGGTCCTGACATCGATCCGGCCCCCGCCGACAAAACCTGCCCTTGTCAAAATTGCACGGTTGCAGTGGCTTGTTCCGGCTATCCTGCGGCACAATGATCAGGCCAAGGGCTGGATGCGGGAGACATTGATGGCTCATTTGCGTGCGGAATTTCGGAATATGGTCGATGGCACCGCCGAGGACTGGCGACGCATCTCGGGCGATTTCATCCCCTTCGCCAAGCAATTGTCGGGGCGGATCCTCGACCATCTGCGCCTGCTCGACGGGGATTTCGGCGGTTTCATCGTCGATCGGCTGACCCATAGCCTGCAGACTGCAACGCGCGCCCATCGCGACGGTCGCGACGAGGAATATGTCGTCTGCGCCCTGCTGCACGATATCGGCGATACGCTCGGCAGCTATAACCACCCCGATATCGCCGCCGCCATGCTGAAGCCCTTCGTGTCCGAGCAGAATCTTTGGATGGTGCAGCATCACGGCATCTTCCAGGGCTATTACTTCTTCCATCATATCGGCCTCGACCGGAACGCGCGCGACGCCTTCGCGACCCATCCCTTCTATGGTCATGCCGAAGAATTCTGCGCCAAATACGATGCGCCGGCCTTCGATCCGAACTATGAGAGCCTGCCACTGGGGTACTTCGAGCCAATGCTGCGGCGTATCGTTTCGGTACCGAAACACTCGCCTTACCGCAAGGCGATGGAGGGCTGAGGCGAGGGCGGCGGCGCGATGCGGCGGCGCGTCCCGCCGCTGGCGACGCTCAACGCCTTCGAGGCGGCGGGGCGGCTGCTGAGCTTCAGCCGGGCGGCGGCTGAGCTGTTGATCACCCAGAGTGCCGTCAGCCATCATATCCGCAAGCTCGAGACATCGCTCGAGACCCGGCTGTTCATCCGCCGCACGCGGGCGGTCGAGCTGACCCCGGCGGGTGCTGCCTATCTGGCGGTGATTGCCGACGCCTTCGACCGCATTGCCGAGGGGACGCAGCGTCTGCGCCGGGCGCCGGAGCGTGCCGTACTGAAGCTCAGCCTGCTGTCCTCATTCGCGACTCATTGGTTGATCCCGCGCCTGCCGCGCTTTGCCGCGCGCCATCCCGAGATCGACCTGCAGCTCGAGACCTCGATTGCGCTCAGCGATATCACGCAAGGTGCCGCGCAGATGGCGATCCGCTATGGCCAGGGCGGCTGGCCCGGCGTGTCCGCTTCCCTGCTGATGGCAGAGCGCTTGAGTCCGGTCTGCAGCCAGGCTTTCCTCGCGCGGCATCCGCTTGCCCGGCCGAGTGATCTCGGTGGGCTGCCGCTGCTCTATTCCTATTCGAGGAGTCCGTTCGAATGGAGAGCCTGGGCCGCCGCCCAGGGTTTCGACCTCGCCGCAACGCGCGCGGTCATGCTGCATGACTACAACATCGTGGTGCAGGCCGCACTGGACGGGCAGGGTGTCGCCATCGGGCGGGAGCGACTGATCGCCGACAGCCTGCGCATAGGCTCGTTGGTCCAGCCCTTTCCCGACCGCGCGTTGGCGCCGCCGAATGCCGGCTATTGGCTGGTGACGCCGCCAGGAGCGAAGGACGCTGCGGCCGCCGCTTTCATCGCTTGGCTGCGGGAAGAGGTCGACCTGCCGTCGATGCATGAGCAGGATTGATCGATCGGGTGAGAACTTCGAATTCGTCAGGCGAGTGGTTCAAGGGCAACGTGGGGTCCGGATAATCCGGAGGTCACACCATGTCGAAATCACTCGCCCAACTTGTCGCGGAACACGGGCATACCCTGCCGGCGACGAGGCCGCCCGTCGCCAATTACCTGTCGACCACGCGCGCCGGAAATCTGCTGTTCATCGCCGGCCAGATCGCCCAGCGCGACGGCGAGCCGGCCGGCATCGGCCGCCTCGGCGCCGCGCTGAGCGTGGCTGAAGGGCGTGAGGCGGCGGCGCTCGCGGCCCTCGGATTGCTGGCGCAGATCGATGCCGTGGTCGAGGGCGATGCCGGCCGGGTGAAGCGCATCCTGCGGCTCGGCGTCTTCATCGCTGCCGAGCCGAGCTTCGACGAGCATAGCCAGGTCGCCAACGGCGCTTCGGACCTGCTCGTTGCGATTTTCGGCGACATCGGCCGCCATGCGCGCACCGCTGTCGGCGTGTCGTCGCTGCCGGCTGGTGTCGCCGTCGAGATCGACGCCATCGTCGAGTTGGTTGGATGAGTCTCGATCTCGCCCGGCTGCGCGCGGAGACGCCGGGCTGCGCCGGCCACCTCCATTTCAACCATGCCGGCGCCTCGCTCATGCCGGAGCCGGTGCTCGATGCCGTGATAGGCCAGCTCCGGCGCGAGGCGCTGGAGGGCGCCATGGAAGCCGGTGCCGCCGCGGCCGGGCGGATCGAGGCCGCCCGCGGTTCGGCGGCCCGGCTGCTTGGTGCTGAACCAGGCGAAATCGCCTTTGCTGCCAGCGGCTCGGCCGCCTGGGGGCTTGCCTTCGCGGCACTCGGCCCGCTCCGGCCGGGCGACCGCATTCTGGTGGGACGCCAGGAATGGGGCGGCAATCTCGCCACCATGCGCCGCGCGGCCGAGCGGGCCGGCGCCTGTATCGAAGCCGTTCCCTGTGACGAGGCCGGCCAGGTCTCGGCCGCAGCGCTGACCGAGTTGCTGGATGAGCGCGTGCGCCTGGTGGCGCTGACCTGGCTGCCGGCCAATGGCGGGTTGATCAACCCCGCGGCCGCGATCGGCCAGGTCACGCGCCGCGCTGGCGTGCCCTATTTCATCGATGCCGGCCAGGCGCTGGGGCAGATGCCGGTCGATGTCGCGGATCTCGGCTGCGACGTGTTGAAGGGCGCCGGGCGGAAATATCTGCGCGGTCCGCGTGGCACCGCCTTGCTCTATGTTCGCAGCGGCTTTCTCGATCGCTGCGAGCCGCCCTATCTCGATGTCGCCTCGGCGCCCTGGAGCGATGCAGGCCGCCAGAGCCTGCGCCCGGATGCGCGGCGCTTCGAGACGAGCGAGTTGCCGGTGGCACTGCTGCTCGGTCTCGGCGCTGCGCTCGATTACGCATTGGCCCTCGGCATCCAGGATATCCGCCGGCGCATCGACATGCTGGCCGAGGATCTCAGGGGCCGGCTGGCAACCATTCCCGGGGTGATGGTGCGGGATCTCGGCATCGAGCGCTCGGGCCTGGTTTCCTTCACCCGCAAGGGCATGGCCGCCAGCGAAATCAAGGCACGGCTGGCGGCGCAACGGATCGCGATCGGTGCCAATGGCATCGCCTATACGCCGCTCGACATGACGGCACGCGGGTTGAGCGAGATCGCCCGCGCTTCCGTCAGCTATTTCACCAGCGAGGACGAGATCGACCGCCTCGCCGCTGCCCTGCGCCGCCTGTAGGGCCGGGCCGCGTTTCGCGTTTCGGGATTGAGGCGGCGGCGCGGCTGGGCTACCACATATCTCCGTAACGCGAGGCTTTGCATGGTCCCCAAGATTCGCGGCGAGCGAGCGCTCACGCTGATCTGGGCGGGGCAGCTCGTCGCCATTCTCGGCTCTTCGCTGACCGGCTTCGGCCTGTCGCTGCATATGTACGACATGACCGGCAGCGTGCCGATGATGACGGCATTGCAATTCGCTGCGGTGGCGCCGCAGGTCTATCTCAGCCTCTTCGCCGGAATCTTCATCGACCGCTTCGGCACCAAGCGCGTGATGGCGCTGGCGACCCTGGCGGGCGCCGTGATTCCGGCCGTGCTGGCGCTCGTGCTCGGGCTGGGAGCGCTGCCAGCCTGGCTGGTGCTCGCCGCCGCCGCCGGCAGCGGGGCCGCCGCGGGTTTCCGCGATACCGCCCTGCAAAGCAGCGTGCCGGGCTTCGTCCGGCCGGCCCGACTCGCCGCCGCCAATGGGTTGATCGCGACGGCGATCGGCGTGCCTTATGTGCTGGGCCCGAGCCTCGCCGCCATATTGCTGACCTATCTGTCGTTTCGCGTGATCCTGATCGCCGATGCCGCAGGAGTGCTGGTCGCGACCCTGGCCGTGCTGATCGTGCGCTTCCCGGTCGTGCCGCGCCTGGGCGACGAACTCGGCCTGGGCGCGCGTCTCGGCGAGGGCACGCGCTGGATCCTGGCGCACCCGCCGCTGGCCTGGCTCAGCACCTATTTTTCGCTCAGCTATTTCTTCAATGGTGCCGCCGGCGGCTTGACCATCGCCTATGTCCTGATGCGCACCGATGGCGACAAGGCGGCGCTGGCCGTCGTCAATACCCTCCTGGCCGTCGGCCTGATTGCCGGCGGGGTCGTGGCCGGTCCGGTGGCACTGCGCGTGCGGCCGCTGCGGGCCATTGCAGTCAGCTGCGGCGCCACCAGCCTCGGCCGGGTCGCCTTCGGTCTGGTCTTGGGGCCGGTCGCCTGGGGGGCCTGCCAATTCGTCCGCGCCGCCGGGTTGACTGTGGCCGGCGCCGCCAATGATCTGATCTGGCAGCAGGCCGTGCCCGAAGCCTGGCGGGGCCGCGTTTTCGGCACGCGCAGGATGCTGATGGGCGGACTCTATCCGGTCGCCTTGGGCGTCGGCGGCATCGCCGGCGCGCTCGCGGCCGAGGGCGGCGCCGACCGCTTCGCCCTGTGCTTCGTCGTATTCGGCCTGCTCGAGGCGCTCACCCTGATGCTGCTGCTGCGCGTACGGATCGCCGGTGCCGGACAGATCGCGCCGAAGCCGGCCGAGTAGAGGACGCGACCCGCAAAATCTATTGCCGGAACGCCGTGCGCTGCGATCTAGTGCTGGGGACGAAGCGGGGAGGAGCGGCATGGCGTTCGGCTGGGCTCGGCGGTATCTTCGGTGCTATGCCGGATGCTGCGTGCTCGCCGCGGCGATCTTGGTCGGAACGCCGACGACCGGCCATGCCGAGCCCTCGGGCCTGCCCCATGCCGATGATGAGCTGGTCATCGGCGTGCCGGAAGCAATCACCGCGCTCCATCCGCTCGTCCCGACCCTCTATGAGGCATTTGCTCTCGGCTTCGCCCATCGGCGGCTGGCGATGCCCGATCAGAGCTGGCACCTGACCTGCGCGCTCTGCACCGTCCTGCCGAGCTTGGCCAATGGCCGGGTCAAGCTGGTGCCGGCACCGGGCGGCGGCCAGGGCGCGGAAGTGACCTATACATTGCAGCCACTGGCGCGCTGGGCCGATGGCGAGCCGGTCACCAGCCAGGATGTCGTCTTCTCGGCCGAAATCGAGCAGATGCCGGATAGCGGCCTGAACAACGCGCTGCTGTTCCGCAATCTGCGCAGCGTGCGCGTGGTCGACGCCAAGAATTTCGTCATGATCTTCGATCATGTCCAATCCGGTTTCAATGCGCCGGACGCCTTCCAGATCCTGCCGGAACATATCGAGGGGCCGATCTACCGCGGGCTCGCGGACAAGCGCGACTACCTGAAGCACTCGGCCTATCGGACCATGCCGACCACGCCGGGGCTGTGGATGGGGCCGTATCGCCTGGCGGAGTTCGGCGCCGGGAAATACGCGGTCTTCGAGCGCAATCCCTATTGGTTCGGCGAGGTCCCCTATTTCCGTAAGATCACGTTGCGCTTCTACCCGTCCTCGGCGCAGGCGCAGGCCGGGCTGTTCGCCGGCGAGACCGATTTTCTGCAGGAGGGCACGCTGCCGCTGAGCGTCGCTGCCGATATCAGGAGCCGGCTGCAGGACAGTTTCCAGGTCAAGACCGCACCGGGTGCTACTCTGCTGAACGTCGTCGTCAATCTCGACCAGCCACAGCTCAAGGATGAGCGGGTCCGGCACGCCCTGTTGCTGGCGATCGACCGCAAGACCATGGCCGCGGAGCTGCTGGGGGACGAGCAGGCGGTGGCGCATTCCTTTCTGCCGCCGCAGGATCCCGCCTATAGCGATAGGGTCCCGCATGTGCCCTTCGATCCCGCAGCCGCGGCCCAGGACCTGCGCGATGCCGGCTATCACCAGAGCGAGTCCGGGCGCTGGGTCGACGCTGCCGGGGTGCCGCTTGCCCTGCGGCTCTCGATCAATGCCGGCAACAGCCTGACCGGTCCGGTCGGCGACCGCCTGACCGCGGCCTGGCGGCGGCTCGGCATCGATGTGACGCTGGTCTCGGACCCGGCGCTGCTGGCGCAGACGCTGCCGCATCGCCGCTTCGACCTCGCTCTGTTCAGCCTGACCCCGACCCCGGAATATGTACCGCAGACCATCCTCAGCAGTGCGGCGATCCCGACCGAGGCCAATAATTATTCGGGTCAGAATTTCGCCGGCCTGAGAAATTCCGAGATCGATGGCTTGCTCGTCGCCCTGACAGGCGAGACAGACAGCCGGAAACGAAAGGAGCTATGGACGAAGTTGGAGCTGGCATGGGCACAGGAATTGCCGGCGCTGCCACTTTTCGACTTGCCGCAGCTCTATGTCGTCCCGAACTGGCTGCGCGGTTTCGCGCCGACCGGCCATCTGATCCCTTCCAGCAACTTCGCCGAGACATGGAGCCGCAGGCCCTGAGCGGCATTGCCGGTCGCCGCCGATCAGGTTAGAGTAGCCCTGACGTTGATGGGGAGCGGGTCATGAAGTCGATCGTTTGCGCAATTGCGGTGTTGGTGCTCACGGCTGGGGCGGCGCACGCCTTCACCTATGATGGGCACAGCAACCTCAATCCGGACGGCACGACCAGGTTTACCGATCCCGATGACCAGCTCACCGATGGTTCGGGCAGCTCGAACCAGGCCAAGAGCAAGACCGGCTTCAGCATGAAGTTCAGCAACGGCTCCACTGATTCGACCGGGTTGGGCGTGCAGAACCGGTTCCTGCCGAGCGGCAACCGCGCCTTCAGCTCGCCGTTCGGGCCGCAGAGCAATTTCGGCCCGCAGTCGAACCTCCCCAACTGAGCCGGGACACGACGCCGGTTTCCCTGGATTCCGCCGCGCGGGCGGCCGCGACTCTTCTGATCGCGGCACATCGCGACCGACAGCCGATCGATCGGCTGCCCGAATCCTGCCGGCCCGCGAGTCACGCGGATGCCTATGCCATTCAGGACGAGGTCACGCGGGCGCTCGGCCCGATCGGCGGCTGGAAAGTCGGGATGGGCAGCCCCGATGCCGAGCCGAGCTGTGCCCCAGTCTATCACGACAATATCTTGCCGGCCGGCGCCGTGCTCGATCCGGCGTACTATCACGGTCTGGCGCTGGAAGTGGAATTCGCTTTCCGGCTGCGCCGTGATTTGCCGCCGCGCGCTGGCGGCTATGGCTATGACGAAGTCGCGGCGGCAGTGGATTTCCTGCCGCTGATCGAGGTGATCGGCAGCCGCTATCGCGACCGGACCGGCCTCAGCGAGGCCGAACTCCTCGCCGATGCCAATGGCAATGGCGCCTTCATCCTGGGGGCGCCGATCGCCGAGTGGCGCGAACTCGATTTCCGCACCCTGCGAGTCGAACTGGCGATCGATGGTCGGATCGTGCAATCGGCCTGCGGCACGCACCCGGCCGGCGATCCGGTTCGGCTGGTGCTCTGGCAGGCCAATCACACTGCTGCGCGCTGCGGCGGGCTCAAATCCGGCGATGTCGTGACGACCGGTTCGCTCCAGGGAGCGACCGCGATTGCCGCGGGCAGCCGAGCCATCGGCGATTGGGGGCGCTGGGGACGGATCGAATTGGCCGTTGCCGGCTGATCGCGCTCGGCGCGATGTTGCGAAACCGATCGGTAAAATCTGTGAGAATGATTGCTAAAATACGTCGTACTCTTTGGCTCGTCCGCTTCCGCCTGGAGATGTCTTGTTAAGCTCTACCATGCGATAAGCACTCCGCGGTGGTTATCGGAGGGCGCGATGCGGACGTTGGTGGAGACCATTGACAAGACCTTATTGAATATTGGGCGCGAGCCGCGCGACCTGTTGTTCGAGACGATCATGGCCTTCGACAATTTAGGACTCTCCGACGAGGAAGAGATCTGCGCCATCGCCAGCGCCATCGCATCCAATGCTGCCGGAACGCATCGCCGCCATGTGGCGCGCTATATCGACGCCATCAAGGTCTGGGCCATCGAAATGGCCGTGGACGCCGCCTCACCGCCGCCGCGCCTGCACAGCCTGCCCGTTCCCGAAAGCGTTGCCGAAGGCACCGATCTGCTGCTCGGCGGCACCCGCGAATTGCTCGATGCGCTGGAAGATGCCCAGGTTGCGCTGCAGGATCGGCTGGTCGCCGAACTGACCCTCTATACGCGGCTGCTCAAGCGCCATGACGTCAATACCATCAACCTCGCCCTCTATCGCGTCACCGAAGCGACTGCGGTCACGGGTTTCAAGCCCGGTGAGCTGGTCGCGGTGCCGCTGCGCGAGACGCGCTCGCTGGTCCGGACCGACCGGCTCGAAGATTTGATGGTGCGCGGCACCGCCTGAACACAGACTCCGCGGCGGGCGCCCGGTGGAACCGGAAAAAACCTCGCAGGATGATGATCCTGCGAGGTTTTTTCTTGCGCTTTGCCAATCGGCCGTCGGGACAGCCCGGCAGGTCATCGCCTTCGCATGATTTTGCACTCTGCAGCGACGCCGATGTCGCCAGTGCATTTTGCGTAAAGAAATTTCGTGATCCAATACGCATAGTGGATATATCATAAGTGCGACCACCGGCGAGGTGCTGTCATCGCGGGTCCGCCCGGGCCGCAATTCGGGATCGAATGCATGGGTGTTGCAGTGGAAATGCGGCCGGCGCTCGGCGGCCCCGGTACGGCGGTGATCATCACCGGCGGGGCCTCGGGGATCGGGCTGGCCTCGGCGCAGGCCTTGGCCGCGGTCGGCCGTGCGGTGGCGCTGTGGGATATCGACGCGGCCAAGGCGGCTGCCGCCGCTACCTCCATCGAGGCCGATTTCGGCGTCGCGGCGCATGCCGTCGCGATCGATCTGCGTGACCTCGCGGCCTACGCGCCGGCGCTGGCCGAGACCCGGAGCGCGCTCGGGCCGATCGGCGGGCTGGTGCATTCGGCCGGCATCGTCGATACCGGGTCGCTCGATGGTGTCACGCCGGAGAGCTGGGCGGATGGCATCGATACTCATCTGCGGCCGCTGATCCTGCTGGTCCAGGCGCTCATGCCGGATTTCCGCGCCAGCCCGGGCTCGGCGGTGGTCGCCATCGCCTCGATCAATGCGACGCTCGGCAATGCCGTCAACCCGATCTACAGTGCTGCCAAGGGCGGCATGCTGTCGCTGGTCCGCTCGCTCGCCGACCGGCTGGCGCAGGACCGTATTCGCATCAATTCGGTCTCGCCAGGCGTCATCCGCACCCCCATGGTGCAGGCGGCGGTCGAGCATTTGCCCAAGGGGCATTTCGAGCGGCGCATCCTGCTGGAGCGCCTGGGCGAGGCGGCCGAGATCGGCCGTATGGTCCGCTTCCTGCTGTCCGACGAGGCGAGCTACGTCACCGCCGCCGAATTCGTCGTCGATGGCGGCAACATCTCGTCGCAGCGGCAATGACGGCCGGACCCTCGCCCTTCAGCGCGCTCCGCATCGGCCCGCTGGCGCTGCGCAACCGCTTCATCAAATCGGCGACCAATGAGGGCATGGCCAAGGGTGGCGTGCCGTCGAAGCTGCTGGCGAATTGGCATGGGCGCCTGGCCGCGGGCGGCGTCGCCCTCACTACCGTCGCCTATTGCGCCATCAGCCCGGATGGCCGGACCTTCGTCGACCAGGTGACGCTCGACGAGGCTTCGCTGCCGGATCTGCGCGCCCTGACCGAGGCGGTGCACCATGAGGGCGGGGCGGTTTCGGCGCAGATCACCCATGGCGGCTGTTTCACCTTCATCCCCGAGCTGACGACGCCGCGGCCGCTCTCGGCCAGCGGCGGCTTCAACAAGGTCGGCATCATGAGCGGGCGTTTTCTGCGCCGCGCCATGGACGAGGCCGATATGGAGCGGATCGCCGGTGAATTCGCGGCTGCGGCGCAGCGGGCGCGCGCCGCCGGCTTCGATGCGGTCGAGATCCATATGGGGCATGGCTATCTGCTGAGCCAGTTCCTGTCGCCGCTCTACAATAAAAGGCGCGATGCTTATGGCGGCAGTGTCGAGAACCGCGCACGCTTCCCGGCCCAGGTGTTGCGACGCGTGCTCGATGCCGTCGGCCGGGATCTGGCGGTGCTGTGCAAGCTCAGCATCACCGACGGTGTCGCCGGCGGCAACACGGCCGAGGACGGCGCCGCAATTGCCCGAATCGTGGAACGCGAGGGCGCCCATATGCTGGTGCTCAGCGCCGGCATGAACATCGAATCGATCACCACCATGTTCGGCTCGTCCTTTCCCAAGGAAAACCGCGGCCGGCCGGCCAACCCGGTGATCGCCGTCGCGATGTTCATCCAGAGCCTGACCGAACCCAAGGACGTCGTGTTCAAGGAGCTCTATCTGCTCGAACATGCCCGGAAGATCCGTGCCGCCGTGACCATGCCGCTCGCCTATCTGGGCGGCGTCGAATCGCTTGCCAATGTCCAGCAGGCGCTGGGCGAGGGCTTCGATGCCGTCGCCATGGGCCGGGCGCTGATCTTCGATGCCGATCTGGTCAACAAGTTCCAGAGCCATGAAGTCGAGAAATCCGGCTGCATCCGCTGCAACCGCTGCGTCACCATGATGTATACGCCCGGTGGTACGAGCTGCGTGCTGCATGAGCCAAATGATGCCGGTTTGAATGCGGTGCCGGCCAGGGCGGTGGATGTCGTCTAGCGGCAGCGGGCATCGGATTGACAGGAGCCGGGCTTCCGGGCACGCATCTGGTCCAAGGCAAGGTCCACAGGGTGACCGTTATCGCCATAACCGTCGGGTGCTCGGCAAAGCAACATGGGTTCGGAGCCGCAGGATTACCTCTTCGGGCCCTATTGCCTGGTGAAATGGGCGCGGCTGCTGCTGCGCGATGGCGAACCGGTTCCGATCGGCAGCCGAGCCTTCGATCTCCTGGTGACGTTGGTGGAAAACCGTGACCAGGTGCTCAGCCGGGCGAGTTTGCTGGAGCGCGTCTGGCCGACCGGGCGCATCCACGAAAATAATCTGCCGGTGCATATTTCGGCGCTGCGCAAGACGCTGGGCGAAGACGGGGCCGGGCAACGCTATATCACCACGATCACCCGGCGCGGTTTCCGCTTCGTCGCCCCGGTCACGCTGGAGGCGAGCCGCTTCCGCCGAGCGCCGGCCCATGCCATCGGCGATGCGGCCGGCAATATTCCCGCCTTGTCGGCCCGGCTGATCGGTCGCGCCGAGGAAACCGCCTCGATCGCTGCGGATCTGGAGCGTTCCGCTCTCGTCTCGATCGTCGGTCCGAGCGGCATCGGCAAGACGAGCCTGGCCCGGGCGGTTGCGCTGGCGCAGGGCGAGCGCTTCGCCGACGGGGCCTGGCTGGTCGATCTGGCCGCCGTCACCGATGGTGCCGCGATCGCCTCTGCCGTCGCGACGACCCTGGCGCTGCCGATCGACGCCGGCGAGATTACCGATGAGAGCGTTGCCGCCCAGCTTGGCCGTCGCCGGCTTCTGCTCGTGCTCGACAATAGCGAGCATCTGCGCGCCGCCACCGCCAGCCTGGCGATAGCGATCCTCGCCGCCTGCCCGGATGTCCGGATCTTGACGACCGGGCTGGAGAAAATCGGCTTGGCGGCGGAAAGCGTCGCCCGGATCGAACCCCTGGCCGTGCCGTCGGCGGAGCAGCCTCTCGATGCGCGCAAGCTGTTCGACTTTGCCGCCTGCGCCTTGTTCATCGAACGGGCCAAGGCGGTCGATCGCCTGTTCGCCGTAAGCGACGACAACGCCCGGACCATCGCCGAGATCTGCCGGCGCCTGGACGGCATGCCGCTGGCGATCGAACTGGCTGCGAGCCGACATGTCAGCCTCGGCCTCGACCAGATTCGCCGCGGTCTCGACGATCGGTTCAACCTGCTGGTCGGCGGCAGCCCGGCGGCGGTGCCGCGCCATCGGACATTGGCCGCGGCGCAAGGTTGGAGCTATGCCCTGCTGATGCCGCGCGAGCAATCCGTCCTGCGCAGGCTCAGCCTGTTCGCCGGCAGCTTCGACCTGGCCGCGGCCGATTCTGTCATCGAGGCCGGGGCCGAGCGCGTCCTTGCCGGCCTGGTCGAGCGCTCGCTGGTCGTGCTCGTGCAGAAGGATCCCGAGCCGCGCTATCGCCTGCTGGAATCGACCCGCGCCTATGCGGCCGAAAAGCTGCAGGAAACCGGGGAGGGCCCGGCCGCAAGGCGGCACCATGCGGCGCATTTCATGACGGTGCTGGAGAGGGAGGAGCAACGCTGGGAGACGGAGGCGACCGGCCTGTGGCAGGCCCGGCTGACGCCGGAACTCGCCAATCTTCGCGCGGCACTCGGTTGGAGCTTCGGTCCGATGGGCGACCGCGCGATCGGCCAGAGGCTCTGCGCGGCCTCGCTCCGGCTCTGGCATGGTCTGAGCCTCATGGCCGAATATCGGCATTGGCTCGATCGGGCGATGGCACCGCCGCCCGCGGCCGATGATGGTCTTGCCGCCCGTCTCTGGCTGGCCGTCGCGCGCTCGGTGCTGGCGGTCGCGGCACGGGGCGAGGCGGCGGAGCGCGCCGTGGCCTTGGCCCGGTCGGGCGGCGACGACCGAACGGTCGGGCGTGCGCTGGCGGTGCGCGGTGACGGGCTCCGCCGGTCGGGCGACCCGGTGGGCGCCGATCTGGCCTTGACCGAGGCGGTCGCCCTGCTGCGCGCGAGCGATACCGTGAAGAGCGGTGGCGAGGCGCTGCAGCAACTCGCCATCATCCGTTTTCACCGGGGCGACGTGCAGGAATCACGGCTGCTCAATGCCGATGCCCTGCTGCGCTTCCGGGCGAGCGGGCACGACACCGGGCTGATTGCCTGCCTGGTTCGGCAGGCGAATGACGATGTCGCAGCGGCGCGCATTGCCGACGCGATCGCCGCGACGATCGAGGCGGTTACCCTCAGCCGGGCGCTGCGCAATCGCTACATGCTCGAACTCACCTTGAGCAATCTGGCGAGCTTTGAGGCGGCGCGGGGAGATTGGCGGGCGGCCGGACGGGCGGCGGCCGAGGCGCTGCCGATCGCCATCGACCTCGATGACCGGGCCGGCGTCGCGGCGATCGCCGAAATCCTCGCCGCAATTGCCGCCCAACAGGACCGGCCCGAGATGGCGGCCTGCATTCTCGGCCGGAGCGACGCCTTCTATCGGCAAGATGGCGAGGCGCGCGAACCGAACGACCAGGTCGGTTATGACCGCCTGGTCGCGACGCTGGCTGCCGCCTTGGACCGTGACGCGCTGGCGAGTTGTCGCCGGATCGGCGGGGGTTGGACGGACGAAATCCTGCTCGCCGCGATCGGGCAATTGACCCTGCCTGACTGAAGATTTCCTCCAGTCTCAGCCAGCGGGATCGAAGACGAGAACCCCTGTACTACAACTACGGCGGCGTTATTGATGTGTCGTGTACGATTTACGGTAATTTATATTGAACCGTGGCGTCCCAACCCCTAGACAAATTCTCGGTTGAGCCTGCCCTGATTCTGATAGGCTGGAGTTGATCCGGTACGTTGGCGACGCTGTGCGCCGTCCGGCGGGTCATGCCAGATCCCGTCCCGCTGCCGCCGTGCTGGCTTGATCGCTGACGTGGAGGGTGCCGATGTTACGCCATGCGTCCATCTCGATCCGTCTGATGCCCGCTCTTGCCCTCGTCTTCCTGCTCAGCTCGGTTTGGAATGATCCGGCTGGGGCCGGCATCGATCAATGGACCAGCGGCGGACCCTTCGGCGGCCAGGTCACGACTCTGGTCGTCGATCCGCAGACCACGGGCACGCTTTATGCCGCTGCGGTGGGCGGCCTCTTCAAGAGCACGAATGGCGGGGCGAGTTGGGCGCCGGCGAGCAGCGGCATCACGGACTTCGCCATCAAGGCCTTGGCGATCGACCCGCAGACCACGACCACGCTCTATGCCGGCACGGACCAGGGTGGCGGCGTGTTCAAGAGCACGGATGGCGGCAAAAGCTGGACTGCGCTGCAAAGCGCCCCGGGCGTCGTCAACGGGCTCGCGATCGATCCGCAGACACCGACGACGGTCTATGCTGCCGAAGAGCAGTCCGGCCTCTTCAAGAGTACGGATGGCGGCGCAACCTTTACCGGGATCGGCAGCGGCACGCTGCCGACATTCCCGACCTTTGTTGCGCTGGCGATCGATCCCGAGACACCGACCACGCTTTACGCCAGCGAGCAGACCCATGGTATCTTCAAGAGCACGGATGGCGGCAATAGTTGGGTCGCGGCCAATACCGGACTCACCGGGGGCAGCCTGATCAACGCCCAGGCGCTGGTCATCAATCCGCAGGCCACGTCCGCGCTCTACGCGGCCGTCGACACCGGCACCGGGAAAATCGGCGTGTTCGGCAGCACCGACGGTGCCGGCAGTTGGACATTGCTCAGCACCCTCGGCACCGATGACGGCAATGGCACCCTAATCCTCAACCCGCAAATGCCGTCCACGCTCTATGCCGGCGGCTTCGGCCTCGGGGTGTTGCAGAGCACCAATGGCGGCGCCAGTTTCACGCCGATCGTGAGCGGCCTCACGAATCTCAATGTCCTCTCGCTCGCGATCGACCCGCAGAGCCCGGCGACGCTCTATGCCGGAACCCAGGCCGGGGTGTTCGCGACCACGAATGCCGGGTCGGCCTGGACTGTCGCGAATACCGGGCTCACGCTGACCAGTGTCGTTTCAATCGTCGTCGATTCGAATATGCCGACCACGATCTATGCCGGGACCGGCGTCAGCGGCGCCAGTCTGATTTATGAGAGCACCGATGGCGGCGATAGCTGGATCGTGAGCAGCACCGGCCTCACCCCGTCATCATTGTCGGCCGAGCTGACGGTGCTTGCAGTCGATCCCGTGACCTCCACCACCCTCTATGCCGGGGGTGAAGCCGGCTTCGGCCTGTTCAAGAGCACCGATGGTGGCGCCAACTGGACGGAATCGGATAACGGCTTCCCGCAACGCAGCTTCACCGACATCACGGATCTGGCGATCGATCCACAGACGACCTCGACGCTTTATGCCGGGACGCAAGACGCCGGTGTGTTCAAGAGCACCGATGGCGGGGCGACTTGGAACGCCGTCGACAATGGGCTGACAGCCGGGGCTGGGGAAAATATCGTCAATTTGTCGATCATCGGCGCACCGTCCCCGGCATTGTTCGCGGCCACGATCGCGGATGGCGTCTTCGCCTCGACGGATGGCGGAAATAGCTGGACATCTCTTGCTCTGACGTTCCCCGGCACCAATGCCGCTAGCTTGAACAAGCCCGCGTCATCGCGGTCCCGCGGGAACCACCGGTCTCGAAATGCGCCTGAGCAAAACGGTCTCCCGCCGTGCCAGAATTCTTATAATTTGTGGCAGGCTGCGACGAATCTGAAAGACTCCAACAAGTTTGTTAATGCGTATTATGGCTGCCAACAGACGCAGCGAGAACTCGCGTCGACGGTCCTGTTTACCGCACCGGTACAATCATCACCAATCACGGGGGCTGTGGCCTCAGCACCCCTGACTCTCACGCCCTGGGGCGTCACGGATGGCGCCTACACGGATGTCTGCGAACCCCTGAACGCCATCATCATCAATCCATTGGACGCGACGATTTTCTATGCAGGTGGCAGTTGCGGCGTTCTGCAAGGCAGCAATTCCGGCCAGCAAGTCGTCTCGATGAGTCTCGGCCTGCCGCCGGCCCTCCAGGTGAACGCGCTCGCGCTAACACCCACCGCCGGCGACCTCTATGCCGGGACCTTGGGCGGCGTCTATCGCTTCACCTTCGTCGACTCGCCGCTGGCCGCCGCGGTGCTGCCGTCCAGCCGCTCGGTCGAGATCGGGGTCCCGGCCACGGCCTTCGCGACGCTGATCAATGCCGGCCAGACTGCCGCTACGGGGTGCAGTCTGGCGCCCGGTACCGCGTTACCGGCTGGATTCTTCTATCAGGCGACGGTGCCCGGCACCAATGCGCTCACGGGCTCGCCCAATACACCGGTCGATATTGCGGCCGGCGGTTATCAGACCTTCATCTTCGGCCTGACCCCCGAAGCCGCTATCGCGCCGATCGATGCGCAGATTGACTTCAGCTGCACCGGGGTCGCTCCCGCGGCGGTCCTGCCCGGGATCGACACGCTGCTCTTCTCCGGGTCGACCACACCCGTGCCGGATATCGTAGCCTTGGCGGCGACGCCGAGCGGCGACGGCATCCTCGACCTTCCGGGGACGTCGGGCGCCAACGCATTCGTCGTCGCGACGATCAATCTCGGTGCCGGCGATACCATTGCCGCAGCCGCGGGCACCAATGCCGCGACGCTGCCGATCGCCATCTCGATCTGCCAGACGGATCCGAGCTCCGGACAATGCCTGGCCACGGCCGGTGCCGGCGTCACGGCCACGATCGGCGCGGGCACGACGCCGACCTTCGCCATCTTCGTCGGTGGCGCCGGCACCGTCCCCTTCGACCCTGTCGCCAATCGTATTTTCGTACAGTTCACCGGCTCGGACGGCAATATCCACGGCTCGACCAGCGTGGCCGTGCGGACCCAGTGACCGGCTCAGCGCGTCTTGGTGACACGCATGGCCAGCGCCTCGGCGACCGCGGCAACCACGCTGTCCCAGTCGCCCGGCTCAGATTGCCTGAATTGCCGCAGGCTCGGGTACCAGGGGCTGTCGCTGCGGTCGAGCAGCCAGACCCAATGCGGATCGAAGCGGTTCAGCAGCCAGATGGGCTTGCCGAGCGCGCCCGCCAAATGGGCGATGGCGGTGTCGACGCTGATCACCAGATCGAGCGTCTCGACCAGCGCTGCAGTCTCGGCGAAATCGGTCAGCAGCGCCGTGGGATCGAGCAGGCGGGGCTGGTCAGCGGCTTGTGCGGCGGCTTCGCCCTTCTGCAAGGAGACGAAAGTGATGCCTGGGACCTCGAACAGCGGCGCTAGCCGCGCCAGCGGCAGCGAGCGCCGGCGATCGGCGCGATAGGCCGGGTTGCCCGACCAGGCGAGCCCGATTCTGAGCCCCGCCAGCCCCGCCAGGCGCTCTCGCCAGGCGGCGATCAATTCCGGTTCGGCGGCGAGATAGGGGATGTCGGCCCGGATGGTGTCGAGCCTGATGCCGAGGCGGTGCGGCAGGCTCATCAAGGGGCAATGCAGATCGAAGGGCGGCAATGTCTCGCTACGTGCGATCACCGGCGGCCGGTCCGCAAGCCCTTCCATCAGCCGCCGCAGTGCCGGCGGCACTTCCAACAGGATCTGCCTGCCGGCCGGTAGCGATCGGGCATAGCGGCAGAACTGGATGGTGTCGCCCAGCCCGCCCTCGGCATGGAGCAGCAGGATCTTGCCGTCGAGCGGTTCGCCCATCCAGAGCGGTTGGACGAAATTTCGGCTGTGCCGGCGTCGCTCGTGTTCGGCCCAGCCGGCCTCGAACTGCCCGGTGAGCAGCAGCGCCTGGCCCAGGCTGTGATGCAGCGCGTCGTCGTCCGGCCGCTGCGCCAGGGCCGCCCGATAGCTTGTCGCCGCCTCGGCATGGCGCCCGAGATTGGCGAGCGCATGGCCGAGATTGCCCCGCGCTTCGGCATGGTCCGGCCGCAGGCGCAATGCCTCACGATAGCAGGCTTCGGCCGCTGCCGGCTGGTCCAGGGTGCACAGTGTATTGCCGAGATTGCTCCAGACCGCGACCAGCCCCGGATCGAGCTCCAGGGCGGCGCGGAAGTGTCGCTCTGCTTCTTCGGGCCGGCCGGTCTCGCCGAGCAGCATGCCGAGATTGTTGAGCGCCGCGGCGAAATCGGGCCGCAGATCCAGCGCCGCACGATAGGCGACCAGCGCGTCTTCGAAGCGTCCGGCGGAGGCCAGCGCCAAGCCCAACTCGTTCAGCCCTTCGACATCGCGTCGCAGTGCCAGTGCTGCCTCGAGCTGGGCCACGGCTTCGGCCGGCCGGCCCTGCTGGCGCAGCACGACACCCAGATTGCGGGCGGCGTCGGCCTCATCCGATTTCAGCCGCAGCACCAGGCGGTAGCGCTCCGCTGCCGCCTCCAGGCGGCCGAGCGCCAGCAGCGCATTGCCGAGATTGTTCTGGGCGGCGACGTAATCCGGCTGCCGGGCCACGGCGCGGCCGATCAGCTCGACCGCGAGGTCCGGCTGCCCTGCCTGCTGGGCCAGCACGCCCAGCAGATGCAACGCGTCGATCTGCGCCGGGTCCGCCGCCAACACCTGCCGATAGAGCGCTTCGGCCTCAGGCAGCCGGCCGGCACGGTGGGCGGCCAGTGCGGCCTGGAGCAGGGTGCCGGTCATGCGGCGTGAGCCTGTTTCGACATTGTCCCTGGAACTGCATGAAATGGGGAGAAGAGGCATCGGCGACGCATTGCCGCTCCGCGCGGAGTGGGTTTCTACATACAAGTTTAACACTGATTCGGGAGCCTAGTCGCGGCACGCGCAGCGAGTCGGCCAGGAGGTCGGGCGCTGTCCAGAAGAAGCGGCGGTCTAGGGGGAGAGGGTGATGTTCCGGCAGGTTCTTTATACGCTGATCCGGTTTTCGGTATCGGGCGCACGAGCGCTTGCAAACCTCCCGAGAGACCTGGCTTCGGGCAAGATCAAGCTCAGCCATATCGGCTATTTCCTGATCTTTCTGACCGTGCTCGATTTTGCTGCGGTGCTCGTCTCCACCCGGACCCTGCTGCAGGCCTCGGGCGAGACCGCGCGGGCGGCGGGCGAAACCCGGAAGGCCTCGGTCGAGAGCGAGGCGGCGTCGCAGGAAACCGAGGATGCCTGGGGCGACTATATCAACCACACGGCCAAGAAGCGCGATGCCCTGCTCAATTTCATCCGGGCTTTGGGTTATGGCGGGATGGTTCATGAATTCAAGGACTTCCTCATTACGCGCAACGAGGATGATGCCAAGGCCGTCACCGGTGCGGTCCAGGACGTCAAGAAGGCGATCGCCGCCTATAGCAGTGCGGGTACCGATCATCAGGAAGATGCCTCGCTCGAGGTGATCGGCAAGCTCGCCGACGCCTATGCGGCGGCGCTCGATCCGGCCCGGCAGATGATGAAGGACGGCAAGTCGACCGAGGAGATCAATGGCGCGCTCAAGCTCGACCTGCTCGATCGCGAGGCGCTGGTACGGCTCGGCTCGCTGCAGAAGGTGCTCGACGGCGAGCAGCTCGACAGCGGCGACCGCGTCCAGGAGGCGGTGACCGCAATCAAGGACAAGGTCAAGGAAATCAAGAGCACGGTGACCGACATCGACGGCACGGTGACGGCGATCGATCGGACCGTCTACGCGACGACGGCGATGGTGGGCGCAATTTCGCTGCTGACCATGCTGACGCTGGGCTGGTTCACGCTGTTCCGGCTCGGCCGGCCGCTGCGCGGGCTGGAGGGTATGATGAGCGCGCTCGCCGCCGGCGATCTGTCGATGGCAGTGCCCTATGCCGAGCGTGGCGACGAGATCGGCGCCATGGCGCGCACGGTGGCGGTGTTCAAGCAGAACAGCGAGGACCGCGTGCGGCTCGAGGCGCTGACCGAAGAGCAGCGCCTCGCCGCCGAAGCCGCGCGCGAAGTGGCGGCGCAGGAGGCGGCGGCACTCGCCGCGGCGCTGGGCGAGGTCGCGACCGCGGTTGCCAATTCGGCGGGGCAGCTCAACACGACTTCCGAGACGCTGCTGAATGTCGCCGATCGCGGCCTCGACCGGTGCCTGGCGGTCAGCCAGGCCTCGGGCGAGGCGACGGCGAATGTTCAGGCGGTCGCTTCCGCGGCTGAAGAGCTGCACCATTCGATCCAGGAGATCAGCCGGCGGGTGTCCGAGGCCTCGACCGTCTCCAACCGTGCCGCCGACGAGGCGCGCTCGACCAGCGGCACGATCACCGGCTTGAGTGCTGCGGCGCAGAAGATCGGCGATGTCGTCCGGCTGATCAACGACATCGCCAGCCAGACCAATCTGCTGGCGCTCAATGCCACGATCGAGGCGGCGCGGGCCGGCGATGCCGGGCTCGGCTTCGCCGTCGTCGCCAGCGAGGTCAAGATCCTGGCCACTCAGACGGCCAAGGCGACGGAAGAGATTCAGGCCCAGATCGGCAATGTCCAGGCCGAAACACAGAATGCCGTGACTGCGATGAGCGCCATCGTCGGCACCATCAGCGAGGTCAGCGAGATCACGACCGGCATCGCGGCCGCGGTCGAGCAGCAGGGTGCTGCAACCCAGGAGATCGCCCGCAATGTCCAGGCGGCCGCGGAGCGGACCGGCGAGCTGGACGGGATCGTCGTCGATGTGCGCGAAGCGGCGGAGGATACGCGTGACCAGGCTTCGCAGCTGCGCGGTGCGGCCGACGAACTGACCGGGAGTGCCGTCAGCCTGCGCGACCGGGTCGACGCCTTCGTCGCCAAGGTGCGCAGCGAAAGCGACAGCCGGTAGCGGCGGCTCAAGTCTTGGGCGCAGCCTCGACCAGCCGCCAAGCCGGCAATTCGAGGCGGGCCGTGGTGCCGCTGCCCTCGATGCTGGAGAGCGCCAGCGTGCCGCCATGCAGCTCCATCAGCCCCTTGGCGATGGCGAGCCCGAGCCCGGCACCGTCGATGCGCCGCTGATAGGCGCCGCCGCCGCGGAAGAACGGCTCGAAAGCCCGGCCGAGTTCGGCGGGCGACATGCCAATGCCGTCATCGATGATCTCGACAACCAGCGGCCCGCGGGCGCGCAAGGCCAGGCGCAGGCTGACATGGCCGCCCTCGCCGGTGAATTTGATGGCGTTGGAAATCAGGTTGATCAGAATCTGGCGCAGCGCCCTTGCGTCGGCGCGCAGCGGCACGGTCCGATTGACATTGTCGAGGATCAAGGCCAGCTCGCGCCCGGGCGACGCGACGCGCGCCCAGTCGAGGCAGGAGCGCGTCAGCTCGACCAGATCGATTATTTCTTCTTCGGCGATCTGCTTGCCGCTGGCCAGCCGCGACAGGTCGAGCACGTCGTTGATCAGCCCGAGCAGATGCCGGCCGGCGCCCTCGATGTCGCGGGCATAGCCGGCGTAGCGGGCGATGCCGATCGGGCCCAGCACCTCCTGCCCGATCATCTCGGCGAAGCCGATCACCGCGTTGAGCGGGGTGCGCAGCTCGTGGCTCATATTGGCCAGCATTTCGTCGCGCACGCGGATCAGCGCCAGAGCCTGGTCGCGCGCCATGCGCATCGCTACTTCCTGGCGCCGGATCCGCGTCAGGTCGGTGACTTGCAGCAAGGTCAGATCGGCCGCCTGCCCGGCGATGCGGGTCCGCACGATCGAGCGGGTATCGATCTCGACGATGCGGGGCCCCAATTCGGGCGACCAGATCTCGATTTCGACCGCGGCCTGGCCGGCATCGACCAGCAGGGCCGGGGCGATGCCCAGCCGGCGCGCAATGGCGCCGGGCGAGCCGGCCGGAAGATCCTGCGGCTCCAGCCCGAACAGGCGCCGGAACATGCCGTTGCTCTCGACCAGGCGCAGCGGCCCGGGCGCGCGGCCGGAGATGAGGGCGACCGCCGAGGTGCTCGATTCCATGATCGCCGAACGCAGTCGGGCGGCGCCGAAGGCTCGCTGTTCAAATTCGGCGATGTGGAAGGCGAGTTCGGCGCCGGCGGCACCATCCGAGGCCACCAGCATCTGCCGCAGTGCTGCGGCCAGTGCTGTGAAGGCCTCGACCCGATGCGGCTCCCAGGCGAGCGCCGGGGCGGGGGCCCCCGGCTCCAGCGGTTCCTGTTCCTGGCGGAAGGCGATAAGGGCGATGCGCGGCACGGCGGCCAGTACGACCGACAGCAACCCGCCGCTGCCATTGCGCTCCTGCGGCGGGAAGACGCCGTGTCCGGCCACGCAATCCGTGGTCCAGGGCCGTCCGGCGATGCGCCCAACCAGCCCGGGCAGCCTTGTGATCAGCGCATCCGGCCCGGGGCCGCGGCCAACCATGACGCAATCCTCGCCGCAGATGATGGCGACGCCGTCGGCGCCAGCCGAAGCAGCGAGCAGTCTTTCGCCGAACAGCAGCGCTTCGACCGGTGAATTGCCCTCGGTGCAGGCCGTCTGGAAGGCGTCGACGGCATCAGCGGCCAGGCGCCGGGCGCGCCAGCGCGCGCCGGTCTCGACCCGTTCGATCGCCGCAACGATCAGCGGTCCGAGGCCCAGGGCAAAGCGTCGCCAGGCCTGGCCCAACCGGCGCGCCTGGCTATGCAGGGCCACGAGATGGCCCCACGGCGCGTCACCGGTCCCGAGCGGCAGGGATGCCACCGCGATGGCGCCGCTCTCGCGCAGGATGTCCGCCTGCTGCGCCGGCGCCAGCAGCAGCTCGGCGGCGCCCAGGATCGGCCGCAGCGTGTCGCGGGCTTGGCCGGTCAGCAATTGCGCGGGCGACGCGGTCAGATCGGCCACCATGGCGAGGCGGTTGCCGCCGCCCAGCCCGAGGATGGCGTCGAGCGTTGCCTGGGTCCCGAACAGCGAGGGCAGGGTGCCGAGCCGGGCCTCGCCGATGATCTCGGGACCGGTCGGCGTCGCCCGGGCCAGCGCCACCAGCCCGAATCCGGTCGCCTCGGCGAAACGGTGGCACACGATCCGGGCGATGTCGCGCAGGCTCCAGGCCTCGGCCAGGCTGAGGGCGACGCTGTCGTGGAGGGCGCCGATCGTGCCGGCATCGGTGAGGTCGGCGCTGGGCTCGAGCTCGACCAGGATTGCCGAATCATCGGCGATCAAATGCATGTCGAAATTGCCGAGCGGCAGGACCACCATCCGGCGCTCGCTGCTATGCGGGACCAGGCTCTGGATACGCAGCGCCAGCTTCTCGCCGAACAGCGCGCTCACGGGTTGGCCGAAGGCATCGGGCAGCTCGATCGACAGCAGCCGCGGTGCGGTTTCGCTGGCATGGACCAGGGTCAGATGCGGCCGGTCGAAGACCAGCACACAGCCATGCGGCTGGGTTTCGGAACCGGGAATGAGCGAGGTGTTCCGGGCCATTGCCGCCTCACGGTCTGCCGTCTGCCGTAAACCGGCAATCTCCATGCTTGTCCCGTCCCTGTGGATCCGGCTGATCTCGGCCGAGATCAGTATTGTGGCGTGCAACCGCGTTCCGGCGCAACCAAAGCGGTTGGATTTTCAGAAAAATCCGCAATCTACACTTGGAGCCCGGGGTCAGCTTGCGGCAGCAATCTCCAGATTTTCCTCGGCTTTGAGCCATATCGCCTCGGCATCGGCAAGCGTGCGGGTCAATTCGGCTTGCCGGCGCATGAGTTCGGCGCGGCGGGCGCCCTCCAGTTTGGGCCGGATCAGTTCGGCCTCGATCGCGGCCTTGTTGGCGGTCAGCCGCAGCAACGCGGTCTCGGCGTCGCGCGCGGTGCGGCGCAAATTGTCGAGCGTCTTGCGCCGGTCGGCGCCGCGTGGCCGGTCGACCGGCTTCGACGTCTCGACCGGCTGGGCCTTGGGCGCCGGCTCCTTGTCCTTGCGCTTCTGGTTGCCGCTGCGCTGTCCGAGCATGAGCTTGCGATAATCTTCGAGATCGCCATCGAAGGATTGCACCTTGCCGCCGGCGACCAGCCACAGCCGATCGGCGGTCAGTTCCAGCAAATGCCAGTCATGGCTGATCAGGATGACGGCGCCGGGAAACTCGTTGATCGCCTCGGCCAGCGCCTCGCGGCTGTCGATGTCGAGATGGTTGGTCGGCTCGTCGAGGATCAGCATGGGCGGCGCGTCGAAGGTGATGAGCGCGAAATTGAGCCGCGCCCGCTCGCCGCCGGACAGGTCCTTGACCTTGACGAAGGCCTTGTTGCCGGAAAAGCCGAAGCGGCCGAGCCGGTTGCGGATCTCGATCTCGCGCGCCCCGGGGATGAGGGCGGCCAGATGCGAGAAGGGCGTGCCGTCCGGCTCCATATCCTCGATCTGGTGCTGGGCGAAGAAGCCGCAGCGCAGCTTGTTCGAGCGGCTCTGCCGCCCGCTCATGGGGTCGAGCCTGCCGGCGATCAGCTTGGCGAAGGTCGATTTGCCATTGCCATTGGCGCCGAGCAGCGCGATGCGGTCATCCGGATCGATGCGTAGATCGAGCCCTTTGAGGATCGGCTTGCCTTCTTCATAGCCGACCGAGACGCCGTCGAGCGCGATCAGCGGCGGGCTCAGCTCGGCCGGGGGCGGGAAGTCGAACTGGACGCTCGGGTCTTCCTGCAGGATGGCGATCGGCGCCAGCCGCTCGATCATCTTCATCCGGCTCTGCGCCTGGCGTGCCTTGGACGCCTTGTAGCGGAAGCGGTCGACGAAGGATTGCAGATGCTTGCGCCGCTCGTCCTGCTTGGCGGTCAGCGCCCGCGACTGGGCGATCTTCTCGGCGCGCAGCTTCTCGAAATCATCGTAGCCGCCGGTATAGTAGGTCAGCACGGCCTGGTCGAGATGCAGGATGTGGTCGACCGAGGAGTTCAGGATCTGGCGGTCATGGCTGACCAGCAGCAGGGTGCGCGGATAGGATTTCAGATAGGCTTCAAGCCAGACCGTCGCTTCGAGATCGAGATGGTTGGTCGGCTCGTCGAGCAGCAGCAGATCGGGCTCGGCGAACAGCACCGCCGCCAGCGCCACGCGCATGCGCCAGCCGCCCGAGAAACTCGACATCGGCTGCTGCTGCATCGTGTCGTCGAAGCCCAGCCCGGCCAGGATCTGCGCCGCGCGCGCCGGGGCGGCATGGGCGTCGATATCGTCGAGCCGGGCATGGATCTCGCCGATCCGGTCGGCATCATGGGCAATATCGGCCTCTTCCAGCAGGGCATGGCGCTCGGTATCGGCGGCCAGCACGATTTCGACCGGCGTCTGCGGGCCGCTGGGGGCCTCCTGCGCCACGATGCCGATGCGGGTGCGGCGATTGAGTTCGATCGAGCCGCCATCGGGCTGCAACTCGCCCAGGATCAGCCCGAGCAGGGTCGATTTGCCAGCGCCGTTGCGCCCGACCAGCCCGACCCGATGGCCATCGGGGATCTGGGCCGAGGCGCCGTCGAACAAAGCGCGGCCGGCGATGCGATAGATGAGCGAGGAAATGGTCAGCATGGCGGCGTGATAGCATAGAGGGGCCGCCCGAAGCGATTGCCCAGGCGACAACCCCACTGCGCGCAGCGCGGATACGGGTTTGATTCCACATCGGGAAAAATTCGGGGACACAATACATAACCGAAAAATTCGGGGACACAATACGTAACCCGAGGCCGTCCAGCCTATCACCAAGACTCCCGGAGTTATGTATTGTGTCCCCGGGACTCCCCCGGGACTCCATGTATTGTGCCCCCCCCCCGGGACTCCCCCGGGCCTCAGCACTCTTCATTCGATTGGCCGCCGCCGCGATTTTCGACCGGGTTCGCCGTTCGCGCGATGGTCGCAGCTCGAGCGTGGAAACGAATTGAACTCAACCCATGATTATGACACTCTGCGGGGCACAATACCGACCTTCCGGTAATCCCGGGTTGAGGCGGTCTCAGCGGGACAGCTCATCATGCCATTCAGTCGTGCCCTGCCGGCTCCCGGTTCCGCGGCCCTGGCCCGGCTCGGGCTCAAGAGTGACGCCGCCGCTTCCGGGCCCATGCCGGTGCCGGCCTGGCTGTCGCAGATCCATCTGCCGGCCGATCACTACATGCATCGCGGGGCGCCGACCGAATGGTGGTGGCATATCGGCACGCTGAAAACCGCCGAGGGGCGGGTCTTCGGCTTTGAGATCAATGCCGCCTCCTATCAGGACCGCGGGGTCGGGTTCACTCAGGTCTGCCTGGCCGATGTCGCCGCCGACAAATTCTACCAGCGGACCGCCTGGTATGTGCCGCCCCAGGGCTATGATCCGGCCAATTGGGCCGAGCATGACGTGACCAAGGATTGGCATGTCGGGCTGGGCAGCCCGGGCAGCCAATTGTCGGTGATCGATGTCGTGAGCCCGGGCACCGGCTACAGCGACGGGACAAAGGTCGAGATCATCGGCGGCGGCGGCTCGCAGGCGGGGGCTTATCCCGTGCTGGTCGGGGGTGCCATCCAGTCGATCGTGCTGGTCAATCTGGGTCGCGGCTACAGCTCGGCACCGGAGATCAAAATCACCGATCCGGCCGGCACCGGCAGTGGTGCTGCGGCACGCGCGGTGGCGTCCTCTGTCACGATGGATGCGGCCTGGGGCGATCCGACCAAGAACATGGCGATCACCGCCCTGCTGAACGACGTCAAGACCGGCACGGGCGTGCATTTCGACCTGATGATGTCGCAGCAGGGAGCACCCTTCCTGGTGCTGGGGGCGGGGCTGTTTCCGCTGCTGCCGGGCAGCCATGGCACGCATCTGCAGACCAACAATTATTATTACTCGCTGACCCGCCTGACCGCTGCGGGCACGATCACCGTGGGCAGCGACAGTTACACCGTGACCGGCCTCACTTGGATGGACCACCAATGCGGCTTCTTCGGCAGCGCCGCCCATCCGGTGCGCTGGATCCTGCAGGATATGCAGCTCGAGAATGGCTGGAGCATCTCCAATTTCTCCTTCCCGCCCGCGGACGGTGACCTGCAGCCCGGCCAAATCGTGCCGGGCTATGCCACACTGCAGGGGCCGGACGGCACGATGTATGTCGATTTGTCGACCTCGACGACTCTGGGCACGCCCTGGAAAAGTCCAGACTCCAAGATCACCTATTTCATGCAGCTGCAGGTCGCGATCCCGAGCTTCCGGGCGCAATTCACCGTGACCAGCCTGATCCAGGCGCAGGAATTCTACAGCCCGACCGGCTCGGTCTATGAGGGCGTCGCCAGCGTCACCGGCACATTCCAGGGCCAACCGGTCACCGGCGGCACTGCCTGGAACGAACAGGCCATGCCCCAGCCCAAGCCGTAGGGCCGGACGGACGGTTGCACCACCGGCGCCGGGGCGCATTCCCAAGCCCGGGATTCGGCGCTAGCATCAGGCATGGAGAGCACCGATCCCTTGCACGCGATCGCCGGGGCCGAGGACCCGGAGCGGTTCGGCGACGACCTGCTGGAGGCGCTGCGCGCCGATCTCGATGCCTGCGGCGAGTGGCTCGACGGCGAGGCCAGGGCGCCGCCGCCCCGCCTGGACGCGGCGCCGCTCGCGGCCGAGTATTTCGCCAAGAACAGCGTCATGGCTTCCAAGGGGGTTTCGGTTTCGCTCCTCTTCGCGGCGCTCGCCCCTTGCCCCGCTGGCGGGCAGTGTTGCTGGCGGCCGCGGACTGCGTCGTTCGGCTACTCGGTCCGGCCTGCGGCTCAGGCGTCGGCAGCGGCTGTTGCTGCGGAGGGGCGTTGGTCGAGGTGGTGGCCTGCGCCGTCGATATCGGCTGCCATACTGTGTCTGGGATGTCTGGGGTTGGTGCGGTCTGCCGACTTAGCGCCCCGGCAGCTATTGGCTGCATCTGAAGCGTCCGACCAAGGCGTCTCATCAGTTTCGCGAGGAACAATGCCTTTTCCCCGGGTGACCGCAGAGGCACCATGTGTCGCCTCACGATTGTACTAAAGCCCTCGAGCCGATCGTCGGGGGCCAGAGTGGGCGGGGTCGCCGGAACTTCGTCAGCGCGTATTGCGTCTAGAAGTGCCGTCAATGCGGGGTCAAATGCTGCTTCGATTGCGGTGTTGATACGACCTTGTGGACCCGGCTGCAACAGCTCGCTCGGTATTGCATCGTCCGTGTCGTAAGATTCATTGTAGGGGACGGTGAGGATCGCAGTTATCAGGGTTGAAATCGTTGTAGCGTTAGCGATTCGGCCAGCCGTATTCATGATCGAGAGCTTGCCCACGGCGGCAAACACTATTGAAGCGAATGGTTCCGTTAAGCCATTCAGAGCGTTGATAAATACGGCGAACTCAGCGGAATCAAATAGGTATTGGACGACGGACGCTACTGTCAGCCTCTCAGGCTTATGATAGTCACCTTGTATCTGGAGCTTCGGGATCGGACCCTGATCGTCGCCAGCGGTCAGGTATGTTGCTATGGGAGCGAATACCTTATACGTGGTCATCGCGAACGCACTGCCTGATGCGATTGCAAGGGACAGGCCGACTTGTCTCCCGCCGGCGTGTGCGAATGCCTCAGAACCGCCGCCGATATAACTTGGCGTATAGGCGTAAATCGTTACCGGTACGAATCCCACGGCAAATGCAACAGCGGTGATCACATTTCTAAGAAGCTTCTGCTTGTGGGTCAGTCTTATTCCCTCGACCGCTGGGGTTCTTTGCGAGATGAGTCTCGTAGCCCCCTCGTAGAGAAATGAGTAAGCTACCGAATCTACCGTAATTGGAGCCATGGCTATTGTCTCCGAGAATTTTTTGTTAAGCCAAATCGAACCGAGCATGCTCCCCGCGAAGACTGTGACTCCAAACAGCGCCCCTCTCTTGCTCAGGGTGCCGGTCATATATTTATATGTGGCAGAGCCGGCCAAAACGCCGGTCGTTAGACTCATGATCGCCGTGTAAGTGTTGTCTCCAGCGGCGTGATCCTCGTCAGTCAGGCCGAGACGCTCTCCTATGACGGTTCCTTCTTCGGCGAACGCCCGAATGAAATAAAATATCATAGAGATAGCGCCGGTCGTCCTCGCGCACTCCCAAAAATTGATAAGCCAGCGAACTAGGTCGCCGTGGTTAGCCGGAATTTCGCCAATTTGCCTCAATATCTGCAGGATGCGTTCTCTAAACTCGGACATGTCGGGGGGAGCTTGATCGTCCGGGATGTCCTCGATGTTCCTTGCTATTTCAGGCTCAGCCAAGAGGTGATTGATCTCTCGCGCCAAGGCGGGTTCTACGCCCAGCATGTTTGCGATCGCATTGTCGATATCGACGGCGTTCGGTCGCGGCGCGAGAGGCCCGGGCGAAGTTGGCAGGCTTTCGGGATCGAGGCTGCCGACATTCGACCCCGTAATGCTTACCGTCCAGGTGCCCGTTTGCCGGAGACCGGGAGACAGTGGCGGTACAGGCAGTCTAATCGGCAGCGGTACAGGCCGTTTGGCCGATTCCGCCTGCACGCCCTCCTTCGATTTTGCTTTTCCTTTATCTTTCGGGTCCGGCTTCTTGAGCCCCTCCACGGGCTCCTCCTCTTCCTCCTCGTCCTCCTCTTCCTC
>Ga0302314_10001553_pt1 | contig 42988 bp, 42 predicted proteins | sample III_Palsa_N2_3_FD_200533 | JGI IMG/M metagenome (GOLD analysis project Ga0302314, IMG submission 200533) | Peat permafrost microbial communities from Stordalen Mire near Abisko, Sweden - III_Palsa_N2_3 | ecosystem: Environmental > Terrestrial > Soil > Palsa > Peat permafrost | place: Sweden... | reverse complement strand
CCTTGAGGCATTCCCTGAGGGTGTAAAGCGGACTTGTCCCGATGTCTCCAAAAACGACGCCTACCGCGCCAAGCATCAAAACGGGTGCACCTTGGACAACTTTGGTCGAAGAATTTGCGACGGATGCTGACATATGCCTTTCGCTCGATTTGTTAATCATCGCCGCTATCCGGGATCGCCCACAGACTAACCGGTTTCATCGGCACGGACCTCAGCATTTACACCAAGCGCACTTCAACGTTCCCATAACATCCCCATAACAATAACCGCGAAAAATGACGGTGAGTCATGTAAAACAAAATGCGAAGCGCGCACGTTTGAATAATGTGACCAGGACCCAGACCCGCACGCAAGCACGCGCCGCACCTGCTGCCGCGCGAACTTGTTGGCTGGCACTGCGTCGGTTACGCTTGCCGCTGGTTCTCTGATCCCGCGTGCACACTATGAAAAAACTGGTCAGGCTGGAATTGCAGCAGATCCATCCCACGCAGATAACCGCCGGAATGCTGGAGGTCGATGAGAAACGCAAACACTTCGCCTCCCTGCCCGCGGAAGAATTGAAGCGCGCCCTCAAGGCCTTGCCTATTCCCGCCGTGTTGGGCCGGGATGGAATTCACTTCGCAACCGATCATCATCACCTTGCGCGGGCGTTATTCGACGCCCAGATCAATTATGCTTACGTTGAGGTCATGGCCGACCTGTCGAAGCTGAAAGGCGATGCCTTCTGGCTGGAGATGGCAAACCGGCGCTGGGTCCACCCCTATGACGAGCACGGCATCCTGCACGGCGTTGCCGCGATTCCGTCCAATGTCTCGGGGCTGATCGACGATCCGTACCGCAGCCTGGCAGCGTTTGTGCGCAACGCGGGCGGCTATATAAAAACACCTGAACCGTTTGCCGAATTCCAGTGGGCGGACTTCTTCCGGACTCGCATCCGCTTGTGGAGCACGTCGTTTCAGTTCAGCGCCGCCGTGCAGCAGGGGGTGCATCTTGCCAGAAGTCCGGACGCGTTGGTACTCCCGGGGTTCTACAAGAGCCAGGCTGCCAGTCGAGCAAACCCAGGCCCTTGAAGTTCGGGCTTGGTACGCACCGGAGTGGCAGGCTGGGATCTTCCAACGGTCAGCGATAGAACACCAGACGGTAGACACCAAACAAAAACGCCGTTGGACCCTCTTCGAGTCCAACGGCGTCAACCTACCTTCCAACCTACCTAGCAACCTACCTTCCAGCAAGCCTTGCGGCGATCCTCAATGTGCCAGGAACGACCGCAGCTTCTCCGACCGGCTCGGATGCACGAGCTTGCGCATTGCCTTGCTCTCAATCTGGCGAATCCGCTCACGCGTCACATCGAACTGCTTGCCGACTTCTTCCAGCGTATGGTCGGACACGGTGTCGATACCAAAACGCATACGCAGCACCTTTGCTTCACGCGGTGACAAGGAATCCAGCGCATCCTTGATCGCGAGACGCATGTCGGCGTGCATGGCGGCATCGGCCGGCGATTCGGTGTTCGAATCTTCCACCATGTCGCCCAGCGTCGTGTCGCCGTCTTCGCCCAAAGGCGTTTCGAGCGAAACCGGCTGCCGCGCAATCTTGAGAATGCTGCGAACCTTTTCTTCCGACAAATCGAGGCGAACCGCCAGCACCGACGGATGCGCTTCCTGTCCAGTCTGCTGCAGGATTTCGCGCGACACGCGGTTCAGCTTGTTGATCGTCTCGATCATGTGCACCGGCACGCGAATGGTCCGGCCCTGATCGGCGAGCGAACGCGTCACAGCCTGACGGACCCACCACGTGGCGTACGTCGAAAACTTCCAGCCACGCCGGTATTCGAACTTGTCCACGGCCTTCATCAAGCCGATGTTGCCTTCCTGGATCAGATCCAGGAAATGCATGCCGCGGTTCACGTACTTCTTCGCAATCGAGATCACCAGACGCAGGTTCGCTTCCGTCATTTCGCGCTTCGCCTGACGCATCTTGTGCTCGGCGGACGTCATCTGCTTGTTCAGCGCCTTCAGCTGCAACAGGGGCAACATCAGGTTCGACTCGATCTGGATCAGCTTCTGCTGTTCCGCCTGAATGGCCGGCAGGCTGCGTTCCAGCGCCTTGCCATAGGCGCTCGAGGTTGCCGCATGACGCGTTGTCCACTCGAGATCCGTCTCGTGGCCGGGGAACACTTCCACGAACTTCTCACGCGGCATGCCAGCCAGATCGACGGCGATCTTCAGGATGCGACGCTCGATAGCGCGGACCTGTTCGACCTGCTCGTGAACCTCGGCGCACAACCGGTCGATGGTACGAGCGGTAAAGCGGATGGTCGCCAGCTCGCGCTGGATGTGTTCCTGCACGCTCGGCCAGTCACCGGTGCGTGCGTCGTCGGCCATATAAGCCGCATGGAACGCGTCGAAATGGTCCCGAACGTTCGCGAACATAGGCAAGCAGTCGCGCAGCAAATGCTTGAGGCGCGTTGCGTTCGCACGCGTTGCTTGCTCGTCTTCGGTCTCGCCGTCTTCGTCGTCGCTTTCCGACGCGAGTTCAGCTTCGTCGAGCTCAGCGTCGGCGTCGGCGTCCGCCGCCCCCGCGTCTTCGTCGAGGGTGGTGTCCTTGAAGCCATCGACCAGTTCGTCGATGCGCAGTTCGCCAGCGACAATCTTGTCCACGGTCGTGAGCAGCGTGATCACGGTCGACGGGCACGTGAACGCCGCCTTGATCATCTCGCCGAGGCCGTCTTCAATGCGCTTCGCGATCTCGATCTCGCCCGCACGGGTCAGCAGTTCGGTGCTGCCCATTTCGCGCATATACATACGCACGGGATCGGTCGTGCGGCCGAATTCCGAGTCGACGGTCGCCAGCGTGACTTCCGCTTCTTCGTCCGATTGCTCGTCCGACACCGCCGTGGGGGCGGAATCGTTCAGCAGCAGCGTTTCCGAATCAGGCGCTTCTTCATAGACGGCCACACCCATGTCGCGGAAGGTGCTGACAATGGTTTCGATAGCCGACGTCTGAGCAAAGTTGCCCGGCAGGTGATCGTTGATCTCTGCGTGGGTCAGGAAACCTTGCTGTTTTCCCAGTTGAATCAACGCCCGCATCTGGCGTTGACGTTCATCGGCCTGCTCAGGAGAGCAAACGCTTTCGTCCATTGGCCGCGACAGCTTGTCGGCGGACCCACGGCGGGCTTTCGATTTTTTTACAGGCGCGCCGTTGCCGGCGGTAGATTCGGTTGGATCAAAACTTGTCATACATTTCCTCGACAGCTTTGCTCTGTAATGACAAACCAGTGCACAAGCGGTTAGACACGAGCACTACCGTGACGACCGACGGGATCATCACCTCGGGTTCAGCTATTCAGCTACTTCGATGCGTTGATTCGAGCAAAACTGAATCAGTTTGGAGGCGGGACGCGCTAACGAGCGCAGGATTCGCGCGGGTCGTACAGTTTATAGCAACTTGGTTGCGGCTAGTGCGGTAAACGCCAATATCGGGCGTATCTAGTAGCCGAGCGCAGCAAAACTACAACATTTAGCTCGGACAAGCACTCATTTGCGGACGAATCAGCCCGAATCAAGACCATGCGAGTCACATGAAGTTCGCTGGTCGAACCTGAAAAGTGTGGCTTTATTCCGACCCCGATTTATGCATTTGCTCGGTGACGGACGATTCTCGTCGACTTTGCTTCGGCTGAGTCAGTTTTTTCCGTCAGCAGCTTTTCTCCGGCTCCGCTCGCTCAACCCTCGTCGACTACCTGACTGGCAAAAACGCCTATTTTAATCGTATAGCGATCAAACACATTTCAATGCGATTTTTTTCTGCCTACTCTCTTTTCCATGCGCGGCGCTTTCGCTGACCCTTTCCTGATCCAGGAGGCCGCCGGTGCTTATCGAGGAACTCGACATGAAAACCGTCACGGCGTTGATCGCTTCCCTGGAAGCAGAACTCGGCGCCAATGCGGTGCTCACCGCCGAATCCGACCTCGCGCCTTTCACGGAAGACTGGCGAGGCCGCTACAAGGGGCCGGCAGCAGCGGTCGTCCAGCCCTCGAACACCTCGCAGGTGTCGGCCGTCGTGCGCCTGTGCGCGGCGCACGGTGTCCCGGTCCTGCCGCAAGGCGGCAACACCAGCTTGTGCGCGGGTGCGGTGCCGGCGAACGTGGGCCTGCCGCCGGTCATCGTCAATTTGACGCGCATGCGGCGCATTCGTCATATAGATGCCGCCAACGGCTCGATGGAAGTCGAAGCCGGTTGCGTGCTGAAAACCATCCAGGACGCAGCCGCAGCCGAAGATCGCCTGTACGCGGTGAGTCTGGGCGCCGAGGGTTCGTGCCAGATCGGCGGGAATTTATCGACGAATGCGGGCGGCACCGCCGTCCTGCGCTACGGCAACACGCGCGACAACGTGCTGGGGCTCGAAGTCGTACTCGCCGACGGCACCGTCTGGAATGGCCTGCGCGCATTGCGCAAGGACAACACGGGGCTCGACCTGAAGCACTTGTTCATCGGCACGGAAGGCACGCTCGGCATCATCACGGCGGCGACGCTGAAACTGCATCCGCTGCCGGTGCAACACGCGCTCGCGTGGTTCGCGCCCGTCGATCCCGCCGCCGCGCTGCATATCCTCGGGATGTTCCAGGCCGCGTGCGGATCGCGGTTGAGCGCCTTCGAGATGATCAACCGCCGCCAGCTCGAACTCGTGATCGAACATGTTCCAGGCCGCCGCAATCCGCTCTCGGAACTGCATGAATGGCACGTGCTGGTGGAACTAGGAGACACCCACGGCGGCGAGGAAATGGCCGCGCTGATGCAGCAAACGCTCGAACACGCAGCTGAATCCGGCCTGATCCATGACGCCGTCCTCGCCACCAACGAGACACAACGCGCCACGTTCTGGGAAATTCGCCATAGCGTGTCGGAAGCCAACAAGAAAGGGGGCGTGGGCCTGACGACCGACTGTGCGGTACCGGTGTCCGCCGTGCCGCTGTTCATCGAGCGTGCCACGCAAGCGGTGCATGCCATTGTTCCCGGGCTCGACATCATCGTGGTCGCGCATCTTGGCGACGGCAACGCGCATTTCATCCCCTTTTTCACCTTCGACGCCTGGCGCCAACTCGCCGATCGCTCCTCGATGGCCAACACCCTGCGCCGCTGCGTGAACGACGTCGCGCATGAATTGCGCGGCACGTTCAGCGCTGAGCATGGCGTCGGGCAAACCGGGCTGCCGGAAATGGCGCACTACAAATCCGCGGCTGAACTCCGCCTGATGCGGGCCGTGAAGAACGCGCTCGATCCGCACAACCTGTTCAATCCGGGACGTTTGCTGCCCTGAATTTCCGGGTCCCCCCGGACCGCGTTCGGATCCCCCGATCCAGGCCAGGAGAAGAAGCCTGGACGTTCGCATCACAGCGTTTCTGTTTCTATCCACACCCTTGGAGCCGACATGAAAAAGCAGCCCGCACGCGATGAAATTCAACAGCTTCAACAACCCGGCCGCCGCACGGTCATCAAAACGGCTGTCGCCGGCGCTGCCGCGGTGGCGTTCCCGTTCGTCTGGACGCCATCGCGCGCCGCGAACAAACGGATCGTCATTCGCGACGATGGCGGCATCTATACCAAGGCGTACGGCGCGGTGTTCTACAAGCCGTTCACGGAGAAGACGGGCATTGAGGTGATCGGTGTGCAAGCGAACGCCGAACCGACCGCGCAGATCAAGAGCATGGTCGAGACCGGCAGCTACACGTGGGACATGGCCAAGATCAGTCAGCCGGCCATCCTCCTGTTGACGGGCGGCGGCAAGGAATACCTGGAGAAGCACGGGCTTGAGGCCGACCCGATGATCGCAAAGATTCCGGCGCAATACATGTCCCCGTATGGTGTTGGCACCAACATTTATACGACCGTCCTCGCTTATCGCACCGATGCCTTCAAGGGTCGCAAGGCCCCCAATTCATGGGCCGATATGTGGAACGTCAAGGACTACCCGGGCCGTCGCGGCCTGCGCAAGTATCCGTTCGATACCTTCGAAGAAGCGATGATGGCAGACGGCACGTCGCCCTCGCAGGTCTATCCGGTCAATTTCGACAAGGGCATCGCAAGCCTCGACAAGATTTCCAAGCACGTCGATGTCTGGTGGACCACGGGCTCGCAAGTCGAACAGATGCTGGGCTCCGGTGAAGTGGACATGATCAGCACGTGGGTATCGCGGGCGCAATCGGCCATTGCAAACGGCGCGCCGGTCGCGATCGTCTGGAACCAGAACATTTGGGGCGTCGATAACTGGTCGATCCTCAAAGGCACGCCGAACGCGAGCGCGTGCCGTGAGTTCATCAAGTTTGCGTCCGATCCAAAACGGCAGGCCGCGCTGGTCGAGTATTTCCCGGCCGGTGTTACGCAGCCCGAAGCGTTTAACTACATCAAGCCCGAGATCGCGAAGAACTGCCCGACGTTCCCGGAGAACATGAAGAACGGCCTGCATATCGATGCGAAGTTCTGGCAGGAAAAACAAAGCGTCGCGCTCGAGCGTTTCAATAGCTGGATCCTGACCTGAGCGCTGTTTTCATCGCGGTCCTTTTGTGTTTTCACCGTCACGGATGCCGATTCCATGCCTGCTTCGAACCTTCAAATCACGGGACTGTGCAAGCGTTATGGCGACTTCGTCGCGCTCGCGCCAATCGATCTCGATGTCGCCCAGGGCGAGTTCCTGACCCTGCTCGGACCCAGCGGCTCGGGCAAGACGACGCTGCTCAGCCTGATCGCGGGGCTCGCACAACCGGACGATGGCCAGGTGCGGATCAATGGTGTTGACGTGACATACGGCGCACCGTATGAGCGGGACATCGGCATGGTGTTTCAGAACTATGCGCTGTTCCCGCACATGACGGTAGCGGAGAACATCTCGTTCCCTTTGCAGATGCGCAGGACCGATGCCAAAAAAACGCGTGAGAAAGTCATGCAAGCGCTTGAGATGGTGCATCTTCCGCATGTGGCGGAACGTTATCCGCGTGAATTGTCGGGCGGTCAGCAGCAACGGATTGCACTCGCGCGCTGCATGGTCTACCGGCCGTCGATCATCCTGATGGACGAACCGCTCGGCGCGCTGGACAAGAAATTGCGCGATCAGATGCAACTGGAGATCAAGCGGATTCATCGCGACCTGGGTACGACGATTGTCTACGTCACCCACGATCAGGAAGAAGCGATGACCATGTCCGACCGCATCTGCCTGATGAACGCCGGTTCGATTGCGCAACTCGGCACGCCCGCCGATTTGTATTTCCGGCCGAAAAGTGTGTTTGTCGCGGACTTCCTCGGCGAATCGAACCTGCTCGATGCGGTGGTGACGGGACGCAGCGGCGACCGGGTGCAGATCAGCGTGCAGGGTGGCGCGAACGTCAACGCGATGGCGTACGACCCGGTGATCCGCGATGGCCGTCCGGTGAAGCTGATGCTGCGTCCGCAGAACCTGCAGATCCACGATGGACCGCCGGCTGCGTCGATCAACGGCGGCACCTTGTCGGCGAAGCTCACCGACATCATGGTCACCGGCAGCATGACGAAGCTCTATCTGCAGTCGCATATCAGCGACGCCGCGCCGCTCGTCGCGGCGTTTCCCACCAACCGGCTCGGCCGCCAGTACGAAATCGGGCAGACGCTCGGGCTTTCGTGGCTGACTGCGGACGCTGTTGCGATTGCGGGGTAAGAAATGAATCGATCCGCCCTGACTGCTGAGCAAACGCGTCCGGGAGCGCCGCCGCCACGGCCTGCCCGATGGCGCGCATGGTTGCGACCCGGTGCGATGAGCGCGCCGATCATCGTATTGCTGCTCGTGATGCTCGTGTACCCCGTCGGCCAGTTGCTGCTGCTGAGCGTGCATAACGACAGCGGCTTCACGCTCGTCGAATACAAGCGGCTCTTCGCATCGTCGGTCTATGTGGATGTATTGCTGATCACGCTGAAGATCTCGTTGTGGACCACCTTCTTCTCGGTGCTCACCGGCTATCCGATTGCGTACCTGATTTCCTCGCTGACGCGGGAGCGGAAGAACCGGTTGCTGTTCTGGGTCCTGCTCTCCTTCTGGACGAGCTTTCTCGTGCGCACATTTGCATGGGTCGTGCTGCTCGGACGCAACGGCGTGCTCAACCAGGTGTTGCTTGGACTTGGCATCATCGACCGGCCGTTGAGCCTGCTCTATAACTTTTCCGCCGTGATCGTGGGCATGGTTCACGCGCTGATGCCGCTCGCGGTGCTGACCATGCTCTCGGTCATGGAGAACATCGACCGCCGCTTGCCGAGCGCTGCAGCCACACTCGGCGCGCGTCCGGGCACGGTGTTCTGGAAGGTGTATTTTCCGCTGTCGCTGCCGGGCGTTGCAGCGGGTGCGTTGATGGTATTTGTCACGGCCATCGGCTTCTTCATCACACCCACGCTGCTTGGCGGACGCCATCAGACCATGATCACGCAACTGATCATCGACCAGGTGATGCAGGCATTGAACTGGGGTTTCGCGGGCGCTATCTCCGTGCTGTTGCTGGCGGTCGTGCTGATCGTGTTCCTGGTCTACGACCGCATGGTCGGCCTTTCCACGATGGCCGGCGGCAACTCGGCCGCTCGTGGTCCAAAGCACGGCAAGGGCTGGGCCGCCAAGCTCGGCGATGTCATCCTGACCGCCCTGGGCAACGCGACCGATGCCGTGCTCGCCCTCTTCCCCAAACGTCGCAAACGCCGCGCCGTCGCCGGCGAAAGCCTGACGTTGCGCGTAGTGGTCATCCTGCTGCTTGTATTCCTGAGCGCGCCAGCGTTCCTGATGATTCCGCTCTCGTTCGATTCCGCGTCCGGTCTCGCATGGCCGCCGCATGGTTTCTCGCTGCAGTGGTATCGGCAGATCACTGATTCGCCGTTGTGGATGCAGGCCATCACGCGCTCGATGCTCGTGGGGATCGGCACCGGCATTCTTTCGATGCTGATCGGCACGCCCGCCGCGTTCCTGTTGGTGCGCGGCGGCATGAAGGGCAAGGCGGCCATGCTCGCTTTCATACTCGCGCCGATCGTGGTGCCGCGCATGATCATCGCGGTAGGGGTGTTCTATTTCTTCGCGAAGATCGGCTTGATCGGATCGTCTTTCGGCCTCGTGCTGGGACACACCGTGGTGGCCGTGCCTTACGTGGTGATCACCATGATGGCCGTGCTGCGCAACTACGACACGCGCCTGGATCTGGCCGCGCACAGCATGGGCGCACGCCCGTGGGCCACGCTGCGCCGCGTCACGTTCCCGATTCTCGGCGCGGGGTTGATGTCGTCGTTCCTGTTCGCCTTCGCTACCTCCTTCGATGAACTGACCATCGCGCTGTTCTCGTCGGGAGGCTTGAGCACGACCTTGCCCAAGCAGTTCTGGGATGAAATCACGATGCAGATCTCACCGGTCATTGCGGCTGTTTCCACGTGCCTGTTCGTCTTTGTTGCAGCCCTGATCTGGGTGGCGGACCGGTTGCGCCGCCGCAGCCTCGCTTCTTGAATAACCTTGTTTTCCAGGACTAACCCATGCTTTCAGCACAACAATTACGTGGCGTCTTGCCGGCCATCCCGACTCCCGTCAATCCCGACGACACCATCAACGCCGACGCCGCTCGCGCGCTCATGCGCTATCTGTTGAAACAAAGCGTGGACGGTGTGGTGCCGCTTGGCGGCACTGGCGAATATGGCGCGCTCTCGCGTGCCGAGCGCATTCGCATGGCCGAGATCACGGCGGAGCAGGCCGCGGGCAAGATCCCCGTTGTCGCGGGCGTGCTCGACCCCGGTTATCACGATGCGATGCAAGCGGGAAAGGACTTCGCTGCGGCCGGCGTCGATGGTCTGCTCGTGCTGACGCCCTACTACACCAACCCGACGCAAGCCGGTATTCGCGATTACTTCATGCGTTACGCCGATGAATCGCCGCTGCCGATTCTTATCTATGAAATCCCGTATCGCACGCGGATTGCGATCGCGCCTGAGGTGCTGCATGAGTTGTCGAAACATGAGCGGATCATCGGCATGAAGGCGTGCAACACGGACATGTGGCATTTCCTGCGCACTGTTGCGGGCGTGGATGAATCGTTCGCCGTGTTGAGCGGCGAGGATACGTTGTTCCCGTTGCACGTGGCAGCCGGTGCGCGGGGTGGGATCGTGGTCACGGCGACGTTGCTGCCGACTGCGTGGCGACAGATTTATCAGTTGGCGTCAGAGGGGAAGACGCAGGAAGCGCTGACGTTGCATCGCTCGCTGATTCCGCTGATGAACATGGCGTTCGCCGAGACCAATCCCGGCCCGATGAAGTCCGTGATGGACCTGATCGATGTCCACGCGCCCGCGATGCTTGCGCCGCTGGTTCAGGCGGAAGCAGGGTTGTCGGCGCGCTTGCGCATCGAACTCGAGAAGCAGCTCGACCTATACGAGCGCGGGCTTTGAAGCGTCGCTAAAGGCTCAACGCTTGTAGCTCGACAGCCGCGCTTTCGAGATCGAGGTCGCGGCGACTTGCACGTGCTGCGCGAGTTCGGCTTCCACGCGTTCGATGGACCACCGCGAGGTGGGCACCGAGATATTGATTGCGGCAACAGCCATACCGCCGTGATCCGTGACCGGCGCGGCGACGGAAATATCGCCGAGCACGGTCTCGTTCTCGATCACCGCGTAACCGCGTCGCGCGACCTTGCGCACGCGTTCGAGCAGTTTGTCGGGATGGGTTTCGGTGTAGTGCGTGAGCGGATCAAGCGGCGTCTGCGCCAGGATTTCGCGCACGCGCTCGTCCGACAGACGCGACAGGATTGCTATGCCCGCAGCGGTAAACATGGCCGGCAAACGAGCACCAACCACAATGTCGATGTTCACCAGATGCTGCCCCGGAAAACGCGCGACAAACACGATCTCGTGGCCGTCGAGTTCCAGCAAGTTGGTGGTTTCGCCAAGCCGCCGACTGATATCGAGCAGATAAGGCGATGCTTTGTCGATGAGTTCGTTGGCCCGCACATAGTTGTACGAGAACTGCAGCACCTTCGTCGTCAGGCCGTAGTTGCGGGTTTCGGGCACGCGGTAGAGGTAGCCGAGCGCTTCGAGCGTATGAACCAGGCGCTGGGTCGCGCTGCGGTCGAGCCCGGACGTGCGGGCGATATCGACGAGAGTCATGTGACGGCTCGGGCCGTCGAAGGCGTGCAGGACCTGGAAGGCTTTTTCAGTCGATCCGACAAACAACGACGAGCGCTGAGTCGCTTTTTCATCAGGCTTTTCCGGCGTGCCAGCGGCGCTTTTGGACATGCTTGTGGGGGCTTTGAGAGTATCGCATTGTGATTGTCCCAATTGTAGTGCAATCGAATCTCACGTTTATGATCGATTGCAATTTCGTGGAGCCTGGATGCTTGCCTCTGTCGCTGAATACCGTATCGCTGCACAGCGGCGTCTGCCGCGGCTTGCGTTTGATTACCTGGATGGCGGCGCCGAAGACGGCGACGCGTTGCGGCGCAATACTGATGCGTACGGGCGGTGGCTATTCAAACCACGCGTGCTCAAGGACGTGTCGCGCTGTTCGAGCACAACGGACTTTTTCGGACGCGAAGCGGCGGCGCCGCTGATCGTGGGACCAACGGGCTTGAACGGACTCTTTTGGCCACGCGCCGACGAACTGCTCGCACAGGCCGCGAGCCGCGCGAACTTGCCGTTCGTGTTGTCGACCGCGTCGACATCGTTGCTGGAAGATGTACGCGCCGCCGCGCCGCAAGGTGACCTGTGGATGCAGCTCTATGTGCAACAGGATCGCGGCATTGCCGAAGACTTGATGCGACGCGCCGGCGCTGCTGGTTATTCAACATTGGTTCTCACCGTCGATGTCCCGGTGCACGGCAAGCGCGATCACGACACGCGCAATGGTTTCCGGTTGCCGTTGCGAATGTCACCCAAGCTTCTCGCCGATTGCCTGACGCATCCGCATTGGTGCTGGCAAATGGCACGCGCGGGTTCGCCGCAATTGATGAACATTGCGAAGAGCGTGGGCGAGCATGCGGATTTATCGCGTCACGCAGCCATGCTGAGCCGGCAGATGGACTTGTCGCTGAGCTGGACGGATCTGGAGTGGGTGCGTAGGCACTGGAGCGGCAAGGTGATCGTCAAGGGCATCATGGGCTTGGAAGACGCACTGCTGGCGCTCGCGCATGGCGCCGATGGCGTGGTGATATCGAATCATGGAGGCCGGCAGTTGGGGAGCACGTTCGCGCCATTGGAGCTGCTGCCGGAGATCGTTGAGGCGGTTAGCGGAAAGACGGAGATTTTTATCGATGGCGGAGTGCGGCGCGGCAGCGATGCCTTGAAGGCGGTCGCATTAGGCGCGCGCGGCGTATTGCTCGGGCGAGCGCCGTTGTATGGCCTCGCTTCGCGCGGAGCAGCCGGGGCGAGCGAAGTGCTCGCACTGATGATGGACGAGATGTTGATTTCGCTGCGCTTGTTGGGGTGCCAGGGAATGGGCGATCTCGGTCCCGCGTTTGTCGGCCGCGATGGTCCGCGTGGCGCAAGCCTGGTTTAAACGACGCACTCAGTCAGATCCTCAGTCAGCCCCTCAGTCAGCCAGCCCCTTATAATCCCGGCCGCCGGAGCGCGTTCGCGCCTCCTCGACTGTTACGATTATGTGAAGGAACTATGTCACCACTCCCAGCCTGCCCACTCTGCTCGATGGAAAATACCTACGCGGACGCCGATCGCATCGTTTGCGCAGACTGCGGCCATGAATGGTCCGCATCAGAAACCGCGCCTGCCGATGACGACGCGAAAGCAGCGGTGAAGGACGCCAATGGCAACGTGCTGGCCAACGGCGACTCCGTGGTGCTCATCAAGGACCTGAAAGTGAAGGGCTCGTCGATCACGCTGAAGGTGGGTTCGAAGGTGAAGAGCATCCGGCTGGTAGGCGGCGACCACGAGGTCGACTGCAAGATGGACGCCGGCAGCTTCATGCTGAAAGCCTGCTATTTGAAGAAGGTTTAAGCGTTAGCTGGAGGTCGAAAGCCATCGGACGGCGATGGCTTTCGAGGCACCTAAGCAACGCCCCGTGCAGCGCGTTCACCCTCCTGCTATCGGATTGCCCTGGTCGTCGGTATCGAAGGTCTGCGACTGGAACGCAAAGAAAAACGCCCGCCACGTATTGTCCGCATACGCGATCATCAGTGCCCCGTCCTGATACACGCCGTTGTCCTGTTCGTACTGGCCGCCGTTGCCCTGGTTCATATGGATGTCGTGCACGCCATTGCCGGGCACGAATTTGAAATACTGGTCCGGTATGTTTTCTTCAGGACCCCATCTCGATCCAAATGCGTAGATGATCGACCCTTCCATGGCCATCGCCGCAACCACCGCGCTTTCCAGTTTGTCTTTCAGATCATTCGTCGAGCCGGGCGCATCGGCGGGAACGGGCGTCATTGCCTTGATATCGACCAGGCCGCCGCGCACATAGTCAATGGCGAGACCGCCGGGTGTAGACGGCAGTTTGGTGAAACCGGGCGTCAACGCACCCAGACCGCTTGTCAATGTTTCGGGCAATGTATCCAGCTCTTCAAACAGAACCGTTGAAGGCGCGTGCGGTGCTGACGACTTTACGTTCGATGCAATCCGGAAAACCGTCGGTCCGGCGTGGACCAGGATTTGATAGTGGTCGTCATCGGCATTGCGAAGATGACCGGTCACGGTGCCCTTGAGCACCCCGTAGTTCACTGCCATGCATCCTCCTCGTGTCAACCTGGTATTGAAACCGGCAGCAGCCGCTGCTCCTGCCCCTGCGAAAGCCGGCTTCCCTCATCCCTCACCTTACTCCTGCGATCGACCGTGACATAGCCGCCGGGCGAATTCGCGCAACGCCCGTCCAACGAGGCGATGCACGCGTTGCGCCCGTTGCGCTCCTCGTCGGCCGGTTCGACACACAGGTTGACAAGAAGTGCCATGGAAACCGCGAACACCCGGAAACATCCACACAATGTGCGGTTGCCATCAAACCGTCATTAAAAAATGCACGCGCGCGGCTATCGTCACTGCCGCCTTTCGTCTTATGTACGCTCGCAAACACATCGGCTTTTGGGAGCGGTATGTAATGTCACCAACGCGACTCTTTCGTCACGTACAGTACCCCGTTCGACCACCGCACACGTCTATCAGGTCTTGCGACATTCATGAACGCTCCTTTCCTTTCCGACCACCACGTCAGCGACGCCCCTGATAACCCACGGGTGGGCCGCGCGTTCGCTGCGCGGCTCGACATGACCATAAAGCGTTCCGGGCTTTCGTCTGGGCGCGTGGCGAAATCGCTGGGTGTCACGGAAGGGGATGTCACGCTGTGGCGAGCGGGTATCACGCTGCCGCGAGCCGCCGACTGCCGCCGCTTGTCGGAACTCCTGCACGTGGAAATGACGTGGCTGAGCGGTGGATCGAAGCCGGCCGGCGAAGGCGAGCGCAGGTTCGGCAAGGTGAATGCCATTGTCTAGCGGCTATGCGACTCATCGACGATGTACGGCGTTTGCTTAGTGCGCCGGTCAATTGCCCGGCAAAAGAGGCGTTGAGCGAGATCGCGACCGATCGCGCACGCTTTTAGACGGCGGCAGAATCCCAGACGATAAGCGTCAGGAGTTTGTCGTCGAAGGCGCGATAGGTCCCGCAGAATTGCCTCCAAGCGAATAAATGCGGTGCCAAACTCCGTGTGAGTTGCCTAAAAACGTGTTCTTCGCTATTGAAGCCGGTTAAACGAGCAGCGTCAAAGTCGAACCAGTCTCCCACCTGGTAAAACAGCGCTTTGAACAAGCTTTCTTTCGCCGAAAATAGTAGTGTGCCTCCCTCAACGAAACTCAGCGTCTTGCTGCAAAGCAGCAGATCGGCTTCTCTTTCATCCATAATGGAATACTTGATTTTATGTAACAACTGAAGATCGAGTATCGCTCGAAGGTCCGCGCCCGGCTGAGTCAGATCCGATTCAAACTCAGCCGATGACACCCGCGTCCTAGCTTTCCCTCTCGCGAAGCTTGCGCCTCAAGATCTTTCCTACATTGCTCTTGGGCAGTTCATCGCAAAATTCGACGGCCTTCGGTCTCTTATAGCCAGTCAGCCGCTCCCGGCAAAACGCCAGGATGTCGACCTCAGTGAGCCCGGGGTCACGACGCACGATGAAAAGCTTCAGGGCCTCACCGGAGTGTTCGTCGCGCACCCCAATCGCCGCGACCTCGAACACGCCAGGATGCAAGGCGACCACGTCCTCGATTTCGTTCGGATACACATTGAAGCCGGACACAATGACCATGTCCTTCTTGCGGTCGACAATCCTCACGAAGCCGCGTTCATCCATGATGCCGATGTCGCCCGATTTGAAGTAACCGTCCGGCGTCATGGCGCTGGCGGTTTCATCGGGCCGGTTCCAATAGCCTGCCATCACCTGCGGCCCGAAAATGCAGATTTCTCCCGGCTCACCCTGGGCAACGTCACGCCCATCGTCGTCGCGAATCGCGATGAATGTCGAAGGCAACGGCACACCGACCGTACCGCTGAAAAGAGTGCTTCCGGACGGGTTGCTGGTCGCGCACGGTGAAGTCTCGGACAGCCCGTAGCCTTCAATGATCGGCTTGCCCGTCCTCTCAAACCAGCGCGCCGCCACGCCTTGCTGGATTGCCATGCCACCGCCGTTCGCAAGCATCAGGCTGGACAGATCGAGCGTGGCGAAACCCGGGTCGTTCAACAGCGCGTTATAGAGTGTGTTGACGGCCGGGAACGAGGTGATCGCGTAACCGTGCAACGCCTTGATCATGCCGGGAATATCGCGCGGATTGGGAATGAGGATACCGAGCCCGCCGGCCCGCATGGTCAGGAACGCGCATACCGTCAGCCCGAAGATGTGATACAGCGGCAAGGCAACCACGGTAACAATCGGATCGGCATCGGGACGCTCCCGGGTCAACGGCTCGCGCCACGCTTCGCTCTGAAGCACATTGGCGATCAGGTTCCTATGAAGCAACATCGCCCCTTTGGAAACGCCGGTCGTGCCGCCGGTGTATTGCAGCACTGCAAGGTCATCGGGCTCTACATCGGCACGCGCAAACGGGGTGAGGGCGCCGTGCTCCAAGGCCTGGCTGAAGGTAGTGCGCGGGGTAGGCGCCTGTTCATCAAACGCTTGGCGGGCCGACACGCCCATCATCTCGCCAATCGACGTCACCACGACATGCAACACCCGCGTGTTGCGTTGAACTGCCTGCAGGACCGCATCGAATGGTTCGAGCAGGACAATCGCCTCGGCGCCGCTGTCGACCAGTTGATGTTCGAGTTCGCGCGGCGTATAGAGCGGATTGACGTTCACGATCACATAGCCGGCGCGCAGGATAGCCGCCATTGCCACCGGATACTGCAGCACATTCGGCATCATGATCGCGACCCGCGCGCCTCGGGCGAGCCCCTTCGATTGCAGCCACGCGCCGAGATTTCGCGACTGCACGTCGAGTTCCGCATACGTCAGTGTCCGGCCCATGCAGGCAAACGCTTGCCGCGACGCAAACGCCTCAAAGCTCTCGTCAAGCAGGTCCGCCAGCGAACGGTATCGCGTCGGGTCGATATCCGCGGGAACGCCGGGCGGATAAGCTTTCAACCAGATTCTTTCCATGCTGCTTTTTGTCGTACTACTCATCGTCCTTCTCCTCGATGTCTACCGTGCCGCAAGTGCGGGCAATCGTCGCGAGGGCCGATCAAAGCAGGCTACAAACGCACGCAGTTGATCGATGGTTCCGCGCTCGAGCATGATGGTTCCTGCTTGAAGCAGCTCTGGCGCCTTGCCCGCGATGTCGCGCAGCATCGTGTACAAAGTGGCGGTGTCGAGTGCAAGCTGGAGGTGAGCATTTGGCCACGGGCGCTCGTGAACCTGAAGTACCCCCTTGCGCAATTCCAGCGCGAACGTGGTGTCCCGATCCGTCAGCCACAGGGCGAGGATCATGTGTACATCGGAAGACAGCACAGGATCGACAGAAACACAGAGGCGCTGCAAAACGTTGCCAAGCGGTTGCGCGCGCATCACGTCCATTGACGCCAGTCCGCCGCCCGCGAACGGCATTTCGTCATATGCATGCTCCAGCTCGCGCGCCGCACTCAAGTACCAGTTGCGCCAATTCGTGTTCTCAGTGCGATACCCCAGCTCGCGCAACGCCTCTGCCTTGATCGTGCGTGCGTCGGTATCCGTAATATCGAGTCGCACGAGCAACGTGGCAAGCTCGGCAGCCCAGCGCCAGTCGCTGTCCCCGAGAGCCGCCCGGGCGGCCGCGCGCACGGCTTCGGGACCGTTCATCATGTCGACCGTGCGACGCACCCGCTCCATACGTGGCAATGGATCGAGAGAAGCGGGATCGCCGTCGAACCACCCCAGTTGCCCGGTGTACACCTGTCGCACGGAATGCTTGACCGTGCCGTAGTACTCGCCCAGCCACGCGTGCTGGGCCAGATGCGGCGGCAGCGACGGAATGGCGTCGGCGAGTTCGTCCTGCGTGAGGCCGCGATTCATATGGCGGATCGCCTGGTCGTGGATGAACTGGATCGCATCGCGATACACGGACAATACGTCCGCCACAGCCGCTTCGCCCGACACCGGACGGCCATGCGCCGGCACCATGTGCGCCGCACGGAAGTCGCGCATCATGTCGATCGTGCGATACCAGCGCACCGGATCGCGATAGCGCGTGCCACGCAGCGTATGCACGTTCGCAAGACACTCGCCCTGGATCACTTCCGCCGACAGCAGGACGCCAAGGTCGGGCAGCCACATCACGATCTCGTCGTCCGCTTCCGATGGCGCATAGCGAAACTCGAAACGCACGCCGGCGAGCACGATGTCGAGGGTGTCGTCGAACACGCGCGTGGGCGCGAGAAAGCTGGCGGGTTCGGCAATCAGCACCGGCCCGATTCCGGCATTGACCTTGCCGGTCGGGCCTGCGGGCAGCAGCGCGCCGAAGCTGTACGCCGAGCGCGCGGCGAGGATGGGCGCGACCAGGTTCGCGTTGTTGATGACCGTTTCCATCAACGAACTGTGCGCGATGATCTCTACACTTCCCGCCGCGAGTTGCGCCTCATCGGCGAATGCACGCACGCCGCCCGTGTGGTCCGTGTGGTTGTGGGTGTACACCACCGCCTTCACCGGCAATTGTGCGTGGCGCGAATCGATTGCGCAGAAGTCCTCATAGATGCGTTTCGCTGCCGACACCGCTTCGGTTGTATCGATTACCACGATGCCGTCGTCGCCGACCACGAAGATGATGTTCGCGATCGCATAGCCGACAGCGCAGTACACCCGCTCCGCCACGCGGTAGATGCGCTGCGCCATGCGCTGCGAATGCTCCGTCAAACGAGGCGCAACGGTAGGTGCCGCAATCGCGAAGGCGAGGTTCACGCCGGCGTCGAACGCGACGTCGAGCGGCTCGCCAAGGTGTGGCGCGTCAAAAGCGGTTTGGCGTGATAAGCCGGCGCAACATGGGGTCATGGACGTCTCCTTGCGGCAATCGACAATAAAATCGGAACCAGAATTTTGATTCCGTTTTTGATGAAAAAATCAGGGAATGGCCAAAATCAGGCAACGGCGAAACTGTGTCTTGAGCCAAGGGGCGAGACGACGGCTCGCCAGCGACAACGGGCCGGGATCGTTCAGGACGATGTTGACCAGCATGCCCAGGATCAGTTGCAGCGCGGCTTGTACCTCGAACTCAATCGATTCTGCATCCGCTTTTTGCGCATTGCGTTCTTTGACGATCGCGGCGACGAGCGGCGGCACGATCAACGCAAGCACGTCGCGGTTCGCTTCCTTGACGATGTCCCACGTTGCTCTCGGTCGCGACACGCGTAGCAGCGAGGCATGGAACAGTCCACGGTTGCGGCGAAACGACTGCACATACATCTCGACGATCGCGTCCGCGATCACCCGTGCGTCGCCCGAGCGCCATTCGGATTCGCTTGCCAACATGTCGCGAACGCGGTCGCGACCTCCGGTCATGGCGCGCTCGAGCACCACGTCGAAAAACATGTCTTTGCTGTCGAAGCGCCGATAGAACGCGCCAATAGAGGTGCCCGAGCGTTCAACGATATCCGTGATGGATAGATCGTCCAGATTGCCGCTCGCCTCAATCAGTTCGCGGCCAGCCCGCAGCATTTTTTCCAGCCCGATCTGGCTGCGCGCCTGCCGCGGGACCGCGAGGGCTGATTCAACTGCTGAGCGGCTGGCTGTCTGGGGTCTGGGCATGGGGGCTTGTGAGCGGTGTTGCGTAAAAACGGAATCCAGATTCCGGATCCTCGGCGAACACCCGCACTTTGTCAACCCGGCCAAGGGAAAGCCCTATGTCTGGCGAATGGCGTCTGGCTGTTGCCTCAATCACATCAATCCCCGCGCGGCCGTGTTGGCGTTGTCCATGACTTCCTCGGCCAACGCCAGCGCCGCGCTGGCGGCGGGCGAATGCGTTCGCTCAGCCAGGGAAACGAGTGCGAACTCAAGACTCAGTTTCGGCGGATGCGTGAGTGGAATGCGCGCGAGACGCTGACCCTCCAGGTCGTGCCGGACTGCCGAGGCGGTTGCGAACAACACCGCATCCGTTCTGGCCACGACCTCCTTGAGCACAGCGACGTCATTGCATTCGACCTGCAACGGAATTTCCTCATGCGCGCGATACTTGAGGAGGCGATGCAGCGCATCTTTCATGAATCCAGGCAGCGACACGGAAACGAGCGGAAACTCCCGCAACGCGGAAAGCGGCACCAGGCCGCGCGCCAGCAGCGGATGATCCGGCCGCGCAAACCAGCCGCCTTCATGACGCGGCAAGCGGTGCAACGCCAGGTCCGGCGCGACGGGCGGCACACGCCGATCCGTCACCACGAAATCGACACGTTCCTCGCGAAGTTTCTGAATAAGTTCGTCGCCTTCGCTCAGCTGGATCAGCACCTTGATCTTGGGAAAGCGCAGGGAAAACTCGACCAGCAGGTCTGGCAGCAGCACGACAGCCGCGTAGGGCCCCAGGCCAATCTTCACCTCGCCGAGTTCGTGCGCCTTGAGCAACTCGACGTCACGGAACATGCATCGTGTTTCGAACAGGACCCGCCGCGCGCGCTCGACCAGGAGGCGGCCGGCAGCGGTCAGCGCGACGCCTCGCGCGGCACGATCGAAGAGCTTCATGCCCAACTCGTCCTCGAGCGCCTGGATGCTGCGGCTCAGGGCGGGCTGGCTCAAATGGACTCGGCCAGCTGCGCGGGCAAAACTTCCTTCCTCAGCCAGCGCATCCACATGAGAGAGCCGGCGCGAATTGATTTCATGCATTGTTTGCAACGTTCCGATAAAGATAATGCACTTGAACTATTGCGTTATACCACCTCAAATGGGCGCAAACGTGCAGCCAGGACCGCCTCGATAAGCTCAACAGAGCCGCACACAGGAGACGTTATTGAAAACCCCTTCATCGCGCACCGCTCCAAAACCCGCCTTGTTTGCCACCGCGTCCACGTGCTGCCATCGGTAACACATTGGGGCTATGGGTTCACTGACCCCACTGCCAGGGCATTCTCAGGAGCATTTGATGTTTGAAGCAAAAGATTCCGGATTCGTGCTGGACCGCTCTGTACCCATCGCGACAGCGAGCCGTCGGCGCTGGGTGATCGTAGCGTCGCTCTTTCTTTTCATGGCAATCAATTTCGCCGACAAGGCCGTGCTGGGCCTCGTCGCGCTACCACTCATGCGCGACATGCAACTGACGCATGCGCAGTTTGGAATCGTCGGGAGCGCGTTTTTCCTGCTTTTCGCGTTATCGGGGATCGGCCTCGGGCTGGTCGCCGATCGACTCAACGTGAAATGGCTGATGGCGGGTCTTGCCCTGGTATGGGCGGTCGCGCAATTGCCGCTTGCGTGGCCTACCAGCTTCGCCGTGCTGCTGGCCTGTCGCATCCTGCTCGGCGCGGGAGAAGGGCCGGCGTCGCCGCTCGCGCTTCACGTTGTGTACACCTGGTTCGAGGATCATGAACGCAGCCTGCCGACCACCATCGTCCAGCAAGGCGCCACGACCGGCATCATCCTGGCGGGGCCGGTGCTCACCTTCATCGCTCAACGCTGGTACTGGCACGCGGCGTTTCTATCGCTGGGCGTGGTCGGCGTCATGTGGACGATTCTTTGGCTGGGCGTTGGGAAAAGCGGCGACGCGCACCGCCACCGCCCGCTCGGGAATGCGCTGCGCGCCGACTGGGCTCCGGTCCGCTCGAATGTGCGGTACCGGCGCCTCCTCACCGACCGGACTGTGATCGGCGTGTTGCTGCAGGGACTTGTGGGCTATTCGGTAATAGCGATCGGCGTGACCTGGGTACCCAGCTATTTTCGGGTAGCGCTCGGGTTCAGCGCCACCGAGGCCGGTTGGCTCTTCGCACTGCAAGTGGCGGCGCAAATTCCCATAGGGCTCGCACTGGCCATGCTGTCGCATCGAATGCTTGCTCGCGGGGTATCGTCGCGGCTGGCGCGTGGCGCACTGGTTAGCAGCGCGTGCGTCGTGAGTGGGATTGCCTATTGCATGCTTTATGTCGAGGCCCCGCCGTTCGCAAAAGTGGCGCTGATGGCGCTGGCGAGCGCGCTAGCCCTTCAGGCGTTCACCTTCGGCCCGCTGCTGGTAGCCGAAGTCACGCCGGACGCACGGCGCGCCGCCATGCTGGCGATCACGAACTCAATTGCAACGTTGGCGGGATTGATTGCTCCTGCCGCAATGGGCAAGGTGCTCGGCGTGGTGGCGAACAATCGAGGATATGAGTTGGGCTTTATCGCCACGGGCGTGCTGCTGATCGTGGTGGGCGCAGCGGGATTCCTGCTGCTCGATCCGCAACGCTCGCATAAGCGTTTGGAACAATCGTCCCAAGGCTGAAAACGCGTTCAACTCCAGGCGCGAAGGTTCCGAATTGCCGGATCAAAAACTGCGGCGCCCGGCTACATGCCGGGCGCCGCAGTATTTTAATCCGGCCAGCAACAACGTCAGAACTGGTGACGCAAGCCTGCCATCGCGCCCAATTGCGTACCCTTCTGAGCCAGTCCAATACCGTTGACGCCTTGCAATTGCGCGCCGATCAGGTCTCCCCGGTATTGCGAGTAATCCGCTTCAAGGTACACGTCCGTACGCTTGGACAGGTTGTAGTCACCCACAAGCTGATACTGCCACGCCGAGCCATCCTTCGATTGGGTCTTGCCATCCTGCAGCGTACGCCAGACGTTCGCCGCAAAGTGCCACGCATTGCCAACCTGCTGCGTAACGCCGCCCATGATCATGCGACGTTTTGAGAAGTCGGTGTACTTGAGCGCCGTCAGCGCGGCCGCCGTGAACGGTCCGTTAGCGAAATTGGAGAAACCCGCAGCGTTCTGGTCGACGATATACCCCAGCGCAAATCGCGTCTTATCCCACGTATACGATCCTCCGAAGGTCCATGACTTCGAATCGCTGCCGTTGACCGAGTCTTTCGATTCCTTATAGGCGCCGCCCAACGAGACCGGGCCGTTCGCAGGTGCGTACGCGGCGGCCAAGCCGATCTCGCTGCCATACGACGTGTGACCGGCAACGCCACCAAACGCATAGGCCGCCGAGACCATGAGGTCGTGGGCGTGAAACTGGTACTGAACCTGATTGCTCGTCCAGATCCCGCCGCTCATTGTCACCTCGGGCTGGAAACTGAAGTCGTACGGGACCCATGGATTGCTGCCGTACCCGCCAATCGTGATCCCTTCAATCATCACGTTATATTGACGACCTATGATGACCTGACCATACGTACTCGAACGTATTCCGACCTGTGCCTCGTTGAAATACGGCAGAGTGGGGTCGCTTTGACCGTTGTTGATGTCGAATCGATTTTCGAGTTTGAAGAAGGTCGACCAACCGCCACCCAGATCCTCGACGCCCTTCAGGCCCCATCGGCTTTGTGTCATGCCGCCATTACCAAGCGCTACGCTTGAATCACCCGCTTTGTTGGCGTTCGTCATGTAGCGGACGCTTTCGTCGACAACACCATACAACGTGACGCTCGATTGCGCATGCGCTTGCTGACAAGCCAGCACGACCGGCAGCAAGGCGTAACGCCACTTGCTCGACTTCCTCATATTGTCTCCCCTTTTTTGAGTTTCGCTTTCTGCGAATGGGTGGCTTTGCGCCGGAATCAACAGCCCTCTGAATCTCCACGCAAAGGCTTGCCGATTCGTTCTGCTGATTTACAAGACAGTGCTTGCGACTTCAATTTGACGGTAAGCCCGCGATAATTCCAGTGCATTGTTGTTATTGTCTAAATGCAGTCGCTGCATGGAATGCGCGGGTGCGCCGGAAGGCCGGTAGAGGCCTCAGGCCGGGATGGGCCGCCGCCAGCCGCCCAGGGCTCTTTTGCAAAAAGGCTGGGGGCGCAGATCACGAGCGCGTTAGGACGAAGCGCGAGCCCGCAATAAGTAATCTCAAAGTTGGCGACCGTTGCACAGGCGCTGCAGGCCTGTCTTCGAGGCATGCGGAATGGGCGACAGGAGCCTACACGTGTGCGTAGTTTGCTAATCGTCGTGGACGATCCTCTGTTCGGTGAAGCGTCGCGCAAGCGTGACGGTAACCACTTTGCGAATTCGCTTGGCAGCACGCTGGGGGCTAACGCAGGTTCGATCCCGGTAACGCTGTTGCAGATCGACTCTGAGGCAGATGCACGCGCTTTGCCCAAGACGATTCTGTCGTCTCATGCGACGCAAATCATGCTTGTCAAGGCCACACGCGTGACGACAACCTCGCGCGGTGACGCCGAGGCCGTCTGGCAGCTCGCAATCTCCGACGTCAATGCGTCAATCGTTCCCAACGAGCACGACCCTTCGCGGCCCAACACGCGCGTAGAGATGAAAACGTTCTATCGGGAACAGATCAGCGCCGACGTTATCGCGGGCTTGGACATCTTTGTCGGCGGCATCGACAAGAACGCAGAGAAAATGGGTTTGGCGATCGCCGCGCGCCTGCGCGAGGAACACGTGCTAACGCCCGATCCATCAGTAGGCGCGACGCCGGTCGTGACGCCGGAACACTCCTGATCGGAGGCCCAGCGCGATGAGGAAGTCAGCGCGATCACTCTGAGCGACGGTGCCCGGGCAACGCGGCTGAGCGCTGGACAGTTGGACGCCCGCCGATCCGTCGATAACGGACATTAACCGGGCGACGTGACGCCGCTAGCGCCACCACAGCCAACAGCAAATTCAGATTTCACGGCGGACTTTTTTTGATTGGTAAGTGGGTCCTCTTTCAGCGGAGGCGTCGAGCACGAAACGCGTGATACGTCCTTGCGCGCCATCTGCAAAGCCCGGACATATGAACTGCCCGCTTCAGGCTTGCGCCCCCCCTCACATCGAACCGGGCATCTAGCTCGGGACATCGCCGGGTGCGCCGTCAAAGCGGACGCGCGCGGCATGAATCTCGGAATAACGACGATCGGCCCAATCGATGAGGGCCGCCATCGGGTCCAACAGGGACTGGCCTAGCGGGGCCAGACGATATTCGACGGTCGGCGGCCGGGTGGGAAATACATGGCGGGTGACGAGTCCGTCGCGCTCCAGATCGCGGAGTGTCTGGGTAAGCATGCGCTTGGAAATGTCAGGGATGGCCCGGTGCAGCTCGCTGAAGCGCTGCGATCCCATCGCGAGCTCCATGATCATGAGCATGCTCCATTTGTCACCGATGCGGTCGAGCACGTCACGAACCGCGCAGTGTGCGGACTGGGCGTCGCGTAATTCACGCTGATATTGGCTGAATCTCTCGATCGCATTCTGTGCGGTGCTCATTCGGGTTCCCTTTAACTCTTCTGGTAACAAAAAACTGCCTCCTTACGGCGCGAAGCATAGGTCTCTATGATAGACCTGCTCTCAAACAGAGACCTTTCGAAAAGGAGCTTTCATGTCCAGACCCAGTTCCCGGCTGCCTTTCATACTGAACTCCGGCGGGCTTCTGGGCGGTCGTGTGGTGAAGTTGCCAGTGAAAGTGGGAAATTCCAATGTCACCGCATCCAGCCGCAGCTGCAGACTTGAGCTGCGTCGCCGGGAAGGTTAAAGCAGATATCAACGATCCAATCACGCTCGCCGCGGCTCTTTGCCGAAGTCGAGCGCTTGCTGATCTTCTCCCTCGTTGGATTGGTCACATTAATCTTTCTGACAACAGCGATTTGGATAAATCTCCAGATCGCGAGTTGATTTAAAGGCAGTACTATTTTTAGGAGAAACGCATGTTTTTGGTAATGGGAATGACGGGACAAGTAGGTGGCGCGACGGCCAAACATTTGTTGGCGCAAGGCAAGAAAGTTCGCGCGATGGTCCGCAATCGCGAGAAGGCGACGACTTGGGCGGATCAGGGTGTGGAACTGGTCGACGGCGACTGGAATGATGCGGCCGCCGTCGAGCGGGCGCTCGAAGGGGTCGAAGGTGCGTTTGTCATGCTGCCCGCTGTCTGGACACCCTCGCCTGATTTCAAAGAAGCAAAGGGCCTGATCGCGAACTATGTCCAGGCCCTGACCGAGGCAACGCCGCCGAGGATGGTTGTGCTCTCGTCGATGGGTGCAAACAGAACCAGCGGCCTGGGAATGATCACGGCCCTGTCGCTTCTCGAGCAAGGACTTCGCCACCTGACATTGCCGAGCGCGTATGTGCGCGCCGGCGGGTTTTTCGAAAACTTCCTTTACGGCTTGCACGTCGCCCAGGGCGGCACGCTGCCCGTCTACTACAACCCGACGAGCCGGAAATCGACCATGGTCGCGACCGACGATATCGGCGCCGAGGTGGCAACGCTGCTGACCGGGCCGGCGTGGTCCGGGCATCGCGTCGTCGAGCTCGGCTCGATGGTCAGCGCCGATGAAGTCGCGGCCCAACTGGGCGAAGTCATGCAGCGCGACGTCAAGGCCTTTGCCATCCCGCGGGGCGGGTGGCCGGCAGCGTTCGAACAGCTCGGCATCCCGAAGGGCCAGACCGGACCGGCCGAAGCGATGTTCGATGCCGTCAACGCGGGCTGGATGGACCTCGGCGTCGAGGGTACGGAACACGTCGCGGGCACCACGTCCCCGCGCGACGTCTTTGCGGCGGCCCACAAGGCCGCTACGGCATGAACTGCGGCATTCACACCCAGAAAGATCGAGGTCCGACATGAAGGCTTTTGTTTTGAATGCAACGGGCGGAACCGGACGGCTGTCCAGGATTTCCTGGCGCCAAGTATTACCTTTGGTGCTTGCCGCTTTTTTTGTCGTGGGATCGCTCAGCAACATCCTCGCCCCGCGATCCATCTTTGAGGAATACCTGAAGTGGGGATATCCGCACTGGTTCCATTTCGTGACCGGTTCGCTGGAACTCATGACCGCCATTCTGCTTGCGCGGGCACGGACGCGGCTGTGGGGCTCGGCGCTCGGCTGCACCGTGATGTTGGCTGCGCTCGCGACCGTCACCCTCCACGGCGAATACGGGCATGGGGTGGCGCCACTTGTCGTGGCGACACTGTCGATTGTTGTCGGCTGGATCGCTTGGCGCAATCGGCTCGCCGCCGGTTCCATGGCACGGGCCTAAACTTTACGCGGCCTCCAAGAACTTAAAAGCCTGCCGGAGCTGCTATTACCAATCCGTTGTCGGTTTCAATCCCGGATGCAACAGGGTTGAGTTATTGAATTGAGCGCGGCGGCTGCTGGGACAAGGCGAGCATTCGAGCAAAGACTTCGAGAGGGGAATGGACGGCGTGCGCGAGCGTTGGGGCTGTCGGCCATTGCATCGAGATCGTCCTGGGTGAAGGTGTTCAGGTCGGTGCCCTTGGGCAGGTACTGGCGCAGTAGCGCCGAGGCGGTAGTGGCGTCTTCCATGCGGAACCCTGCATATCGGTCCAATCAATGACTTGACCCGTGAACCCGGATGCGTGTTTTTTTGACTGTCAAAGGCGACCTGAGCATGATAAACCTGGGGCTCACACGCGTGAGCCAGTATTTACTCAACCGGGCTTTGTTTGTGGGCACTCGGTCTCGTACCAGATATCGACCTGACGCTGCGCGGCCTCAAGATCGGCCGGGTAGTCAGGATCATCATTAAACGCTCCGGGATGGTAGCCCGCTTTTTCCAAGGCTGCCACTTCACTCATATTGCGCTCGTGGGTAACCGGTGCCTTGTCCTTGATCTCGGTCAGGTCGCGGCATTCCACGGCGCTAAGGTGGCCCCCTGTGCCTGCCTGCATGCCCCCTGTGGCACATGCAGCGAGCAGGAGCACTAACGCGGTAAGCATCGGCCAGGCCTTGTTTGCGTTCTTCATTTTGCGTTTCCCTCCATTGAAGCAATACTGACCAAGCATGGCTCATTCCCGGCCGCAGGCTCGGGTATCGAGCCGAGACCTTTCCGCCCCTCGGCCTTCGCAAGCTTATGATGACAGGCGGTCAACTACGGGCCAAGATTGCTATGGTCTCCCGGCCCGGCAGTTTGCACGAGGCCCGCGAGCTCTCGCCTCTTTGGGACGGGACCTGAAACTGCAACGCCGTCATCGGTGTGATCGCCCGACTCCGTGGTGACGCCTGCAGCGCGGGCAACTATTGCTAGCCAAGCTCACAATGAGCTCGCGTTCTCCAACGACCAAGTCGGGATAAGCAAACGCCCGACAAGCCCTGAGATTTACTCACTGAATCATTCGTACATTTTGAGCACCTCCGCCAGCGCTCCTTCGATTATCTTGTTCGACAGACTCGGGTCCTTCACTGCGCGGGCGAGTGCTATTGAACCCACGCAGGTGCTGAAGATCATGACCGCTTTATCCTGGGCACCTTCCGTCTCTGAAAAAGACTGCGCGAGCAAATTGATGATTTCACTGACACGTTCGGTGAATACCTCGCGGGTTGCATCGGGAGCGCGCGCCACATCGTTGACCAACGCTGAAATTGGGCAACCTCTGCCGACGTTGTTCCGATGACTTTCTGACACATAGGTGCTTATCGCGCGCTGAGGCGCCGTCTTGAGCGCGTCCTGAATATGCTCGATGTCCTGCAACGCCATGATGAAAGCCTCGGTCACAAGCGCATCGCGTGACTCGAAATGCTTGTAGAAGCCGCCGACGGTCAAGCCAGCTTCTTTCATGATGTCGCCGACACTAATCCCGTCGATGCCGCGCTCGCGGAAACGACGAGCGGCGACCTCCACAATCCGCTGATGCGTGGCCAGTTTGTCAGCTTGTGAGTGCCTCATTTTTTCAGTCTCAAAGATGCGTTGTGCCGCGAGTCAATCGGCAATGCCGCTCGCGCGGCCCTTGCGCCAAAGCGATTAGTTTGCGGCAGCCGAGGACCTCACGATTGCCGTCAGTTGCAGCGTCCTGGCAATGCGAAAGCCGAGCTCCCGATACAGACGAACCGCGGGAACATTGCTGGTGAACACGTGAAGGAACGGTACTTTGTCGCGTTCCTGGATTGTTGCCGACAGATGCTCCATCAACACTCGACCCAACCCTCGTCCACGCCACTCCGGGTGCGTGCACACGGCGCTGATTTCAACGTACTTTCCGGCTGTCATTCGTTCGCCCGCCATCGCCACCAGCTGGCCGCCCTCCCTGATGCCAAAGAAGTGACCTAGTTCGTTGGTCCGGGCGTTGAATGGTCCGGGTTCCGTCAGCTCGGCGAGTCGGAGCATATCAGTCGTGTCGGCGGCACCGAGTCGCACGATCCGCTCATCGGACGATACGGCGAACCTGTTGGCGGCAATCATCTGATATGCAACAGCCTCGCGTACCACGTCGAAACCGGGCGGCAAGTCCGGTTTGCCCATCGTAAAGAATGAAAGACGCTGGGCTGGCTGCAGCATCGCGGCAACGCGCGAGACGCTTTGCGCGGTGTAATTTTGCGCGGCCCCGAACGGCGCAAATTCCGGTCGATACCGGGCCCCGCTTTCACGGCGCTCGACGAAGGCCGGGGACGCCTCGGTCAGAGCGATCCATACGGGATTGGCGAGGTATTCCTCAGTTGCGATTTCACTGGCTGCATCAATGCCGGAGGACTGCATGGCAAGCTCCTGTTTTGTTCGTCTTCTCTGCTGTGGGACCGCGCTCAGGCGAACTTTGCCGCGTGCTTCCTGATAAATGCCTGGACCGTCATTGGCGGCGTGCCGGTCAATTCCTCGATGAAGGAATTGGTGCCGGCGAAAATGCCTTCCTGGTAATCGACGGCGACAGACAGCAGATGCTGCGAGAAGGTGTCGCTAAATTTTGCGTCGCTGTCCAGGCGTTTTTTAAACAGGTCGAGATCGACCGGTTGATACTTCACCGACCTGCCCAACGCCTTGCTCATCTCTGCCGCAATCTCATGGTGATTCATCTCGACCGGCCCGTGCAGCGGATATACCTTGCCCGCGTGCGGTGCGGGGTCGCGAAGGATGGCGGCAATGACGCGGCCCTGGTCCTCTGCTGCGATAGGCGCGTGGCGCCCATCGCCAAAGGGAAGGCGCAATACGCCGTCCTTTTTGATGCTCGCGACTTGACCCGGGTAAGTGAGCCATTGAGCGAAGAACGTAGGGCGCAGATGCGTGACCGGCGTGCCAGCCCAGTCGAACACCTGCTCCGAGATCCAATGGTCTCGCGCGGCATGGCTTTTCGCCTCACGGCGCGCCGAAATCTGCGACATGTTCACAATGGATTCGATTCCGGTCTCACGGGCGGCCTGTGCGAACGAAGCGCTGGCCGCTATCCCTCCTGCCTCGATCGGATAAACGAAATAGGCCGATGAGATGCCTTCAAGCGCGCGTGCGACGTCGTCAATATCCGAGAGATCGCCGACCAGCACCTCGACGCCCTGCGCGCGCAGCCGCTCCGAACGGTCGTCCTCGCGTCGCACCAGGGTTCGTACCTGTTCGCCTGCAGCCAAAAGGGCAACTGTCGCTGCTCCGCCCGTGTCGCCAGTCGCGCCTGCGATAAAAAATTGTCGAAAAGCCATTTGAAAGCTCCACTCGTTTCATTAGTTGGGAAGGTGATGAGCGCTTCAGTCACCAGATATGATTTAGAGTATAGTCATAATCCTTAGCGACGATTGATGATAATCTCGTACTAGTCTTTTGCAGAATGCCCCTGTCGACGCAGCCGGCAAGCGCGTTTGGCAGCGTTCGGGAAGGCACGCTGCAGATGGAATTCGAAGGCCGCGTCCTTCCCGGACAACCCGTACATCGGAGAATGTTCCTGCCATGATCGCCCACACCTTCGCCTCACCCCGTCATTCCACGCGCTATTGGGAGGCCGGACCCGCCGAGGGGCCATTGATGATTTTCCTTCACGGCTGGCCTGGGGTCGGTCTGATGTGGCGCGCGCAGATCGAGGCTTTCGCGTCGGATGGCTGGCGCTGCATTGCGCCGGACATGCGCGGATACGGCGGCTCGTCGACGCCAGGCGCGCCCGAAGCCTATGCGCTCAAAGAGGTGGTTGACGACCTGGTCGAGCTTCATGACCATCTGGGCGCGAGTCCTGCGATATGGGTCGGCCACGACCTGGGCAGCCCGGTGGCCGGGGCGCTGGCTGCGCATCACGCGAAGCGCAGCCGCGCGGTTGTGTTCGTCAGCGTTCCGTATATGCCCGAGAGCTTCGGGTTGCGCAGTCTGCTGCCCCTGGTCGATCGGACGCTTTATCCCGCCGACCAGTATCCGGACGGCCAATGGGACTACTACCGCTTCTATCTGACGCATTTCGATCAGACCGTGACCGACTTCAATGCCGACATAGCGTCGTCACTGGCGGCGATCTATCGGTCTGGAGACCCTAAGTCCGTGGACCACGTCTATCGCTCTGCGCTGGTCTCGCGCAATGGAGGCTGGTTCGGTTCGGCACGTCGCGCGCCGGCGGTGGCGCCGGACGCGGCGCTCTGGCCGCCTGCTGACTTCGACGCGCTGGTTGATGCGTTCCGTGTGACGGGCTTTGGTCCGGGTAACGCCTGGTATCTGAACGATGACACCAACGTCGCCTATGCTCGAATTGCGCCCGACAGCGGCCGCCTGAGCCAGCCCGTACTGTTCGTGAACGGCGACTTCGATGGCATCTGCGACATCACCCGCAGCGCGCTCGGCGAACCCATGCGAAACGCCTGCACGGATCTGTCTGTGGCGACGCTGGACGCAGGCCACTGGCTTCCGCTCGAACATAAGGCTGAACTCGTCCAGTTGATCCGCACCTGGCTCGAGGCGAAGGGGCTGTCGTAGCCATCACGGACGCATTCTGACCCGCATCGGGTCCTGCACGTCGACTAAAGGAGTTCAATGAAATGAGTGCCTCGAACAGCGATGACATGACTTCAGATTTCAGCGAAGGCATCAAACAATACGACATCGAGACCAACGGCATTACCTTGCATGTGACAGAGCAAGGGGAGGGGCCAGCAGTACTGTTCTGCCACGGTTTTCCCGACACCGCCTATACGTGGCGCCGGCAGATGAAGGTCATCGCGTCTGCGGGATATCGGGCCATTGCCCCGGATATGCGGGGTTATGGGGAAAGCTCGGCCCCGCTCGACGCAAGCCTGTACACACCGTTGCACACGACAGGCGACCTGATTGGCCTGCTCGATGCGCTGGAGATTCCCCGCGCCATCCTCGTCGGTCATGACTGGGGCGCGACACATGCGTGGAACGCGGCGCTCATGCGCCCGGACAGATTCGCGGCGGTATTTTGCCTCAGTGTCCCTTTCGTGCCGCGCTCAGACGTCAGTGTCTTCGACAGGATGCGAAAGGCCGGGCTTCAAGACAAGTTCTATATGTTCGAGCAAATTCGGGCCGACGCCGACGAAATCTGGGCCAACGCCGCAGTGACCATTCCCGGCATGCTGTATTGGGCATCGGGTACCGCGCCCGCCGGCCAGCAGTGGAGTCCAATGGATCCGGCTCGAAGCCTTTATCGTGCTGCCCCTGGACCGGTGCCTTCGTGGGCGCCACCGGACTACGTCGCGCATAACATTGCGCAATTTCAGCGTACCGGTTTCCACGGAGGGTTGAATTACTACCGCGCGGCGGAGCCGTATTTCGCCTTGTCCGCTCCTTGGAAGGGCGCGAAGATCGTTCAGCCGTCGTTTTTTATCTGGGGCAAGGCGGACGGTCTGAAAGAGCTCTATCCGCTTAGCCTTAACGACCTTCGAGCCGGCTTGCCGGGCCTGGTTGGCGGGCTCGAACTCGATAACGTGGGGCATTGGGTACAACATGAGGCCGCCGCCGAAGTCAGCGACCAACTGCTGAAGTTCGTGCGTACTGTTGATCTCGCATGATGGTTACGTACACTGCCCGGTTTGCTCTCGTTTCAGGCTCCGGCTCGTGGAGCGAAGAAGATGGTGGCGTAACGCAGGCTCACGAGAGTCTTCAATGACCCTTGTACTAAAGGAACGGCGATCGACCAAGGGGACAACGGTTGTCCGAGTTGGGCCGACAAGAGGCGTTCACTCCTCCCGGCAGCCGAGCGGCCACGGAACCGTCAGGGGTAACGTCGAAAACAACAATTCACCCTTGCGGACAATGCGCTTAATTAACAGCGCCTGCCTTCCTACAATGGACATGCATCCTTCTCGTCTGCATTCCAATTCAATCAAGGAGACCGGGTCATGAACAAGGCAACCAGTACATTAGTCGCTGCCGTCGCCGCACTCACGTTGTCAGGCGGCGCTTATGCACAGAGCAACAACTCGCTGGCGCGACCGAGCGTAACGTCGCCGGTCGCTGCAACGGGCGGCTACGGCACGCCAGGCACCACCAACTCGGACAGTGGCAGGGCCGCCGGGGCGCCAAACTCGGGGCTGCCGAATAGCGTCAATGGCACGACGCCTGCGCCCACCGTTTGGAAAAGCAATAATTCGCTGGCGCAACCGAGCGTAGTGTCGCCCGCGGCCGGTCAATAAACAGATGGGCGATGAAAACTAGACGTTAGCCGCGAGGTGTCATCGCCCATCGGATTCGTGGGCAATATCCCCTCGGCTATGGGGTGGACTTTTCCCACACCGTGGGCTTGCGGCGCAGAGATTGCGATTCTGCTTTCGAGCAAATGCCGGCCATCAGCGCGCATAGCGCAGTATCACCGTCGTCGATGGTCCTCGGCGAGCTTGTCTTGAATCCCAATCGTTGGAGCGCGTCTCCGTCTTCCGAAGTATCAACGAGAATCCGCGCGCGGTTATTCGCGGTTATTGTCGGTTGATGGGGAGTCGTGCTGAAGAGCATGGTCCCAAATCGGCCGAAGCGCGGACCTCGAGAATGCCGTTATCGGCGACTTATTTGCCCTTCGCAACGCAAGAGCTTAAGTGCCGCAATGGCCGACGTAAGGTCGAATACGTTGGAAAATCGAATGGCCGCAGCGCCTCGATTGCGTTCAGTCATATACATGAAGTGAGCGACCGGGATGCGTCGATGAAAGGCGTTCATCCGCAGTTGCGTTGACACGCCACGCATCGGCGATTCGGGCACCACGCTGCCCCTGCACGCCGGCAGAAAAATTCAAAGTTGGCTGAGCAACCCGCGCGGGAAGCCCGATTCTAGCCGCATGACTCATTCAAACTAATGAATCCCGACACTCGACCTCGCTATCCCGCTAAAGGGTGTTAACCGGAAGCGGATTGCGTCGAGGTCGCCGACTTTCCCGGTACTGTCGTATCCTTTGTTTTGAGCGCGCACAACGGGGTTCTTGACTTGACCCGCGTTCGCTATTCTACTTACGCCCCTACGGGAACCCTGGCGGGGAATGCCTGCCGGAAGCGGTATATGAGGAGAGCGATGCGCGGCCCAACCAAGAAGCAACTGACTTTAATCGAACTAGTCGACCAGGGCTTGAGCGTCGAGGAAATCGCGACGCGCACCGGGAAACTGGTGGCGTCGGTTCATAAGCAACTGAACCGGGTTCGACGCAAAGTGCGCGAAGGGCATTTTGCACCCGCCCCGCTACCCATCGAGCGCGCTGCGGCCACCCCGCGCGTCTATCTCGCGGGCTTCGACGTGTTCCGCGACAATGCGCTCAGTCACGGCCAGCATCTGAAAGCGCTCTGCCAGGCCCGCGGAATGATCGGTCTCTATCCGCTCGACGGACAGGTTCCTGACGAACTCGAGCCCCGCGCCAAGGCGCAGTGGATTTGCCGCGCGAACATGGACGCTATTCGTTCAGCCGATGTGGTCCTAGCCAACCTGAACGACTTTCGCGGAGCCGGCGAACCGGACAGCGGAACCGCATTCGAAGTTGGTTTTGCCGCCGCGCTCGGCAAGCCGATATGGGCGTATATCGATAACGACCTCTCGCTGCTCGATCGTGTATCGGTGAAGACGGTAGGATCCGCTGCGTATTGCGCAAACGGCTTTCTGGTCGAGGACTTCGGCTTGAACATGAATCTGATGCTGGCGTGCACCGCCCGTATTGTCGTAGGTGACCCGCAAGCGTGCCTGGACGCCATGCTTGCAAGCGGACAGCTCTAGTCGTGAGCGGCCGCCGGCTTAGCGTGTCGCTTAGTCAAGCACGCACGATCGTAATGCCTGCGTCCTCTAGCGGCTTGGTTAGCGCAAGCTCGGTTTCCCGCTCGACAATGATCGTCTGAGCCAGCGTGATGCCACCGATCACGTACTGCGAGGCGGCATTGATCTTATCGGATGAAGCCAGCACCACCGTTTCTGCCGCCCGGGCGGCAAGCGCGCGCTTCACAAACGCCTCCTCGAAATTGCCGGTGCTCAAGCCCGCGCTCGGGTGCACGCCGGTCACGCCCATGAAATAGATATCGGCCTGGATATGCGACATCGCTTCAATGGCGGCGGCGCCGACCGTCACGATCGAATGCTTGAAAAGACGGCCACCGATGACTATCACCTCGATCAACGGATGATCGACCAGCCCGACGGCGACACTCGGGCTATGCGTCACCACCGTTGCCGATAAATCGTGCGGGATCTGGCGGATGAGTTCAGCGGAAGTCGTGCCGCCGTCGATGATCACCACCTGCCCGGTTTCGATCATGGCCGCCGCCGCTGCGGCGATCGCGCGCTTGGCCGTCGACTCCAGGGCCCGCCGCTCGGCGAACGGCGCCACGGCCGTGGAAGCCGGCAGCGCGCCGCCGTGAACGCGCTGCAGCAATCCCTCGCCGGCCAACTCGCGCAGGTCGCGCCGCACCGTGTCCTCCGATACCCCGAACGTCTCGCTGAGCTCCTTGGCGAGCACTTGTCCATCACGCCCCAGAGTCTTGAGGATCGCTTTCTTGCGTTGAGAGGTCAGCATGGTGTTTGCACGAAATGTCTTGATATTGCACGAATCTGCACGATACCATGACTACTCCTTTTGCGCGATATGGAGCTGACGAGATGGTGGCCACAAAAGACAGGGTTCACATTATCGACACGACTGTTCTGTCCAACGACTGGTACGTGCTGAAGAAGACGACGTTCGACTTCCAGCGCCGCGACGGAGTGTGGCAGCGTCAAAGCCGCGAGACCTACGACCGGGGTAATGGGGCGACGATCCTGCTGTTCAGCCGCGACCAGCGAACCGTCGTGCTGACCCGGCAGTTCAGGTTGCCCGCGTTCGTCAACGGTCACGACGGCATGATGATCGAGGCGGCCGCCGGGCTGCTCGACAACGCGACGCCCGAGGAGCGAATCCGGGCCGAAGCGCAAGAGGAAACCGGGTATCGGGTGGATAACGTGCAGAAGGTTTTTGAAGCGTACATGAGCCCCGGTTCGGTCACGGAGAAGCTGCATTTCTTCATCGCCGAGTACGACGCCTCTGCACGCGTGGGACGCGGCGGCGGCGTGGAGGCGGAGGGAGAGGATCTTGAAGTGATCGAATTGACGCTCGACGATGCGCTGGACGCGGTGCGTCGTGGCGAGATCGTCGATGCGAAAACCATCATGCTTCTGCAGTTCGCCGCTTTGAACCCTGTGCTTGAAAGGCGTGTGTCGTGAGTCCTCAACTGATACTCATCGCGGGACCGTACCGCAGCGGCACCAATGGGAATGCCGCGTTGATTGCCGGCAATCTGCATCGGCTTGAAGAGGCCGCGTTGCAGGTCTACCAGCTCGGACATATGCCGATGATCGGCGAGTGGGTAGCGCTTCCGCTAGCGGCTGCGGCAGGCTCCAAAGCGGTGGGCGATCCGATCAGCGAAACGTTCTTGTACCCTGTCGCGAATCGCCTGATAAGGCAGTGCCACGCGGTGTATCGAATCGAAGGCGCGTCGCACGGCGCCGATGCCGATGTCCGCCTGGCTGAAGAACTCGGTTTGCCGGTTTATAGAAATACGGCGGATATTCCCGTCGCCGCGGCGACTGCATAGCCTGCGTACCGGGAGCTTGGCGTTTTTCCCTAACTACGCCAGAAAACGCTCGTCGATTAACGGCAATATCAAGCCATTCGAAATGGAGGTTGGCTCATGGTGTCGCTGGATGCGCAGTCACCCGCGCGCTCAGGTCGTGCAACGCTGGACCCTCTCCGTTGCCTTGCTGGCGTTTGCGTTGAGGTTGTCGATTGAGTAAGACAGACTTCGGCCTGCTTGGTCAAACCAGCGGGCCGTCGGCTTGCTTGCTTCTGATCGCAACCAGTATCGAGCTGCCGACAATCAACAGGATGCCGATCAGCGACAACGTGCCCACTGTCTCGCCCCAGACCACATAACCAAAGATCGCTGCCCAGACAATGCTCGTGTAGTTGTACGGCGCGAGTGCGCTTGCGTCGGCTTGTCGAAACGCCATGGTCAACAACAATTGCCCGGTGCCGGCGAGGATACCGAGCAAGCCCATGACGGCCAGGAAATCCAGCGTCGGTGTTTGCCACGCGAAAAAGAGCGAAAGCCCGCTGACGAGCGCACCGATGAAGGTGAAGTAAAGCACGGTGACACTTGAATCGTTCGATGCGCGGATGCGCTTGATTTGCAAAATCGATAACGCGCCGAAAATCGCGCTGGCCACCAGGAGCACGGGACCGAGCCAACTTGTCTGGTCGCTGCTGGGACGCACGACTAAGAGCACGCCGATAAAACCGATCGCGGCCGCACCGGCGTCACGACGTCTTAGCGTTTCCTTGAGAAGCAAGGGCGCCAGCACGATCACGAAGATCGTCTCCGAATAGACAATAGCAACCGCTTCGCTCAAAGGCACATAAGGCAACCCCGCGAAGAACAGTCCGAGTGCGCAAAGCAAGGTAATCGCGCGCAGTGTCTGCGCCCGAAAATCCAGTGTCCTTAGTCGCTCGCTTAAGGGTTTGCCTTGCAAGCACATCGCAAACGCTGGCAACAAGCCGAAGATCATCCGAAAGAACGTGATCTCGTTAGCGGGATATTTCAGGCTGACCGACTTTGCCAGGGCATCGACCACAGCAAAGCAAAGCATGGCCGCGAGGATTTGCGTGATGCTGCGCAGCGGCACCGCTCTGCTTTGGGCAATGGTTGCAGGCATTGTGATTCATGATCCGAAGGAAACGCGGCGTCCCCGCGCAAGCGTCCTGGATAACGCCGATTGTCGTAGCCGTATAGCTGCCAAGGCCCATGCGAAAACGCTGAGTCGGGCGAGTCCGAGACGAGAACCGGGTGTTTGGACATCGCGTAGCTTATCACCGGACCACTGGGGATCAGGTGATGCTTATGCTCACGATATTGATCAAATGCGACACGGTGTTTCCGGGCGATGACGGATTAAACCATCTTGCTGGCGGCTTAAGATATCCCTGCATAACAGGAATGTGCTTGGCGTCATGGGTGAAGTTCAGTCCAAGCTAATTTAGCTCCGAGACGTCCAGCGAGCCAGACGTCTTTTCAGACACGAACTCAAACCGTTACATCGCTGGCGATAATGGCGCCTTCCTCTTTTAGCGCATGAATGCGTTCGTCGGAGAAACCATATTCCCGCAGCACTTCCGCCGTATGTTGGCCTAGCAGCGGCGCGGGCAAGCTCGATTGGGCGATCCCGTCAGAGAAATGAATGGGCAAACCGAGACCACGCATGCGCCCCGCTACCGGATGCGTCGTCTCGACAATCATTCCGCGCGCCAGCGCTTGTTGATGCGTCACCGCTTCGGGCACGCCGAGCACCGGCCCGGACGGCAGGCCGATCGCATCGAAAGCCGCGAGCCATTCGTTCGTCGTTCGCTCAACGAGCCGCGCTGTCAGGATGTCGACCAGCGCACCGCGATGCTTCAACCGCCCCGCGTTGGTCCTGAAACGCTCATCTTCGGCAAGCCCCGGAATATCCAGCGCGCCGACCAGCCGCTCGTAGTTACTCTGATTCGCCGCACCGATATTCACCCACCCGTCGCGAGTCCGGAATGCCTGATACGGCGCACTGGTCGGATTGGCAGAGCCTGCCTTGGGCAACACCGTGCCGTCGGCGAAGTAGTTGGCGAAGGCCCAGTACATCTGCTGCAAACCGGCTTCGAAGAGCGAGGTGTCCACCATCTGGCCCAGCCCGGTCTTTTGCTTGCCGGCGTAAGCCGCGCAAATTCCAAGCGCGGCGAGAATGCCCGCGTTGATATCGGTGACCGGCGAGCCCGCCTTGATCGGCGCCTGACCGGGTTCGCCGGTCATGCTCATGAGACCGCTCATACCCTGCGCGATCAGGTCGAAACCGCCCTTGTCGGCCATGGGTCCGCTGCGGCCAAAACCCGAGATCGCGCAATAGATCAAGCCGGGATTTTCTGCCTTGAGCGCTTCATAACCCATGCCGAGTTTTTCCATCGTGCCGCGCCGGTAATTCTCGGTGACTACGTCGGCGGTGGCGAGCATTTTGCGCAGCACTTCTCGGCCGCCGTCAGTCTTGAGGTTGATCGCCACGCCGCGTTTATTGCGGTTCACGATCATGAACGACGCCGACTCTCCACCTTCCAGGATGGGGGCGAAACGACGGCAGTCGTCGCCGCCGGGAATCTTTTCGACCTTGATGACATCGGCGCCCATGTCGGCGAGCATCATTCCGCAGATGGGTCCGGACATGATGTGAGCCAGTTCGATAACGCGCATCCCGCTAAGCGGGCCTTTGCTGCTTGTTTCTGATTCGAGCATTTCAACGCCCCTTGAATTCCGGTTTGACCTTGTCGAGGAAAGCTTGATAACCCGTGCGAAAGTCCTCCGTGCCGAAGCACGCGAAACCTTCGTCATGTTCCTCGGGCGTGAGTGGGGCCGGGTTCATCGCGCGCTTCACGAACTGCTTGTGCCAGCGCGCGACCAAAGGCGCGCCCTCGGCAATCCGGCGCGTAGTAGCAAGCGTTTCAGCGGTGACCTGATCGTCGGCTACGACCCGCGTAACGAGCCCCTTGGCCAATGCCTCCTGCGCCCCGAAGATGCGACCTTCCAGCAGGATTTCGAGCGCGACGGCAGGACCTGCGAGTTGTACGAGCGCATCGAGTTCCGCGTGCGCCATCACCAGGCCAAGGTTCTTGATCGGTACGCCAAAGCGGCTGGATTCCCCGCAGATGCGCAGATCGCACATGGCTGCAATCTCGAGTCCGCCGCCCACGCAGATGCCGTGAATCATGGCGACAATCGGATGCCGGCAAGCAGCAAGCGACGAAAGCGTGCGATGCATGATCGCCCCATAAGCGCGGGCTTGTTCGACGTTGGAGCGATCCGTCTGGAACTCGGCTATGTCGTTGCCGGGCGAGAAGGCTTTCTCGCCGGCGCCGCGAAGGATGATGCAGCGGATGGAGTCATCGGCGGAAAGCGCATCAATGGTTTCGCCCAGCGACTGCCAAAGCGGCTTGGTCATCGCGTTGAGCTTCGCGGGCCGATCGATGACAACCGTCGCTACAAATCCCTCGCGTTCGATCAAGATGGATGGTTCAGCCACATCGTCTCCTGGAGAGAGAAATAACAGCTTCCGGCGCGAGCGCGCTTCCAAGCACATTTCCAAGCAAATTTCTAAACAAATTTCCTCGCCGCCTTGGCGCCTTCCTTTCCTTCAGCGCCCGCAGCAAAGTCGTCCAGCGCCCGGTCCGGCCGCATGGTGAACGAGAGCACAATGCCAACGCCCATCAGGATCATGGAAATCGTGAAAGGCAGGTTCCAGTTGCCGGTCCTGTCGATCAGGAACCCGCCAACAACCGGACTGATAATCGCGGCCAGCGCGGAACCCGAATTCATGATGCCGCTAGCGGTGCCGGCGTGTTTGGGCGCGATGTCCATCGGCACGGCCCACATGGGTCCAATCGTCATCTCGTTGAAGAAGAACCCGCCGCTCAGGCAAACGGCGGCCAACGTGATCGACATATTCGAAACCAGCATGATGGGTGCGAGCGAAAGCATGGTCAGGAACATGCAGACGCCCACCATCACATTGCGGGCCATGCGCAGGTTGCCGCTGCGTCGCAGGATGCGATCCGTGACCGAGCCGCCGAGCCAGTCACCAAGAACGCCGGCAAAGAAAACGCCCGATGCAAACAGTGCCGACTTCCCCAACTCCATGTGATAGTTGTGAAGAAAGTACTGCGGAATCCAGCCGAGGAAGAGCCACAACACCCAGCCATAGCAGAAGTACACGGCAGTCACCGGCGCCATCCGTCCCAGCAATGCGCGCCACGGTACTGGCACGCGCTGCTTGACTCCGGAGAACGACGAAAGCGTGGCGCACTCGTCGGCGGTAATGCTCTTGTGCTCGCGGGGGTTGTCGCGGAAATAGAAGATCCAGACAATCGCCCACAGAAAACTGATGATCCCCGTCACAATAAAAGCACCGCGCCAGCTCGTCGCGATCATCAACCAGACGATCAACGGCGGCGCGACCGCATTGCCAATACGCGACGCGGCATGCGTGGTCCCTTGCGCGAAGCCGCGTTTGTCAGCCGGCATCCAGTTCGACATGGCACGGGTGGCGGTCGGGAACGTTGCGCCTTCACCTAGCCCGAGCAACAAGCGCGCAATGATCAGCGATACAAACCCGCCGGCCAGCCCGGTCATGATCGTGGCGCCCGCCCAGATCACGGCGCAAACGGCAAGCGTGCGACGCGGCCCGAAGCGGTCGCCCACCCATCCGCCAATAATCTGGAACACGAGATACGGATAGGCAAACGCGGAAAATACAAAGCCGATCTCGATATGCGACAAGTGCAGTTCCGCGCCGAACTGCGAGGCGGCGGTACTTACGTTGACACGGTCGACATAGGTGATGAAATACATTGCGCACAGCAGCAACAGAACGCGCGTCGTAGCTCGACGGAACATCATCGTCTCCTTGAGTAGTGCGTGCTTCATCAAGGCGCCAACGGGCGCCCGAAGCGAACTGCATCCGGAACTTCGATAAGGCTTTACAGAATGGGCGTTGAAGCGAGGGGGCGAATCCTGGGTTTGCGCGGTCGTGCCATGCTGGTCTCCAATGCGCGGAACATGACGCCGTCCGCTGTTTATGTGAACCTGTGCTCGTCAATAATCCCTTAGCGCCGCGGCCAGTACCTGGGCGACATGCAGCGCTTTTGCATCGGTGCCATCGGCTATCTGGTGACGGCAGCTAGTGCCGTCGGCGACAATCACGGCGTCCTGTGCCTTTTGTGCTTTCCGCACAGCCGGCAGCAGCGACAGCTCCGCCATCGCCTTCGATGCTTCGTAGTGCTCGGCTTCATAACCAAAACTCCCGGCCATGCCGCAACACGACGATTCGACCACCGAGACCTCTAGCTGAGGAATCCAGCCGAGTACCGCCTGCACGGGACGAAATACGTCGAAGGCTTTTTGATGGCAGTGACCGTGAACCAGCGCCTTCGGCTGAGCGAGGGGTTTCAGCGAAAGCCGCAAGCGTCCGGCCTCTTTCTCGCGGACCAGGAACTCCTCGAACAAGAACGATGACTCCGAGAGCTTGCGTGCTTCATCGCCATAACCGTAGTCGAGGAATTCATCGCGGAAGGAAAGCAGGCACGAGGGTTCAAGGCCCACGACCGGCACGCCACGTTCTATATAAGGCCGCAATGTGTCCAGCGTGCGGCGCGCTTCAGCCTTCGCTTCGTCGACCCGTCCCGCCGACAGGAACGTGCGCCCGCAGCACAGCGGCCGCTCTCCTGCCTTGACGTTCAGATGAACCGTGTAGCCCGCCGCCTCGAGCACGCGCTTCGCGGCACGAGCGTTGTCCGGTTCCATATAGTTGTTGAAGGTATCGACGAAAAGCAGCACTTCCTTGTCACCCTGCGCGGGTGGCAAGGGCTGCACGGCCGTCGATAAAAACGACTTCACGAAGTGGGGAAACGCTCTTTGCGGCGCAAGCCCAAGGCGCGCCTTCAACCAACCGGCGAAACGCGGCAAACGTTCGACCGAGCCGAACAAAGACGGCATGCGGCTCGCATATGGCGCGTAACGCGGCAGAAAGCCCACTAGCCGGTCACGCATGCGCAGGCCATTCGCCGCTGTCCACGCCGCGCGCGCTTCAATCTTGATCTTCGCCATGTCGACGCCTGTCGGGCAATCACGCTTGCAGCCCTTGCACGATACGCACAGGTCGAGCACATCCTTCACGTCCTGGCTTGCAAGGCCGCCCTCACCGAGTTGTCCGCTGATCGCGAGCCGCAGCGTATTCGCGCGGCCTCGCGTGACATGCTGTTCGTCCTTGGTGATGCGATAGCTTGGGCACATCGTGCCTGCATCGAACTTGCGGCAATGGCCGTTGTTGTTGCACATCTCGACGGCCTTTGCGAGCCCGCCGGTGCGATCGTCGCCCGTCCCGCGCCCGGTCTCGACACCGGTCAACGGATCGCGTGTCACGTTCCATTGCGACCAGTCGAGTTGCGTCGCGATCTCACGCTCCCGATACGTCGGCGGGAAACGAAAGTTCGTCGCGTCGTCCATCTTCGGCGGATTCACGATGCGATCCGGACTCATCCGATTCTCGGGATCGAAGAGTGTCTTGATCTCGCGGAACGCCTCATTGAGACGTGGTCCGTATTGCCACGCGACCCATTCGCCGCGACACAAACCGTCGCCGTGTTCGCCGGAATACGCGCCCTTGTACTCGCGCACCAGCGCCGACGCTTCTTCCGCAATCGCCCGCATTTTCTGCGCGCCGGTGCGGCGCATATCGAGAATCG
>Ga0302314_10001552_pt1 | contig 42992 bp, 34 predicted proteins | sample III_Palsa_N2_3_FD_200533 | JGI IMG/M metagenome (GOLD analysis project Ga0302314, IMG submission 200533) | Peat permafrost microbial communities from Stordalen Mire near Abisko, Sweden - III_Palsa_N2_3 | ecosystem: Environmental > Terrestrial > Soil > Palsa > Peat permafrost | place: Sweden... | reverse complement strand
GTGGACCGGGTCGCCCGCGAGTGCGCCCGGATCCTCGCGCGGCGCCGCCGATCGCTTGGTGACCGGCGGGCGCAGCCGGAACAGGAGGATGTAGTCGCAGCGATTGCGCAGATCATGGTCGATAGGGCCGGAGGGTTGGGACTCCCGTCTGAGAGCGTCGTCGAGAGCGGCGACACCTTGGCACGGGCCATGGGTGGTGGTCGGCCCGCAGCGGAGGTAGAGCAAACCAGGCGGCTGATCATCGCGGACGAGCTCGCTGGCCGACTCGTCGTGACCGGCGACGGCGGCCGCACGATGGGCGCCAACGAGCGGGTCTTGGCGCTACGGGGCCGTGCGTATCGCGATATCTGCGAAGTCGCCAGCGTCATGCACTTCGTGGCCCGGACCGTGAGGAACCGCAGGATCGCCCTTGACTACCTGCCTCAGAGTGCGTTGGTCCGCCGCACGGCGGTGCTCTACGCGACCGATCCGTGGCTCCACTGGTGGATTACCGGGCTCGAGCATGTAATCGGATTGCAGGGCCCGGACAACTGGCGCGGCATGACTACCGCCGTTACGGGGATCTGCCTTCGCGCAAACGGACTGGAACAGGCGCGACGCCTCGCGTCGATGCTCGAGTACTGCTACGGCGACGCCAGTGTCGCTCAGGTGGAGCTCGAACTCGGCCGGCGCCTGGTGGCACGGTTCAGTCCGGACGTAGGAGCACCGTGAATCGGACTCGGCGTCATGCGCTATCAAACGGTGCGACCATAAGTACGTGGGCATCGCAGCCGGGTAGACGGTGATCGGTGCCGCAAGAACGACTTATTGATCTCCGCTCTACGAAGGGCCTGCGTGGGAACCCCCAAGAGTACACCGGCGACAGCGAAGGCGCGCCAGAACCGGTCGCGAGCGCAAGGAAAGGCGCCGAGGAAGAAGCTCCCACCGCCGACCACGCTCGACGAGCTTTTCAGCAGGCTGCGGACCGGTGCGGCGACCGTTGCCGGTGTGACCTTCCAGGTCGCGGTGAGTGCGCTCCTGCTGGCCGCGGGCCGCGCGGGAAGCGACGAGTTGCCTGTCGCCTCCGTCCGACCGGAAATGCTCGAAGACATCGACTGTGAACTGACCGACGGCTCGATGCTGCTGGTGCAAGCGAAAGAACACGGCGTTGGGGCTCGCAGCATCGGCGCGGCCGAGGTTGCGGGCATTATCGCGCACGCCGCCCACGCACTCACCCTCGATCCGTCCGCGGAGGGATCCACACCACCGGCGCTGGACCGCGGTCCGCTTACCGGCCCCGGACCTAGCCGCCGTTTTGTGATCGTCACCGACGGGCGCTTCGGCAGCGGCCTGCCCGTCACAGGATGGAAGCGCTCGCTCGACGAAGCGCTCACATCGCTGACGAACGGCGAGAAGGTCAGAAACGACCTGCTCACGCCGCTGCGCGCCGAGCTCAACGAACAGGGCGTGTCCGAAGAACTTGCGGAAGCGTTCGTCGTCCACACGCATCTGGTCACGCTGCCCAACGATCTATCCCGGGATACCAGCGCCCATTTGGAGGCAGGGCTCGGCCTGCACCCGGCGGTGGCCGGACTCGTGCGCGCGCAGTTGGTGAGCGATCTGGGCGAAGCAGCCGCGCGAGCGCGCGAGGCGACGTATGCGACGCCAGAGCGCCGCTCACGGGCGGACATCGACGCGATTGCCGACCGTATCCTGCAGGCGGTCAAGCTCGAAGACCTCGAAGAAGCGGTCAGGGAAGGGGTCTGCGAACCAGCCAGTTATGTCAGCGACACTGCTGTCGACGAGTCGGGGTTCCTGCGCGGCGTGGATGTCGTACCGGCCCACATCGCGGCCGGGCTCGACGTGGTGCGCCCCGAGGAGATCGCCGAGATCCTCGAAGGACTCGCCACGCGCCGCCACGTCGTGATCGCCGGCCCCAGCGGCAGCGGCAAGTCCGCACTCCTGTGGCGATCAGCCCGACTACTCGAGCGAGGGCCGCGCGTCGTACGGGTTCTCAGCCTAGCCGACTCGCACGAAGCCACCCTGCTCGAACGCCACGTCAAGCGCCTGCGCCCCGACACAACGGCGCCAGTGCTGGTGTGCGTAGACAACCTCGGCCGTGACCGCACCGCCGGCTGGCCGCGAGCGCGCGAACGCCTCCTCGAGATGCGCGGCGTCATGGTCCTGGGCGCGGTTCGCCGTGAGGAGTTGACACCGGAGCTCAGCTCGAATGCAACCATCGTCGACCCCCGGCTGACCGACAGCTCCGCCCGGGAGATCTACGGACGCCTCGAGCAGGTTCTCGAGCAACCAGCGCTCGCTTTCGAAGAGGCCCTCGAGCACGCCGACGGCCTGCTTATGGAGTTCATCGCACTGGCCACGGCAGGAAAGAGGCTGCGCGAGGTGCTGGCCGCCCAGGTCTCCGGGCTCGCCGCCCCAGCCAGGCGCCTGCAGCGCGAAGCCCTCCGACTCGTGTGCGCCGCCCACGTCCTTGGCTTCGCGGTACCGGCCGATAACCTGCCCGCCCTACTCTCCGCCGCCCCGGACCTGGTCGGTGACGCCCTGAAGGGGCTCGAGCATGAGCACCTGGTAACCGGCGATCGCGAGCGCTGGCGCGGCCTTCACGACCTGCGCACCGAAGTGCTGCTCGACCTGCTGCACGAAACCCCGCCCCCGACGCTGGCCGCCACCTTCATCCGGGCGCTGCAGGCACTGCCATCGAACGCCCGCGCGACCGCAGCCCGCCGAGGCGCCGTCCGCGTCGCCCGGCGGGCGGTCGAGGCCGATGCGGATGCCCCGAACGAAGACCGCCTCGCCGCGGCCATCGCCGCGCTCGAACCCATCGCAGCATTCCTCACCGGCGAGTTCGCCACCCTCAATGCTGGGGATCTGAGCCTTGACCCGGCGACCTATGCCGCCGCGCTACTCGAGACCGCCGACCGGCTCGACACGATCGCCTACGCCCACGCGGTGCTCCCTGGCATCGAGCGCCTGACGCCGCCGACCCTAGATCCCGCCACCGCCGCGCGCCTCGGCTACTCCATGGCCGTCGACGGGGTCACGATCGACCTTCCGCAAGCCCGCCCGATGCGGCTGATCGCCGCAACTTTCCCGCCGCGCCTGAGCGACCTCGCCCTGCGCGTCGGCGCGGCCCTCGACCCGCACCGTCTGACCGATCTCGCCGCGGGTACCAGCCCGCACCCTGCGGTACGGCTCTGCGAGGCCGCGGAGGGATTGCTGCGCCTGACGGCCGAGCAAGCCGGGCGCATCTACCGGGCGCACATCCCCGCCCTGCCCGAGACTCCCGGCTCGCTCGGCTCGCTCAAGGACGCCGATCTGCGCGCACAGTTGATGGCATCGCTCGCCGTCTTGGCAGATCTCCACGGCCAAGAGGTCGCCAACTTTCTCGGTCCTGTGCTCGCGCGCGCCCAGGACGCGGTCGCGAGCGATCAATACGGCGTCCGCGCGGAGGTCGCCCTGACCGCGCCGGAACGCGATCGCGGCGTCCGCGGTCCAGATGTGCTCGGCGACGACAGCCGTGAGCTCGTCGTGCGCGCTGTCGCGTTCCTGCGCGACCGCGACACCGACCAGGAGCCAACAGCCTACGAGTACCGGCCCGGCGAGGACTCCGAGGACGTCTACGTCCGCGCCAACTTGCTCGCCCGGCGCCTGTTCGACGCCTGTCCCGAAGCCGATCGCGTAGAGGTCGAGATGTGGCAGGCCAACTGCCGACCGCTGAACCTCTTCGGCCACGACGCGGGCGTGGTTTCCCTGCCTGCGGGCGCTCTCGCACGCGAGCGCGGCACCAGCCGCAACGTCGCCTTCCAAGCCGCCGTCTCCCAGGCGTACACCGCATCGGACTGGACCTCGCGGCTGCGCACCCAGGCACGCATCGCGGGGGACCTGCTCGATCTCCTTCGCGCCCTACCGCTGCGCCTGCGCGCCAACGACCCGCGCCGCCAACGCGAACGATGGATCGAGCACGTTCACGACACCGCCACTCGGATCGCCAGACTGCCCCGGGCGCCGATCGGTCGAAACCACACCGCGTCGGGCCTCGCAGAGGAACCGGACCAGCCCGCCGGACAGATCGACAAGGCCCTGCGCGTCAATGACACGGCGAAAACCGCCCTGACCCACATCGCCGTATGCCTCACGCAGATCGCCCGCGCCCTCGAGCAGCACCACTCGCTGCACGCCGCAGGCTCGCGCCTTGCCGACGCACCGAAAGAGCTCCAAGCAGCTCGAGACCAGGGCGCCCCTATCTACGCCGGAATCGGCGATACCCTGCCGCGCGAGCTTGACGAGCTCTGCGCGCTTCACGCACGGCTGATCACCGCCGCAGACCAGCCCCGCGTCGCGGCCGCGCTGCGCACCAGACACACCGACGCTGAGTTCGACGAACTACTCACCGAACTTGCAAGAGAAACGTGCGAACCAGACCACCGCATCGTCACGACCTGGCTGGCGGAGTCCGGGATCGACGCGGAAGCCTCCGTCATCCACGATCCCGACCCGCTTCCCGCATGGCGGGGTTCATGCGTGCTGGTCTCCATCCCCCTCGCCGCCTGGGACACGACGGTTGCCGTTGCGCAGAACTGGACTGAGGATGCTCGCGCACAGGCCGGACTTTCCGGCCGCGTCATCTTTCTCGCCACCGAATTCGGCCTCCACCTCCCCGTTGCCATGGAGGCCCCCGGCTCTAGCGGGCACGCGCTCCTGATCCCACGCGAGAACCTCGACGGCTACCGGCGACTCAACGGCCTGCCGCTCCCGTTCGGACCGACGGCGCATCACGTCCTTCAGTTCATCGAGAGTCTCGTCGAGTACTCCTACGCCCAAGTGCGCGCGGCACAGCGCACCGCTACGTGGCACCCGATCCCCGCTTCCACGGTCCGGCCGGACGAGATCGCACACCGGGTACGCGAAGAATTCGCCGACGACCTGGCCGCCGCGAATCTCGCCGAGGACATTACCGCGCTCTCAGCCACCGGGCTCCGCGGGCTCGCAGGCCACTGCATCCTGGAACTATCCGAGATAGTGGCCCGCGAAGACGGACACGGCGAATCGCTCGCGGCGAACCGCGTGAGCTTCGATGTAGCCTCCGTAACCGATCACCAAGCCAACATGGCCACCGCACTCCAGAACCTGGCCTTGGTCTTCGCGATGCGCGCAGACGCCGCAGCTCAAGCAGCCCAGTAACTATCCGGGACGCCCTAGCAGCCACAGACGGCGAACACGTACGCTGACACGTCACAATGATGGGCGTGTTCATCTACGCAACGCTGTCAGTGGACGCGATAGACCTTTCCACCCAGCGGAACCGCACGGAGCGGACTCAACGGCGTCCGCTTCCGGGAGTTCTGGTCCGTGGCGTGGCGATCACAGAGGATTGACGCGAGGCGTCCACGCCGACGACGATGAGCGTCATGCGTCTGTTGCGGCGAATACGTGTCGAGCTGGCCACCGGGGAGAACCTTGAGCTCTACGCCACCGTCCTGCTCGCATTCGTCTTGGCCGTACTCGGGGTACTCAACGCTGTCAGCGACCAGGTACTCATCGCCGCGACCCTGGCGACACTCGCCCTGCTGGCCACGGGGAGCCTCGGCAGCCGCCGCCGGGTTGAGGATCTCTCGAAGCTTGTACATGCCCGGCAAGCCGGCGAGGTCTCCGCCGCGGCGTTTTTCGCCAAGGGCAAGCCTGGCCTGCGCGAGCAAGTGCGCGCCGCCCAGGACATCAAGATCCTCGGGGTCACCCTGTCACGCACGATCCGAGACCTGATCGACGAACTCCAGGAATGCCTGCGAGAAGGCGCTGTGATCAAGGTGGCCCTGATCGACCTGACCACCGACGCCCCGGCCCAGGCCGCTACCCGCAGCACCATCTCCGGCCAGCCGGGAGTTTTCGAGAACAGGTTGCGCCCGACTGTCGACCTGCTGATCGAGCTGGCACGCACCCCGGGGGCCACGGGGAGCGTCGAGGTGAGGTTCTTGCCGTTCGTCCCGGCGTTCGGACTGGTCCTTCTAGATACGCAGCGGTCCCAGGGCCGCATCTACGTGGATATCTACTCCCACAAGTCGGCTGGCGGCGACGCCGTGTTCAACCTCACCGCACACCGCGACGGACTATGGTACCCGCACTTCGAAGGCGAATTCGAACGAGTCTGGGAGGTCGGCCGCCCGGCCGATGCCTCCGACGGCTTCCCGTCCACCACCGCACCGGCGCCGTAGCGGCGACTGCGCTGAGAGAGCCGGCTCGGCGCTCGTTGCGGCATCGGCAACGCGGCGCGGTCGGCACGCTGGCTCTCGACCTTCGCGCTGCGCTCGGTCGCGTGGCTTGGGGCACGCCCGGAGCCGAGCCCGGCCAGTCCTGGCCGGGCTGGGGCTGCAAGCCGAACAGGTCCGCGCGCCTCGCGGTGTTGGCGAAGCTCACCGCGAACCGGGCCGCGTACCGGTCGACGTGCATCAGGTACGGCACCTTGAGGACCTGGCGGGTGAACACTGTGGTCATCGCCTGCCCGAGCGCGTAGGACAGCGCCACCTTCTCCGAGCGGTCCAGTTCCAAGGCCAGCCCGGTGCGCCGGACGCGGCCGGTCTTCGGCTCCGGTTCGAGATAGGCCGGGATCAGCGCGACGCGGTGGACCCATTCCCACAGCGAGCGATCGCCGTGGCGCAACCGGTCCGCCGGGGCCCGCCCGGTGGCGAACAGCGCATGCGCGAGGTCGTCAGCGGTGAACGAGAGCAGGCCCGAGCGTGGCTCGAGTCGCGGCGGGAAGGCGGTCGTGGTGTACCTGGCGTTCAGCGGCGGCCACATCTGCCTTACTTCTCCTGCTCGGGGCGCGCGTACCGCGCCCTTCGCAGGATCATGACACGAAGCGTCGGAGTCCGACGCGAACGCCGGGCCGCGTGCGCTTGACTTTTGCCACGTGATACGCGATTCATAAATAATGGTGAAAAATCCCGTGGATCTGCGGCGCGAGCGCTCGCGGTGCGTGCTGGGCAACCGGTACCGGGCGGAACTGATCCGCGCCCTGTCGGCGTCCGGGGATCGGGGCGTGTGCCTTAGCGAGCTCGCGCTGGCCAACGCCACGACCGCGAGCGTCTACCACGCACCGGTCACCGCTTTGATCGGCCTCGATCTGGTGGTCAAGCTCCCGAAGACCCCGGGCGACCGGCGACAGCTCTATGCGCGCGCTGGCGACGCGGCGCTGTGGCGCACCCTGGGGCACGTAGTCGAACGTTTGAACGGGTATCCACCGGGGAGCGGGAAATCACTCGAAGGTGGACTGATGCCACCCGGTGGGCGCGCCGCCCACCGGGGTGCGAGAGGGTAGGGCCCATGGCGACGACGATGGAACGTAGCGGCCCGCAGGTGCGCGAAGCCTCCGGCGCGTTGCTGCCGCCCGGTGCCACCGCGCACGCGGCCAGGCTCTGGGGCACCGACGCGCTGCTGTTTCGCCGCCTGGATGAGCGCGAGCACGAACGGCGCCGCGCAGTCAGCGCGGGAAGGATTGACTACATCGGTCACCTTGAGGCGCTCATGGCGCTTCCCGTCGATCTTCCGGTACCGCTGCGCTCGCTCGATCCGGGGCTGCGCAAGAAAATCCGCGCCCTGCCGCCGGGCGCGGTGGAGATCGACCGGCACCGAGTCATCCGGCGCGCGGTGCGCCCGATGCGCCCGGAGCTGGCGGTCGTCAAAGCCTCCGGATGGCGCGACGGATTGGAGAAGGCGGGCCGGTTCGCCCCGGTCTGCCGACGCGCAATGTTGCTCGAATACGAACCGGACGGGCTCGAGAACCTGCTGATCGAGGCGGCCTATTACGGGATTGGCGTGCTGGTTCCGCGCTCAGGCGGGCTGAAGATGGCGGCGGCGCCGGAGGAATTCCGCCCGGGGCGGCACACTGCTGCGGCGTGGTTGTTCGTCGAGGAGATCTACCAGCGCATCGACGCCTAGCTCGCGGCCTAGTCCTCGGCGCCTGCCGCCCACTGGGCCAGTTGGGCTGCGACCTTGAACCCGTTGGGGCCTTTTACCAGGCGGTTGACCGCGCCGTGCTGTTCGACGGCCTCGGCGCACTGCTCGGCCCACCAGGCGGGCGCGTTCTTGCGGCTCACTGCCGTCGAAAGCTGCCCGGCCCAGCCCATCATCACCGCGACGTTGTGCGCCATGGCCTCCCGCTGGTTGGCCTGCGTGGTGAACCGGTCGAGGGCGCCGCCCCTGCAGATCCCGCACGCGCACGTCGGCACCTGCTCCTCGGGTGTGACCGCGAAGCGCCGAGCGATCGACTCGCCGAGGAAGAAGCTTTTGAGCGCTGGGAAGAGCACTGAGGGCGAGAGGCCGGATCTTGGAGAACGGTCGGTCTCCTGCCCGGGGGCGATGATGTGCCGCTGGGTGCTGCCCATCCCGAACGCCGCGAACTCGGCGCCGTGTGCGAGTGCGCCGAGCGCGGCGATGTCGGTGCGCATCAGCGCCAGGCCCGGGACCTGCTCGACGAGGCTGCGCAGGTTGGCCACGCCGTGCTTGAGGGAGCCGATCGGGTCGTTCTGCCCGCCGAACATCACGGCTTTGATACCAGGCACGTCCTTGAGGACGGCGATCAGCTGGCCGAGGGAAGGCTCGCGCAGCCACGCATTGCTGATCGGTACGGCGAACACGAGCCTCGGGTGATTGTACGCGGTGATCTGCTCGGCCGCGGCGATCAGGGCACCGGAGTCCTCGGCCTCGATGTAGCCGGTGGGGCTGATCGCGGCGTCCGCGCCGCGAGCGAGCTGGGTGAGCACGGCCTCCTCCAGTATGCCGAAGGGTAGCGCCTGGTCGGGGGCGGGGATGAACGGCTGCTCGGCGGTGGCGATCTGGTTGAGGTAGCGGGCCGGGTCGGCGAGCACGACGCCGAGGTGGTTGTGCTGGCGCAGGTCGGCGGCCTTGGCCGAGGGGTCGGAACCTTTGCCGGAAAGGATCAGCCCGGACCGGTTGGGGTACAGGTGGGCGGCGAAGTACCCGACCCGGCGAGGGCTGACCTGCAGCAGCATCCGGCCAGCCAGCACCTCCTGCGCACTGGCCGGTGCTTGGCGTGCCGCCGCGCGCGCCGTGCGCTCGGGCGGGTCGAACTGCTCGGTCATTGCCTCACCTTCATACGGTCTAGTCCTTACATCGGGTTCCGGCCGGATCCCTCCGGCGCGTACAGGTGCGCGAATGCCTCCGGGCGCAGGTGCATCCGCTCGGCGATCTCACCATCGGTCATGTTCTTCGCCCCGCGCAGCACCTCGACCGCCGCGCGCACCCGAGTCGGGGACTCGGCTTCGAGCACATCGGGCTCGCTGGTGCGGTAGCCGAGCACCGACATCTCGACCATCACGTTGCGGTGCTGCCAGTCGGAGAGGCGACCGAGCTGCTGGGCGCGCTTGGCCAGCGCACCCATCGAGGCCCCCCAGCGCGCCTTGAGCTCGAGCAGCCGGGCCAGATCCACCACAGCGGCGTCGAACTCGCGGCGGATGTCGGCTGCGGGCATCAGAAGCGCGGCGGCGAACTCGTCCGCCTGCTTCTCCTGCGCCGCCCCGGCACCGGGCGCGTGATGCATAACGAGGTGCCCGATCTCGTGGGCGATCGAGAACCGTCGCCGGTCGGCGGGGGAGCGGGAGCTGACCAGCAGCAGCGGGTAGCGGCCGTCGATCCACACGCTGACCGCGTCGAGGTGGTCGCTGCCGAGATCGCGCACCAGCACCACCGCCCCTGCCCGCTCGGCGGCGCCGACCAGGTCGCCTATGGGGCCGGGCGCGAGCCCCCAGGCCGCGCGCACCTTCGCTGCAGCGTCGCGCGCGGTGGTGCGCGCGTCGAGTTCGATGCGGACGAACCTGTCGGCGGCCGGAAGATTGCCCGCGGTCTCCAGCAGGCTCGCGACCTGGATTCGGGTCAGAGCGAGCCGGGCGTGGATGCGGCGCAGCGCCGGCGCCGAAAGCGCGGCCTTCTTCCGGTGGTGGATCAGCCCGATGCCGACCTCGGCAACGTCCGGGTCTAGCCGCAGCAATTCCGGCGCGCACTCCAGCGCCCGAGCGTAGAGGTCCAGGCGCTCGCCCGAGACGGCGAGCCGCCCGGCCTCGGCGCGGCTGACATACCCCTGCGAGACCTCCTGCCCGCCGAGGTCGGTCATCTTCTTCGCGAGCTCTGACTGGGTCATCGCGGACGCCTCGCGCGCGAGTGAGAGCATCGCAGGGTGTGCCTGGGGAACCTCGAACAGCACGTCAAACCACCTTCTTCCAAGATCCCCAGGATCTTACGACAACAAGGGCCAACCTGGCAGTCCTCACTCTACCACCTCAAAATATTCCGAACTGGAGTGCGCGGAGTCGACCAACGTTCCGAGGTCAGGGCAGTACGAGGCAGAGCGCTCGCCGAACGCCTGCGGTCGCCTCTCGCGCGGCGTGCCGGAGGCCGCGGCGCCGCGTGCGACCCGGGCGCACGAGCGAGTCGCCCGGTCCGCGTGCCGCGCCTTTCCCCGGCTCGAGCCGCGATACGCGGGGCCCTGCGAATATTCTGATGCGGGCCGCTGCGGCGGCTCGCTCCGGACACCGAGCAGAGTTACGTCGTCTGCCCCTGCCGATAACAAGTACGTGTCGTTGCCTGAGACCGAACTCCGACGCGACCAGACTGTATTGAGGACTCGCGCTCGGGCGCGGAGGCCATGGGCCTGCGGCGGCAATGGTGCCGTCGCGGCCGGGAGGAGGAGCGGTGCGCGGGGCGTACGACGAACTGCGGGCGACCGGCGAGGCCGGTGAAGCCACCCTGCTCCTGCTACAGCGTCTGGTCCGGCAGGTAGTCTCCCGTGCGAGCTTTCCGCCGCCCGAAGGCTACGGTGCGTGGAACGCGGATGCCGTGGACGAGTTCCTGCTGGAACTATTCGAGGCCAAGGGACCCAAGGTCGTCATGGACTGCTTCCTGGGAGCGACGGACGAGGGATCTCTGGAACGGCTCCTGCTCAAGACGATCCGCAACTTTCTGATCGACCAGGCAAAGTCGAGGCCCACCGGAAAACTCCGGCGCCGCCTCGATCGGCTGCTCGGCGAGGATCCGCGCTTCGCCCAGGTTCCCTCAGGCGCGCCGGGCTCGGGTTGGTGGCATCTGTCCGACGGTGACGCGCAGCCGTGGCAGGGGGATCCTGGAGCGCTTGAGCTGGCCGCAGGGGCTGTGCGAGGGGTTTCGATCACACAGTGGAACAATTCCGGACCGACCCCCAGACCGGTCAAGCACGCGCTGCTCGCGGTGGCCGAAGGCGTACTGCGCGCGGCGGGCGGGGCGGTTGCCATCGAGGTGGTCACCCGCGTCGTCGAGAGGCGCTTCGCCTTGATCGCGCCGCTGGCAGTCGGCAGCCTGCTGGAAGAGGAGTCCGCGCAGGCGGCGGTCGCCGAGACCGACGCTCCCGGCGCGGACCTGATCGTGCGGGAACTAGCGCAGGAGATCTACGACGTGCTGGACCCTCAGGAACGTGCTCTCCTGCCCCACCTCGGCAAGCCCCCGGCGGAGCAGATGCAGGTGCTGGAGCTGGGCCGGGCACAGACCCGGCTCGTGGCGGGCCGGGTGGCCGAGAAGGTCCGGCTGATGACCGCGGACGACGAGGAGCGCGACGATGTCGCCCTCGAACTGCTGCGACTGTGCATGGTGCATCCATGACCATGCGAATTACGTCGTCCGTATCGAGCACAGCCCTGAATGAGGGCGCATCCGGGGGAAGAGGATAACGCTCATGGACAGGCACAACTCCCCAACTCAGCAGCGACTTCTCGCCGCATTGGCCGCCTCGGCGGTGCCCGACGCGATCCGCGACGCCATGCACGCCCCGGTCACCGCGGCGCCTGCGGCCGGCGATATCTGGCGGGCCGTGTGGGACGCCAACGTCCTGCTCCTACTGGTCCTCGACTACAGGCCCGGCACGGTGAAGGCCGCTCCGGTCGTCCTGGATGTCGATGACGTCGACGAGGAGGCGCTGATCGTCGACGCGGCCCTCTCGGGGCTGAAGTTGGCGTTCGCCGTGTGGCTCGGGCTCGAGCGCACCCTGCCCGAGCGCGTGCTTGAACGGAAGATCACCGCCACCGCGCTGCACGTCGACACCCCGGGCTGGGACAGCACCCTGATCGCCGAGGGGCGGGCCCGGCGGGGCAGAACGGTCACCTCCGTGCTGGAGGCGGCCGCCGAGAACCGGGCCGTCGTCGAAGACAAGCTGGAGGCGTTCGAACACGCCCGCTGGATAGAGGCCTCGTCCGGCGGACTCGGCAAGATGATCAAAGACTCCGGGATTCCCGTCAAACAGGTGGCCGCGCTCCTGCAAGTCGACCTGCCACGAGCCTTGGCCGTCATCCGGGGCCAGGTGCCGGTCATCGCGGAGCAGGCCGAATCGCTCGCGCCCGCGCTCGGCCTCGATTCTCAGCGGATTCTCGCCGCCAATCCGGCGCCTCCGGCTGAACTGGCCGCCTACCTCGACCAGCCGCAGTGGCGAGCACAGGTCCGGCGCCTGGCCCAGCAGAACGACCAGAGCGAGACGCGCGCCTGGTACGACGCGGCATTCGGCACATGGGGCCTGGCCGCGCGGCAAACCGGCGGTACGAGCCAGCCGCCAGCGTGGGAGGAACGCCTGAAGCGCTTCTTCGCGATGAGCCTGCGGGGCACGGCATGAGCCGCGGCGTTTCACGCCCCCAAGCGCGTGCCCAGGCCGTGCGCATGCTGGACGAGCTCGAAACCGTCTGGCCCGGCGCCGCGAACCACCTGGCCACCGGCGCCCTGCGCGCGGTACAGGGATGGGAGCAGGTGACCGTGCGAATGGTGCCCGAGTCCGCGGCGGAGACCGGCTGCAGCGTAGCCGGGGCCTACCTCGACTCCGCGACCCCTCCCGTGATCGCCGTCGCGGACGCGGCCAGCTCCCGGCGCCAGGATTTCACCGCGCTGCACGAACTCGGGCACCACCTTCAGCGCACCCGCGACACTCTGATCGAGATACTGCTCGGCGAACCGGATGACGGACTCGCTCTCGAAGACGCCGCCTGCGACGCGTTCGCGGCCGATGTGCTGCTGCCCGAGCCCCTCGTCCAGCAGCACATCGGTGCGCGCGGGCCGAGCGCCGACGACGTCGTCGGGCTCTGGAAGGACGGCAGCGCATCCCGGGCAGCCGTGTGCGTGCGCGCCAGCGAACACCTTCCGGCCCCCGGACATGCGCTGCTCCTCGACCCCGACGGACTGGTGGTCTTCAGCGCCTCCCATGGCCTGCCACCCGTGCGCCGGGGCAGCGATCAGTCGCCCAGCGCCCTGATCAGCCAGGCGCTGCGCGGCGAATCTGGGCGCGCGAGCGGACGGGCTCGCCTGATCTACCGCGACGGAATCCAAGGCGACGAACTCTACTGCCAGATCGCCCCGATCGACGGCTACCTGCTCGCCGTACTCGTCCGCGACAGCGCCCCCTGGAAAACCTTCGCCCCGCCCTCACCCGACCAGGGCCCACGGGCGAGGTGGCGGATCTGCGAAACGCCCGGCTGCGCCTACGAGTTTCGAACGTTCGACAAGCCGTGCGAGCAGTGCGGCCAGCCCGCGTGCCCCGAATGCGGCCGATGCGCCTGCGCCGCGAAGGTCGCCGAACGCCGATGCCCGCGCTGCTTTCTGATCCTGCCCGCCTCGATGTTCACCGACGCCGACGGCCCCTGCCGCGACTGCGCGTAACACCAGTCTCCCTGGCGGACACGGCGCCCGAGTTACGTCGTCTGGTCACAGTGAGCGCCGCAATGGTGCTCCGAACCCAGAGAGGTAACACATGAGCATCGAGACCGAACAGGTCAGCACCACCCCCAAGCACGACCTGCTCACCGTCATCATCCACGCGCCGCGCGAGCCCGAGCCGAAGACCTTCAAGTTCCCGCGCACCGAACTGGTGGGAGCCGCCGCCCGGACGGCGGCGGACGCCTTCGGCTACGAGGGCGGCAACCCGTCGTTCGCCACCGAGCAGAACGTGGTGCTCGACCGGGACAAGTCGCTGGAAGCCGAGCACGTGCACGACGAGCAGAAGCTCAACCTGGTCGATGTCGGCGGCGGCGTCTAAATGGCCGCCGTGCCCACCACGGTCACCCAGGCTGTGATCACCGGCGAACTGCCGGCGATCACAGCCTGGGCCGACCGGCACCCGCTGTGGTCCGTCACGGTGGAGCCCGAGGCGCGGAGGCTGACCGCGGACACCCCGCACCCGGTCAGCGGAACCGCGCTGCGGATCACCGCCGACCTCGACGGCTACCCAGGACTTCCGCCGCTGTGGCAGTTCGTCGACCCCGCGACCGGCCAGTCCGTACCGCAGGCCTTCCCGCTGGGAGGAGCCCCACCCGGGATCAACGGCACGATCTTCCACAGCAACAGAGTGATCTGCGCTCCATGGAGCCGTCTCGCCTACGGCGAACACGGCGGCCCGCACAACGACTGGGGCGGGCTGGCCAGCTGGAAGAACGCCGCACCGACCTATACCAAGGCCGACACCCTCGCCGACATGCTCGACCAGATCGCGCTGCACCTCTCCGCAAGCCCAGGGACGCACCCATGACCGTTCATCGCCTAACCCCGCTGCCCACCCGCACCTCCCGCGGCCGTCTCATCGTCGCCGAGCAGGTGCTTGCCCCGACGCTCGCCGAACTGCGCCGCCCCCACGGCGGCCAGCGCCACGAGCGGCTAGTGCTCTGGGCCGGACGCACCGTCGAGACGACAAGCATCGTCACCAGCAGCATCACGCCCCATACCGACCACGGCCCGCAGCACGTGCTGCTGGACGAGGCCGCAGTCAACGACGCCGCCCGCCTCGCCCGTGCCGCAGCGCTCGGAATCATCGCCCAGGTACACAGCCACCCGGGCGCCGACACCCGGCACTCCGACGGAGACGACCGCCTCGTGCTCATGCCGTTCGAGAGCATGTTCTCGCTCGTCGTCGCCGACTACGGACACGGCGAGATCGACCCCGGGCGCGGCGCCGGCCTACACCAGTTCCAGCAGGGACGATGGGTGCAGATCACCAACCCCGACGCGCTCGTCGTCGTGCCCGCGCGGCTGATCGCGCAGGAGAGCCGTCATGAGTGAACTGCGAGATCTGTTCTACGCCGAACGCGACCTGCGTACCCGTCAGTGCGGCGGCCTCGACGCCCACCTCGAACGGCCAGTGCGCATCGTCGTCGGCGCAGAGGCCGCGCAAACCCGGGCCGGGCAGGTCGCGGCGCTCGCGCTGATCAACATGGTCGCGCGCGTGCATCGCCGGGTGATCCTCGATGTGCCGAGCGCTCCGCTGCGCGCTCAGGCGCTCGTCGCGGCGGACGAGCTGGGCCAGGCGATGGTTGCGACCGCGCTTGCCATCAACCCGTTTCTGGAGATCCGGTCTGCTCCGCGCGCCGAGGACGCCGACGTGGTCGGAATCGGTGTCGGGCCACTCGTCTTCGAGAACGTGGACTTCACACTCACCTGGCACGGCGGGATCGGTCGGCTCCAGGTGTCTGGGACCGGCGACGCATCTGCCCACGAGCAGGTCGAGGGCGAGGCGGTGATCGGCGCCGCAGCAGCGAGTGTGCTCGGGGCGTGGGCGCTGTTCCGAGCGGTACACGACCAGACGGTTGACCAGAGCCAGTGGAATCCGTATGAGCGTTCCACGGCCTCGGCGGCGGGTGCGCCCGAATCTCTCGGCCCGCTCGATCTCGGACACGTGCAGGTCGTCGGCGCCGGAGCAGTCGCCTCCGCCCTCGTCTACTGGGTACGTGAGCTGGGCATGGTCGGCCCGTGGGAGATCGTCGACGCCGACGTCGCGCAACTGCACAACACGAATCGCTGTCTCTGCCTGCTCGCCGCCGACGCTGGCTGGCCGAACGGCGTACGTGACGGAAAGTCCGTCACGAAGGTCTCAAGCCTCGCTCCCCTGATCAATGCCACGTCGCACGAGGCATGGTACGACGAATGGGACGGCATCGACCGCCGCCCGGACCTGGTTCTGCCGCTTGCCAATGCGCGCGACGTTCGACCCCTGATCGCCGGTCGCGGCGAACCGCTACTCCTTCATGCCACGACATCGCAACGGTGGACCGCCGAGCTTCACCGGCATATCCCAGAACTCGACGATTGCCCGGCATGCCGGATGCCCGACGCGGCCACACCCGTCTTCGAATGCTCCACCGGCCCATCCGTCCCCGACCAGCCTGACAGCCCGGACGCGGCGCTGCCGTTCCTGTCGGCCGCAGCTGGTCTACTTCTCGCCACCGCGCTCCTGCAGGTCGCGAATGGCGAGATCGTTCGGGGAGACAGGAACCACTGGCTGACCGACTTCGCAGCCGCCGATCCGCGGATGCGGAGCTACCGGCATCCTCCACGCGAAGGCTGCACCCACCAGCTCTCATCAACCGTCCGGTCTATGGTCCACCAAACCGCACCACGTAGGTGGGACGTGATACGGGTCGAGTAGGAAACGATCAAGTCCCGGTCTCGGGCTCTTCGGCCCACGAGAACTCCCAACTACTGCCGGCAGCCTCGCCGAGATATTGCATGTTCGCTAATCCAAGATTGCGTCGGCAGCTCTGTTCAGCGCGTTCAAGGATGTCGTACACCCCCCACCTGTTGGGGTGATGCTCGGTGTGCTCCGGCGCGGACAGTTCCTTCGCGGTCAGAACCAGCGGCAGCACCGGGCGGAGGCTGGCAAAGCGCTCCACGGACCTGTCTGGTGACTGCTCGCACGCCCGCCTCAGCGCTTGAAGTTCCTCACCCTCGATTCGTTCGTGCAGCGTCGCGGCGAGAATGACGCACTCGAGCCCCTCGGACCGCAGGTAGTGCTGCACCTTGGCCAGGTTGGCGAGATCGGCTTCAGAGACCGAATCCCGGTAGCTCTTGATCTCCCCGATGATCACGAGCGGTGCACCCCGGTCGTCCGCGAGCAGCGCGAGGTCCACCTCGCACTCCCAGGACTTTCCTTCGGTGATCTTCAATCCCAGCACGTGCGGCAGGTCGCCCCCACCGGTGATCCTGAAGAACGTGTGCAGGACGTTGACGGCGGCCATGATCGGCATCGTCTCGGCGATCTGATCGGCGGTGAGGGTGCTGGCGGTCTTGTAGTGCCAGGGCACCTGGTTCTTCAGAGACAGGATCAGGCCCAGAGGATGCACCTTGCCGCACATGTCACAGGAATAGTCCGTCGTGAGGCTTTCCGGCGCCAGGTAGGCCGTCGTCGCGCACTCGGGGCACTCCACGGGCAGCACCGGGCGCAGGATCTTGCGCGCGAGCAGGTAGCGCACGATGCGTCCGGGGTACTCGCGGTCGGCCTGCTCCCTGTCGAAGATGGAGTTGGGCCAGGCGCCCCGAGCCTTCTGGGCGGATTTGATCAGGGCCGGGAAGGGCCTGCCGTAGGGAGATCGAGCGGCGAGGTCGAGAACCCACCGCACCGCGGGCTGGTTGCCTGCGGCGCTGTGCGGCCCGTCCAGAAGTCTGATCAGCTGGGTGGCGAATCGCCCGCTCGGGCTGCGCGACGTCGTCCAGTTCGAGCCGTCGAGCATGGCGCTGATGACGGTTTCCGTCGGCACCGCCCGGATGTAGACCTGCTCCGCGCCGACGCTGACTCCCATGACGCGCCCCTCGGCGGCGGGGCGGTTGAAGACTTCCGGGTAGTTTCCGTGGGAGTCAAGCAGCGGGCTGAGCTTGCGGGCGTTGGGCACGGCGAAGGTCTTGCCGGGGCCCAGACCCGACTCCCGCGAGATCTCCAATTGGGCGGCGACGATGCGGGGCGGCGCGTCGAGTTCGGCGCGCGTGGTGAACGGGGCGTTCGGGAGAGGCACCGCGGCGTCGTACTCGTCGTCTGGGATCGCCAGCGAGAATCTCCGTGTGTACGCGGTCACCAGCGGGTGGCTTGCCGTGGAGCGGGCCGGGACGTCGAAGGCGTCGGCCCCATGGTGCGCTACGAGTCCGTGGTTTTTCGCGAGTTCGTGGAACGCGTCGGGGATGGGTGCGTCGTCGTTCAGCGGCGTCCAGATCGAGAGGAGCTCGATCTCGGTGTGGTCGCTGCCGCGCACGGCCTTGTTGATCCTGTCGGCCTTCTTAGCCGCGAGCAGCCACTCGACGCATGCGCTGTGGAAGCGTGCCTCGTGGCCGATCGGCCAGGGGAACACGTGGTTGCCCAGCGCGCGTAGGTTCCACAGCCTGATGAGGTCTTTCGGGTTGTCCGGGTCGATCATGACGATGCCGGTCTCGCTGTAGAACCCGGCGTATTCGACGTCCAGGGCCGTGAGCGCCACCGGCGAGACCGACCCGTTGAGCGCAGGCACGGCCGTTCCGGGTGCCAGGGTCATGGGTACGGCCCGGGCCTCGAACGCGTCGCGCAGCTGGTTTTCGTATGCCGAGTCGCCGTACTCGCCGAACCACACGCCGTAGAGGGCGGCCAGCGGATCATCTGCCTGCCACCCTAGGCGGATGCGCGGGGCGCTCGGGAGCTTGAGGTTGGCCTCGGGGCCGAGCAGGCGGGAGCCGAGGTGCGGCGTCGGCGGCTCGAACGGACCCCACTCGCCGCCGGGCTTCCAGCGAAAGCCGGGCAGGCTCGCGAGAACTTGAGCTGTGCCGTCGCCCATCTCGACGGGGACGATGACGTCGCTCGCGCTGATGCGCGCCAGTTCCCGGGCGACATCGACGTCGTCGGTGGAGATCAGCGGGTAGTACATGCCGCCCCACGCCGAGGTAGCCAGCCGGACCGCGCGCCGCAGCACCTCCATGCTGGGCGCGAGCGCTAGGGCGACGCGTACCGGGCGGAGCTGAACCGAGCCGCTGACTGATGCCATAGTAGATCAGTATTTCCCACTTCGGCGGGCCGTCGCGATGATTTCCTTCGCGACGGCGAAGGCGCCAAGGCCGGGCCTGACGGTGTGCCGGTATCCGGGATGCCATGGTGGTCGCATGCAAGTCGTTGATGCGCTGCGAGTGCTGGGGGCGGTCTCGTCCGGTCAGGCTGGGCTGGTGACCGCGGCGCAGGCGCGTGCTGCAGGAGTAGATGGGACGCTCCGCGCCCGCCTCGTTCGCGACGGCGCGCTCGAAGCGGTCGATCGCGGGATCTACCTGGCGCCCGCCGCCGCGGAGCCGAATCATCTTGAGATCCGGATCGCGTGGCTACGCCTTGATCGACAGACCCTCTCCGCCGAGCGCGACGGGCTCGGTGCTGACGACGGAGTCGTTTCCCACGCCTCGGCGTGCGTACTGCACGAACTCGGGGACATCCCCGCCCCCATGGTGGAGCTGACCGTGCCGCGGCGGCGCAGGAGCACGGCGCCGTACGTGCGGATCCGGGTGCGCACCGGCCTGACTGCCACTCAGGTGACGGTCGTCGACGGTTTGCCTGTCACGACCCCCGAACGCACCATCGTCGATCTTCTGCGCGACGGCGCCGACGGCGGCCACGTCGGAGGGGTCATCGCCGACGCCGTCGGCCGCGGGCTGATCGATCCGGAACGCCTCGCCCGCACCGTGGCCAGGTTCGCGCCACGCTACGCGATGCCCGGCGCCACCGGCTTGGACCTGTTGGCCATGCTCATCGCGATGTCCATGCCCACCTAGAGGCGTGTCGGCGCGCGAGGCGACGTCAGCCGGGCTCGCGTCGCCGCTCTGATGATCGCCCCGGCGATTCGGGCTCGATCGTGTCCGGCCCGCGCTGTCGGTGCCGCGTCGTAGACTCGTAGGTATGTGAGCCTGGCACACTGGGCTCCGCCTATCTGGAGGCCTCATGCGGATCCTGCCGTCTGTTGCACCGACCCCCGAGCAGTTGACGATCCTCGCGGACAACCGGCGCGGCTCGGTCCTGATCCGCGGCGCGGCAGGAAGCGGAAAGACCACCACCGCGCTGCTACGGCTCAAGCACTTGGGCGGGTCGTGGGCCTCGCGGCTCGAGCGGATTGGCGAAGACCGCGCGGCGCGCGTGCTGGTGCTGACCTACAACCGGACGCTCAAGGGATACATCAGTGAGCTTGCCAACCAGCAGGTCACCGGACGCGAGGGTCTGGAGCTTCGCGTGGAGACGTTCGGCAAGTGGGCCCTGAGCCTGCTCGACGACACCGCGATCCTAGACAAGCCCGCGGCGGACAGGCTGCTCTACCCGCTGGTGGCGAAGCTGCCAGCGGACCCCGAGTTCCTGATCGACGAGGTCGACTACGTTCTTGGCAGGTTCGACCCGGCGGATCTTGCCACCTACATTCCAGCCCGGCGCGACGGCCGAGGCCGCTCGCCACGCATCGGCCCCGACCTGCGCCGGCAATTGCTCGACGAGGTTATCGCGCCGTACCAGGTGCTCAAGGCGGACACGGGCATGCTGGATTGGAACGACATCGCGGTCGCGGCCGGGCAGGTCGGGGATGCTGCGCCCTGGGACGTGGTAATCGTGGACGAGGCGCAGGACTTCTCGGCCAACCAGGTCCGCACCCTCCTTCGCCACCTGGCGCCCGCCCATTCGATCACCTTCGTCATGGACGCCGCCCAGCGGATCTACCCCCGGCATTTCACCTGGAAGGAAGCCGGAGTCGATCTGGCGAAGGTGCACCTGCTCAAGCGCAACTACCGCAACACCCGGCAGATCGCCGCCTTCGCCCGCGCCCTGCTCGAAAACCTTCCCCTCGACGACGACGGCACCCTGCCCGACTTCGCCGCCTGCGAACAGGAAGGCCCGACCCCGATCGTGGCGGCCGGCACCTACGGCGCGCAGATCCGGTTCATGCTCGACGAGCTCGAGCGCGCCGTCGACTTCGAGCGCGAATCGGTCGCCTTCCTGCAGCCGCGCGGCGGCGCCTGGTTCCGGTATCTGCGCGAGCAGCTCTCGGCCCGAGAGATGGCGTATACCGAGCTGACCCGGGCGAGCAGTTGGCCGACCGGGCCGGAGGCCGTCGCGCTGAGCACGATCCACTCCGCAAAGGGCCTGGAGTTCGACCACGTCGTGATGCCCGGCCTCAACCAGCAGGTCACCCCGCACGGCGCGGAGGACGGCGACGGGCAGCTCGACGCGCTGCGCAGGCTGGTGGCCATGGGCGCGGGCCGGGCCCGGAAGTCGCTGATGCTCGGGTTCAAACCCGATGACCCCTCGACCGTCCTGAAGTTCCTTCAGCCCGAGACCTTTCGGCTGGTGAAGCTGTGAACCCGGCCGTGAACGACGAGAATGCCGCGCAGATCGTCGCCTTTGCGAAGACCCGCGGCATAACCGAGATCCTACACTTCACTACAAACAAGGGTCTGATAGGAGTGCTGGCCAGCGGCGCGGTGCTATCTCGCGACCTGCTCGATGCCGACGCGTACCTCGAACACATATACACACCCAACTGCACCGACCGGCTCAAGGACGCCGGCTGGACCGGCTGCGTCAATCTCTCGATCAGCAGGGTCAACGGCAGCATGCTCGGCTATTCGCGCGGCTGGCACCCGGTGGGCGAGGAGCTGTGGTGGGCGGTGCTCGCCTTCGACCCGGTGATCCTTGGCGCGCCAGGGGTGTGGTTCACCACGACGAACAACACCTACCCGGTGGTCGGTCGCGCCGTCGGCGAAGCAGGACTCGCGGCGCTGTTCGCACCGAGGGTGCCGTGGGGGAAGTACGGTTCGATCAAAAGCAGGCGGCGGGACGACGAGCCTTACTGGACCACCTGCCCGCAGGCGGAGGTCCTCTACCCGCAGAAGGTGAGCACCGGACACCTGACAAAGATCTACGTTCATGAGGCCGAGCACGTCGACGCCGTCGCAGGGCTGCTCGAAGCAGTCCCGGGCGCACCGCGTGTCCCTGTCGTGCACAACCCGGAGGTCTTCACGTGGTGAACGAGCAACATGTTCACGTTCGCGAAAAGCGCGTGACCGACTCGATGCTCTGGGCCGGCTGGGCGGACGCGCTCGGGTTCATCACCGAGTTGACCGACGAGGCGGGTCTGCGCCGCCGACTGCGCGGCGAACAGCTGCGCGTGCCGGTGGCCTGGAGGCGCCGGGTCGGCGGGCGCGGCGGCGTCGAAGCGCTGCTACCGGCCGGCTGCTACTCCGACGACACCCAACTGCGGCTGGCCACCGCGCGCGCGATCTCCGGCAAGGGCTTCGATGCCGAAGCCTTCGCCCAGGTGGAACTGGCCGTCTGGCCCGCCTACGCGCTCGGCGGGGGACGGGCGAGCAAGAACGCGGCGGCAAACCTCGCCCGCTCCGGGGCACCGTGGTACGGCAACTTCTACGACGGCTGGGTCAAGTCCGGTGGCAACGGCGCGGCGATGCGCATCCAGCCGCACGTATGGGCTGCTGCCCGCCCGGCCGAGCCCGGCCCGCACCTGACCGACGTGATCACGAACGCCGTCACCACGCACGGGCACCCGCGCGGCATCGTCGGCGCCGTGCTGCACGCGCTCGGACTCGGGTTCGCCCTGGAGCACGGCCAAGTGCCGGAGCCCGAGCAGTGGCCGAAGCTGCTGGACATGACCGAGCAGACGCTCGAAGTCATCGAGGGGCACCCGCACCTAGCCGGGATCTGGCTCCCGGCCTGGGAAAAAGCACAGGACGCCGCTTTTGCCCAGGCCTGGCGCACCACGATCGGCGAATGCCGCGACCTGCTGGAGCCGGCCGCCCGGGCGGCCGAAGCACTGCGCGCGGCCCCCGATAACGCGGACGGCGAGCACCGCAGCATCTACGAGACCCTGATCGTCGCGCTAGGCCTGGCCGCCCCGGCCACCTCTGGCAGCGGTACCGCGACCGTGATCGCCTCACTCGCCCTGAGCGCCGGACTGCCTGGCCGGCTCCACGACGCCGTGCTGCTAGCCGCCCGGGCCCTGGGCACTGACACCGATACCATCGCGACGATGACAGCGGCGGTAACAGCAGCCACCGGCCAGGCCGACCCACTGCCCTCCCCGGTGCTCGACGAGCCCTACCTGATCGAGCAGGCCCGGCGCCTCGCGCAGATCAGCGCGGGCCTTATGACCGCGACGTTCAGCTATCCGGACCTAATCGACTGGCAGGCCCCGCGCACCCAAGTCGACGCCGTCGGCGAAGCCGACGGCAAGACGGCGCTCGCCGGGCTTTGCTGGCTCGAACCGCTTCCCGAGGCCGAACCGATCGAGACTCCCAGCGCCGCCTGGCAGTGGATGGCCTCCGACTTCGGGGCATCGTTCCTGGTCAAACGCCGCGCCGAGCTGCGTGCGACACCGCAGGGCAATCACCCGGTAAGGCGTGGGCTGCAGGCCTCGCCCGAGCCGCCCGCTGGTGGGGCCCCACGCGACATCGCGCTGGACGTGCTCGACGACGCGGTCTCGCGTGCTGCGGCTGCACGCCGCACGAGCGCCGAGCGGCACCCGCGCCGCTCGGACGTGAGTGCTCAGGTGGCGATCGACGACGTGCTGCGCTGGGTCGCGGCCGGCAATTACAGCGACGAGAAGGTCGGGCGGGCGCTCAAGCGCGTGGCGCAGTTCGGCACACTCGAGCAGTCCATCGCGCTGACCACCGCGCTGCGTGAGCAGTTGCGCGCTCTCAGCCCGCAACCGACCGTGCGCGGCAGAGTAGATCTGCTCGAGCTCAGCCCCGTTGAGTTCGAGCGGCTCGTGCAGACGCTGTTCGTGGAGATGGGCTTCGCGGAATTCGACATGCGCTCGCGGCGCGATGACGGCTTGGACGCTGTTGCGCTGCGCAAGGGTTCCCCGGACGGCGAGGTCTACCTCGTCCAGGCCAAGCGCTTCCGGCGCGCCGTGCCGTCCGAGACGGTGCGCGCGCTGGCCGGAAGCGTGCACGCGCGCAAGGCAGCAGGCGGCGTGATCGTCACGACGAGTTGGTTCGGCCGGGCCTCGTACGAGTTCGCCGAGTCGGTCGGTAACCTCGAACTGATCGACGGGCGCCGCCTGTGCGATCTGCTTGAGCGCCACCTCGGCGTCTCCGCGGCGGCCGCGCCCCCGGAGTAGGAGGCGGCGCCGGAGCCGAACGAAGCCAGCCCGCGGCCAAAGTGCGCGGAGGCTGAGGCGCCCGAGACGGAGGTTGCACGACGCGGCGGCCGATGGCGCACGGCTGGCCGGGCGGCCTCGGACCCCGCGGGGCATAATCGAATATTGAGATTTCCGGCTGGAGGTGTGTCGCGATGGACGCGATCGAGGGAGAAGCGGCCGAAACGCGACGGCTTTTTGACCGTCTCGAGCGCACCGAACAGGTCGCGTGCCGGATCCAGTCCGACTACCCGCAGGAGGCCGCGGAACTGCTGGCGTTGTGCCGGGCCGCGCTCGCGGACACACCCCCGGTTCGGGTTCAGGCCGCCGCGCTCCTGTTGAAGGTCAGCGCTACGACGGTGCGTGGGTGGGTGCGCGATGGGCTGCTGCGCCGCGATCCGGCGGGCGACAACGTACGCGTACTCGATCCGGTCCGCCTGCGCGAGGTGGCACGGCTTGCCGACGCCCTGCGCGAGCACGTCCACGATGCCGACCTGTGTGAGGCACTGTGGCAGCGGCTGAGCGACGACGCAGTGCTTGGTCGCATTGATCTGGCCGAGAGCCTCGCGCAGATGCGGGCGGGCGAACTCGCTCCGGCGCGCACGCGCGGTGAGCAGCTAGGCGAGCCCGCCGACCAAAGTCCCGAGCCGCCGGACAACGTGAGCTGATCACACGGCGGAGTTCGTTCGACGCGCGTCGACTGGCTGCAGGCCGATAGCCTTGGCTCTCGGGTCCATTCAGCGCAAACTCCGGCAAGGGAGGCATCTCGATGACGGAGCACAGCGGCCAGGCGCCGGCGGTCAAGCGCCTGCAGTACCTGCTCAACGGTCGCGCTGCCGTCCGCCTTGGGCGGGGTCGCGGCGGTTTCGCGGAACTCCTCGATCACCGAGGCGCTGACCATCATGCAGCTCGACGACTACTCCCAGCTCGCGGTGCTCTCCGGGCGCCGGCTGGAGGGGACGGTGACCTGGAAGTCGATCGCCGAGGCCCGCAACGTCAACGCGCAAGCGACGGTGCGCGACGCGCTCGTCGCGGCCGAGCCGGTCTCCTACGACCGTGATCTGCGGGAGATCCTGCCCGAACTGCAGCAAACCGGGTACGTCTTCGTGCGGGGAGCGACCAACGCGATCGACGGCATCGTGACCGCCACCGACGTCGTGGGCCTCTACGGCGAGGTCGAGGAGCCGTTCTTGCTGCTGGGCGAGCTGGACCTGACCCTGCGCGCCGTGATCGTGGCCACTTTCACCTCGCAGGAGATCAACGCCCTGTGCAACCCCGACCAGGACGCCGACACAACGGTGGACAAGCTCTCCTTCGGATTACCAGCGAGTGCTGGAAAACGCCGCGTGCTGGGCCAAGCTCGGCTGGGCGCTGGACCGCGGGGTGTTCATGAAGCGGCTCGAGCAGATCCGCGAGTTCCGCAACGACTTCATGCACTACAACCCAGACCCGGACCGCACGGTCATCCCCATGCTCCGCGAGATGATCAAGGTAGTGCGCCGCTATAGCGCCTGAGCCCGCCCGTTCGGGCTCCGCGGTGCCGGGGCCGGCACGGAGAGCCGGCGGGGGCGACCCGCCGCGTGCCCGTCGGCGCGGCGAGGCCACGTGCAGTGTCACGGCTCGTCGGCGACCAGGAACGCGACGACCTGGCGCAGTTCGTCGCGGCTCATGCACCGGCGCAGCGTCTGAGCGACCTTCTCCGGTTTGGAGATCGGGAGGCTCACCGTGCGCTCGCGGAACCCGGCCTCGATCATCGCGGCGTTCAGCGAGGGCAACGCGCCGGTCTGAACCTGTTCGAGCAGGTCGGGGCGCTGTTGCGCGAGTCTTCTGACCGCCGCTTCCCGGGTATTCCCGCGAGGGCGCGGCAACGGGTCAAAACTGTCACCATTGTTGACAGTTTCGCTCCCCGCCGGCTCCTGGATCGAGGCTGTGTCCGCCTGGTCGATGCGCTGCTCGACGCGAGTCACGGGCTCGGCGCCGTCCAGGGCGAGCGCTGTGCCCGGCCGTCCGGAAGGACGTCGCAGTTCGCCGTCGAGCAGGGTGAGGATCGCGACGTCGTCGCCTACGAGGCGGCGCACGAGCGCCTCGTCCGCGCCGAGGCCTTTGAGCGGCGGGGTGCTCAGGAACTCGCGGAACTGCTCGTAGCGGACCTCCTCGCCGCGTTCGGTGATGAAGTGTCGCCACTTACCGTCTTCGAGGACCTGGCGCAGCAGGCCGGGCGCGCTGGCCAGCCCGTTGCGGCCGCGGTCGAGGCTGGAACTGAGCGCGTTGATGACGCTGGCGCGGGCGCGCAGTTCGCGTGCGGTCTCCGGGTCGTTCGCGGTCACCGGCGGGCTCCGGCCTTGCTGTTTTCGCGCTCGAGCCACGCCTTGGCGTATTCGATGCCCGCCTTCAGCTGCGTCGTGGTGGCGCGTTCGGCGCTGGCGCCGATGTGGTTGTTGACCTGCGCGCGCACCCAGGCGAACTTGTCCTCGTAGTGCTGGCGCGCCAGGGTCTTGCACAGCGTGTTCAGCTCCTTGCGGAGCATGTCCTGCAGGCGGAAGACGGCCAGCGCCTGCGGTTGCTGCGGGCTCGGAGCCAACTGCTCGATGCCGAGCGCGGTGCCGGGGCGGGGGATGATCCCGCGGGCGATCAAATCGCGCAGCAGCCCCACGTGTGTCTGCGGGTACCCGTTGCCGTCGATGATCTCCTGCGCCTGCAGGTGGGCGTCGACGTCGTGGGCGTCGCTGCCGAGCAGCGTGGCTTGCAGCGCGATGTTGTCCACGCTGATGGTCGGCGCCATCATCGAGGTCTGAGCGAACCCGCCCGCGCCGAAGACGCCCTCGGTATCCGCTGCAGTGCCCCCGTCGCAGACGGGCGGGGTTTGCGATGCGGCGCCCTGTGCGGTGCCGCCCGCGCCGCCTTCCGCGAGTCCGGCCTCCTGCTCGAGCAGCCGGATCTCGTGGGCGAGATCGTCCTCGATGCCCTGGGCGAGTTCGCGCAGCACGCGCAGGGCGGGCATGAACACCACCGCCGGGTCGCTGTCGCGGACGTCCGGGATGCGCACCACGCGCGCGGTGCCCTGGGCGAAGAACAGTTCGGTCTTGGTACGGGTGAGCCAGACCAGCACCCTCAGGCGCGGGACGTCCACGCCCTCGGAGACCATCCGCACCGCGATCAGATACGGGTCGGTGCTGGTGGTGAACGTCTCCAGGGCGCTGCGCGCCGCAGGGTCGTCGCTGAGCACGAGTGTCGCGTCGGCTCCGGTGACCCGCTTGACGATCCGGGCGTAGCTGCGGGCCTGCTCCTTGTCGTACGCCAGGATCAGGCAGCCAGCATTCGGCACGGTCCGGCGGATCCCGGTCAGCTCCTTGTGCACCTCGGGCAGCAGGTCGGCGAACCAGCCGCTGTCCGGGTCCATCACCACGCCCATGAGCTTCGAGTGGTCGTCGGTGGTCATCGCCTCGGACAGGTTCGAGCTGACCGGGACCCGCTCGCCGAACGCCAGCTCGTGGACTTCGCCGTCGTAGAACCGGAAATCGACCCGGCGGATCACCCCGTCGCGCACGCCGCGGCCGGTGCCGTACTCGAAGTCGCGCACGATCCGCATCGCCCCGTCTTCGGCCGGCTCGTAGCGTGCGAACGGGATCCGGGCGGTGTCCGAGCGGCTGGGGGTGCCCGAGAGCAGCAGGCGGTGCTCGCACAGTTCGAACGCGGTCTGCGTCGCGCATCCCCACGCCTTGTCCTCGCCGGTGTGGTGGGCCTCGTCGAGGATGACCAGCACCCGCCGCAGCTGCAGCGCCGTGCTCAGCGCCGCCGCCGCACCGGGTTTGGCCAGCTTGTGGTAGGTGAGCGACAGGCCGCGGTACTGGCGCGACTGGTCGAACGGGGCGGCGGCCCTGGCCTCGGGGTTGAGGGGGATCCCGAAGGCCGCCGCGTTGTCCGCCCACTGGCGGGTCAGCGAGTCGGTCGGCGAGACTACGACCACGAAGTTGATCCTGCCCTGCTCCAGCAGGTACTTGGCCACCGCTAAGGCGAACTGCGTCTTGCCGCCGCCCGGGCAGACCGCCGCGAGGTAGTCGGTGCGCAGTCGGCTCGTGTAGTCGTTGAACGCCGCCTGCTGCCACTCGCGCGGCGGCCTTGGCCAGATCGCGGACATGCTGCCCTTCTTCAGATTGCACGCCGGACACAGTGCTTGCGCGTTCTTGAGCTCGGTGGGCCCGCCGCAGCTGTAGGGCTCCTTGTGGTCGGCGTGCCAGCCGGCCGACAACTCGGCCCCGCACTCCGCGCACCGCCCTCCGGCCGCCGCGTAGATCCACGCCCTTTCCTCGCCGTTGAATCTCCGCCGACCGCTGCCGGGCACCCGACGCTCCCGAAGACACTCGCCCCACAGTCCGACTACTTACAGTGATTACTAGTGGGCGTGATGCTACCTCGCGGGGCATGGTGGACCGGTCACCTGCGCGCGTGGCGCGGCGTGAACGACCCGTACGTGTCGGTGCGCCGTACCGCGAAGGTGCCCGAGGGCGCGGGCAGCGCGCGGAGTGGCGGTCTAGATCTGGTGCAGGTGCAGGCCGCCTGCGGGCAGGGTGCGCGAGGCGAGTTGTTCGAGGTGGGCGTGGTGGGTGAGCACAATCACCTGCAGCCGCGGGGCGAGCTCGGCCAGCAGTCTGAGCCCGGCGGTGGTGCGCTTGTCGTCGAAGGCCATGAAGATGTCGTCGAGGATCAGCGGCATGGTGCGTCCGGCATCGATGTGCTGGTCGAGCGAGGCCAGGCGCAGCGCGAGGTAGAGCTGGTCGCGGGTGCCCTCGCTGAGTTCTTCGACCTCGACGATCCGACGGTCGTCCTGGCGTGCGCGCAACACCGGTTGGCCGTGGGCGTCGGCGTCGTCGAGCAGTTGAGGGTATTGGCCGCAGGTTAGCTGCGCGAAGTAGGACTCGGCACGACGCAGCAGAGGCGTCTGGTTCTGGCTGCGGTAGGTCTCGATGCTTTCCCGCAGAATGTGCTCGGCCAGGCGCAGACGCAGGTACTCCTGGGTGCGTTGGGCGATCGCGGCGAGTTCGTGTTCGACGTCGTCGGCTGCGCCGGCCGCAGTCGCCGACCCGTTCATCGCGCGCACGTCCTGCTGCAGCAGTGCCAGTTCGCTGCCCAGGCGGCCTTGTTCAGCCTCGAGGTCGTAGATTCCCGTCTCGATCCGGGTGAGCGCGGCCTCGATCTGGTCGTGGTCCTGGTCGCTGATTTCCTGTTCGAGTTGTGTGAGTCCGACACCGGTGCCTGCCAGGCCCTTCTCAAGCGTCGCGAGCTGGTCGGTGAGCACGCGATGCGCCTTGTCCCGCTCGATGGCGTCGATCATGCCGGGTTCGTCGGCGATGTTGTGGCGGGCGGCCAGCAGCGCGAGTTCGGTGGTGTGCTGGGCCTCGCGCGTGACGAGCTGCTCGCGCCGTTTCGCGAGCGCCGCCAGGTCCGTCTCGCACCGCTGCTGGTCGGCCTCGGTCGCGAGCGCCGCGTCGGAGAGTTTCTTGAGCGCGGCCATGGCCGCGGAGCGCTGCGCGAGGGTATCGGGTATCGGCCGTCCGAGGGAGCGCAGCACCTGGTCGAGCCGGGCGGCGTAGGCGTCGATCTGCTCTTGGTCGCGGGCGGCGCGCGCCTGTTCGCTTGCGGCGCGCTCGCCCAGGGTCTGGATCCGATCGAGTTCGGCCAGTTCGGCTAAGACCTGGTCGGGCGCCGCGCCCGGCGAGAGGTGCTGTTCGGTCAGGTACGCGTTCCACTGCTGGCGCCATTCGTCCAGGTCCTGCTGCAGGGTCCGCACGGCGTCGGCGGCACCGGCGGACTCTCCGGTCAGCTCCTCGATCTTGGCATGCGCGGCGGCGCGCTTTTTGACCGTCTCGGTCATCGCGGCGAGGTGTTCCTCGGCGATCTCCAGCAGCCGGGGCAGCGCCGCGTCGGCCGCGGCGCCCGGTCCCTGGGCCCTCGCCGACTCGGTGCGCAGGTCGGCGGCGTGCGCTCTGGCGAGCGCGGTGTCTGCGTCGAGCGCGAGCTGGAGCTGGTCATGCTCGTCCTGCAGTTCCCGGATCGCGCGGGCCGTAGCGAGCGTGTCGGGGCCTTCATCAATGCCGGGGGTGGGAAGCGCGGCCTCGGCCCACAGCCGCTCCCATGCGCGGGCGTGTTGAGCGAGTTGCTCGCGGGCGATGTCGAGGTCGTGCTCGAGATCGGTGATCTCGCTGGTTGCCAGTTCGACGGCGTCTTCGAGTTGGGTGCGTTCGGCCACGCGCGCCGCCTCGCGGCGCATCCGGTCGGCGATCTCGTCGCTGGCCTCACGGGTCTGCTCGTACCGGGCGACCGGCGCCGGCCCGGCGCCCGGGTGGGCGGGGTCGATCAGCCGAGGCAGCAAGTCGTCGGTCCACAGATGGTCGCGCTCGCGGCGGGCGGCGGTCAGTTCCTGCTCGTTCGGGGGAGGGTTGCGTTTGAGCAGTTGCGCGAGTTTGCGTTGCGCCGCTGTGCGCGCCCGCGTGCGTTCGGCGTGCTGGGCCTGGAGGCCGGCCAGCGCGCTCTGCGCGCTGTGGTGCCGCTCACGCAGGTCGGCGACGTGCTCGTCCGCGGGGAGCGCCATGGCCGCGAGGTCGTCTGGCAGCTGTAGGCGGGTACGGGCCAGTGCGCGGGCCAGTCGCTGGCCAAGAACCCGGTGCTGGGTGCGCTGGGCATCGAGGCGGCCGGGCAACTCCTTCGGCACGGCTTTGATCGCGGCGCGCAGGTCGGCCGGGTCTGCGGGCACTTCGGCGAGTGTGGCGAGTTTCGCCTGCTGGGCGGTCAGGGCCTTGTCGCGGCCGGTGAGGTGGGACCGGGCGGTTTTGAGGTCCGCATCCAACTGGTGCTTGGCGTTGACCATCAGGTTCATGCCAGCGCGTACGGCCGGGCCGGGCGGCGCGGGCGTGGCGCCCTTCTCGGCGCCGATCCGGGTGAGCGACTCGGCGATTTGGGCGTGTAGCGCCTCGGCTTGCTCGCGCGCTTGCTTCGCTGAGCGCTCCAGGTTGGCGGTGGCCTTGGCCTCGGCGTGCAGTTGCTCGATCGCCTCGCTTTGGCTAAGGACGGTGGGCGACGGGTTGAGGGCTTCGAGGGTGCGCGTGGTGTCCGCTGCGGTCTCGTCGAGGCCTTCGATCGCGGTGCGCGTCTTGTCCCGGGCGGCGCGCGCCGTCGCGAACTGCCCGGCGGCGCCGGGACCGATGACGGGCCCGGCTTCGAGCAGCTTGTCGCACTCGGCGAGGATCCGGGCGCGTTGCGCCATGGCGGGGTAGGCCTGCTTGATCCTGGTCAGCCGGTCTCGCTCGCTGCGGGCGCGGCCGAGGTCGTCGGTCACCTGCTGCTTGTGCTTGGCGTGCTCTTCGACGGCACGCACCGCCGCCTGGTACATCTCCGGTCGCAGCAGGCTGGCGTGCAGGCGCCGGCGCGCGGTGGCCAGCGGGCCTTCGCCCGCCAGTGCCCGGTTGAGTTCCCGGATCTGGCCGCGCGGGACGAACAGGGCTTCGGACTGTGCCTGCAGCCGAGTGAGCACGTCGGTCAGCCGCGCGCTGGAGCGGGTTTCGAACAGCGCCGTGGCCAGATCGCCCTTGCCTTCGAGAAGCGCGGCCCCTCCGGTGCGCAGTTCCCGGTGGTCGATCGCGAAGGTGGTGACGAACTGCTCCCGGCTCACCCCGCCCAGGAACGTCTCGAGCCGACGCGGATCGAGAACGGCGCCGTCCGGGGTGCGCAGCGCGTCGCGGTCCTTCTTCCACCGCTCGAGCGCGAGGCGCGCCCCGTCCGCGCCGCGCAGCACCGCGGCCAGGCGCAGGTCCCTGGCATCGTGCAGGAATCCGTAGCCGGTGCGCCGGGGGATGCCGTAGAGCGTGTCGGCGACCGCGTCGCGGGTGGTGGACTTGCCGGCGGCGTTCGCGCCGATCACCAGGTGCACGCCGGGCCCGGACAGGTCGAGATGGCAGTCAGTGAACACGCCGTACTTGATCAGGTCGAGCTCGTCCAGGCGCATCTCACACCGCCTCGTTCAGCATCGCCATCAGCAGTTCGCCGGCCCCGTCGAGCAGGTGCTCGCGCCACTGCGCGTCCTCGGCGCCCAGCAGGCCCGCCTCGCCGCGCACCTCTCCGGGCAGTCTGCCCCACAGCGGGTCGGCTTCGATCAGCGTGCGCAGCCGCTGGGAGTCGGCGCCGAGTTCGCGCGCGGTGCGCGCCAACTCGTCCACGATCAGGCCGCGGTCGGCCGTGCCGTCACCGGCCTGGTCGGTGTGCGCCGGTTCGGTGGCGATAGCCACCTTCTCGATCCACGCGGCGCCCAACCCGTGGGCGCAAGAGCGGATCTCGTGATCGAGTTGTTCGCGCCCGCGCCAGAGCGCGCCGTGCGCGTCGCTGCGCCCGGTGAGGCTGACCCGAGCGGCGAGCAGCCGCCCGCCGGCGTCCTCGTAAGCCTCGGTCAGCTGTTCGCGGACCCGGCCGAGCACCGTCTCCAGGCTCTCGGCGCCGGCGGAATCCACGCGCAGGTGGGCCCAGCGCACCACGTCGAGGGGTTCGGGCCGGGCGGTGACCGCATGCTCGTCGAAGCGCACCACGGTGGCGCCTTTCGGGCCGGTCTCTTTCGCGTGCCGGCCCTGGGTGTTGCCGGAAAAGACGATGTAGGGGTCTGTGGAGACCTCTTCGCGCGCGTGCACGTGGCCGAGCGCCCAGTAGTCGTAGCCGAGCGCGATCAGCTCGTCCTTGCTGCACGGGGCGTACGGCGCGTGCCCGCGCTGCCCGTCGAGGCAGGTGTGCAGCAGCCCGATGTTGCACAGGCCGCCGAGCGGCGCGTGGAAAGCCCGGGCAAGGTTCTCGGTCACAGCGCGCGACGCGTAGCCCTGGCCGTGCACGGCCAACCCGAGCCGTTCGTTGGTCGCAGTCTCCGGCTCGTGGGTGGCGAAGACGTGCACGTTTGGCGGCAGCGTCAGGTTCCTGCTGATCTGACTATCGGCGTCGTGGTTGCCGTTGACCAGGTAGACGGCGATCTCGGCGTCGTGAAGGCGTTGCATCTGGCGTTGAAAGAACAGTCCGGTTTCGTAGCCGCGCCAGTTGCCGTCGTAGATGTCTCCGGCCAGCACCAGGGCGTCGGCGTTCTCGGTCAGGACGAGCGTGACCAGGTTTTCGACCGCGCGCCGGGTGGCAGTGCGCATCAGCTCCACCGGGGCGTCCGGGTAGCGCACCAGGCCTTGGAGCGGGCTGTCGATGTGCAGGTCTGCTGCGTGGATGACCTTCACCATCGGCGCGTACTCCTTCGTGTCAGCGACCTGATGGTCCACCACGGTAGCCGAGGAGCCGGTCGTACGCAGGCGATTGGAGAAATCCGCGAGGCCGAGCGGCGCGCGGCCTCGCGGCACTCGGATTCACCGGCCGGGTACGGCCGGACACGGATGCCCGACGTGCTTGCCCGGACTGATGCGGGTGTGCCGTCGGTGGCGGCGTGCAGGTGCGCGACGGCCGCTAGAGCGCGCATCGGTGTGGTACGCCGTCGATCTCGTTGATCACGCAAAGGTTCGTCTCGACGTTCTCCCAGAGCCATCGCGCGTAGGCCTGGCACTCGTCCTGTGCGCGTCCGAAGCTGTGCACCACGAGGACGCGGAAGGGCGCGCTCAGTGCGCCGGCGAGCAGCCTGTCGCACACCGCTGAGTTCCTCGGCGTCTCGCTGAGCAGCCCCAAGGCTTCGCGCAGCCGCCATCGCAGCTCGCTGGCGGTCGGTCGGGGCCACAGGCGGATCCGCACGACGGTGGTCTCGTCGATTGGCAGGCGGCCACGGTCGGTCACGGGCGGCGTGGACCGTCCCGCGCAACAGCCGACACGGGCCATTCCGCGCGCCTCGATCACCTCGCGTATCAGCTCTTCGGCGCGCGCGGTCGACTCGACGTGTAGCGTTCGCTCGCCGCCCTGCGGCGTGAGTTGCGTGACTCTCCAGTGCTCGCTGGGTTTCATCGGCTCCTCCTCGCTTCGCAAGTCTCGGCGCACTGCGCCGCGGCGAGAAAGCACACGTCACCCGCTAGGGTGACGATTCGCCCAGGCCCGCCAGACGTTGCTACGCGCAGTGCCGGGGGTCCCATGGCCTCGGCCTTCGGGTATAGCGCCTGCGCTGAACGGGCTGGTCCGCAGGTGCCGCTGCGGCCGGGGCGCCGCTCAGCGCAGCCGACAGGCTCCCCGTGCGGCGCTATGTTCGATCACTGATACAATGATGTTTATCGCATGGCCCTAGCGATGACGTCGGCGAGCACCCTCCGCCCCGGCACCGGTCGTTTGGCTGGCGCGCCTGACGAGCGTGCGTGCAGCATCGCAGGCGGCGGACCGGGCCCGGCACGGCCGCGCGCGACGGGTGCGCATGGAGCGCGCCGGGTCATCCGGGTACCCGGTCCCCGGCCGCGGTGGCACGCTGAGACGTGCGGGGGGTAAGACGGCGGGGGCGAAGCGATGAGCGGCAAGGGTGCGAGGGCCGCGGGCATGCACCGCAACTCGGCGTGGGAAGGTGCCTGCCTCGGGGCCTGCAACCGGGTGGAGGTCGGCGGCGCGTTGCGTCGGCCATGGCTTACCTGGTTCATCGACCAGAGCACACGGGTCGTGACCGGGGGCGGAGGTCGCCCCGGACCGTCCGACGCACACCTCGGTGCCTGTCGCGGTGCGCGCCGGCACCGGGCGCTTCGGCCCGGTCGGCGGGCTTGCCTCACGCATCCGCGTGGAGTCGGGCCCGCCCTTGCCCGCGGCACGCTCGGCGCGGCAATGGCTGTGTTCGGCGTCGAGGTTCTGCGTCCACCGGCGTGCGCGCCCGGCGAGAAGAGCGTGATCGAGACGGCCGACTCCGCCGTGATAGCAGGATCTTTTCACCCCATTGCCCTGCGCCACCGGCTCGTGCTCGCCCGCGCCGTCGGAGGTTCGCGCTTCGGGGTCCGATGCCTTCACCGCCGCGGTCTCGGGCTAGATCGACGGGTGGAACGCAGCAAACCACGCGTTTCGCGAGCCGACGGGCTGGCCCCGCTCGAGGCGTGGACCGCGGACCGTACCCCGATCACCGATGTTGCCGACGGGCAACACGGCCGGATGCCTCCGACCAGCACCGCGAGCCCGTCATCGAGGGCTTGCGTAGCGACGCGGCACAGGAGCCCGGCCGCGCGGGCAGGCCCGCCAGGGTCTTGGCGCTGCCGTGGGGCGATCCGCGAACGGTAGCCGAGCCGTTGGTTCCAGAACCGCCGCGCGCCGCTAGTAGGGAAAGGACATCGCCCAGTCTGATCCGGGGACCGAGTCCGTGAGCCTGCGTGGCAACTGGACTTGAACGTCCGCGCCGAACACGCTGATCGGGAAGGTACGCGCGCTGACGGAGGTCGAGCGCCCAGGCAGCCCGGCTGCATGGAAGTACTCGACCAGGGGTCTGACGGCGACGTCGTCGTGTGCGAGGCGGTCGAGCAGGTAGGTGACAGCCGGGGCGATCGCGTTGACGGGGGCGTTCTCGGGCGGCAGGTCCTGGGTGTGACGGTAGAACGCGACCTGACAGTACGGCTCCTGGGGGATGTTCGCCAGCTCGCCGCCGAGCTTCTCGAAAGTCTCCTGCGTGATCAGTCCGGGCCCCTCGTACGTGGTGCGCACGACGTGCCAGCACGCGAGATCCGCGACGCAGATCAGGGTCGGTGGGTCCGAGGGCTTGGCGAGCGCTGCCATTCCCGTCTCGATCGCGCCGTCCACGATCTCCAGCGGGCGGCTGCCCGCGGACTTCCAACTGTGACTGTGCGCGAGCAGGCCGAACGGAATTGGGGGCACCAGATGCCCGTAGGGCGACGGAAACCGCGCGACGGTCAGCGTGTTGACAGCCTGCGCGCGTTCGAACGCGGCGGACAGGTGCCGGGCGGTCAGCGTGTTCTTGCACTCGAAGACGGCGGCCACCCCGCCCGCCAGATAGAGCTTCTTGTTCAGCAGCCGCTTGGGGTAGCTGGGTTTGAGAACGAGCAGGTCGACCTGCGGGCTCGCCGAACCGTCGGCGCCGAGGACCCTGCCCTTCGTCACGACCGTGTAGCCCTCGGGCAGCCAGTTTTCCAGCAGTTCCCGCCACACCTCCTCGCCTTCGTCGCCGGCGGTCCCGGGATCCTCACGGGTCCTTTCCTTGATCCGCGCGTACTCGGACGCCATTTCGGCAAGGTCCTGTTCGAGGAACTGCTTGAGCTCGTGGATCCGCTGCCCGTTCATGTCAGAATTCTAAGACTGGCGGGGCGCTGCGCCTGGACGCTGGCCGACAGCGCGCGGTAGACCACGCGCCTCTCTCGGGTCCACGCGGGCTCGCCCCCACCGGTCCCCGGGTGCGCCCGCGTGCTCGCCGCCGGCGCACCGGGGCCCATCTGATGCCTGATCACCGTGTGCCGGGCCGGATCGCGATGCGCTGCGGGATCAGCGGCCGGGTCGAAGCGGCGACCAGCGCTCGTACCACAGCCGGACGAGAGAGCCTCGTGCGCGCGGTGCCGCACGGCGGCGGGTGGGCCTAGCCCGCACCCTGATCGTCGAGAGGGATCGCCACATGGCGGCCGTCCGCCGATCGCGCCCACGGATCGCCGGCCGACGGGAGCGAGGGCGGATCCGGGCGGTGCGGCACGGCGGCTGCGACCGGCATCGGGCACAGGCCGAGGGCGAAGTACACGTCGGGATGCGCCGCCAGGCTCGGGCCGGCGGCCTCGGTCATCGCGTCGGGAACGAGAACGCCGCGCTCGAGCAGTTCGACGTCATCGTCCGCGGCGGTGTCGGCGCGCGGGGAGGCGTGCGGGTCGGTCAGCCGCTCCCGGATCAGGTCGAGCACGCGGGCGGCTTCGGCGGCGGTCAATTCAGTGCGCATCTGGCCGCGCTGCGTCAGACACGCGAGCGTGTCGGGCGGCGCGGCACCCTCGCGCACGGCCAACCGCACCTCGCGTCCGAGCCGAACGAGGCACACGGCGCTGCCGTCCAGGCGCGTCCCGAGGTGCCCGAGGGCGCGTTCGAGGCGGGTGAGGCTCCAGCCGAGCATCTCGGCCAACTCGAACCGGTCGCACAAACCGGTCAGGTGCAGGGCGGCTTCGACGAGACACGCGTCGGCCCCGTCGTTTTCGGAGATCTCCCGCGGGTTCACGCCACGCGCCCGAGGTCCGGGTCCGGCTGGCGCGGGCCGTGCAGCGGATCGGCGACGAACCAGCAGCGGGCCTTGAGATGCCAGGCAGCCAGCGGCGGGGGGAAAGGGTTTTCGCTGTACGGCGTCTGCTCGGGGACGCTGAGCCCGCAGGCGCGGGCGTCTTCTTCCAGTGTCGCGGGGACCAGCCCTTCCGCTCCGCGCGGCCCGACCAGCAGCCGGCCCTCCTCGCGTGCGCCGTTCAGCCGCCGGAAGGTGCGCGCCGCGATCAGCAGGGGGCGCGCGGCAGGAGGGATCGCGAACGCGCCGTTGGCCCGCACGGCCTCGGCGTGCGCCCCGACCGAGGCGATGCGCAGGACTCCGAGGTCTGCCAGCGGCACTCCGGCGGCCAGGGTGATCGCGAGGGCGGCGGCCGTGACCGGGTTCGGCAGGTGCTCGCCGATCCGCGAGCACACAGGCTCGGTCAGCGCGGCGCCGGTGAGCCCGGGGCCTTTCGCAGTGCGCAGGTCGCGTGGGACCGCCAGCAGCATCCCGTGCAGCAGGAGCCCGGCCTGCGCTCCGCGCACCCGCGCGCAGCTCGCCTCCGGGCTCGGGCAGTCGGCGACCAGCGCGGACAGAAACACCTGCAGGCCAGCCTCGTCACGCCACGCGTACGGGTAGCGCGGGTAGCGGCCGCGGGCCGGGCGCTCGCGTCCGACGCACAGCAGGGCGGTGATCACCGACCGGGACGGGGTGATCCCGTAGGTATCCGACGCGTACGCGTGGGCCTGAGCGGATTCGCGGGGGCTGAGGTAGCGCGGCAGGAGCTCGGGGGCAAGCACCGGCTCGTCCGGGGTCGCATCCTGGTACTCCGGGTGCCGGGCCAGCCAGGCGCACCCGGCCTGCAGTCCGTACCGGTACTGCACGTCGACCGCCTCGTATTCGCCGGTCGACAGTCGGCGCCACGCATCGGCCCGGAACCGGGTCACGGCGGTGCGCGGGACGATCGGGAACGAGGCGGGGACCGCGGGCGGCGCGGGTTCGTCCTCGTCCGGGCCGGGTTCGCTGGGGGCAGGGCGCAGCAGTTCGATCACGTGTGCGAGGTCGTCGGTGATCGTATGCGGGGCGCCGGCCAGCGTGCGGTTGACCTCCAGCGGCACGTCCTGGCTGTGGCAGAACAGCAGCAGGTGCACGCCGGCGGTGTACTGGAAGGCCAGCAGCCGCTCCCAGTGCTCCTGGCGCAAAAGGTGCGCGCGCAGCACCGCGACCGTCCGGATGCGGTAGGCGATCGTCCAGGCGGCCCCGGCGCGCCAGGCCGGTTCCTCGGCCTTGATCCCGGAGGCGTCGGTGACCTGCTCGGCGTCCTTGCCGAGCGCGACGAGCAGGTCCCGGGCCAGGTGCGCGGTGCCGAGCCGGCCCGGGCTCGGGTGGATCGTCATGATTCCCGCACCGATCCGGTGTGCGGCCAGCGCACACTGGGTGAAGGCGGTATCGTCGTGCCGGTCGAGCACGACGATTACCCGCGGCGGCCTCATTTGGCGCGTCCGGCGATCCGGCTGAAGACCCACTGCAGAAGCTTCCGGGTGACCTCGGTCTCGCCGTTGCGTTCCAGCCCCTGGCACACGTGCCGTGTGATCTTCGCCCAGCGGCGGAAGTTGCCGTGCGCGGCGTTGTCATCGACCCAGTGGATATCATCCTTGTCAGCTTCCTTCCACACCGGGTGGAAGTCGGGTATGGCCTTGAGTACCTGCGAGCTGGTCAGCATGCGATATTCCTGCCACGCGTAGACGCGCGAGGAGAGCATCGGCTCGTTGTTCAGCACGTCGTAGCAGTTACCGCCGCCGACGAACACCACAGCCATCTCGGTGCGAACGTCATCCCAGAGGAACCTCCAGTACTCGAAGGCCTCGCGGGTGAGCCACTGGGCCTCGTCGCACACGAACACCCGGAAGGTCTCGGAGAGCGCTCTTTTCAGCAGCGCATCGAAGTGGATGGGGTGGCGCGGCGGGGGAGCGCCGATGCCGAGCAGCGCGTGCAACTCGTTGCGGATGTCCAAGGTGGTCGGCCGGCTGCGGTACTGCACGCGGAAGGAGTTCTCTGGGGCGAGGTTGCGCAGCGAGGAGACCACGGAGAGGGTCTTGCCGAGCCCGGCGTCGCCGAACACGCACATCATCGCCTGGACCTCGAGCACGTCCGCCAGCGTGTCCTGGGTCTCCTCGAACGCTTCGGTGCCCACGATGCACGCGCCCTTGAGCTTCAAGTAGTGGTCGTCGTTCGGCAGGCTCATCACGCCGTATCACCCGGCTGGCGAGGCCGGACCCACTCGGCCGGCATGGGCCGGCGCGGCACGGCCGCGGGCGAAGCGAGGCGCGCGAGGTCTTCCAACGGCTGGTAGCCGCGCTCCAACTCCGCTTCGAGGTCCGAGAGCTGCCCAATCAGCCGGGGCGGCGCGGGCTCGCTGACCGGCGCGTAGCGCTCCGCGCGGCGCCGCTCGGCCGCCCGCAGATCCTTCTTCATCGCCTTGATCTCGGCGGCACGCTTCTTCTTGACCCTTTTGACCAGCTCGGGGTCCTTGCGGCCAGTGCGGTAGCCGGGGCCGAGGTAGCGCAAGGTTGCGGCGTCGAAAATCTCGATGTCGTCCTCGTGGTGGAGCATGTGGCGGATCCTCACCTTCAGGCCGGTCTTGCCCTCCATCCAGTCGTCGACGTAGTCGTGCTTGCGCCAGCGCACGCCCTTGTTGCCAAGGATCAGCACCCGCCCGTTGTCGTCTTCCATGGTGAACAGACGCAGGTCCTCGCGGGAGGGCACGTCGATCGGGGTGGGGTCGGCAAGCCACGCCTCGAGCGGGGTCAGCCCGTCGAGCCCCGCCGGGGTGTGTTCGCGGTTCCACTGGTCGATCCACCGGAACACGTGCCCGGTGAACGGCTCGAACAGCATCGGGGGGTGTTCGGCGACGGGTTTGCCGTTGCGCAGGGTCTGCGGGCGGGTAAAGCCCGGCAGCGCCGCGATCAGCATCCGCTTGATGTGCTTGTTGCGGCCCTCGACGGTGCCCTTGAGATGGGGGCTGTACGCCGGCAGGTCATCGAGGGTGACCGCGAACGCGCCGAGCGCCTTCTTGACCGTTGCGGCTAGGAAATCCAGGCCGCGGTCCACGCGCACCGTGGTGGGCAGCCCGCCCGCCGGCCCGTAGGGCGGCTCGGTGAGGATCGCGGCGCGTAGCGCCGTCAGGATGCTCTCGCGGTTCGGGTACCCGGGGGTGACCGCCGCCCCCATGATCACCTGCTTGCCAGTGTCGATGAACCAGGTCAACCACGGTTTCCTAAGGTTGCCCTCCACATCGACGCGGATCGGCAGCTGGGTGTGGTCCGTCTCCCACACGGAGTTGCGGTGCTCCGGCGGGCGCTTGAGGAACACGCTGTGCTCGCGCATCGCCCGCTCGCCCTCGCGCAGTCCCGCGCGCTGGCCGCCGGTCAGATCGCGCCCGATGGCGCGGTAGAAGGTGGCCCGGCTCGGTGGACGGCTGTCCTGCGGGGTTTCGGTGCATATCTCGCGCCAGGCCGCCGCGGCGTTGCCGCGCCAGTAGGCGAGCGTGACCCGGGCCGCCTCGTCGATCTGGTAGCGCTTGCGGGTGCGGGCGGGGGAGTCGGCGTACGGGATTGCGCCGGCACGGGCGGCCTTGAGCCACCGCCACACGGTGCGCTCGCTGGCCTCCGTCAACTCGGCGACCAGCCGCACATGCCGCGTGTCCACTTCGCCACGGGCGTCGAGCACCGCGAGGTGGCGCATCGCGGCAGCCCGTATCCGTGCGAGGTCCTTCGAAGGATCGGGCTCGGCATGCTCGAGCGCCAAGGCCTGCGCCGCCACTACATCCTCCTCCTTCGCCGCCGCGCACCCGAGCGCACCCGCCTCGGAACCAAGCTCGCCGTACGCCTTGAGTGTCATGCAACGTGCACGTCGAGATAAGGGCTGCCCGGCAATCGACCGAGGCAACGCCACGGCACGCCACGGCGCACGTCAGCCTCGCAGTGCGCCCCGGCCGACCGGGTGTATCAATGCCCGTGGTGACGCTTTGCCGCTGGGGGAAGGGTGAAGCGGGCGGGCCTTGTGCCATCGGCGGCCTCGAGGGAAACCCGCTTGGCGGCGCGCACCACGGCACTCGGAATGTGTACGGGCCACCCGCAGTTCGGTGCGAAGACGTGCGAGAGATCTGCGGTCGGCGAGCCGGGGCGAACCGCGACCGGCACTGCAACCGAGCTACCGCATGTTCCAGCGCGCTGCCCTGGGCGTGTGGATGCTTCGGACGTGGTGCGGCTCACGCCGTACTTTCGCGCGAGGGCCAGCTATACATCGCACATGCGATCGAGGTTGAGATCGCCAGCCAGGGTGGCACGCACGATGAGGCTTTTGCCAGCCTCGGTGAGGCCGCGTAGCTGTTGTTCGAGGACAATCGTCGATGGGCGTCGGCTATCTAGCACGGCGGCCAGGTAGGCGCTCCGATCAAATGTGATGCCCCGTCGTGCCGTCAGTTCGTGTTCGCTCCCCAGGTTCCCTCAAGCACGGCGCGGCCGACCGAAAGCATTTTTTGGATGTCGCGTGCCTCTAGGTTGGCGTTGTCTTCGCCAAGGCGACGCACTATTGAGATCATGCATCCTGAGTGCCTATCATCGACCACCCCTGCGTCGACAATGAAGGGGCCGAGCCGCCTGGGTTGCGGTGGAATGTAGATGCACAGCACTTCACCGCCGTCGCACGAAGCGGCCTCGATTATCAGACCTTCGACGAAGGGGACCAGCAGCCTGCGTAGAACCTCAAGGTACTGGCGAATCCGTCCGGCTTTCTGAGGAATCGGGTGGATCTTGTACAGTTGGTCGCCGCCGAGCACCGCGCGTGTTTCAACTCCGATGAGGATTAGTCCGCCCTGCTCCGTGTTTGCGAAGCCGGCGACGTCCCGGGCTAGTTCGATCTTCCAGACGTCACTGCCCGGCTTGAGGTCATAGGGTGCGCCCTTGGCGTCGAGCCACTCGCTTTCCCGGCTCCCGAGCAGGTGCTCCACGTGACCCAAACGTGCCGCGTTGAGCACCTGGTACGGAGTCGTGATCTCATGCGAGGCTCTGAAAACGGCTTGCGTCATCTTGTAGTGCATGTCGACTAGGTCCCCGAACGTGGCGGTCACGGGCACAATGACATTAATGTACCAATGCCTTGACTCATCGACGGGGCCTCTCGCCGCCGTCCCGTCATCCGCGCTGCCGAGTGCGGATACCTGCGCGTCATAGGTAGCCGCCACATCCTGTGTCAGATGGCGCGCGAGCGCTTGGTCGAGCCGCTTCAGGGACCTCAGTTCCGTGCCGAAGACCACTACATCTACGTCGCCGAACTCGATGCGCTCCGTCGGGGAATCGAGCCATGGAGGCGGACCGTCTCGATGCGGCATCAGCATCGCGGCCATATCCGTTTCAAAACCTTCCATCCATCCGCCAACCAGCGCATACCCGCGGCTTGAGCAATGCCGCAGAAGGGCGTTCCGAAGTTCGGCTAGGGGTACGTCGTCAATCTCTTCCGGATTGAGGAGGTCGAAGTCGCGGTTCGCGTGGTCGAGAAACGATGCTTCGCGGGCGCCAACGGCGAGCCGAATCTCCTGCCTCCGAGGCATTCTCATTATTTCCGAAATATCCCGGACTGTCATACGCTTCTCCTTCACATCACAGCACGCGCCCGAAGCTGACGCATGGGCCGAGCATCGTCCACCAAGTATCTGGTTATCGCACGGCACCCGAGTGCGGGCCAGCGTGCCACAACCGGGCACGAAGCCTCTTGCGGCATCCCGGGGCAAGATCGCCGTGTTCGCTACCATTGGTATGATCTCAGAGGGCGAGACATGGCGTAATGCCCGTATTCGTCCTTGTGGTTTAGGGTTTACAGGGCCGTTGATCTCCGGGTTTGCCGGTCTCGCGGGGTGCCTTCACGCGTTCTGGTGAAACTCTTCCGGTTCG